>ERZ773059.1370-NODE-1370-length-12054-cov-14.202767_pt1 | contig 12054 bp, 8 predicted proteins | sample MGYA00580514_ERZ773059 | MGnify/ENA primary metagenome ERZ773059 (study PRJEB29015, sample SAMEA2737981) | human oral metagenome | biome: human oral; feature: human-associated habitat; material: dental | place: China | collected 2056 ...
CCCCGCCGGTCCCGTCGGCGGCATCGATCCCGTCGTCGCCGTCGGTGCTGTCGGTGCTGTCGGTGCCGTCGGTACTGCCGCCGTCGTCGTCGCGGACGCGGCGGGCCTCGGGTGCGGAGGAGCGCTCCCGGCGGGCCTCGGCGGCGGTCCGCCGGGACTCGCGCGTGCTGCGCGCGGAGGGGTCGGCGGCCCTCGAGGCCCCGGGGGCCCTGCGGGCGGTCAGCCGGTCATGGGTAGTGGGGTGGGTGAGGACCGCGATGGCGATGAGCCCGACCCCGACCTCCAGGGCGATGAAGAGGCACAGGTACCCCGTGTGCGGGCCGACCCGGGTCATCCTGTCGGGGCCGATCGGCCCGGAGGAGCCCAGGGCCAGGGCCAGGCAGCCGAGTGTCACGATGAGGGTCGCGGCGAGGGCGGACATGAGGGCTTCGCTGAGCTCGAGCTCGAGGAGCACCCGGCGTCGGTGCCAGGCCGCGCCCATGGCGGCGAGCGTGATGACCATGGGCAGGTAGACGCCCGCGGTCCCCAGCGGCGCGGTGGGCAGCAGCCCCAGCACCGGCATGGTGGGGACCGCGTCGGGGATGACGACGTCGGGGGAGAACAGGCTGCCCGTCCCCACGGTGAAGCCGGGGCCGGCCAGCCACGCCAGCGCCCACACGAGCATGGTCGGCGCCCACCCGGCCTGCAGCGCGACGAGCCCGAGGGAGGCCACGATCCCCCCGGCGGACAGGGCGTCGTGAAGACGTCCGACGCGCCCGGCGCCCGTGACGACGGCCGCCACGACGACGACGGCGACCAGTGCCGCAATGGCGAGGACCGTGCTGCGCACGAGGGCGAGAGCGGGGTCCGTCCAGCGCGGGCGGCGCGCCCACCACCGGGTCGCGACCTTCCACCCCCGTCCGGCGCGCTGCAGGTGGCTGAAGGTGATGAGCGCCGTCAGCGCACCGAGTCCCAGCACCGCCGTCCACGTGCGCGATCCCGCCGGACCCGAGGCCACGGCGATGAGGGCCGCGCCCGCCATGGCGGTCAGGACCGCCCACAGGCCCGACATCAGGCGGACGAGCCGCGAGCGGCGCACCGACCACCGGGTGATGAGCGCCTGGATGATGGTGAGGCCCAGCAGCGGCAGGCCGACGACGCCGTCGGGGCTCGACGCGCTCCCCCACGCCCCGCCCAGGCCCAGGCTCCACAGGCCGGTGCCCGTGCGCAGGGCGGTGCCCACGGACAGCGCCGCGGCGGCGTCCATGGAGGAGGTGGCGGCGAAGACGGCGAGCGTGGGGACGACGACGAGCAGCCAGCCCGCCAGGACCGACTCCACGCCCGCGCGCACCGCGAAGGGCCAGTCGGCGGGCACCACCCGGCGCAGCACGCCGACGCGGCTGGTCCCCGCGGTGTCCGAGACGACCCGGTTCCGCCGCCCCTGACCGTCGCCCGCGCTCACCTCCGCCCCGCCGCGCCGGCGGCCCTCCGGTACAGCTCGCGGGCGAGGTCGGCGGTCTCGCTGGGGGTGCGCCCCACGTGCACGCCCGCTGCCTCCAGAGCCTCCTTCTTGGCCTGGGCGGTGCCGGCCGAGCCGGAGACGATGGCGCCCGCATGCCCCATGGTCCTGCCCTCCGGAGCGGTGAATCCGGCGACGTAGGCGACCACGGGCTTGGTCACGCAGGACCGGATGTAGGCGGCGGCGCGCTCCTCGGCGTCCCCCCCGATCTCCCCGATCATGACGACCAGGCGCGTGTCGGGGTCGGCCTCGAAGGCCGCCAGGGCATCGATGTGGGTGGTGCCGACCACGGGATCTCCGCCGATGCCGATGCAGGTGGTGAAGCCGAGGTCGCGCAGCTCGTGCATGAGCTGGTAGGTCAGCGTGCCCGACTTGGAGACCAGGCCGATGGGGCCGGGGCCGGTGATGTCGGGCGGGGTGATGCCGACGTTGGAGCGGGCCGGGGAGATGATGCCCGGGCAGTTCGGGCCGATGACCTGCACGCCGTGGTCGGCGGCGTAGGCGCGGGCGTACGTCGCGTCGGCCACGGGGATGCCCTCGGTGATGACGACGACGAGGCGCATGCCGGCGTCGACGGCCTCGACAATCGCCCCCCTGGCGAAGGCCGGGGGCACGAAGATCACGGAGACGGCTGCGCCGGTGGCCTCCCTGGCACCGGCGACGGTGCCGTGGACCGGGATCTCGACGGTGCCCGCGCTCACGCCCAACGGCTCGGCGCCCGGGCCGAGCGGGGTCACGTCGAAGGCGACGGCGGTGCCGGCCTTGCGCGGGTTGACCCCGGCGACGACCTTCGTGCCGGCGCACAGCATGCGGCGGGTGTGCTTGCGGCCCTCGGAGCCGGTCATGCCCTGGACCACGACGCGGTCCTTCTCGGTGAGGAAGATGCTCATGGCTCAGGCCCCCTGCTTCGTGTCGGTGTCGTGGGCGTTGTCGGCGTCGCAGGCGATCGCGGTGACGACGTCGGCGGCGCCGTCCATGGACCCGACGACGGTGACGCCGGGCAGGGCCGCCTCGGCGAGGATCCGGTGCGCCGGCTCGGCGTTGTTGCCGTCCAGGCGCACGACGATGGGCTTGTCGAAGCCCTCCAGGGAGCCGACGGCGGTCACGATGCCGGTGGCGACGGTGTCGCAGGAGGTGATGCCGCCGAAGACGTTGACGAGGATGGCGCGCACCTGCGGGTCGGAGGCGACCACCTCCAGGCCGGTGGCCATGGCCTCGGCCGACGAGCCGCCGCCCAGGTCCAGGAAGTTGGCCGGGCGCATGCCGCCGTGGCGCTCCCCGGCCCCGGCGACGACGTCGAGGGTGGACATGACCAGCCCGGCCCCGTTGCCGAGCACCCCGACCTCGCCGGTCAGACGGACGTAGTTCAGACCGGCCTCCTTGGCGCGGGTCTCGAGCGGGTCGGCGTCGGCCGCGCTCATGAAGGCGGCGTGCTCGGGGTGGCGGAAGGCGGCGTTGTCGTCGAGCGTGACCTTGCCGTCCAGGGCCAGGATGGTGCCGTCCACGGTGAGGACGAGGGGGTTGACCTCCACGAGGGTGGCGTCCTCGGCGGTGAAGACCTCCCACAGGCGGGCGATGACCTCGGCGATCCGGGAGGCGGTGGGGCCGGGCTCGAAGCCCGCGGCCTCGACGATGTCGGCGGCGACGTCGTCGGTCAGGCCGGTCAGGGGGTCGATCGCGACCCGGGCGAGCGCCTCGGGGCGCTCCTCGGCCAGGGTCTCGATGTCCATGCCGCCCTCGCGCGAGCACATGGCCAGGTAGCGGCGCTCGGCGCGGTCCAGGAGGATGGAGAAGTAGAACTCGGCCTCGATGTCGGCGCCGTCGGCGACCAGGACGGTGCGCACCGTGTGCCCCTTGATGTCCATGCCGAGGATCTCGGCGGCGCGCTGCTCGGCCTCCGCCGCGCTGCGCGCGAGCCTGACGCCGCCGGCCTTGCCCCGGCCGCCGGTCTTGACCTGGGCCTTGACGACCACCAGCGATGAGCCCGAGTCGAGCAGTCCTGCCGCGACCTCGCGCGCCCGCTCGGGGGTGGTGGCGATCGCGCCGCCCAGCACGGGGACCCCGTGCTCGCGGAACAGCTCCCGCGCCTGGTACTCGTACAGATCCATGCGCTCGTCCTCCCGGGATCGTTTCTAGCCGCGCGAGGCGCCCGGCCGGACGGTCCGCCGGCGCCTCCCTGGCTGAGCCTAACGTCCCGACGCGCCCCTTCGTGCGATCTATGGGGGACCTGCGCGTCGAGGACGCGCCCCGCCCGCCCCTGGCCGAGATCGGTCCGGCTCCGCGCCGAGATCAGTCCGGTTCCGGCTCGAGATCGGTCGACCCGGCGCCGGCGGGGCTCCTGGCGCCCATCACCCACCTGGCTCATCTGAGTCGTCTGGCGCACCACTGAAAGCATCAGCGCACTGAGACAGCGCCCGGCGCAGGGCCTCGCACTGCTCGCCGGTGAGGCCGGCGACCATGCGCCGCTCAATGACCCTGATGCGATGCCCGGCACGGCCGAGGAGCCGTTCGCCCTCGGACGTGAGCGCGGCGGGCAGCGCCCGGCCGCTTGCCGCCCTGCTGGCGCGCGTCACCAGCCCCCGCTCCGTCAGAGCCCGAAGCAGAGCGCTCATGGTCTGACGGGTCACGAAGGCGCCGCGGGCGAGGTCGGAGCTCGAGGCGCCCGGGTGACGGCTCAGCAGCTCCAGGCACGCGTACTGCGGAGCGGTCAGCCCCAGAGGCCGCAGAGTCTCATCCATCTGCGCCCGCAGCGCCGACTGCGCCCGTTTGAGCTGATAGCCGACCAGCGCACCGAGGTCGCCGGCAGCCTCGGTGGCATCCGGACCGTCTGGGCCGTCTGGGCCGCCGAGACCGCTGGAACCGGGGCGGCGATCATCTTGCGACATGTCAGCATGATGACATATGGTCGCTCATGTCAGTATCCTGACATAGAAGTACCGACAGAAAGAAGGAGGAACCCCATGACGGTCTCCGGCCCCGACTTCATCGCCCTGCAGGTCCGCGACCTGGACAGGTCGGCGCAGTTCTACGAGTCGCGCCTCGGTCTGCGCAGGCTCCCCGCCGCACCCCCGGGGGCGGTCGTCTTCGACACCGCCCCCGTTCCCTTCGCGGTGCGCGAGCCGCTTCCGGGCATCGACCTCGACGCGGTGCCGCAGCCCGGGCTGGGGGTGGCGCTGTGGATGCGCTGCGATGCCGTGGCCGAGCTGCACGAGTCGTTGAGAGCGGCGGGCGTCCCCGTGCTGCGGGCCCCGGAGCCCGGCCCCTTCGGCCTCACCTTCACCTTCGCCGACCCCGACGGCTACGCGATCACCGTCCACGACGAGGCCTGACCTCCGATCGGGCCTTCCGTCGCCCCCGGTCATCGAGATGCCGTCCGCCGCCCCGCCCGGACGGCGTCTCGACGCCGCGGACCGACGAGCGGCATCGGCGTCAGCCGCGGGCCGACGAGTAGCATCAGCACCATGAGCCTGAACCGCAACGAGCGCGACGTCACTGCGCGCGAGCTCGCGGACAATCTCGCCCTGACGGGTCTCTCCCAGGAGCAGGTGCGCGAGCGCACGGGCCTGCCCCCGGAGCGGTTCCAGTCCGCGCTCGACGTCAGCGCGGTGATGGACCCGGCCGACGTGTGGCTCGTGCGCGACACCATTGAGGACGCTGTGCGCGAGGCGGGCAGGACCCCGCTCCCCTACTCCAGGCTCACCGACGGCATGCGCCGGGCAGCCGCCATGTGGTTCGGCTACCGCCGCTGACGCCCCGCCCGAATCGGCCGCGAAGCGGTCGGAGCCCCCGGCCGGGAGGGGTTGCGGTCGGGGTCCGCGGGCCCTCCGGGACCGGCGGGTCCCGGCCTCGCGCGCTCCCACCGCCCCTGCAGCGGGAACCGGCCGGAGGACCAGAAGAACCGCGTCGTCCGCGTGACGCAGGCCCCACTGGCGAGGGACAATGGGTCCACCGGACCAGCCGGACCATGAGAGAGGGACACCGATGACCGCCGCGCCCGCCAACACCACTACTGCTGCACCGGTGAGGATCGGTGTTCTGACGTCCGGCGGTGACGCGCAGGGGATGAACGCCGCTGTGCGCGCCGTCGTCCGCGCCGCCCTGCGCATGGGCGCCCGGCCCTACGCCGTCATGGAGGGCTGGGCCGGCGCCGTCACCGGGGGCGACAGCATCCGCCCGCTCGGGTGGGACTCGGTCGGCTCGATCCTCCACCGCGGGGGCACGGTCATCGGCACCGCCCGCTCCGCGGAGTTCCGCGAGCGCGACGGGCAGCTGGCGGCCGCCCGCAACCTGCTGGAGCACGACATCGACCGCCTCGTCGTCATCGGCGGCGACGGCTCGCTCACCGGCACCGACGTGTTCCGCACGAACTGGCCGGGGCTCGTCGCCGAGCTGGTCGAGCGCGGCGAGATCTCCCCCGAGACGGCAGCGGCCCACCCTGCGCTCATGGTGACCGGCCTGGTCGGGAGCATCGACAACGACCTCGTCGGCGCCGACATGACCATCGGCACGGACTCCGCCCTGCACCGCATCCTCGAGGCGATCGACGACATCTCCTCGACCGCCGCCTCCCACCAGCGCACCTTCATCGTCGAGGTCATGGGCCGTCACTGCGGCTACCTCGCACTCATGGCCGCCGTCGCCGGCGGCTGCGACTACGTGCTGGTGCCCGAGCTCCCGCCCGCCGGCGGCTGGGAGGAGGACATGTGCCGCAAGCTCGCCAAGGGCCGTGAGGCCGGGCGCCGCGAGTCCATGGTCGTCGTCGCCGAGGGCGCCACCGACCGCTCCGGCAACCACATCTCCGCCGATGACGTCAAGCGCGTCCTGTCGGAGCGGTTGGGCGAGGAGGCCCGGGTCACCATCCTGGGCCACGTGCAGCGCGGCGGCAAGCCGAGCGCCTACGACCGGTGGATGTCGACCCTGCTGGGCTGCGCGGCCGCTCACGAGATGGTCACCGCCGCCCCGGACTCCGAGCCGGTCATCATCGCCGAGCGCCACAACCGCATCAGCCGCCTGCCCATGATGGAGCAGATCCGCGCCACGCGGGCCGTCAAGGACCTCGTCGCCGGCGGGGACTACGAGGGAGCGGTGGCCGCCCGCGGCGCGAGCTTCGGGGAGATGCTGCAGATCTTCGAGACCATGTCCACTCCCCCCGAGCTCGACCCCGACGTCGTCGACTCGCGCCGGCAGCCCGACGCCGAGCCCAAGCGGGTCGCCATCATCCACGCGGGCGGCCTCGCCCCCGGCATGAACACGGCGGCGCGGGCGGCGGTGCGCCTGGGCCTGGACCACGACTTCACCATGCTCGGGGCCTACGGGGGCTTCCCCGGGCTTCTCGACGGCGAGGTGCGCGAGCTGAGCTGGGACGACGTCGAGGGCTGGGTCGGGGACGGCGGCGCCCAGCTCGGCACGCGGCGCGAGATCCCCACCATCGAGCAGCTCTACGCGCTGGGGCGCACCATCGAGTCCCACAGGATCGACGCCCTGCTCATCATCGGCGGCTTCAACGCCTACCTGTCCGCCCACAAGCTGGTCACGGAGCGGGACCGCTACCCCGCCTTCAAGATCCCGATCATCTGCGTGCCCGCCTCGATCGACAACAACCTGCCGGGCAGCGAGCTGAGCGTCGGCGCGGACACCGCCCTGAACAACGCCATCGGCGCGCTGGACTCGATCAAGCAGTCGGCGGCCGCCTCGCACCGCTGCTTCGTGGCCGAGTCGATGGGGCGCAAGTGCGGCTACCTCGCCCTCATGAGCGGCATCGCCACAGGTGCCGAGCGCGTCTACCTCAATGAGGACGGCCTCACGCTGGCCCAGCTCGCCAAGGACTCGGCGCGCATGGTGGAGTCCTTCCGCTCGGGCCGCCAGCTCTACCTGGTGATCCGCAACGAGCGCGCGAGCGAGAACTACACCCTGGACGTGCTCGCCAAGATCTTCTCCCAGGAGGGCCGCGGCCTCTACGACGTGCGCCACGCCGCGATCGGCCACCTGCAGCAGGGCGGGGACCCGTCCGCGTTCGACCGCATCATGGCCACCAAGCTCGTCGCGCACGCTCTTCGCCTGCTGTCGGACCAGCTGGAGGCGGGGACCTGCCACTCCAGCTACGTGGGCCTGACGGAGGGGCGGATCACCCACCACCGCCTGGAGCGCATGAACGACGAGCTCGACCTGTCCGCGCGCCGCCCTCTCCACCAGTGGTGGATGGGCCTGCGCGAGGCCATCGCCCTGGTCAGTCAGGACACCGGCGTCATCCCGCTGGAGGACATTCCCGACTTCGGCGCGTCGGTGGACGCCGCGGCCTCGGACTCGGAGTGAGGCGACATCGCCTTCAGCGCTTGCTACGCCTCTTTCCCCTTCACTCCGCTCCTTTTCCTCGTACAGGAAGGGTGGAAGAGGCGTAGCGAACAGCAGAGCCCGTCTGCCATTCAGCGCCGGTCCGGCGCGGTGGTCTCGTTATCGGTCAGGGCGCGGGCGAACTGGGCGGCGTGGAGGCGCGCGTAGGCGCCGCCGCGCTCCAGCAGCTCGTCGTGGCCGCCCTGCTCGACGATGTCGCCGTGCTCCATGACCAGGATCGTGTCCGCGTCGCGGATGGTGGACAGGCGGTGGGCGATCACGAAGCTCGTGCGCCCCTCCCGCAGCGCCCCCATGGCCCGCTGCACCAGCAGCTCGGTGCGGGTGTCCACCGAGCTCGTGGCCTCGTCCAGGATGAGGACGGCGGGGTCGGCGATGAAGGCCCGGGCGATGGTGAGCAGCTGGCGCTCTCCGGCCGAGACGTTGGCGGCGTCCTCCTCCAGGACCGTCTCGTAGCCCTCGGGCAGCGCCCGTACGATGTGGTCCACATAGCATGCACGGGCGGCCGCCTCAACCGCCTCGTCGGAGGCGCCGGGGCGCCCGTAGCGGATGTTCTCGCGGATCGTTCCCTGGAAGAGCCACGGATCCTGCAGCACCATGCCGGTGCGCGCACGCACGTCGCGCCTGCGCATGGTGGAGATGTCAGTCCCGTCGAGGCTGATGCGACCGCCGTCGATCTCGTAGAAGCGCATGAGGAGGTTGACCAGGGTGGTCTTGCCCGCCCCGGTGGGCCCCACGATGGCGACGGTCTGGCCGGGCTCGACGCGCAGCGACAGGTCGCTGATGAGCTCGGCACCGGGATCGTAGGAGAAGCGGACGTGCTCCATCTCGATGACGCCGGCGCCGCGCCCGGGCTCCCGGGCCCCCGGGGACTGCGGAGCCGCTCCGCCGTCGTCGGGCCGCTCCTCCTCGGCGTCGAGCAGCTCGAAGACGCGCTCGGCGCTGGCGGTGCCGGACTGGACGGCGGTGGTCATGCCGCCGAGCTCGGCCAGGGGCTGGGAGAGCTGCTGGGAGTACTGGATGAACGCCTGCACGTCGCCCAGGCGCAGGGACCCGCCGGCGACCATGAACCCGCCGACCACCGCGATGGCGACGTAGGCCAGGTTCCCAACAACCTGCATGATCGGCATCATGACGCCGGACAGGAACTGGGCGCGCAGGCCGGCGCGGTAGAGCTCGTCGTTCTCGGCGTCGAACCTCTCGCGCGAGTCCTGCGTGCGCCCGTAGGTGCGCACCAGGACGTGTCCGGAGAAGGACTCCTCGACGCGCACGTTCAGTCGCCCGGTCCTGGCCCACTGCACGGTGAAGGCCCTCTGGGAGCGCGGCCCGATGACGCCGAAGACGATGGCCATGAGCGGCAGGACGACGAGCGCCACCAGGGTCAGCCTCCACGAGATCGACAGCATCATGGCCAGCACCCCGAGCACCGTCAGGACGGAGGTCAGCGCGCCGGACAGCGACTGCTGGAGCGTGTTGGTGATGTTGTCGATGTCGTTGGTGACGCGGCTGAGCAGCTCGCCGCGCTGGACGCGGTCGAAGTAGGACAGGGGCAGGTGGTGGATCTTGGCCTCGACGTCGGCGCGCAGCCGGTACATCGCCTTGACCGTGATGCGGTTGAGGACGAACCCCTCCAGCCACGACAGGAAGGCCGAGCCGATGTAGACCGCCAGGGCGACCAGCAGGACCCGGCTCAGGGCGGCGTAGTCGATGCCCGCACCGGGCACGAGGTCCATGGCCCTCACCATGTCGACCATGTCGCCGTGGCCGGAGGCGACCAGGCCCTCGATCGCCTGCTCCTTGGTCATGCCCTCCGGCAGCAGGGAGCCGATGGCGCCCTCGAAGACGATGTTGGTGGCGCGCCCCAGGATCTTGGGGGCGACCACGGCCAGGACGACGGAGACGACGGACGCGAGGGCGGTGACGGCCAGCGAGAGCCTGTAGGGGGTCAGAAGGGCGAGCATCCGGGTGAAGGAGGGCCAGAAGGCACTGGCCCTGCCCGGGGGCGGGCCGGCGCTCCAGTCGTCGGAGGCGGCCTGGGCCCCGGCGGCCAGCGCGAGGTCCTCCTCGCTGAGGCCCTCGACGGCGGAGTCGGCAGGGGCGGCGGAGTCGGCAGTGCTCATGCGGCGGCCTCGCTTCCGAGCTGGGAGGTGACGATCTCGCGGTAGGTCCTGCTGGTGGCCAGCAGTTCCTCGTGCGTGCCCCTGGCGGCGAGCCTGCCCTCGTCCAGGACGAGGATGAGGTCGGCCCCGGTGATCGTCGAGACGCGCTGGGCGACGACGATCTTGGTGACCCCCGCCGTCGCCGGCCCCAGGGCCGCGCGCAGGCGGGCGTCGGTGGCCACGTCCAGGGCGGAGAAGGAGTCGTCGAAGACGAGCACCGCCGGGCGGCGCACAATGGCGCGGGCGATGGCCAGTCGCTGGCGCTGTCCGCCGGAGACGTTCGTGCCGCCCTGGGCGATGGGCGCGTCGAGCCCGCCGTCCATCTCGGTCACGAAGTCGCGCGCCTGGGCGATGTCCAGGGCCGCCCACAGCTCCTCGTCGGTGGCGTCCTCGCGGCCCAGGCGCAGGTTGGAGGCGACGGTGCCGGCGAAGAGGAAGGGCTTCTGGGGCACCAGGCCGAGCTGGGACCACAGGGCCTCGGGCTCGGCTCGGCGCACGTCGGTGCCGCCGACCAGCACCTGGCCGTCGGAGGCCTCCAGGAGCCGCGGGACGAGGTTGATCAGGGTCGTCTTGCCCGAACCGGTGGAGCCGACGACGGCGACCGTCCGGCCGGGGGCGGCGGTGAAGGAGATCCCCGTCAGGACGGGCTCCTCGGCGCCGGGGTAGGTGAAGGCGACGTCGCGCATCTCCACGGCTCCCGGCCGGGGGAAGTCCGAGACGGCGTCGGCGGGGGCGACCAGGGTGGCGTCGGTGGCGAGGACCTCGCTGATGCGCTCGGCGCACACGGCGGCGCGCGGGATCATCATGGTCATGAAGCTGGCCATGACGATGCCCATGAGGATCTGCATGAGGTAGGTCATGAAGGCCACGAGTGTGCCGACCTCCACCTGGCCCGCCTCGACCTGGTGCCCGCCGAACCAGATGACGCCGGCCATGGTGACGTCCAGCACCAGGATGGTCGCCGGGAACAGGAAGACGAACAGCTGTCCGACTCTCTCCCCCACCCGGGTGATGTCCCGGTTGGCCCTCTCGAAGCGCTCGGTCTCGGCCGTCTCGCGCACGAAGGCGCGCACGACGCGGATCCCGGTCAGCTGCTCGCGCAGCACGCGGTTGATGGAGTCCAGGCGCTCCTGGAAGGCGCGGAACAGCGGCACCATGCGCCGCACGGTCAGGCCGACCACGAGGATGAGCACGGGCACGGCCACCGCGATGAGCCAGGACAGGGAGGGGGCTCGGGTCACCGCCATGACGACGCCCCCGACGGCGAGCAGCGGCGCGGTCACCAGCATGGTGCAGCCCATGAGCACGAGCATCTGGACCTGCTGGACGTCGTTGGTGGTGCGGGTGATCAGGGAGCCGGCCCCGAAGACGGAGACCTCCCTCTCGGAGAAGTCCCCGACCCGGCGGAAGATGAGGGCCCGCAGGTCGCGCCCCATGCCCAGCGCCGAACGGGCGGCCAGCCAGGTCGCGGCCACGGTGCAGACCCCCTGCAGCACGGACACGCCGAGCATGAGGGCGCCGGCGCGCCAGATGTAGCCGGTGTCGCCCCGGGCGACGCCGGCGTCGATGATGTTGGCGTTGAGGTTGGGCAGGTAGAGGGAGGCCATGACCTGCACGAACTGCAGGACGAGGACCCCCGCGAGCAGAGCCCGATAGGGGCGCAGGCGGATGCGCAGAAGACTGACGAGCATGGAACTTCCGAGGTCGGGGGAGCAACGGCGGGGCCGTGAGCGGGCCGACTGATCGGCCCGGCCGTCCGGGTCCCGGCGGCGGGGCCCGGTCACGACCGCGGTACCGCGGGGACGCGCCGCATACTAGCCCCTGACACTGCGTCAGGGTGCAAGTGCCCGCCGGGACGAGTCGCCCTCCCGGGCTTCGGCCCTCGCCGGCGGCGGAGCGCAGGATCCCGCTACGAGCAGGACGGAGACGGCGAAGACGGCCGGGACGAGGCAGCACACGAGCAGGGCGGTCCGCAGCCCGGTCCCGGCGTCGGGCGGCAGGTGCACCGCGAGCCGGCCCAGCGCGCCGCCGGGGGCCGTGCCCGTGACG
>ERZ773059.1372-NODE-1372-length-12043-cov-22.279780_pt1 | contig 12043 bp, 15 predicted proteins | sample MGYA00580514_ERZ773059 | MGnify/ENA primary metagenome ERZ773059 (study PRJEB29015, sample SAMEA2737981) | human oral metagenome | biome: human oral; feature: human-associated habitat; material: dental | place: China | collected 2056 ...
CGGCCGCCGCGGATACGGGACAGGGCCGAGGCCGTCAGCCCGGTGCGCTCCGCCTGGACCCGCAGGGGCCACCCCACGGCCGCCAGGGCCTGCAGGCGGCGCCGGGGCCCCGTCGCGTCCACGTACCCCGTGGACGCCCCATCGGGCACGGGGCCGGCCGGCCGCACCCGCAGCAGCGGGCCCACGGCAGAGCGCAGCACCCGCCCCTGCCGCCTGTAGGCGTAGCGGCGGATGGCCGAGACGCCCATGCCCGTCAGCCGCGACAGGTCCCGGTAGGAGTAGCCGCTGGCCCGCAGCCCGGCGATCAGCTCGGCCAGGTCCCTCGCCGACAGCCACCGGCGCGGGTCAAGATCGATGCCCATCCTGTACGCCTTGGCCTGCCGCCGGGCCGCCCTGGTGCACTCCTCGCACCCGCACCCGTCCAGCTGGTAGCACAGGTAGGTGCCGTGCTCATGGCGCGCCCGCGGGTGCCGGCACACCACCGGCGTGCTGGGCCGGCGCCAGGCGCCGCGCCCCGCCCTCTCCGTCGACGTCCCGGCGCTCACCGGTCCGCCTCCTCGACGTCGAGAGGAGCGACCTGCATGTGCTCGACCGCGCCGAGCGCCCGGCCGACCCACGCCAGCAGGTCCGCGGACCCCACCGAGTCCCGCAGGCCGTCCAGGACCCGTGTGGGCACCACAGCCACCGGCTCGGACGAGATGACCGTGTCGCCCTCGCCCAGGACCAGGTCGGAGTCGGCCACCTGGTAGCGGCCCGGCCCCACGCGCACGGCGAGCACGCCCCGGACCACCCCGTCACCAGTCCCCTCGACGAGGCGGCCCCCGCCCAGGACCGCGTGACGGACCCAGACCACCGGCGGCTCCGCCAGCGCGGCGGCCCGCTCACAGATGCTCCCCGTGACACTCCACCCCAGGGTGCTGCTACTGTTCTCCACGAGAACTTTCCTTTCTCTCCGCCTCCGCCTGGCCGCTCCGGGCGGAGGCACTTCTTCTTTTCCTGCTTCTGTCTGATGGCCCTGACCGCGGTGTCAGGACGGGTGCGGCGGCCCGTACCGCTCCAGGTGCTCCAGCCACGCGTCCAGGTCCGCCGGACGCACGAGCCTCGTGCGCTCCCCTACCGGGATCGACGGCAGGTCCCCCGACCGGATCGCAGCCAGGACCGCCTTACGAGGAGCCCCCGTCAGGCGCACGACCTCGTCCACGCTCAGAGCCCGCACCGACTCGACCACGCCACTCGTCAGCAGTCTCTCGATACGCCCCAGCTGCTCCGTGACCGCCCTCCACGTCGCCCACGGCACCGCCACCGACCGCTGCCCGCCACTCACAGGAGCCTCGCCCCCTGCTGCCTGGGCCGGGCGGCGGCCCGGACCTGCCGCGCCAGGGCGTCAAGGGGGTCCTCCTCGGTAGGCTCACGGGCGCCACTGCCCGACGACGCCGGGTCCTCCCCACCCACGGCGCCGTCACCACCTACCGAGGAGGAGTCATGAGTCAAGACACCTGGGTCCCTCTGTCCGTCCGCACCGGAGCACGCCAGCCCTTCGCACCCGTCGAAGGCGTTCCAGACTTCCTGTGGGGCTACCTGAGAGAGTGGATCGAGGACGCCATCGGAGATGACGCGCCGACCGCGATTCAGCTCGACCTCGCGCTCAGGCTCAACGCTCACAGCCCCTTCTGCGGCACCAGAGGCGGTATGGACGGAGCCACGATCACGGACGCGCTGGGGGCCAGGCCGAACCCGATCCTCGTGCTGGACGTGATCGACTGGCTCTTGCACCATGGCACGGGGGCGGCGGTCTCCCTGGAGGCAGTGCTCGCCACGGCGGGCCACGTGCTGCGCGTGTCGCCCGACGGCGACGGACTCGTCCAGCGCCTGGACCCATCCGCGTGGGCCCTGTACCAGCACGCGACCCGCCCACAGGACGCGGCGAGCGACCACATGCACGAGGCCTGGACGCTGACCTTCGGGCAGCACCCGAAACCGGGGCAGGGCTGGGGGGAGGCCGTCAAGGCCATCGAGTGCCTGCTGAAACCCGTCGTCTCGCCGAATGACAGCAAGGCGACCCTGGGGAAGATGACGGCGGCGATCCGGAACGGTCACGACAAGTGGACGTGCGCCCTGCCGTCCCGTGACCTCAAGGTCAACGGCCATCAGACCGTCAAACCGGGCCTTGAGGTCCTGACGGACTGCCTGGCAACGATCGGCTATCAGCCCGGCCGCCACGGGGGCGACGACACGGGCCAGGTCGAGCAGGTCACGGCCGAGAGCATGGTGCTTCTGGCCACCACCGTCCTGGGATGGCTCAGGAACGGCGTCCTCTCCCTGGCTGACACCCAGACCCCTGGCCCGAGCCTCTAGAAGCCCGGCCAGGTAGGAGCGGGCCCCGCCCACGGTCAGCCACCCGGGGCACGACCGGGGACTCAGCAGAACGTACTTCTGCCCCTCAGCGCACCACCGCAGAGCGACCCGGTCGTAGTCGTCGAGACTACGGGCCTCCCGCAGACGGGTGTACAACGCCGAGGGAATGAACGGCCTGTCCGACGGGTAAGCCATCACAGCCACCTCATCGCACGAGAGAGCATCTGGATGAGGTAGCAGGCAGCGTCGGAGGGGGAATCCTCCTCGGTAGGCTGGGTCACACCACTGCCCGACGGCGCAGGATCCCCACCCGTAGCGCCGTCACCACCTACCGAGGAGGAGTCATCATGGCCACCGACGTCGCCGCCGACGTCATCGCGGCCCTCGGCCTGCTGATCACCAGCGGCAGCCTGATAGTCGCGGCCCGCGCGAACAAGGCCGCGAAGAACGCGGGCCGCGTCGCGAAGGTTGCCAACGACATTGCCGCGGACGGCATCGTCAAGGCCGAGGAGGCGAACCGCATCGCTGTAGAGGGCAACGAGATAGCCCGCGACGCGAATCAGGTCGCCGAGCGGGCGCTGGCCGCCACCACCGACCACGTCACCTACTCGTGGCGCCTCAAGGTCCAGGAAGACGGTGTCACCGTCGCCCTCCTCAATGACAGCGCCCACGCGGCGCACCAGGTGACCGCCGTGATCGACCAGGACAGCCACGTCAAAACGACGGCCAGCGCCGACGAGGTAGAGCCCTTCGGCCAGGTCCTCCTCGACCTGGAGGACCTTGTCCAGCAGGAGATCGAAGAGGAACGCCGGAAGGCCCAGCGGCGCGACGCCATCAACAACGCTGACAACGGCGTCCTCATCTTCGGAGAACCGCACCGCATCCGGCTGCGTCTGACCGTCACCGCACGCACACAGGTCGGGGTGCAGCACAGCGACGTCATCGAGCAGGTCCTGACCGTGCGCAACGGCAAGCTCAAGACTCCCAGACGATGAGACCCCCTCAGACGAGCCCTGACGCCCCCGGGCCCCCAGCGGGTCCACCTGCACGGCCTCCCCGATAGGATCCGGGGTATGAACCCCGCGGACCTCCTGCACGCCCGGCTGACCGTCTACCGTGAGGCCCAGGACGGCGCCTCCGCCATGACCCGTTTCCACGTCACCGCCGACGGGTCGTCGCTGACCACCGGGGACCGCCTGGCCGTCCTGGAGAGCGCGGACTGGCTGCGCCGTATCGCCAGGATCCTGGACTCCATGGAGGCCGCCGGACGCAGGGTCCGTCCTTACAGGCGCAACTTCGACACCTGGGTCGACGCCGCACTCAACATCGGCAAGCCCTGGGGCAGTACCATGACCCAGTCGGACATCTGCCCCTTGTCCGCCATGGACTCCCTGGAGTCCCTCGCTGACATCATCGCCACTATGACCCCGGGCACTGGCTCCGAGGCCCACGAGCGCCTGACCACGCTGCTGCACGACGCCTCGGACGCCCTTGACGGCGACCAGACCCTCAGCGACCAGCTCCGGCGCCACCTGCGCCGCGTCCTCGACCGCCTGCGCTCCTGCGTGGAGCACCCCGAGGCGTACGACGTCCAGGATCTCGCGGAGGCCGCAGACGACACGGTGACCAGCGCGAAGGCCGCGGCGGGCGAGTCCACCGACAAGACCTGGAAGGACCGCTGGGAGAAGATCGTGACTGTCTGGGCCGCGCCCGTCATCACCGGCCTGATCGCCAACAGCCCCAGCCTGGTGCTCCAGATCACCGCCTCGTGACCCGCCCAGGGCGACGTCACGCTCAGCCACGAAGGCCACGACGTCGTCGAGAGCAGCGACAGCATCAAGCTTGGCGCGCAAGTAACCTGCTCGGTCAGGATCATCCGCCCCAGGAGCCTCGAGACCGAGCAGAGCGGTGCGCACCCTCATCTCCAGCTCCTGCGCCGGACCACCCGCGTTCGAAGGCACCGGCCACCTCTCCCAATGGGTCATCACGCCACCCCCTCAGTGCTCGCGTACCGTTGCGCCATGAGCGACGTACCGGCATGGGTGCAAGCAGGAAGCGCTGTGGTCTCAGCGATAGGCGCAGGCTGCGCGTGGTGGTTCGCGAAAGGCTCGAAGAAGGCGCGCGATGCCGCGAAACAGTCAGAAGAACGGGCGGCGAGGTCCCTAGCCGCAGCAGAGGAGCAGGCGGCCGCTGTGGCCCGGCTCGCCCGAAGGTTCGCGCGACCGGATCTCGCCGTGGAGTGGAAATCGAACGAGTACTTCGCGCTCCGCAACACCACCGAAGAAGACATCCGGGTCGAGGAAGTCCTCACCGACCTCACGTACGTGGTACTCAGACTCGACGTGCCCGCCACCATCAGGGCCGGCATGTCGCTGTCGGGGCAGTTCGTCGACCATCTCGGCGGGCAGCACCTCGATGAGATCGAGGTGCGTCTGACCGGACGGGCCGAGCCCTTCGTCGTCGCGCTCACCGGTCGCCCCTAACCTGCTTCAGGTTCTCCGCCGTCAACCTGATGCGGATGGCGTCCTCCTCCGCCCTCCGGAGGGTCTCCGCCATACGGGCCTCGTGCTCCGCGATCCTGGCGTTGAGGCGCATCGTCTCCCGGTGGTCGCGTTCAGCGGCGACAATGCTCCACCCCATACCGGCCAGGTTGATGACCGCGAGAGCCGCGGCAGCAGCCAGGACCACGGAAGAGACCTGCCCGACCCCGCTCATCACGCCACCCCCTCAGGCGCCGCCCCGGCCGCGGCGGGGTCCTCCCCGGTAGGCTCCCAGGCGTCATTGCTGGCCGGCGCCGGGTCCCCACCCATGGCGCCGCCACCGCCCACCGGGGAGGAGTCACTGTGGACGCGCTGTCCCTGGTCATGGACGCCGTCACCGCGGGCATCGGCGTCGGCGGCCTGCTGCTGGCGGGCCTGGCGAACAAGCGCGCGAAGGAGGCCAACCGCCACGCCGAGATGGCCAACGACCTTGCGACGCAGAGTCTCGCCCAGGCCGAGGAGGCAAACCGCGTCGCCCAGGAGGGCAACCACATAGCCCGCGACGCGAACACGATCGCCGAGCGGGCGCTGACGGCCGCCACGGACCACGTCCAGTACGCCTGGAGAGTCGAGGCAGAAGGCGATCCGCCCGCCGTCCGCGTCGTCAACGACAGCGCTCATCCTGCGACGCACGTGACCGTCGTCGTCACCGACGGTCATGAAGTCATAACGACAGCCACTGCCGAGGCGGTGCCCGTCCTCGGCCAGGTCCCGCTCGACCTCCACGGCACGCTCCAGAAGCACCTCGAACACGCGCGCCAGCGCCCAACCGTCCTCATCAGCGGCGGCACCAGCATCATCCGGGGCCCCCACGGATTCGGCCTGCGCCTGACCATCACCGCAGACACCCAGGCCGGGGTGACGCACAGCGACGTCATCAAGCAGCGCTTCACCGTGCGCCAGGGCCAGATCAAGATCGGCGGATGACGACGACATCACGCCACCCCCTCAGGGGCCGGCCCATCCGTAGTCGGGAGAGACCCCTCCCCGGTAGGCTCCGAGGCATCACCGCATGCGGCACCGCCGCCGCTCATCGAGGAGGAGTCAATGCAAGATGCAGCATCCTGGACCTCAGCCGGAATCTCAGCCGTCTGCGCGGTGGCCGGTTTCATAGCCTGGTTGAAGGCGCAGCGCGCCGCCGCCAGAGCCGAGGCCGCCGAGGCGGAGGCCCGGCGGATCGCGGCCGACCACGCGCGATCCGCCGCCGAGCAGGCGCAATCACTCAAGTCACTCGTCGCACAGGGCGAGGCCGCTGCAACCCGGGCAGAGGAATCCCTACAAACCGCCCGGGAGCACGCCGAGTCCGCGACCCGGGCGGCCACCGCCGAGGAGTCGATAGCCTCCGTACTGACCCCGCCACGGCTCGTGATCGAGTGGTCCTCCAGCAAGCAGTTCGCACTGCGGAACACCTCATCCTCGCCGATCACGGTCGAGTCCTTCACTACACCCGAATCCTTCATCAGGGACCCGTTCTTCACACCCGTGACCATCCAACCCGGCAGATCCGTCTCCGGCGCCGCCGACGAAGGCATGGGGTACCCGTTCCCCGACGATCTCGTGCTCGACGTCGAAGGGGAGGACGAACCCGTCGTCGTCCCCGCCACGGGACGCCCGCCGAGAATCTGACGCGTCTCCTCAATCGAGGCCTTATGGGCGGCGTCGGCCCGCTTCTCCGCACGACAGATGAGGAAGACGAATGTCCACGCGATGACGCAGAAGATGGCGTTAATCACTACGGGCAGCATCACGCCACCTCCTGCTGGCCGGTGGCCGCGAGCGCGCTAGCGACCCCCGCTCCATGTCCTCGCGGGACCCTGCCTCGTGACCCGCCCAGGGCGACATCACGCTCAGCCACGAAGGCCACGACGTCGTCGAGAGCAGCGACAGCATCAAGCTTGGCGCGCAAGTAACCTGCTCGGTCAGGATCATCCGCCCCAGGAGCCTCGAGACCGAGCAGAGCGGTGCGCACCCTCATCTCCAGCTCCTGCGCCGGACCACCCGCGTTCGAAGGCACCGGCCACCTCTCCCAATGGGGCATCACGCCACCCCCTCAGCCGCGAGCGCGGGCAGGGGGGCGTCTCCCGCGACGTCGGCCGGCTCGGCCACCTCGGCGATGCTGTCGGCGAGTCCGGCGTGGACGGCGCCGATGGCGAACCGCATGGATGGGCCAGTTTCGTCGTGGGTGACCTGGCGGTAGTACTCGCGGCTGACACCGATAGCTCGTGCCGCAGCGGCGTCAGTGAGTCCGGTGGCTGCTACTCGCTCACGGAATCGCCGCGTGAGCCGCGCCTCGCTCCGTCTCTGGGTCATGTCCCCCTCCTGGTTCCGAAGGGACTACTTCAGTCCCGTTGGGATCATCATGGGGGGACATCCGTTGGTTGTCAAGCGAATCGGATCAATATCGTCCCGTTGGGATCATCTGCGGTAGGGTAGGTCCATGAACATCGCAGACTGGTACCGCCGCACCGTCGGCACCGACAGCCATAACGCCGTCGCAGCCAGGGCTGGCGTCAACCAGTCCACCATCACCCGCCAACTGCGTGACGGGCGTCTCGGCTACGACCTCATCGTCCCTATCGCCCGCGCCTACGGGGCCGACCCTATCGAGGGGCTGATCGTCGCTGGGCTCATTACCCAGGACGACATCGACATGCACACGCCTCGTGCCACCCTGGTCGAGGCTACAGACAAGGAGATCGCGGACGAGGTATGGCGGCGCCTGGTCGAGGGGCAGGAGCACCCTGTGTTCGACAAGCCCATGAGCGGCCCTGCGCCTGAGGGGTCCGCGGGCGCGTCGGCGCCCGCGGTTCCGATCGGGTCTGGGCGGAGGGTGGTGAGCCTGCCTCCGGGAGTGGCGGAGGAGGCTGCAGCCCAGCATGTCGATGACGACGTCGAGGCCGAGATGTGGGAGCGCGAGGACACCCCCTAGCAACGTGAGATTCGTGTCACAGGGACGGGGGTACTCTCCCCGCCCATGCGACCCTCCTTGGATGCCCTGGCCCAGCAGTGTGCGGACCAGGGCATCATCGTCTCCTGGGCAAGACTCCCCGCTGGCCGCAGAGGCCTGTACGTGCTCTCCACGCGAACGATCTATCTGCGCCATGACATGCCCGACCGCCTCGCAGTCCCGACCCTCATGCACGAGATGTGCCACGCAGAGCGAGGTGACGACGGGCCGCAGCCGGCCGCCGTCGAGGCCCGCATCAACCGGGCCGTCGCCTGCCGGCTCGTCACCGTCGCCGAGTACGCGGCCGCCGAGGCACTCGCGGGGCCCGGCGTCGGGGCTCTCGCCGTTGAGCTCGACGTCCCCGTCTGGGTGGTCGAGACCTTCCGGCGGACTCTCCGAACTCGCGTGGTGACTGCCGTCGCACAAGTGTGAGAGAGACGACTATCATGGGCGCACCCCACCCCTACGCACCCCATGAGGACGCCATGACCTCCCCGCAGCCTGACGCGCCCGTGTCCGTGCCCGCCCATGAGCAGCTCCCGCTGGGAGCCCGGTGGAGGGGCTCCCGCCGCTACGCCACGGGCTGGCTTCTTGTCTTCTCAGGCGTCTTCACGATCTTCCTGGTCCCTCCCGTGGGCGTCGTCCTCCTCGCGGTGGGTGCCTGGCTCGCCTGGCAGGGGCGCAGGCTCCGGACCCAGAGGATCCCCGTGTGGCCCAGGTCCGTACCCGAGGAGAGGCGCGGCGACCCGCCAGGCGGCGCCGCCGTCCTGGACATCTCCCCCCATCTGCGCAGGGGGGACTGGCCCCACGTGAAGGACGGGAGGCTCTCCCTGTACGTCATGGACAAGCACCGTCCTGTTATCCGCAGGATCGTCAGCCTGTACGGCGCCCTCGCCCCGGACGGCAGGGACGGCGTCCTGGCCGCCTGGGGCGAGGTCGCCCCCGAGCCCAAGAACAAGTACGACCCCAGGGCCGTCCAGGTACGCGTCCAGGGGTCCGCGGTCGCCTACCTCTCGCTGGAGTGGAAAGAGCTGGCCCACCGCCGGCTCCGCGAGGTCAAACCACACTCCCTGGTGGTCCCCGTCGTCGTACGCCGGCGGGGCAAGGAGGAGCGCGCGTGGGCCTTCGGGTCCATGGACGACGCTCAGAGCTTCGCAGCCTGGGTGGCCAGGAAGGACCACGGGCTCCCGTCCAAGGGGGAGCCGCCCGCGCCTGCCACCACCCTGACCAGGACTGAATCGCCGAAGGGGCAGGAGCCCGTCAGCTCCACCGTCATGGACATCTCCGCCCAGCTGAGCGAAAAGGGGTGGACGTTCACGAACGGCAACAGGGTCTCCCTGTACGTCATGGACAAGCACCGCGCCGCCATCCACAAGCTCGTCCGCCAGCACAGCCAGTTCGTACGGCGCGGCAACGGCGGCGACGGAGCCTTCGCCGCCTGGGGGGAGGTCGTCGCCGAACCCGGCAACCGGTACGACTCCGAAGCCGTACGCGTCCTGGTCCACGGACAGCCGGTGGCCTACTTCCCGCTCGACTGGAAGGAGCTGGCCCACGACTGGCTCCACGTCGCCGGGTGGCGCAGCCTGGTCGTGCCCGTCGTCGTGCGCTGGTGGGACCAGGACGAGTTCGTGTGGGCCTTCGGCTCCATGGCCGACGCCGAGAGCTTCGCCGCCTGGGCCACGAGAAAGGACCACGGATGAGCGGGGGGCCAAGGAGGTCGTGGCGTGATCGAGCGCCGCCGAGCTCTACCGGGCCGGCACCGGGAAGGACCTGCCCAGCAGCTGACGCCTGAGCGGCCGCGAGCGCGCAACGGCAGAGCGGGGCCCGCACCGTGTGGTGCGGGCCCCTTCTCGTGCTCTGTAGGTCATTTGAGGATGATCTCGTAGGCTCCTGCGCCTACTGCGGCCAGGAGCAGCAGGCACACGAGGGTCAGGAAGGCGATGTCCAGGCCGGTGCACCACTGGTAGAACCGGGGGCGTTCCCGGGCCATGCGGTCCACGCGGGAGCGGTGGGTGCCCATCCGCGAGCGCTTCTACGACGTCATGTTCAGGCCGGACCGACAGCAGAGGTTCATCCTGGGGAACAACGCCCGGGCCGGCAAGCGCGGGTCCTTCTCGGTCCTGTCCGTCTTCTGGCCACCGGCCAAGGACGTCAGCGACTCGCTCAACGTCCTCTTCTAGTTCTAGCCTGCGAGCGCCAGGGCGGTACCGAGGTCCCGGGTGAAGCGGGCCCCGACACGCAGCTCGTCGACGGCGTCGATGATCTGGGCGCGGTGGCAGCACTCCTGGTCGTGCTCGAAGCACAGGACGAAGACGACCTCGCCGCCGTCGACGAGAGCGGCCAGGTGGTCGATGGCCGCCGCACCCCTCTCGGAGCAGGCCACCTCCTCGAGATAGCGCCGGTGGGCCGCATCGGCCGCGGGAGTGCCGGGCCGGGCGTAGCCCGGCCGGTTGTCCTTCGGGTTGCCCAGCTCGGGACGGTGCTCGTAGACGAACCCGGCGGCCTCGAGCCGGTCGCGCAGACGGGACTTCGAGAACCCCCTCACCCGCGACACCGGGGTCAGGCGCACATCCACCAGCCGCGTGGCCTCACGCACCCGCATGGCCTCAACGAGGTCGTCAACCGTCCTGCCCTGATAACCCCAGCCAACGAGACATCCCTCCATGCCGTCCCCTCTCCTGACGCACGCCTCGCCCGTCGTCCATGGCCGCCCGCAACCGACGCAACGGCAGCAGCATCCTTCCGCTTGTAGTATTCCACGCCGTCCGGCCGCGGGGACGGGGCTTGACGATCTGCTCTCTCACGTCATCGCCCCGGCGACGGCGTCGAGGGCGGAGGCCTGGGCGCCCAGGGAGGGGTGCTGGTAGCGGGCGGTGGTCAGGGCCTGGGTCTGGCCGAGGATCTCCTGGGCGGTGCGCAGCGGCACGCCGGCCTCGAGCAGCAGGGTCGCGCACGTGTGGCGGGCCGAGTGCAGGCTCATCGCGGGCAGCCCCTCCTCGGCCAGGGCCGCCCTCCAGGCCCTGTGGTCGGCGCGCGGGTCCACCGGCAGGCCGGGCGCCGACTCGAACACGAAGCGGGTCGGGCGAGCGGCCGCCAGGTGCTCGGCGAGCGCGTCCGCGAGCGCGGCGGGGACGGCGACGCGGCGCAGGGAGCCGACGGTCTTGGGGCGCAGGAGCCACAGTCCGCCGTGGACCTGCTCGGCCTCCAGGTGCGCCGGCACGGGCGCGTACCGGCTGGGGCAGTCCGCGCCCCTGGTGCGTCCGCACGGCCACGCCCCGCCAGGCGCCTGGGTGCCGCAGCCGTGGGCCCAGGTGACCCGCCGTACCTCCCAGGCCAGCTCCACCCACGGGGCGCCGGCGTCCAGGTGCAGGCCGTCCAGAGTGATGCCCAGGACCTCGCCCTGGCGGGCGCCCAGCAGGAGCGAGGTCGCCCACCTGGCGTAGTCGCCCCGCCGGCGCCGGGCCTCCAGGAACCGAGAGGCCTCCTCAGCGGTCATCGAGCGCGGCGGAGCCGACGAGACGGGCGGGGACCGGACCAGGCGGGCGACGTTGCGGGGCACCAGGCCCTCGCGCTCGGCGGCCCCGAGCGCGGCGCGCAGCACGCGGTGGATCTTGGCGGCCGTGGTCGTCGAGGCGCCCCTGCCCAGGACCGCCCGGTGGACCGCTCGGACGTCGTCGGGCGTCAGGCGGTCCAGGCGGCGTCGGCCGATGGCCGGCACGATGTGGACGCGGACGGCGCTGCGGTAGTCGCCGGTGGTGGACGGCTTGCGGACCGGCGCGACGTCCCGCTCCAGCCACCGCTCCAGCCAGCCGGCCACGGTCAGCGCCCGCCCCGTGGGGACGTCCCCGGCGCGCGCCACCTCCACCTGGACCTGGCGCATGCGGCGCACGACCTCGGCCCGGGTACGGGCCCGGACCACCTTGCGGCGCCGACGACCGGTCACCGGGTCCGGGGGCAGGGCGACTGACGCCGCCCACAGGCCCACGGGCTCGTCCCAGTAGACCGATCCTTCGCCCTTGCCGCGCGCCACGCCAGCCCCCCGAGGTGTAGCCATTGGTGTAGCCATAGCGTAGCGGAAATGGGGGATATAGGCGCCTCCGGGGCCCCGGCCGGCCGGGGCCTTCCGGCGGGATCGCGGGGAAGCGCCGGTACCCCCTGTGGGGCTCGAACCCACGACCTTCGGATTAAAAGTCCGCAGCTC
>ERZ773059.1376-NODE-1376-length-12027-cov-3.494069_pt1 | contig 12027 bp, 10 predicted proteins | sample MGYA00580514_ERZ773059 | MGnify/ENA primary metagenome ERZ773059 (study PRJEB29015, sample SAMEA2737981) | human oral metagenome | biome: human oral; feature: human-associated habitat; material: dental | place: China | collected 2056 ...
ATGTATAATATGTGCCTGAAAGCAAGCTTTCATTTAGCATATTATACATATATATCCAGCTACCCGAACTGTAACAAATTAAATAATCTATCAGTCTTAGCATAAGTATAAAACTTATAATCCGAATACCTAAGCTTTATAAGCACGGATTATAAGTTATCTTCTTGAACTATAAGCATACATTTACTTATGATCATATTATATCGCAAATAAAATTCCCCTCAGCATCCATGAGAGTATATTCATATTATACAAAAAATTCAAAAAGGAACTTGACTCTATAGCAGCAAGCATATCCCTGCCCCATGCAGTACTTAAGCTTACACCCAAAAACAAAAAAACAAGCCATACAATAAATATTGCATATACAAAACCTCCGACAGCACCCGCTATTTGGTTAAGACCATATATAACAGGCACTTTAGATACTATATCCGACAGATTGATCAGTATCTTAAGCAATATCCATACAAACACAAATACAAGTATAAAACTTAAAATAGTAGTAATAAACTTGCTTAAAGACTTCCCTATGTAATCCGCAAAATAATCTGCACCCAGTTGCTGCCATGTTTGTTTTTGATTATTGGCATTTAATACATCCTTTATTTGTCTGGGCAGTTTAAGTTTTTCTATAAATTCTTCCTGTTTAAGGCTGTTCGTTTCCATATCTTCATCATACTCTGTACTTATACCGTTTAGTATCTCTTTTTTAATACTTTTTTCTACATTTGTATGTTTTGCTATGAAAGTACTTGTATATGGTAATAATAAATTAACTATACATATACTAAGTATCCAAAAAGATACGGATAAAGCAAGTCTTAAAAAGCCTTTTCTATGCCAATATAGGGTATTGCAGACTATAAAGATCAGAACAATAAGCTCTATAGAGTGTTTGACTGCAAATCCTATCATGGTAAGAAATGCTCACCCTTAAGTATAAGCTGTCCGTCTTTATTGTATCTTGGTGAAAACTTAAATATCTTCTTTAACATAGGAGGTTTCTCAGCGTAGTCCGCAACCTCTTCTATCATACTTTCAGCCTCTGCCTTTGTAAGCTTTATTCCTTCAGCAGCCATAATTTCAGCTCTTTCATATAAAGCATGCATACCTTCACCCATTATTACACAATCTATAGACTGTGCATAGTCACTGGCATACTCGGCAAAACTGTCTATATCCATCTCATCTTCATAATCTGCCGGAAGATCTGCAGAATTATCTTCTCCGCCCAAAGCTTTTATACGCTTTCTTTCAGATCTCCTATCTTCCATACCTTCCTGCGGCATGGCGATATCTAAACTCGGAGTGTTGCCAAAACCGAAACTGTCGCCCTCTTCTTTTCTTGTAAAATCCATAGGTTCTTCTGTGCTAAAATGCTTCGGTTCATCATAAGAGCTTGAATAATCTAAAGAAGGCTCCTTTTTATCATAATCATTGGAATACTCTTTATCTAATAATGTAAATGAAGGAATATTTATCGGAGTTTCCTTCTCATACTCTTCTTCCGGTTCTTTTTCATCCAAACTTATATAGGAGCACAGACCAAACAACTCGGGGTCTGCATTTCTTAACTTACCAAGCTGTAAACCGTTATCTATAAATATAAAGATAGAGTCACCTGCATGGCTCTTTATTATCTTGTTAAGTTCTCCAAGTAGATCCGTATTTAAATCCCCAAGCTCGGTAACAACAAGATTATTGCCGTTAATTTGCTTGTATACCGCTTCTACTCCTCTTTCGTTGAGCTTTGCAGCCTCTACCTTGGAAGCTCTCTTTTTAACTCCCTCTTTGGAATACATTGACTTGAGTATATCCTTAGCTTTGTCAAGTCCCGCTTCAACATTTCTTGACTCTATAATATAAGCATATTTTTTGGTATCAACTATATCCACTTCTTCTATGCTTATATCACCGGCTTCACTGCTAAGCTCCTTGGCACCGACATCATACACACCTGTATCACTGTAGTTGGACACATCCGCCTGAGGATTTTTTGCCGGTTCTTCCTCCGGTACTTCCACAAGTTTATCTATAGGAACCTGCTTTACCAAAAGCTCATCTGTATGTATACTGGGCGCTTTTACAATTTCCTTCTCTTCTATACTTACATTACTACCGCTTGCATTGTTGTTAAGCATATTGTTGCTGCTTATATTATTGCTTACGCCGTTTTGCATATAATCATTATAAGCATTGTTGTATGTAGGTTGGTTATCTATGGCACTGCTTCCGACATTTTGAACTTCGCCATAACCGTTGTTATATCCCGGATACAGACTGCTGTATTGGTTGAGCGGAGTCTGCGCCTCTTCCTGATAAGATTCCTGACTTACCCTTGCAAAGCTTCCCTCCGGAAGTGTATAGTCACCGCTATCTTTCCTTGACTTTAATTCAACTGCCCTGTCAACATATTCGCCCACACCGAACATAAGTATAAGTTTATCACAAGCATTTACGCAGTCATCAATACGCCCTGCCTTATAGTAACATTCTGCAAGCTCATATAACCACTCTTCATTAAGTTCTTTATTATTATAACTTTCAAGTGCCAAAACCAATTGCTCTATAGGTGCGTCCTTGGCTTTCAGTATAAGATACCTAAGCAGATAAACTCTGCTGTCATCCGCAGCTATAGTATAGAATTCTTTATAATACTCCTCAGCCTCTTCCAGTTTTCCTTCTTTTAATGCCAAGCAGGTAAGTCTGTATAATAAATACTTACCTGAAATAAGTCTCTCATAAGCCAAAAGAAGTATATTCTTAGCTTCTGAATAATCTCCTATCTTCTCATACACACCTGACACTGTAGACAACAAACTGGCACTGCCCACTCTTCTCCAATCTATACTATTGGCTATATCTACAGCTTGGTCATAATTATTCGTTTTAGCCAACTCCTTTAGCTGATCTACTCTCTCATCAAATTCGTGTTTATCCATAGCAGTAGCTATCCTTTCTATACATCATACTATATTACAGTATGGTTCTTCCTTCCAATGCCCTAAGCAAGGTAACCTCGTCTATATACTCCAAATCCCCTCCCACAGGAACTCCGCTCGCTATGCGGCTTACTTTAATACCTGTGGGCTTTATCAGCTTTGCTATATACATAGCAGTGGTTTCTCCTTCTAAAGTAGAGTTTGTAGCTATTATAACTTCCTTTACCTCTTTTTCAAGTCTTTTAATTAATTCTTTAAGTTTTATATCTGCCGGTCCTATACCAAGCATAGGCGATATGGCTCCGTGAAGAACATGATATACACCATCATACCTTCCTGTTTTTTCATATGCTGCCAAATCTCTGCTGTTTTCAACAACCATTATTACTTCATGGTCTCTTGATTTGCTCTTGCATATTGGACAGATCTCTTCGTCTGTAAGTGTACAGCATACCGAACAGTATTTTATATTTGACTTGGCAAGCGATATAGCCGAGACCAGGCTTTCTATCTGTTCGTTAGGCATATTTATCATATGAAATGCCATACGCTGAGCAGACTTTGCTCCGACTCCCGGTAACTTGGCAAGCTCTTCTATAAGCTTAGTTATATGATTACTATAGTATTCCATAAGTTAAAACGGTAATCCTCCCAAGCCTCCTGTAAGTTTACTCATATTATTTTTATTATACTCTTCCATCTTGCGAAGCGCTTCATTGCATGCTGCCATAATAAGATCTTCAAGCATTTCCACATCATCAGGATCTACTACCGCCTTATCAAGGCTCACCCTTGTAATTTCTTTTTTCCCCGAAACCGCTACAGTTACGGCACCTCCGCCTGCACTTGCCTCAAATTCCATGGATTCAAACTCCTTAGCCTGCTCCTCCATCTGTCTTTGCAGCTTCTGTGCCTGCTTCATAAGATTATTCATATTTCCGGGCATCATACCGCCTTGAAAACCACCATGTCTTGCCATAGTATACTCCTTTATTCTTCTATATCTATATCATATTTTACAAGCTCGGATAATTCCTCTTTTGTAATATATTCCTTCTTTATTTGGTCTTTAGACTCTATACAAATAATATCAAAATTCAAATCTTTTTTGTAAGTCTTAAGTGCATAAGATCTAAGCTCTTCTATAAGCCCTTCCTTATCACAAAGATTATACAGTGTTTTTTCATTAAATACTATATTTATAACATTTTCTTTTGCTTCAATATAGGTATTTTTTAATTTTACTGAATTAATTGTACTTATATCGTCTAAAATCTTATACCAATCTTTTTTTACCAACTTATAATCTTCATAACTTGAAACGGATAATTCGACTTTTTCTACTTTTTCGCCCTGCTCTTTGACCTCATCCGCTAAAGGCACTTGTCGGCTTACTTGAGTTGAAAAATCAATTTTTCCTATATTGTCAAGTTTATCTTCAAGTTTTGATATTCTTTCATATAAACTATCTGTATTTGAATCCATAACAGGTGTGCAGATCTTTATAAGTGCAAGTTCTATAAGAACTCTTTTGGACACACTGTTTCTTAGATTATTAAGCAACTCCGAAAAAATCCTTATATATCGGTTTAGACTTTCTTTATTCAAAAGCCCTGAGGTATATCTCATTATCTCTATATTTTCTGAAGATACATCTATAATACCCTCAACATCTTTGCTTACCTTAAGTAACAAAAGATTTCTGAAATACCAAAGCATATCTGTAACAAATTGAGATAGCTCTCTTCCCTGCATACAGATATCATCCAACATCATCAAAAGCTCCACAGTATTATTTTCGATAATTTTTCTACACATATTATCAAAAACAGACATATCCACCGTACCCAGTATATCCAAAATATTCTCATACACTATGGGTTCATTGGGGTAATATGCCCTGCACTCTTCCAAAAGACTCAGCGCATCTCTGAGTGCTCCGTCAGAACATCTGGCTATATAATCCATTGACTTTTCATCTATATTTATCTTTTCTTCCCTACACACCTTATCAAGCTGCGCAGCAATTACTTTTAATCCTATTCTTTTTAAATCAAACCTTTGGCATCTGGAAAGTATTGTTATAGGTATCTTATGTACCTCCGTAGTTGCCAATATAAATATAGCATAATCGGGAGGCTCCTCCAAGGTTTTTAAAAGTGCATTAAAAGCCCCTGTAGAAAGCATATGTACCTCATCTATGATAAATACCTTGTACTTTCCGGATGTAGGCGGATAATTAAGTCTTTCTTTTATTTCTCTGATATTATCCACACCGTTATATGAGGCTGCATCCATTTCAACTACATTGATTGAAGCATCCTTTAATATCTCAAGGCAATTCTCACATTGATTGCAAGGATTACCGTTTTGAGGATTTTGACAATTTACCGCCCTTGCCATTATTTTTGCCATACTGGTCTTACCCGTACCCCTTGTACCGCAAAATAAATAAGCGTGCGCTATCCTGCCCGATAAAATTTGGTTTTTCAGTGTCCTTGCTATGGCATCCTGCCCTACAACATCATCAAAATCCTTAGGTCGCCACTTTCTGTAAAGTGCTGTATATGACATATTGATCTCCTAAAGACAGTTTTAAGCATCTCCGAAACTTATACCTACAAGTCTGGCTTCCTTTATTATATCGGATTTCGGATCTACCTGTTTTATTTTAGCCGCTATATCGGAAAGTTCTACAGCCACTATTTTTTCACCCTGAATTGCCACCATCTTTCCAAATTCCTTATTATGAAGCATTACGGCAGCCTTGGCACCAAGTCTTGTTGACAAGACCCTGTCATACGCACTCGGCTCTCCGCCTCTTTGCATGTGCCCAGGTACGGTTACTCTTATCTCATGACCGGTAAGACCGAATATTTTATCCCCTATTTCATAGGCTACCGAAGGGTGATTACTTAATTTTCTCTTTATTCTAAGTTCTTTTTTAGTAAGCCTTACATCTTCTATCGACATAGCTCCTTCCGCAACTGCAAGTATAGAAAACTTTTTATTGTTTTCTTCCCTTATTTTGATTGCATTGGCAACAAGGTTTATATCATAAGGTATCTCCGGCATAAGTATTATATCCGCACCGCCTGCAAGACCTGCATACAGTGTAAGCCAGCCGACCTTATTACCCATGAGCTCAACAATAAATACTCTGCCGTGGGAAGCCGCCGTAGTATGTATATTATCTATAGCTTTTGTGGCAACTTCAAGAGCACTGTGAAAACCGAAGGTCATTTCCGTACCGAACAAATCGTTGTCTATAGTCTTTGGCAGTCCTATAACATTAAGCCCTTCCTGACATAAAAGATTGGCAGTCTTTTGACTTCCGTTTCCGCCAAGCACGACAAGACAGTCAAGCCCCAGTCTACTGTAAGTATTTTTCATGGCTTCCACTTTATCTATGCCGTCTTCTTCTATCTCCCTAATGCGCTTAAAAGCTTCTCTGCTTGTTCCTATTATAGTTCCGCCTCTGGTAAGAATACCTGAAAAGTCGCTCTCTTGCATAATTTTGTACTTTTCATGTATAAGCCCCTTATATCCGTCAATAAAACCGATAATTTCAACATCTTTTCTATATAATCTATATAATGATTTTGCCACTCCACGCATCGTAGCATTTAAGGATTGGCAATCTCCTCCGCTGGTAAGCATACCTACTTTGAGCATATTCTCTCCCTTATAGTGTTGTAAAGGTTACAGTTTTTATAGTTCATTTATCTTCATCAAAAAACTCAGAATATTTAACTTTCTTTTATAAATCAGACGAAGACGAATTTCGGCAGCAGCCTGACGGATTGCATATATAATACAAACCCAAGATAAAGCTTTCATTTTGTATATTATACATATATATCCAACCCACCCGAACTGTAACATAACTCTATTATCATAATAAAAAATTATAATGCAAATATCTGATTTTGTCGACCTTTTATCATCCTGCTTCCTCTATTGCACAAAAAAAACACACTCTCAGTGTGCCTTAATTTTTAACCACACATCTTGCTTCGAATTCTGTTCATAAGCGTTACCATAGCAGTTAGCTCTATGACGGCTGTCTTACGGCACATGAAAGATCTCGTTTATTGCTGCTACATTCCTGTCCTGACAAGGTTCACAAGTTTTCATTGCGTAAGGACCCTCATGTCAACACCACTTACTATGGGCAGCCCTACAAACAGATACCCTAGGCAAGATATCACCTCTGCTAAAGCGGATTGCAGATACAGGGCACCGCTATCTCCCCGGCTGTGTGGAAACTAAATTATAAACTTTTTTACTTTATTTTGTCAAGGCTTTCTTACAACAACGGAGCTATAAGCCTATAAATAATATGAATAATATTTAGACTTCTTCTTACATCCTTATATTTTTCGCTTACCTCCTCGGACACCTCCAAAAGCTTAATAAAATCTTCATACATTTCATCTATTGCCTTGTATTTATATAATAAAACCGCATCTTCAAAGTTATGATACAGACTTCTGTAATCAAAGTTTACAGTACCTACTATGGCAGCTCTTCCGTCTACTATAAGACCCTTTTGATGTAAAAATCCCGGGCTGTACTTGTAAATTCTTATTCCTGACTTAACTAAGGATGAGTAGTAGGACTTTGTTACCCCATATATGAATCTCTTGTCAGGAATCCCCGGAGTTACTATTCTCACATCCAATCCTCTTTGAGCTGCCATATTAAGCTCTCTTATCATCTCGTCACTTATAATCAAATAAGGTGTGCTTATAAAAACAGAATATTTGGCACTTTTTATCAAATTAAGATAAGCATTTTCACTTACACTTTCTTCATCAAGCGGGCTATCTGCATAGACTTGCACAAATCCGTCTTCCTTTGACTTATACTCTCTTTTTTTAAGAAACCTTCCATAGTCCTCATCATCTTTTACTGAAGACCACATTTCAAGAAACATTACGGTTAAACTTAAGACCGCATCTCCTGTAAGCTTGATTCCGCTGTCCTTCCAATGTCCATATCTTTTACTGTCGCTAAAATATTTATCTGCTATGTTATATCCACCGGTAAAGCCTACAATACCGTCTATTACACAAATCTTTCTGTGATCCCTGTTATTCATAAATATATTAAATATCGGATGCACCGGATTAAATACTCTGCATTTGACTCCTATGGCTTCCATTCGCCTTATAAATCCGGGATCTATAAATCCCACACTTCCGACATCATCATAAATGATCCTTATATCAAGCCCCTGTTTTACCTTAGTTTTAAGTATAGGGCTTATTTGCTCAAATACTTTTGCCTCTTCTATGGCATAATATTCCATAAATATATATTCCTTAGCCCCTTCCAAAGCTTTTAACATAGAAGCCAGAGCAAGTCTTGTCTGAGAAAAAAACTCAACATCGGTATTTTGGTAAAGGGGGTAACCTGAGTATCTTTTTATATACTTTGATTGATTTAGTAAATACTCGTCCTCAGCCCCAAGCTTTATCATAATATTTTCATCCTGATTTTTATAAGGCAGGAAATGATGTGCCAAGTAATCAAATTTTTTTATAATAAATCTCATTGAATCTTTATGACCGAAAAGCAAATATATACAAATCCCAAATACAGGCAGGGAAAGTATAACTATGATCCATGACAGCTTAAACATTGCATTTTTACTGTTATCATATACTCCTATGGCAAGTATTACTGCCAGAATTCTAACCAAAACAGAAGCAATGGTATAATATTCAACCAGTATATGACTTATTGCTATAAGCCAAGACACCTGTGCCAATACTGCCAAACCTACAAATATGATTCTGCTTATACTGTTTTTAATAATACCTTTTTGCTCTACTCTCATACCTTCCCCTAATATTGTTACAGTTCAGGTAGTTTAGATATACATGTATAATATACCAAATGAAAGCTTGCTTTCAGGTGTATATTATACATGTATATCTATCAGGCTACCGCCGGAATTCATCTTCGTCTAATTTATAGATAAAAATGAAATATTTTTAGTCTTTTTGACGAAGATAAATGACCTACCTGAACTGTAACCTAATATTTTCTAACTCTATAATAAATAGTTTCTATTCTATATTAAGTTCAATACTCTTAGCTATATAATACTTAAATCCCTGCTTATTACAATATTTTTTTATATCATTTTTTACTTTTTCAATTGTAGTATACTCAAGTAAATATACATCCAAGCCGTAGTTTTTTACTTTTGTCAAATATTCTTCAAAGTATTCTCTGTCTTCTTTGCTGTTTATTTGAAATGTATTATTGTTAAAATTTATAGCTGTGTATACGCTTTCTTGATTAACTCCTTTTATAAGCTTTCCCAACCGCTCTTCTTCTATAGCCTTTTGCACAAAGACATCTCCACCGTTTATATAAATATCCTTATCTAAGGTATGAAGTTTATCCAGTATACTTAGTAAGGATTCATATATTTCTTTTTCAGGGTAATGATAATACACATCCGCATTGTCCAAAAAGAAAGCATCTACTCCCTTAGCAGAAAGTTCTGAGGCTTTTTTGTATATATGCTCCTGCCAAGCCTTGTCTGAAATATCGACCCACTCTTCCTCAGCCCAATTCTCATACTTTGAAAGTGCCAAATGCTTAAACTCATCATAGCCGGCTCTGAAATTTTCTATAGAACCTATATTAAGGTAGCTTGAAATTTGTTTATTTTTGTTTTTCTTAAGCTTTTCTATATCGGCTTTAGTAAAGTAATCCGCATCTATTACCAACAGTTCATAGTTTTTTAGTTCAAGAACCTCTTTCTTTTTCATGCCTATAACAACAGCATAAGGCTTAGTACTTTCAGCACAAGAGAGTAAAAAACAGGTAGATAGTATTGTTAAAAATAAGATTATTATATGTTTATTCAATCTTACACTCCCAAAATTTATTTCTCTAATAGTATAGCACTTATATTAAATTATTATCTACTTTACTTTAAAATATACATTAATTTTAGGTAATAACTAAGCCTTTAGTATCGTAAGACTTTAATTGACGGTATTTTTATGATAATATATCCGGTGTAGCGTTCACAAAATAAGTATAGCAAAAGCGATGAATATTTTTCTGAGTGTGTGCATCAAAAAATGTAGGCATAGTGCGTATACGCTGAGGATTTTTGATGTATGTAATCGGGAAAAAGCCAAGTTATTAGGTATACTTATTCTAAGAAAGGATGCACCGGTGTAGCGTTTATTAAGTATGCTAAGACAGCAATTTAAAATCAAAGGATCAAAGACTATGTATAATAAAAAACTTAAAGGAAGTATCACCGTTCCGGGAGATAAATCCATCTCACACAGAGCTGTGATGTTTGCGTCAATAGCAAAGGGTGTAAGCCATATAAAAGGTTTTCTTAACGGAGCCGACTGCATTTCCACTATTAACTGCTTTAGGCAGATGGGTATAGAAATAGAGCAGGTAAATGATAAAGTTACGGTAAAGGGTAAGGGCATGTACGGACTTACAAAGCCAGGTAAAGAGCTTTACTGCGGAAACAGCGGAACTACCGTAAGGCTGCTTTCGGGTATACTTTCGGCACAACATTTTTCTTCATCCTTAAACGGTGATGAATCAATACAAAAAAGACCTATGGCAAGGGTAATAGAGCCGCTTAAAAGCATGGGGGCTAATATAACTTCTTTTAATAATTCCTCCAAAACGCCGCTTTTTATAGAGCCTTCCTGCTTACATGGCATACATTACAAATCACCTGTAGCCAGTGCTCAGGTAAAGTCTGCAATCTTGCTTGCCGGACTTTATGCAAAGGGCGAAACCCTTGTTGAAGAAGTCTATAAATCACGCAATCATACCGAGCTTATGCTTGAGAGTTTCGGTGCTAAGGTATCATCTGCTGCCTTAAGTGCCTCAGTTTCGACAACTGCCGAGCTTTTTGCGAATGATATCACCGTTCCCGGAGATATATCCTCCGCAGCCTACTTTTTAGTAGCAGCACTTATAAGCCCCGGCTCTGAGCTTCTTATAAAAAATGTAGGTATAAACCCTACAAGAGACGGTATACTTGAAGTTCTAAAAAATATGGGAGCCGATATAGAAATTGTTGATTCTTATATGGCAGGATTCGAGCCTTGTGCCGATTTACTTGTAAGACACTCCAAGCTGCATGGAACAAGTATAGGAGGCAGCATAATTCCAAGGCTTATTGATGAAATTCCGGTTATAGCAATAGCTGCAAGTATGGCTGAGGGTACTACCATAATTAAAGATGCCGCTGAACTTAAGGTAAAAGAATCCGACAGATTAAAGGTTATGAGCGAGGAGCTTGCAAAACTCGGGGCGAAAATAGAAGCTACTGAGGACGGACTTATAATAGAAGGCGGGCACAGTCTACAGGCTGCCACCATAAACTCTTATAAGGACCATAGGATTGCTATGAGTTTTTATATTCTTAATACCTTACTTAAGGAACAGCTTAAGATAATTGATGCGGATTGTGTAAATATATCTTTTCCGAACTTTTATTCTGATTTTAATAATTTATTACAATAGGAGGTTTTTATGGACTTTTATGGACTTTTTAGAACTTGCCAAGGGCAGATATTCAGTAAGAAGTTTTTTAGACAAAAAAGTTGAGGCTGAAAAAATAGCCAAGATACTTTTTGCAGCAAATGTTGCACCTACAGCCTGCAACAATCAACCGCAAAAGATTTACATACTTCAAAGTGAAGAAGCACTGTCAAAGCTTTCTTCAGTATGCAAGTATACCTTTGGTGCTAAAACAATATTCTTGCTTTGCTATGATGAAAACTTAGCCTGGCAAAACCCCTTAACCAAGAGATATAACAGCGGTGAAACCGATGTAAGTATAGTATGCACACATATGATGCTTGAGGCTCATAATCTGGGGCTTGGCTCCTGCTGGGTGGGCTATTTTGAGCATAGTAAGATAAGTGAAATCTTTTCACTTACGGATAATATAAAACCTGTAGCTTTACTTCCTATAGGCTACATACCCGACTCTGCTCGTCCGAGCCACTTACATGAAACTTACAGAAAACAGGATGAAATGGTGGAAATATTATAAAAGGTTTCAGTAAAA
>ERZ773059.1379-NODE-1379-length-12007-cov-6.924531_pt1 | contig 12007 bp, 10 predicted proteins | sample MGYA00580514_ERZ773059 | MGnify/ENA primary metagenome ERZ773059 (study PRJEB29015, sample SAMEA2737981) | human oral metagenome | biome: human oral; feature: human-associated habitat; material: dental | place: China | collected 2056 ...
CTCACCACTTGGAAGTGTCGCTGACTACCGGCGACGTGTACGAGCAAGCGACCCCTACCGGCGAGAAAAAAATCGTTGCCTTCAAAAACTGTATCATTGCAGCAGGCAGCCGCGTAACCAAACTGCCTTTCATCCCTGAAGATCCTCGAATTTTTGACTCCAGCGGCGCATTGGCCCTGAAAGAAGTACCGGGCAAACTGCTGATTATCGGCGGCGGTATTATCGGTCTCGAAATGGGTACGGTTTACAGCACTCTGGGTTCTCGCCTGGATGTTGTTGAAATGATGGACGGCCTGATGCAAGGCGCAGACCGCGACTTGGTTAAAGTATGGCAAAAACAAAACGAATACCGTTTTGACAACATCATGATCAACACCAAAACTGTTGCTGTCGAGCCTAAAGAAGACGGCGTTTACGTTACCTTCGAAGGTGCAAATGCGCCTAAAGAACCACAACGTTACGATGCCGTACTGGTAGCTGCCGGTCGTGCGCCTAATGGCAAACTCATCAGTGCCGAAAAAGCCGGTGTTGCCGTTACCGATCGCGGCTTCATCGAAGTGGACAAACAAATGCGCACCAACGTGCCGCACATCTACGCTATCGGAGATATCGTCGGTCAACCGATGTTGGCACACAAAGCCGTTCACGAAGGCCACGTTGCCGCTGAAAACTGTGCCGGCCACAAAGCCTACTTCGATGCACGCGTTATTCCGGGCGTTGCTTACACTTCTCCTGAAGTGGCATGGGTTGGCGAAACCGAGTTGTCTGCCAAAGCCTCCGGCCGCAAAATCACCAAAGCCAACTTCCCATGGGCTGCTTCCGGCCGTGCGATTGCCAACGGTTGCGACAATGGTTTCACCAAGCTGATTTTTGATGCTGAAACCGGCCGCATCATTGGTGGCGGTATCGTTGGCCCTAACGGCGGCGATATGATCGGCGAAATCTGCTTGGCCATCGAAATGGGCTGTGATGCAGCCGATATCGGTAAAACCATCCACCCACACCCAACCCTTGGCGAATCCATCGGTATGGCTGCGGAAGTGGCATTGGGCGTATGTACCGACCTGCCTGCTCAGAAAAAGAAATAAGTTCACTCAAATAAAATTTGAACGAACTTGATGGAACAAAGGCCGTCTGAATGTTTCAGACGGCCTTTTTGCAAACAAGGAGACTCAATATGAAAAAAATCGAAGCCATTATCAAACCTTTCAAACTCGACGATGTACGCGAAATCCTGACTGAAATCGGTATTACCGGCATGACTGTCAGCGAAGTCAAAGGTTTCGGCCGCCAAAAAGGCCATACGGAAATTTATCGCGGCGCGGAATACGCAGTCGATTTTCTGCCTAAAGTAAAAATTGAATTGGTATTGGCTGACGACAAAGTCGATCAGGCTGTGGACGCCATTTTAGAAACCGCGCATTCCGGCAAAATCGGTGATGGTAAAATCTTTATTTATCCCGTTGAAGAAGCGATCCGTATTCGTACCGGAGAACGCTCAGAAGCAGCACTTTAATAGAAATCGTAAAATACAGAAGACAAATGCCGTCTGAAAATAAGTCGTAGCGTGGTTTGCTCAGAACTTATTTTTCAGACGGCATTATTTTCACAATTACAGCCACAACTTTTCTAAGACATCAAACCATCACTGCCAGCCTGAATAAACATAGAAACCATAGATAATAAAATGCCGCTTATCAAACAAGCAGCATTTTATGTATCCGTTTTCTATGATTGACTTAGGTTCAATCTACCAAAAATCTCACATTATCAAGCATTAAGAAATTCGAGCAGATTTTTTCCGCCTACTTTCAGAGCATTGACGAATATGTTGACTTTCTCTTGTTGCTCTTGAGTATGGCTTACCGTATACAACCAGCCTTCCGGCGTGATTGTGTAGTTGATGCCCAAGCCGCCTACTGAAGTCGGTGCAAAAGCAAAATTTACTACCGTACTGTTGTCGCCTACGGTTGGATCGGCATTGTGGGGCAAACTCATTCCGCCAGCAGCGTGGAGAATGTGCTGGACAGCCGCCCCGAATCCATCCGCAAGCAAGTGGACGAATCCTTACGCAATCTGCAAACCGACTACATCGACCTGTATTACCAGCATCGCATTGACCCGAATGTACCCGCCGAGGCGGTAGCGGAAGTAATGGGCGAATTGATTAAGGCAGGCAAAATCCATCATTGGGGCGTGTCCAACACGCCGATTGAGTATATGGTCGCCGCCCACGCCGTTACGCCCATTACCGCCACGGAGAACCAATATTCCATAGTGTTCCGTGCCCCCGAAAAAGCATTGTTTGCTTTTTGCGAAGCCAACCATATCGGCTTTGTAGCATATAGCCCGCTGGGGAACGGCTTTTTAAGCGGCCGTTTTAACGCGCAGACCCAGTACGCCGAAAGCGATTTCCGCCGCACCATGGAGCGTTTCCGCGCCGAGGTGATGGCGAACAATCAACCGGTATTGGATTTATTAGCCGAAATCGCCGCCGCCAAATCCGCCGCCGCCAAATCCGCCACCGCCGCGCAAATCGTGTTGGCGTGGGAACTGGCGCAAAAGCCCTTTATCGTACCGATTCCGGGCACCACCAAAAAACACCGCTTGGCGGTGGCGGAAAACCTCGGCGCACTGCGAATCCGCCTGACTGCGGACGAATTGCACGCCATTAACCAAAAACTGGGCAAAATGGACATTGACGAGAGCTATTTTTAAGCCGCCCAGCCAATGGTACTTGTCGGTAAAAACTGTTATTCTTCAATAAGTTATTCATCACAACCGGAGAGCTTATGCCTGTTGGAGAGAAAAAAGTCGGGCTGCCCGAGCTGTTTTATGATTTGGTGTTTGTATATGCTTTGTCCCGCACCACCGAGCTGGTGCACCACGCCGACGAAGCCGATTACGTCACATTTCTGATTTCGCTGGTGATTCTGTTTACCGTTTGGTCATACCAGAGCATTTACATCAACCGCTTCGGCGACAACTCTTGGCGGGATCGGCTGTTTTTGTTTGCCGATATGTTTTTGCTGCTGTTTTTGTCCAATGCGGTGGGCAGCGACTGGCTGGCGAATTTTGTGCCGTTTAATCTTGCGCTGGGGCTACTGGTCGGCAATGTCTGCCTGCAATATCTGTTGCAGCTTGCTCGTCACGCTTCCCCCGAACAACACCGCAGAATCAAGCTGGTGGCGGGGTTGCGCGGATTGACGACGGCGACGGTACTCGGTTCGCTGTTGTTTCCCGCCCATATCGGACAGTGGGTTGCGCTGGGCGGTTTCGGTTTGGGTTGGATTTTGCCCACCTTTGTCAGCCACAAGCAACCTGCGGTGAATTTTCCGCATCTACTCGAACGCCTAAACGGGCTGGTGATTATTTTTTTCGGCGAAACCGTGATCGACATCGCCCCTTATTTCCACGTGGCGAAGTTTGAAATCGGCGCACTGCCCGTGAGTGTGATTCTGTTTGCGATGTTTACGGTTTATGTGATGCAGTTTTCCTATTTTATCGACGAACACAAAGCGCAAAACTCGGGCGCATTGCCCTCGTACAGCCATTATGCCGTACTGATCGGCATCGCTTTGGTAACAGTGGCACTGGCTTGGCTGCACCAAAACAGCACCGCTACCGCTGAGTCCGTCCGAATGCTGTGGCTCGGTTTGGGCGTATTTTATCTCGGGGTTGCCGCCAACACGCCGTACAACAAGCCCGAACACCGCCGACCGCAACGGCTTTGGATTTTTCAGACGACCTTATTCGTTATCGGCGCAGGGCTGGCCGCCGTTTTACCGCCGCAGCCCCTTGTTATCTTAACCACAACGGCATTGATGACCGCTGCGATTGCCATGGCAACAGTGTATTTTGAACGTCGCACCCGACAACTTTCACAAACAAACCAGAACCCAGAAACCTAAGAACAGGATAACGGTCAACGGTTTGGTTGCAAAAGACAGAGGCAGCATATTGAGCAGGTAATAGAATGTGCCTTCGTAGTCGCCTTTATTGGCAATTTCTGCCAAGCATCCAGTACCTTCAACAGTATCAAGCAGGCTGAAGCCGGAGAATACGGAGAACCAAATCACGAGGAAGCCGACTGGTACCATAATGGATGCCAGCACGAATTCGCGCAAAGTACGGCCTTTGGAAATTTTCGCTAAGAACACGCCCACAAATGGTGCCCAAGTAATCCACCATACCCAGTAAGCCATTAGACCAATCGCGGTTGTGGAACAAGTACAGCTCGAAAGAATGGTGAACGGTTTGAGTAAGGATATTACCGATAGAGACAACCAAGTTGCTGAGGAAGTAGTGAGTCGGGTCAACCAAGAAAACAAACACCAGCATGAGCAAAGACAGAACTACAGTCATATCGCCCAGCCATTTCATACCTTTTTCAATCGGCAACACAGCGCCCAAAGTATAAATATTTCAGTAGCAACTATAACCTAAAAATTCCCTATTAAGATTCAATCCTCCCTATCTCTCCCCTATTCTTATTGCCGCTTTACTTTTCAGACGACCCCTTTATCCAAACTCCGTTATAATGACGGCTTTAAAATTAATTCATTCCCAAGACGGTCTTATCATGAAACACATCCACATTATCGGTATCGGCGGCACATTTATGGGCGGCGTAGCGGCTATTGCCAAAGAAGCAGGTTTTAAAGTCAGCGGTTGCGACGCGAAGATGTATCCGCCGATGAGCACCCAGCTCGAAGCCTTGGGCATAGACGTACACGAAGGCTTCGATGCCGCGCAGTTGGACGAATTTAAAGCCGACGTTTACGTTATCGGCAATGTCGCCAAGCGCGGGATGGATGTGGTTGAAGCGATTTTGAACCGCGGCCTGCCTTATATTTCCGGCCCGCAATGGCTGTCGGAAAACGTGCTGCACCATCATTGGGTACTCGGCGTGGCGGGGACGCACGGCAAAACGACCACCGCGTCTATGCTCGCATGGGTCTTGGAATATGCCGGACTCGCGCCGGGCTTCCTCATCGGCGGCGTACCGGAAAACTTCAGCGTTTCCGCCCGCCTGCCGCAAACGCCGCGCCAAGACCCGAACAGCAAATCGCCGTTTTTCGTCATCGAAGCCGACGAATACGACACCGCCTTTTTCGACAAACGCTCCAAATTCGTACATTACCGCCCGCGTACCGCCGTGTTGAACAATCTGGAATTCGACCACGCCGACATCTTCGCCGATTTGGGCGCGATACAGACCCAGTTCCACCACCTCGTGCGCACCGTGCCGTCTGAAGGTCTAATCGTCTGCAACGGACAACAACAAAGCCTGCAAGACACTTTGGACAAAGGCTGCTGGACGCCGGTGGAAAAATTCGGCACCGAACACGGCTGGCAGGTCGGCGAAGTCAATGCCGACGGCTCGTTCGACGTGTTGCTTGACGGCAAAAAAGCCGGACACGTCGCATGGGATTTGATGGGCGGACACAACCGCATGAACGCGCTCGCCGTCATCGCCGCCGCACGTCATGCCGGAATCGATATTCAGACCGCCTGCGAAGCCTTGAGCGCGTTTAAAAACGTCAAACGCCGCATGGAAATCAAAGGCACGGTAAACGGCATCACCGTTTACGACGACTTCGCCCACCATCCGACCGCCATCGAAACCACCATCGAAGGCCTGCGCCAGCGCGTCGGAAACGCCCGCATCCTCGCCGTCCTCGAGCCGCGTTCCAACACCATGAAACTCGGTACCATGAAAGCCGCCCTGCCCGAAAGCCTCAAAGGTGCCGACCAAGTGTTCTGCTACGCCGGCGGCGTGGACTGGAACGTCGCCGAAGCCCTCGCGCCTTTGGGCGGCAAGCTGCACGTCGGCAAAGACTTCGATGCCTTCGTCGCCGAAATCGTGAAAAATGCCGAAGCAGGCGACCATATTTTGGTGATGAGCAACGGCGGTTTCGGCGGGATACACGGAAAGCTGCTGGAAGCGTTGAAATAAGAGTTTGTTGAAAGTTTTAAATGATTGAGGCCGTCTGAAAACCGGAATTTGGTTTTCAGACGGCCTTTTTGTTGTGGATTGAGACTTTTGCAAAATACCTTTTTACCCGGTGGCCAAAATCCAAACACAAATTCCCAAATCCCTAAATACCTTGGTAGAAATTTAGGGATTTGGGAATTTTGTAAAAGGTATTGGATATTTTATTTTTAAATCATAAACTTAATGGATGAATGCTTTGCTTTATTCTTGCACGAACCGGCATTCAGTCGGACATCTGCCGCTTCAAAAACCAATCTCCGAACGGCCAGCCCACGCTGTCGAGCAGGTTTTTGGTAATCAGCCCAAGCTCGGTATCGCCTTCGATTTGCAGTTTGCGGTTGAAAAACAAAGTATCCGGGTCTTCCTCGCGCATCATCATGCGCATAAAGTCGATGCCGTTGGCGGCAAGGCGCAAATCGGGCGTACCCAAAAAATCCGCATCGATGAATTTTTCGGCATTGGCGGTGAAACGCACCTTGATGCCTGCGTCCAATACGTCAATTTCGAAGGTTCGACCGTCAAACAGGCTCATATCGGCGGGCAGCAATCCGCGTTTGAGCATGGTGTTGAGGGTAAAAACCAAAGCGAAGCGCGGTGGCCTGCCCGGTAATTTTCCGCCGATTTTTCCCGCCCATGTGGGCAATACGATTTCAGGCAACGCCATAATATTCCTCCTTCACGGCTTCGATACCCGGCTGGCCGTGCCAATAGCCGTCCACCAGCGTGCCGGTGGTCAATCTTTCCAATTCGGGCAGCGCATCCGCCAGTGCGGTTTTGCCGTCCAATACATCGCGGTGGATACGGATGATTTCCGCCATGCCGTGCATTTGCGGCGACAGGCGCAGCATGTTCACACCGATTTGCCGCAAATCCTCATGGTGCGGCAGCAGGTTTTGGCAGCCGTAAGACATGGTTTGGATGCCGTTGATGGTTAAAAACGGTTTGCCTTCGCGGGTATTCATATCCATGCCTTGCTCGTAATCCAAGCAGCGGAATTCGCAGCCGTCTTTGTTCAGGTTGTAATGTCGCGCGGTAAAGCAGCGTGAAGAGTACGCCAAAGGCATTTTGCCCCAAGCAAACAATTCCGTTTCGATGTCGTCTGAAGCCTTGATGATTTCAGCAACTTTGTCGCGGCTCAACTCGGACGGCGCAATCCAGCGGTATGCGCCAAGTTTCTGAAACAATGCCAGCGTACTTTCATTGTAAATGTTCAGGCTGGCGCCGGCGACAAACGGAATACCGTGTTCGCGCGCCAATTTGACCGCGCCCATATCGTTGGCTTCGACTTTGAATTTGTCCTGCCCCGTGATTTTACGCAGGCGTTTCAAATCGGATTCGCTTTCCAGCAGCACCTGCGACGACAAAATAATCTCTTTGCCGCTTTCCGCCAAATCTTCCGCCAGGCTGACCCAGTCGGCAAAACGCATTTTCTGGCGGCGCGAACACACCACTTCGCCCAGATAAATGGTGTCCACCGGCGCATCCAGCATGGCGGTGTAAAATTCCAGCAGGGCTTCCTTCTGCCAGAAAAACAAGACCGGCCCCAGCGATAGTTTCATCGGATTCATTTTCCCTCCCCCTTATTTCCACGGACGGCTGTATGCGCCCAAGGTTGTCTGATGACCTTCCGAAACCTTGCTCAGCGCGTTGTTCCACACCGGATTGACTTTGAAATGAGCCGGATCGGCCGCGGCAGCGTCCAAAGCCTGCCGCAGCGATTTGGTAACCTGCGCCGTGTACATCGGGCTGCGCTGGCGGCCTTCGATTTTGATGGCGGATACACCGATTTTGATAAGTTCGGGCAGCATTTCCAAAACATTCAGACTGGTCGGCTCTTCCAGTGCGTAATAAGTTTCGTCGTTCACCTCGAAACGGCCTTTACACAAGGTCGGATAGCCTGCCGGTTCGTCCGGTTTGTATTGGTCGATTAATACTTGGTTCAGCCGCACGTTCATGCGGTCGGGCAGCTGCTCCCAGCGCACGGCCTTCGCCGGCGAACACACGCCTTGCATATTCGGCGATTCACCCGTCGCATAACTCGATAAAATGCAGCGCCCTTCTACCATCACACACAAACTGCCGAAACCGAACACTTCGATTTCCACATCCGTATTGTCAATCACATGCTTGACCTGATCGACCGTTAAAACGCGCGGCAACACGGCACGGCGGACGCCGAACAGTTCCTTCATCATATTGATGGCTTCGTAATTGGTGGCCGAACCCTGCACCGACATGTGCAGCCTCAAATCAGGATGACGCTCGGCGGCATAAGCCATAATCGCAGGGTCGGCGACGATTATCGCGTCCGCCCCCAGTTGCACCGCCGTATCGACAGCCCGATGCCACCGCTCGATTTGCCCCGCCTGAGCAAAAGTATTGATTGCCATCAACACATTGCGACCACGCGCATGGGCGTAAGCCACCCCTTCCTGCGCCGATTTCATATCGAAATTCAGCCCCGGAAAATTGCGCGCATTTGTCGCATCTTTCAGCCCCATATAAACCGTGTCTGCGCCATTGTCCACCGCCGTCTTCAAAGCAGGCAGATTACCGGCAGGACAAACCAACTCAGGGATTTTCGGCATTTTGCGTTCCTCGACTCTTGTAGTTTGTTATTCGAAAATCAATATCTAGTATGATTTCGGGTATTTTAGAGATTTGGACACAAGACATTATGATTTAAATCAACTGTGAAATCAGGTTTGGATAGCGTATGTTTTAGTTAACATAATTTAACCATATAAAATATCAAGTTAATCATCGGGTTATCTTTTCTAGCTTGATAATATGAGAATAGTTATTATCTATTAAATTTATAGATTTTTACAATAAAAGGTCGTCTGAAACCTGTTTCAGACGACCTTTTATCATGTACCAATTTAAAATCTATATTTACGAAAAACGTTTTAGTAATACCCAAATAACACTCATCTATTATTTACCCATACATACTTGTTAAAGACCATTTTTCCATTATGCATTGCCAACCCACCCAAAAATTTGATAATAATGCAAACAACATCTAAGCCGTGTATATATCATGAAACACAAAACAGCCTTTAAGCCCATAGTTATCAGTATTGTGCTTTCTATCCTTCTGATTACAACAGCTGTATTTTTTGCCCGTCATCACAACTCTATCCCAAGTATTAATACCGATTTCCTACAACAAGAGATTACCGAACCCGAAGAACCATCTCCGCAAATTGTCCAATCTGCACGAAATCAAATTGGTAAAACCCTTCGTTACGACCCGGCTTACACGAAGCTCACTTATCCGATGGGCAATGTGCCGATGGAAAAAGGCGTTTGCACAGACGTGGTCATCCGTGCATTGCGTGAGCAAAATATAGATTTGCAAGAGCTTGTTCATCAAGACATGAGCCGCAACTTTTCCGTCTATCCTAAACGCTGGAGTTTGAAACAACCTGATACCAATATCGACCACCGCCGTGTCCCTAACCTAATGACTTATTTCACGCGTCAAGGCTGGGCCGTTCAAGATACAAACTATCAAGCTGGCGATATTATAACTTGGAAACTAAAAGGCAACCGTCCCCATATCGGCATTGTCTCCGATCGAAAAATCGGCGATAGGCCACTGATTATCCATAATATCGGTTCGGAAACCCGTGAAGACGACGTCCTCTACCGCTACACCATCACCGGACATTTCAGGCTTCCCGTTCAATAAATCATGAGACTACTGAAAGATTCACTTCAATATCATACCCAATCTGTAATTTTGCGCTTTTTTTTACAATCCACCTTTCGAGGCCGTCTGAAACCATAGATGAGATAACCATCCGACAAAATATTAGAGACAGTGCGACATATTCCATATCACTGATATATATGATAGTGTGATGAACTTTTACGATTTTAATTATATTGGAATCATGGATGGAGAAAATCGGTAAGTGGATAAGCTATCGAAACTAAAGATTAAATATACAATTTTTATATCAATATTTTTTATCGTTTTTTAAAAGGGAGCTGAGTTTTATACATATACAGTCGATAATGTGCCTTCATATTTTATAGACTGGGAAAGGAATATTCCTTTCTTGCCCATATTTATGTTGCCTTATATGACGTCACCGTTTTTCTTCTTGGTCACTATATTTTTGGAAAAGAACGAAAGCAGTCTGAAATTACTGATAAAAGGAGCAACCTTTTTAATCGGAGTTTCTACTGCTCTATTTGTAATATTTCCTATGAAATTTTATTTTCCCAAGCCTGAAGTCGATAACCAAATTTTAAAATCCTTCTTTTATATTTTGGGAAAATTGGACAGTAGTTTTAATCAATGCCCGTCATTACATGTGAGTTTCGCTTTTCTTTCGACTGAGGTTTATTGTAGAGAATTCAAATCCAAATTCTTAAAATCATTTTTTGGTATATGGGGATTTTTACTCGCCATTTCAGTCTTATTTGTCTATCAACACCATTTGATTGATTTCGTAGGAGGAACATTGATATTTTTAATCACTTGTATCCTTTTTCCAAGAAAAAAGACAGTTTAAGCGTTTTGTCACAGAATCTTAGAAAACCCTACAACAACGATTGAACCATAGTTCAAACATACAAAAAGGCCGTCTGAAACCATTTCAGACGGCCTTTTACTTTTACCTAACCCTCTTTATTTAACCGCAACCGCCGCATTTGCCGCAGCCGCTGCTGCAGTCGCGTTTTTTCGGTTTGAACACGAATTTTCGCAAGAGGAAGAATACGCAGGCAAGCATAATCAAGCCGACGATAATATATTGAGTCATGACGATAGTATCCTTGAAGAAATTTGATAAACCACGAATGCGGCAAAATAAGCCATCAGGAACAAATAGCCTGTAATCATAAGCATATTTTTCGTGGATTTGGTTTCGCGTCTAATCACGGTCAAAGTCGCGGCACACATCGGAGCATACACATACCAAGCCAAGAAGGCAAAGGCGGTCGGCAAGCCCCAGTTGTTGTGTATGATAGGAATCAGTGCGTTTTGTACTGCATCTTCAGACGATGCGCTGACGGCATAAACGGTACCCAAAGCAGCGACAACTACTTCACGCGCGGCAATACCCGGAATCATGGCGATACACATTTCCCAAGTAAAGCCCAAAGGTGCAAACAACGGCTGAATAGCATGACCAAGCGTACCTGCCAAGCTGTAATCGATGGCTGCACCGGTTGCGCCTTCAGGCGGTTGCGGCCAGCTTACCAAGCCCCACAGAACCACGGCCAACGCAAAAATGATGGTACCCGCGCGTTTCAGGAAGGCTTTCACCCTATCCCACAGACTAGTCATGATGTGTTTAAAGTTAGGCGTACGGAAAGTCGGCAATTCCATCAAGAGTGGGAATTGTTGCACGTTGCCTTTCATTCGCGCCAAGCGTTTCATGATATATGCCGCCAATGCAGCCGACAGGATGCCTGCGATATAAAGAATAAACAGTGTCAGGCCTTGCAGGTTGAAAATACCGCCCACTGTACGGTCAGGAATGACGGCGGCGATAATCAGCGCATACACCGGCAAACGTGCGGAACAAGTCAGCAACGGCGCAACCGCAATGGTAACAAGGCGTTCGCGCGGGTCGTTAATGGTTCGCGCCGACATCACGGCAGGAACGGCACAGGCAAAGCTGGACAAAAGGGGAATAAACGAACGGCCGGACAAACCGCTTTTCGCCATGATGTTATCCAACAGGAAGGCTGCACGCGGCAGATAGCCCGAGTCTTCCAAAAGCAGGATAAAGGCAAACAAAATCGTAATCTGAGGCAGGAACACCAACACGCTGCCCAAACCGGCAATGACGCCGTTGACGAGCAAGTCGTTGAGGATGCCCGGCTCCATGTTGGCGCCTATCCATTCGCCCAGCGCGGCAAAGCCACCTTCGATGGCTTCCATAATCGGTTCCGCCCAAGTGTAAACCGCTTGGAACACCATAAACAGGATCACCAGCAGCATAATCATGCCCCAGACGGGGTGCAGCACGATGTCGTCGAGTTTTT
>ERZ773059.1380-NODE-1380-length-12002-cov-6.167657_pt1 | contig 12002 bp, 8 predicted proteins | sample MGYA00580514_ERZ773059 | MGnify/ENA primary metagenome ERZ773059 (study PRJEB29015, sample SAMEA2737981) | human oral metagenome | biome: human oral; feature: human-associated habitat; material: dental | place: China | collected 2056 ...
AGTTAAAGCGAATTCATTTCTCCGCCGGCCCCTACTTTCTTTATCTCGATTTAACACATCTGCCGCAATCCCCCGCCTGCTGCTCAGTAAACATAAAAAGGCCGTCTGAAAACCCGTTTGCCGTTTGGCAAAACTGTTTTTCAGACGGCCCAATCATAACGGGAGCCTTGCTTCGGCTTTGCGGCAACCGCGTTTCAGACGGCCTATTTCGCCGCGTCACCCGTATCGTTGCCGAAGCGTTTCAAACCGCCGCCGAGTGCTTTGTAGAGGTCGGCCATGTTTTCCAGCCGCGTCAGGCTGCTGGCCAGCAGCGCGCTGTCGGCGGCATAGCTGCTGCGTTCGGCATCGAGCAGGTCGAGCGCGCTGGAAACGCCGTGCTTGTAGCGCAGTTGAATCAGGCGCAGTTGGTCGGCGTAAGCCTTGCTCTGTTTGGCTTTGGCTGCATGGGCTTTTTCCAACTGTTCGCGTGCCACCAATGCGTCGGCCACGTCTCTGAACGCACTTTGTACCGCCGCTTCATAGTTCACAACCTGAATCTGCTGACGGATTTTCGCCGCATCAAGGCTGGCTTTCAACGCGCCCCAAGTGAAAATCGGAACGTTGATTGAAGGTGCGAACGCCCAAGTGCCGTTGCCGGACTTGAAGAGATTATTCAATTCGTTGGAAGCCGATCCGACGCTGCCTGTGAGGGTGATGCTGGGGAAGAATGCGGCGCGGGCGGCACCGATATTGGCATTGGCCTGTTTCAGCGAGTGTTCGGCGGCACGGATGTCGGGGCGGTTGAGCAACACGTCGGATGTCAGGCCTGCGGGCAGGCGGCTGACTTTAAACTGACGCGACAGCGGCAATCCTGCCGGCAAATCGTCCGGAAGGGGTTGGTTAATCAGCACGGACAAGGCATTGCGCGCCTGCTCGCGGTTTTTCACGGCCGTTTCGTAATCGGCCTGTGCGGAGGCAATCAAGGCTTCCTGTTGGCGCAAATCAACGGCGGAAATCACGCCCGCTTTGTGTTTCAACTGGCTCAGGCGGTAGGTTTGCTCGCGGGTTTTCAAAACGTTTTGCGCCAGTTTCATTGCTTCTTCGGCGTAGCGTTCGTTGAAATAGGCTTTGGCCACGGAAGCGACAATGGTCAGGTGGACGGCATCGCGGGCGGCGGTGCTGTTGAAGTAGCTTTCCAACGCGGCACGGTTGTTGCTGCGCGCTTTGCCGAAGAGGTCGAGTTCGTATGCCGATACGCCGAGGCCGACGCTGTACGATTCGGTGATGGCGGCACGGCCTCCCGCAAGGTCGGCTGCGGTACGCTGGCGCGCCCCGTTGCCGTTAGCCGCCAGCGTCGGGAAGAGGTTGGCGCGCGTGATGCGGTATTGCTCGCGCAGTGCTTCGGCGTTGAGCGCGGCGGTACGCAGGTCGGTATTGCGTTCCAGCGCGATTTCAATCAGGCGGTGCAGGCGCGGGTCGGCAAAATAATCCTGCCAGCCCAAAGAGGCCGCCTGAATGCTGTTTTGCGCGTTATCGTATTTGAACGTTTCCGACACCGCGACCTGCGGCTGTTCGTATTTCGGAATCATGGTGCAGCCGGACAATGCGGCGGCAACGGCGGCCGCACTCAAAAGGGGTTTGAAAAAATTTTGTTTCATGTTTGGTCCTTGTTGTTTTTCAGACGGCCTCCCTATGCGTTCGGAGGCCGTCTGAAAAGCCGGTGGTTTATTCGCCGTGCATTGGCAGGGCAGGCTGTTGCGGTTGTTGCGGCTGCTTGCCTTTGAACAGCTTGCGTATTACCACATAGAACAGCGGCACGAGGAAGACCGACAGGATGGTGCCGATCAACATGCCCGACAATACGGAAGTACCGATGGCGCGCTGGCTGGCCGAGCTTGCGCCCGAAGCGAAGAACAGCGGTACCACGCCCAAAATAAAGGCGAAGGAAGTCATGATAATCGGACGGAAACGCAGATGCGCCGCCTGAAGTGCCGATTTCACCGCATCCATGCCCTGCTCTTGCAGGTCTTTGGCAAATTCGATAATCAGAATGGCGTTTTTCGCGCTCAAACCAATCACGGTAATCAGGCCGACTCGGAAATAGATATCGTCCAGATACTGCGGCGGCACGCCAAACAGGGCGAGGAAGCCGTTGCGGCCGGTAACACCCAGCACCACGCCGAGGAAGCCCAGCGGCACGACCAAAATCACGGAGAGCGGAATCGACCAGCTTTCATACAGTGCGGCCAACACGAGGAAGACGGCCAAAATCGCCAAGCCGTAAACCAGATAGGTTTGCGAGCTGCCTTTGGCTTCTTCGCGAGACTGTCCGGCCCATTCCAGGCTGTAACCGCCTTCGAGTTCGTCCACCAACCTTTTCACTTCGGCCATCGCCTGTCCGGTGGAGTAGCCGCTGGCAGCCACACCTTCCAGTTTCATGGACGGATAACCGTTGAAGCGCACGCTCTGCTCCATGCCGTTTTCCCATTTCGCGGTAGCGATGGTGGACAGCGGCACGGCAACGCCTGATTTGTTCGGCACGGTCAGCGCGAGGATGTCTTCCGGCTGCATACGCGACTGCGCGTCGGCTTGGACGATTACGCGTTGTAAGCGGCCGTTGTTCGGGAAATCGTTGATATACGAAGAACTCAATGCCGTTCCCAAAACGCTGCGTATGGACGAGAAATCAATACCTTGAGCCGCTGCGGCCTGACGGTCGATTTCCAGCTTGAGCTGCGGTGCGTCTTCCAAACCGGAGGCGCGGATGTTTGCACTGTCGAACATCGGGTTTTGGCGCATTTTGGCAATCAGTTCGTTGCGCTTGGCCAGTAATGCGGCATGGCCGCTGTTGTTACGGTCTTGCAGATAGAATTCAAAACCCGAAGTGGTACCCAATTCCATGATGGCAGGCGGATTGATGGCAATACCGAAACCGTCCTTCACATTCTGCATCAGCGCGCCGGTGAGTTTGCCGGTAACGGCAGCCGCGCTGCTGGCAGGGTCAGTCCTTTCGGACCAGTCTTTCAGCGTAATGAAGCCGAAACCCATATTCTGACCAGAACCGGCAAAGCTGAAGCCGGACACACCGAGGAAATTTTCCACCTCCGGCATTTTGGTGATGATTTCGTTGGCAGTGGCCAAAGTCGCATCGGTACGCTCTTTGGTCGCACCGGCCGGAAGCTGGACCATCATCATCAGGCTGCCTTGGTCTTCCTGCGGCAGGAATGAATCCGGGATGTTTTTGTATAGCAGCCCGGCCACGCCGCCCAATGCCGCATACACCACCAGCATCGGTACTGCGTGCTTCAACACTTTAGCCACGACGCTTTCGTATTTGTGCGTGCCTTTGCTGAACGTGCGGTTAAACCAGCCGAAGAAGCCTTTTTTCTCTTCGTGATGCCCTTTCGGAATCGGTTTGAGCAGGGTGGCGCACAAGGCGGGGGTCAGCGACAGGGCGAAGAAAGCCGAGAAGGCAATCGCTATCGCCATGGTGGCGGCAAATTGGGTATAAATCTTGCCGCTCGCGCCTGTAAAGAACAGTAGCGGTAAGAATACGGAAATCAACACGGCGGTAATACCGATAACCGCACCGGAAATCTGCGACATGGCTTTTTTCGTCGCCTCTTTCGGCGGCAGCCCTTCCTCGCTCATAATCCTTTCCACGTTTTCCACCACCACAATCGCATCGTCCACAACGATACCGATCACCAGCACCATGGCGAACATGGTCAGCACGTTAATCGACATACCGAGATATTGCAAGCAGGCAAACGCGCCCAGCAGCGAAATCGGTGCGACAATGGTCGGAATCAGGGTATAGCGGATGTTTTGCAGGAAGAGGAACATCACGACAAACACCAGCAAAATTGCCTCGGCCAGCGACTGCACCACTTTTTTAATCGAGATGGAAACGAATTTCGAGGTATCGTAAGGTGCATCCCACTTCATGTCGCCGGGGAAGAATTTCTGCAATTCGTCCATCCGTTCGCGCACGGCGGCGGCGGTAGCCATCGCGTTACCCTTGTTGGACAGCATGACGGCCATACCGACGGCCGGCTTGCCGTTCAGTCGGGTGGAAGTGGCATATTCCTGACTGCCCAATTCGACACGCGCCACGTCTTTCAGATAGACGTTGGAGCCGTCGGTGTTTGCACGGACGATGATGTTGCCGAATTCTTCGGCTGTTTTCAGCTGGCCTTCCGCCGTGATGGTGGCGGTAATGGTCTGTCCGCTCACGTTCGGCAGGGCACCGAGCGAACCGGCGGAGATTTGGGCGTTTTGCGTAGAGATAGCTGACGAAACCTCGGCCATGGAGAGGTTGTAGTTCTGCAGCTTTTTCGGATCCACCCAAACCCGCATCGCACGTTGCGAACCGAACAGGCGGGCTTCGCCGACACCGTCGATACGTTGAATTTCGGGCTTGATATTACGCTCCACATAGTCGGCAATTTCCTCCGTACCGATGGTGTCGGACGACATCATCAAAACCATCAGGAAGTTGGAGCGCGATTTGGAGACGGTTACGCCGTTTTGCTGCACAGTAGCGGGCAGTGTCGCGGTTACTTCCGACAGTTTGTTCTGCACCTCGACTTGGGCAAAACTCTCATCAGTTTCCGGCGTAAAGGTCAGGCTGACCGTACCGCGGCCGCTGGATGTGGCGTTGGTGGTCATGTAGTCCAAACCTTCGACGCCGTTCATGTTCCGTTCGATGACGGCCAGTACGCTGTCTTCCATCACTTGTGCCGACGCGCCGGGATAGGCGGCAGTCAGCGTGATGGTGGGCGCGCCCACCGACGGATATTGCGACACCGGCAGCGAACGGATGCCGATTACGCCCGCTAGTATGACGAATATCGCGATTACCCACGCGAAAATGGGGCGGTCGATAAAAAACTTAGCCATATTCGCTGTTCCTTATTTGGATTTGGCTTCGGAAGCGGATTTGGCTTCGGGTTTGACCTCTGAGGCCGTCTGAACGTTGGTTTTCGGCTCGGAGGCGGCAGATTGGGGGGCGGAAGCGGCGGCGGACTGAGACTCGGCGGGGGTATTGGCGGCTTCGGCAGGTGGCGTCCATTCTTTCGTCGTAACGGTTTTCACACCGGTTTTCGCGCTCATCATGCCGGCAATGGTGGTACCGGCGACAACAACCTTGTCTCCCGCATTCAGGCCGGAAGTAATCACCCAATTATTGCCCTGCTGCGCCGCCACGGTTACCGGGCGCGGCTCCATTTCGTTTTTCGCGTTCACCACGAGTACGGTGTCCTGCTGTCCGCGCGTTACCGCCTGCTGCGGCACGACATAGGCGTTCGGCACGACGGACTGCGACATCACGGCGCGGACGTAAAGGTTGGGCATTAAGACGTTTTGCGGATTAGGCACGACCACGCGCAGTTTCACCTGCCCCGTGGTTTCGTTGACGGTAGTGTCGGCAAACATCAAAAAGCCTTTTTGCGGGTAAACCGTGCCGTCTTCAAGCTTGATGTCCACTTCGATGCGGCCGTCAACGGCTTTCAGACGGCCGTCTGCAATCTGCTGGCGCAGCTTCATGATTTCGGTGGCCGATTGGGTTACATTGGCATACATCGGATCGGTTTGCTTGATATTGGCCATCGCCGTCGCACTGTTCGCGCTGACCAACGCACCTTCGGAAACATTAGACTGGCCGATAAAGCCGGAAATCGGCGCGGTGATGCGGGAATAGTTCACATTGATTTGTGCCGACTTGATGGCCGCCCTGGCTGCTTTCACACCGGCTTCGGCAGAACGTTTTCCGGTAACGGCGGCATCATATTCCTGCTTGCTGATGGCATCGGCTTCTACCAGCGGGCGGTAGCGCGCCAGGTCGGCATTGGCCTTGGCCAGCGTTGCTTCGGCCGAAGCCAGTTGGGCGCGCGCGCTTTCCAGCGAGGCGACATAAGTCGCGTCTTCCAGCTGATACAGCGGCTGGCCTTCGCGTACATAGCTGCCCTCTTGGAACAGGCGGCGTTTGACAATACCGCCTACCTGCGGGCGCACGTCGGCGGAACGCACGGCCTCCAGACGGCCGGGCAGTTCGACACTCAAAGCCACATCCTGCGGCTCTACGGTAACCACCTCGACTACGGGCGAGGGAGCCTGCTTTTGTTGCGCGCCGCCCTGTTTTTGCCCCGCAGCCGCCTGACCGCCGTCTTTGCCGCCGCAGGCGGCCAAAGCCAAAGCGGTGGCGGCAGCCAAAACAGCCAGCCTTGCCGTGTGCGCGGAAAATTTCTGCATCATATCGTTTCCTGTATAAATTCTGTTCAAACCTGCACCAAATCAGGCCGTCTGAACATTCAGACGGCCTAATCCGCTCTTTTTATGACAACTTAAAGCCGCGCATTATACATACAATGTTGAATGTAAGTAAATTGAATCTTATAATGCGCGGAATTTTTTACTTATCCCGTTTCACAAACCATGAGAAAAACCAAGGCCGAAGCCCAAAAAACCCGCGAGCAGCTGTTGCAGTCCGCCCTCGACACCTTTTACCGCCAAGGCGTGGCAAAAACCCCGCTCCAAGCCATCGCCCGCAATGCAGGCGTAACACGCGGCGCGCTTTACTGGCATTTCAAAAACAAGGAAGAACTGTTTGAAGAACTGTTCCGGCAGACTTTCGAGAACTTCAGCACCACCTTTTCAGACGGCCTCAAGAAAGCCGACAAACAAGGCCTGAAGCAACTGCTGAACAGCATCTTCGTCCACATCAAGCACGACGAGCTGCACTACAAACTCTTCGTCATCACCCATTTGAAATGCGAATATACGGAAGAAAACAAAGCCATCATGGCCGTGCAGAAAAAATACCTTGCCCCGTGGGAAGAACAGCTGCGCGAAATCGTCCTCCGCTGCACCGCCCGCAACGAACTGCCCGGCGACCTCCACATCGACCTGGCCATCACCTACCTGCGCGCCACCATCTGCGGCCTGATGGAAATGTGGCTGCACGAAGACGACCTGGATTTGGAAGCCGTCGTCCCGCCGATTATCGACACCGCCATCTACACCCTGCAACACAGCCCGACCCTGCGCCTGCCCAAGCCGAACAGCGCGAAGCACGCCGAAAAAACCGCAGAGGCCGTCTGAAAGGCCGTCTGAAACACAGTTTCAACGGAATGAAAACAAACACCGCAGGTTTGCACGCAGCCAAACCGAGGTTTCCATTAGGAAGCAGACCCCGCAACCGACCCAAGCCAAACCCCTTTCCCCGCTGAAACACCCTCCCGCAAACCGTAACCCGAAACGAGGACAAACTGATGAACCGCCCCGACAGACCCCGCCTGATTCAAGTGCAAAGCCGCAGGATGCTGGGCAAAAACATGTGCCGCATCACCTTTTCCGGCCCCGAACTGGCCGACTACCCCTGCGAAAGCAACGGCGTACCGTTCAAACTGCTGCTGCCCCGAAGCGGGCAGGCCGAGCCGCAAATGCCCGAAGGCTTTGAAAACGGCCGTCCGAAATGGCGCGACCCGTCGGCCAAACCTTACAGCCGCACCTACACCGTCCGCCGCTTCGATGCCGGCAAATGCCTGCTGGAAGTCGATTTCGTCCTCCACGGCGACAACGGCCCGGCCGCCGCCTTCGCCGCCCGCGCCCTGCCCGGCCAAACCGTCGGCATCACCGCCCCCAAACGCGGCAGCATCCTGAAACCGGCTGCCTACTACCTGCTGGCAGGCGACCTGACCGCCCTGCCCGCCATCGCCGCCATGCTCGAACAAATGCCGTCTGAAGCACGCGGGCAGGTATTCCTGCTGCTGCCCGACCCCGCCGACCTGCCGGACGACTTCCGACACCCGCCCGGCATCACCGTCCGCACCTTTATCGGCGGAGCCGAGCAAAATGCCGCCATCGTCGAAGCCGTCGGACAAGCCGAACCGGAAAACGCCGACTGCTACGTCTGGTTTGCCGCTGAAGCCGAACTGGTGGCCGCGCTGCGCCCCATTGCCCGCCAAACCTGGAAACTGCCGCCCGCCCGCTGCTACGCCGTCCCCTATTGGCGGCAGGGCGAGGCCGAAGAAGCCTACCACCAAAAACGGCACGCCTTCGTCGACAGCGATGCGGAAAACCCGCAGCAATAGCCTTTTCCCGCACAAACCCCTATCATAACGGCCTACAACCACTACGCGACCCACCGCATGAAAGCCCGTACCGCACTGACCGCCCTCCCCAATCCGAAGAGGCCGTCTGAAAAAAACATTCCGCCGCGCGGGTGCTTTTTCAGACGGCCTCTTTCCCGTTCCGGACACGGTTGAAAGCCCGCCCGCCGAAGCGGTAGAATCGGACACGCCACGGAAACGTTTTTCCCTTCCACGGCCGCCCATCCCAACGATACAAAGGAAAAAATCATGGCAGTCAATTACCGAGAAACCCCCGCCGGCCAACTCCAAGCCATCGACGGCATCCGCCTCTTCGTCGGACAGGCGGGCATCAAAAAACCGCAACACGACGACCTCACCCTGATGCTGCTCTCCGACGGCAGCACAGTCGGCGCGGTGTTTACCCAAAACCGCTTCTGCGCCGCACCCGTGCGCATCTGCAAACAACACCTGTTCGATGCAGACGGTGTACGCGCCCTCGTCATCAACACCGGCAACGCCAACGCGGGAACGGGCGAAGAAGGCCATAACCGCGCCATGGCCGTCTGCGAAGCGGCGGCCGAACAGGCAGGCTGCGCCCTGACCCAAGTCCTCCCCTTCTCCACCGGCGTCATCCTCGAACCCCTGCCCGCCGACAAAATTATTGCCGCCCTGCCCAAACTGCGCCCGGCCGGCTGGGCGGATGCCGCGCGCGCCATCATGACCACCGACACCGTCCCCAAATCCGCCTCGCGCGAAGGCAAAGTCGGCGAAAAACACACCGTCCGCGCCACCGGCATCGCCAAAGGCTCCGGCATGATCCATCCCAACATGGCGACCATGCTCTCCTTCATCGCCACCGATGCCAAAGTTTCCCAACCCGTCCTCCAGCTGATGACGCAGGAAATCGCCGACGACACCTTCAACAGCATCACCGTGGACGGCGACACCAGCACCAACGACAGCTTCGTCATCATCGCCACCGGCAAAAACGGCCAAAGCGAAATCGACAACATCGCCGACCCGCGCTACAAACAACTCAAAAACCTGCTCTGCGGCCTCGCCCTCGAACTCGCCCAAGCCATCGTCCGCGACGGCGAAGGCGCGACCAAATTCATCACCATCGAAGTCTGCAACGCCGAAAGCCGCGACGAAGCACGCCAAGCCGCCTATGCCGTCGCCCGCTCCCCGCTGGTCAAAACCGCCTTCTTCGCCTCCGACCCCAACCTCGGCCGCCTGCTGGCCGCCGTCGGCTGTTCCGGCGTCGATTTGGACTGCAACACCCTGAAAATGTGGCTCAACGGCGTATTGGTGGCGGAAAAAGGCGGCCGCGCCGCCGGCTACACCGAAGAACAAGGCCAGGCCGTCATGAACGAAAGCGAAATCACCGTCCGCATCGACCTGCAACGCGGACGCGAACAGGCCGCCGTCTATACCTGCGACCTCTCGCACGATTACGTTTCCATCAACGCCGACTACCGTTCGTAAACCGCAAAGGCCGTCTGAAACCGGCTTTCAGACGGCCTCTTCCCCACCCTGTCAGGAAACCCGATGACGCCGGACGAACTGCCGCACCACCTCGACCCCTACCTTGCCGAACTGCAAAGGCAGGGCAAATCCGCGCACACGCTGGCCGCCTACCGCCGCGACCTGCAACAACTCTTCAGCCTGCTGCCCGCGCACGGCCAATCCGTCGGCCGCAACGACTTCGTCGCCGTCCTGAAAAAACTGTCGCAGCAAAACCAATCCGAACGCAGCCTTGCCCGCAAACTTTCCGTCTGGCGGCAATACTGCGCCTTCCTCATGCGGCAAAAGCTGCTCGATGCCGACCCGACAGTCCGCCTGAAAGCACCGAAAGCACCCGAACGGCTGCCGAAAGCCGTGGATGCCGAACCGCTCAACCGCCTGCTCGACCACGCGCCCGCAGAAAACGGCCTCGACGTGCGCGATTTGGCCATATTCGAACTGCTCTACGGCAGCGGCCTGCGCGTGGCCGAAGTGCACGGCCTGAATACGGACGACATCCTGCTCGATGAAGGCTGGGTGGAAGTGCGCGGCAAAGGCGGCAAACACCGCCAAGTGCCGCTGGGCAGCCGCAGCGTTTCCGCCCTGCGCGCCTACCTGCCGCAACGGATCGCGCAAAGCGGCGAAACCGCCCTGTTCACCGGCCACACGGGCAAACGGCTGGGCATCCGCCAAATCCAAAACCGCCTGCGCGACTGGGCGGTAAAAAACGGCAGCCCGCAACACCTCAGCCCGCACATGATGCGCCACAGCTACGCCAGCCACCTGCTGCAATCCTCCGGCGACATCCGCGCCATACAGGAGCTGCTCGGCCACAGCAACCTGTCCGCCACCCAGATTTACACCAAACTCGATTTCGACCGCCTGGCGCAAGTGTACGACCGCGCCCATCCGAGGGCGAAACGGAAAAAAGACGGCGGATAAACCCGCCTGCCGCCTCCGCCCGCACCGCCTGTTCAGACGGCCTCAACATTCTTCAAAAGCATTCTGAAAACCAACTTTTCCATTCAAACAAAGCGCGCAATACCGTTCGCACTTTATCCGCGTCCAAAAATTCCGATGCCGCCGCTTCCCCCGCACGCGGATAACCGCAGGCTTCCGGTTTCGCCGATAAAAACGCCCCCGCCGTACCCGCAACGGAAAAAGGCCGTCTGAAAAACCTCAAAACGTTTTTTCAGACGGCCTTTTATCTGTCCGTATCCGCATCTAACGCGTCGCCGCGCATTCGCCGTTCTCAAACACCAGCACCTTCTCCGGCCAGCGCAACGCCGCCAGCCTGAACTGTTCGGGACGGTATTTCTGCGGGAATTTCCTTGCCCGCCAGCTTGCGCCAATCGAGAAATCGACGCAGAACACGTTGCGCCGCGCTCCGTGCCAGACATCCGGCTGCGGCGGCAGCAACAGCCGTTCGGCGGCAACGGCGGCGGGAGAGGGCTGCCAACTGCGCCAATAATGGCCAATCACGACGGGCCTATCGTCGCGGTAGTCGTCCCACCACGCGCAACGGGTCGTACCGCGCCAGCGTCCGCCGGCGTAAAACGGCTTGTCCGCCAAACGCTCCACGCCGCTGGTGAGGGCGCGTATCGGATGCAGGCGGCTGCGTTCGAGTTCGTATCGCGCCGTGGCGGGCATGGGCGGCGGCGCATGGTCGGGATTTTCCGCCTGCGGGGCGTAATGCGCCTGTTCGTAGAGGTAGTCGGGATACCAAGAGGCCGTCTGAAGGCGGTGTTTCAACTCGGCATCGAAGCGGCGGTATTGCGCGGTCAGGCTTTCGCCCTTTGCTTCTTCGAGGCGTTCGATTTGCGACGGCAGCCAGGCGGCGTGGACGATGCGCAGGTCTTCGCGCTCCAGTAGCAGCGGCTGTTCGGCAAGCCAGGTGCGCAATTCGTTTTTTTCTTTCTCTTCCACACAATGCCACGGCGCGTAATGGGCGTCTTTTTCGGCGCGGACATCGAAAAACCAGCCGGAGCCGTCTTTCGGGTCGTCGGCAAGAATGTTCAATTCGTGGTTGCCCAAAACCATCCATGCCCATCCGCGTTCGTAAGCCTGTTTGAACCACGCCAGCATTGCGGGGCTGTCGGGACCGCGGTCGCACAAATCGCCGACGAACACCAGCCGCCGCCCGCGCGGATGGAAACCGTCGTCGCGGTAGCCGAGCCGGTGCAGCAGCGATTGGAAGGCGGCAAATTCGCCGTGAACGTCGCCGACGATGTCCAGCGGCGTATCGGGCAGGGATTGGCGGTATTGATAGGACATGATGGTGGAAGGTCGTCTGAAAAGTGTGCTGACGGTGTTTTCAGACGGCCTCGGGCAGTTTCAAGAAGTTTTCGCGGTAGTAACGCATTTCCTCGATGCTTTCGAGAATATCGTCCAAAGCCTGATGCGAACCGCGTTTCACCACGCCTTTGG
>ERZ773059.1384-NODE-1384-length-11991-cov-4.035271_pt1 | contig 11991 bp, 10 predicted proteins | sample MGYA00580514_ERZ773059 | MGnify/ENA primary metagenome ERZ773059 (study PRJEB29015, sample SAMEA2737981) | human oral metagenome | biome: human oral; feature: human-associated habitat; material: dental | place: China | collected 2056 ...
TGGTGGAATGGGAGCCGCCAGCAGAACTGAAAAATGGCCAGCCAACATACTCCTACAAGTTGAAGTATGAACTAGGAGCGCAGCTATATAAGTTTAAAACCAGTCGTTTCAAGACTTATTTTGTCCTGTCGACCAACTGTTGCCTGCTAGCAGATTCGATTATTGGGCAGGCTGGGACAGATATTCTGGATATTCGCGGGATTATCGCGCCCGGTACCTACCAGTCCTATCTGCAGTACGAGTTTGAGTCCGCTAGAGGTTTGGTCATTGCTCAGACCGTTTACCAATAAATCCAAGGTCTTCTTGTTTTAAAAATTGTTGGATTGCGCATAATTTCTTGTCAAAAAGATGAAAATCCATTACAATAAAATGGTTTGGAGGAATTATGAGCGCGAATCATATTATTAGAATTATCCCTGTATTAAAGATCAATAATCGTCATTTAAATCAAGAGTTTTTTGTAAATCAGCTGGGCATGAAGGCCCTTTTAGAGGAAGCTGCTTTTCTGTCCTTGGGAGATCAGACCAAGACTGAGAAACTGCAGCTGGAAGAATCACCCAGCATGCGGTCTCGGCGAGTCAAAGGTCCTAAAAAATTAGCCAGAATCCTTGTCAAGGTTGCAGATGCTAAAGAAATCGAGTCTCTATTGGCTCAAAAGCCTGCTTGGACAAAGCTGTATCAAGGAGAGAAAGGCTATGCTTTTGAAGCCCTGTCGCCAGAAGGAGACCTAGTTCTCCTGCATGCAGAAGAGAATAGAGCAAGTCTGCAAGAAGTGGCGGAGGCTCCTGTCTTTGAAAAGCAAGAGGACTTCATCGGTCTTAGCCAATTTGAGATAGAGACGGTAGAAATTCGTGTGCCCGATGCCAATGCAGCCCAAGAATTTTACAGCAAGATTGAAAATGCGCTGGATTTTCTGACCTTTACAGAAGCAGAGGGTCAAGACTTGCAGACTGACAGTGCCCTAACTTGGGACTTGACCATGCTCAAAGCTCAGGTCAATCGTTTAGAAACCGCTGCGCTGCGTCCTGTCTTTGAAGGACGCAAGATCTTTGTACCCAAGTCAGATAAGTTCTTGCTGAGTCAGGATTCTAGCAAGATTGAATTGTGGTTTGAAGCATGACTCTAGAAAAAATCATCAGTAAAATCCAAGAACAGCTGAAAGACTATATCTATCCCGGTGCTAGTCTGGCCTTGTATCAAGCTGGCCGGTGGCAGGAATTCTACTTTGGTCTAGCTGATCCGCAAGAAAAAAAGGCTACTCAAGCTGGTTTGGTCTATGACTTGGCTAGCGTTAGCAAGGTGGTCGGAGTTGGTACTCTGGCAGCCTTTTTGTATGAGCAGGGCAAGCTGGAGCTGGATTTGCCCTTGCAGCATTACTATCCGGTCTTCCGTCGAGAAGATGTGACCTTGCGTCAGCTTTTGACCCACACATCTGGGCTGGATCCCTTTATTCCCAATCGTGACCAGCTGACAGCTCCCGAGTTGAAAGCAGCGCTTAATCATTTGACGGTGCTTGAAGATAAGACCTTTCGCTATACGGATGTGAATTTTCTGCTCTTGGGCTTTATGTTGGAAGAGATCTACAGTCAGGCCTTGGATCAGATTTTTCAAAGTCAGATTTTCCAGCCTTGGGGTTTGGCTAAGACTAGTTTTGGGCCAGTTCCAGGAGCTGTGCCGACCGTTCGCGGTGTCAAGGATGGTCAGGTTCATGACCCTAAGGCGCGTGTTCTAGGAATCCATGCTGGCAGTGCTGGCTTATTTTCCACTCTCAAGGATTTGGAAATATTTCTGGAGCATTATCTGCAGGATGACTTTGCGGCAAATCTGACCCAGAATTTTTCTAAAGAGCCGGGTAAAAGGCGCAGTTTAGCCTGGAATTTGGAGGACGATTGGCTGGATCACACTGGCTACACGGGAACCTTTATCATGTATAATCGCAAGGAGCAACAGGCGGCTATTTTCCTGTCCAACCGGACCTATGAAAAAGACGAGCGGGCTCAATGGATCTTGGATCGGAACCAGCTGATGGACCTGATAAGAATAGAACTTTAAAAGACTCCGGCTGCAAGCTCCGGGGTTTTATCATGTCTGCCTATATAAATATCGGTCTCTAGCCCCAGTGATTTTCTCTGAATAAAAATCGCTTTTTTTGCCAAAGTATATTAAAATAAGATAGAGAGAATCTACAGATAAGAGAAGACTATGACAAAAAAAATCGGTGTCGGCAAGGCACACAGTAAAATTATTTTAATGGGAGAGCATTCGGTGGTCTATGGCTATCCGGCTATTTCCCTGCCTCTTAATCGTATCGAAGTGACCTGTCAGGTCTTTCCGTCTGAGCGGGCCTGGACCCTCTACGCTGAAGATACGCTGTCCATGGCTGTTTTTGCCTGTCTAGAACATCTAGGCAGGCAGGGAGCTAAGATTCGCTGTCAGGTGGAGTCCATGGTCCCTGAGAAGAGAGGGATGGGCTCTTCAGCCGCGGTCAGTATTGCGGCCATTCGGGCGGTCTTTGACTACTTTGAGGAAGAACTGGATGACCAGACACTGGAGATTCTAGCCAATCGGGCAGAGATGATTGCCCATATGAATCCCAGCGGGCTTGATGCCAAGACCTGCCTCAGTGATGTAGCTATCAAATTCATTCGCAACTTTGGTTTCAGTGAAATTGAGCTGGATCTGGATGCTTTTTTGGTGATTGCAGATACAGGCATTCACGGTCATACCCGCGAAGCTATCCGTGCTGTAGAGAGTCAGGGTCAAAAGGCTCTACCCTTGCTGCAGGAATTGGGGAATTTAACGAAAATCCTTGAGAAGGCCATTTCTATCAAGGACCTGATGACTATGGGTCAAGCTATGACCAAGGCTCATGAGAAGCTAGCCAAGCTAGGGGTTTCTTGCCAGAAAGCAGATGAGCTGGTAGCGGCAGCTCTTGAAAATGGAGCTTTGGGTGCTAAAATGAGCGGCGGCGGTCTGGGCGGTTGTGTCATTGCTCTTGTAGGAGAAAAAAGTCAGGCGGAGGCCTTAGCCGCCTTATTGAGAGAGAAAGGGGCTATTAACACATGGATCGAAAGCCTGTAAGTGTCAAATCCTATGCCAATATTGCAATTGTCAAATATTGGGGGAAGAAAAATGCAGAAAAGATGATTCCGTCTACCAGCAGTATCTCACTGACACTGGAAAATATGTATACCGAGACGCAACTGAGTCCTTTGCCGGATACAGCGACTGGAGATGAATTTTATATTGACGGTCAGCTGCAAAGCCCACCAGAACATGCTAAAATCAGTAAGATAATTGACCGTTTCCGCTCTCCAGAAGATGGTTTTGTCCGAGTTGATACCAGTAACAATATGCCAACAGCAGCGGGTCTGTCTTCCAGCTCCAGTGGTCTATCAGCCCTAGTCAAGGCCTGCAATGCTTATTTTCAGACGGGCTATCAGACGGAAGAACTGGCTCAGCTGGCCAAATTTGCTTCAGGGTCCTCTGCTCGGTCTTTCTTTGGCCCGCTAGCAGCCTGGGATAAGGACAGTGGGGCCATTTATCCAGTCAAGACGGATTTGAAACTAGCCATGATTATGTTGGTTCTGCACGATGAGAAAAAGCCCATTTCCAGCCGCGACGGTATGGAGCTCTGCGCTAAAACTTCCACCATTTTCCCAGATTGGATTACCCAGTCTGCCTTGGATTATCAGGCCATGCTAGGCTATTTGCAGGACAATGATTTTGCCAAGGTTGGTCAGCTGACGGAGGAAAATGCTCTTCGGATGCATGCTACAACAGAAAAAGCTTATCCGCCGTTTTCTTATCTGACAGAGGAGTCTTACCAAGCTATGGATGCTGTCAGAAAGCTGCGGGAGCAGGGCGAGCGTTGCTACTTTACCATGGACGCAGGGCCCAATGTCAAGGTGCTCTGCTTGGAGGAAGACCTAGACCATCTGGTGGCTATTTTTGAGAAGGACTACCGGCTTATCGTCTCCAAAACAAAGGACTTGTCAGATGAAGACTAGTGCAAGAGTCCAAACCTGCGGCAAGCTCTATCTGGCGGGTGAATATGCAGTGCTGACGACCGGTCAGCCGGCCATTATCAAGGCCATTCCTATCTATATGATGGGAGAAATACAGGCAGCGCCTGCCTATCGCTTGACATCAGATATGTTTGAACACAGCTCTAACCTAGAGCCAGATCCTGATTATGCCTTGATTCAGGAGACGATAGGAGTTATGAACACTTATTTATTGATCTTAGGCTTCCAACTTCAGCCTTTTTCTCTAAAGATTAGTGGCAAGATGGAGAGAAAAGGCAAGAAGTTCGGGATTGGCTCCAGCGGTAGTGTTGTTATTCTGACCATCAAGGCCATGGCAGCCCTTTATGAGCTGGACTTAGAGCCAGAGCTACTCTTTAAGCTGGCTTCTTACGTTCTCCTCAAGCGCGGGGACAATGGTTCCATGGGAGATCTAGCCTGCATTGCTTATGAAGACCTGATTTACTACCGATCTTTTGATAGAGAGCTGGTCCGCAAGCGTATGGACAAAGTTGATTTACAGCAATTACTAGCAGAGGATTGGGGTTTTGAAATTCGCAGTATTAAGCCTTGCTTAGCCATGGATTTTCTAGTTGGTTGGACCAAGCAGCCGGCTATCTCTAAGGACTTGGTCAATCAGGTCAAGTCAGCTATTTCAGAGTCCTTTTTGACAGGCAGTAGGACGCAGGTTGATGCTTTGGAGAGAGCTTTATTAGCAGGAGAGCAGCCCGTTATTCAGTCCAGTTTGGAAAAGGCTAGTCAGCTATTAGAAACACTCAGTCCGGTTATTTATACAGACAGGCTGAAAGTCTTAAAAGAAGCGGCAGAGGGACTGAACTGTGTGGCTAAGAGCAGTGGTGCCGGCGGTGGTGACTGCGGGATTGCTCTCAGCTTTGATGCCGCATCTAGCAAGCAACTAATTCAAGCCTGGCAAGAAGCTGGCATTGAGCTATTATACAGAGAAAGGATGGGTCATGATGAGCCAGAATCGTAAGGACGACCATATCAAATACGCTTTAGAGCAGCGTCCGGGTTACAACAGTTTTGATGAAATGGAATTGGTTCACCGTTCTCTGCCCAAGTATGATTTGGCAGAGATTGACCTATCTACTCACTTTGCAGGCCGTGACTGGGAGTTTCCTTTTTACATCAATGCCATGACTGGCGGCAGCCACAAAGGCGGTCAGATTAATGAAAAGTTGGCTCAAGTAGCTGAAAGTTGTGGCCTTCTTTTTGTGACTGGCTCTTACAGCGCGGCCTTGAAGAATCCTTCTGATCCTTCCTATCAGGTGGCGACTGGTCGGCCTAATTTATTGCTGGCTACCAATATCGGCTTGGACAAGCCTTATCAAGCCGCCCAGCAGGCGATAGCTGATTTGCAGCCCCTCTTTTTGCAGGTCCATGTCAATCTCATGCAGGAATTGCTGATGCCAGAGGGCGAGCGGGAGTTTCGCTCTTGGCGCCAGCACTTGACTGATTATAGTCAGCGACTGGATATTCCCCTAATTCTTAAAGAAGTTGGCTTTGGCATGGATCGCTCTACTGTCGAAGAAGCGCGCTCCTTGGGGATTCAGACTTTTGATATTTCCGGCCGGGGCGGCACTAGCTTTGCTTATATTGAAAATCAGCGGGGTGGCAATCGTGACTACCTCAATGATTGGGGACAATCTACTCTGCAAAGCCTGCTAGCTCTTCAACCACTTCGCGATGAGGTTGAACTCTTGGCTAGTGGAGGTGTCCGCCATCCTTTAGACATAATCAAAGCTCTGGTCTTAGGAGCCAAGTCGGTTGGCCTCTCTCGTGCCATGCTGGACTTGGTGGAAAATCACTCTGTGGAAGAGGTTATTGATATTGTAGAGGGCTGGAAATCAGATCTGCGCCTCATCATGTGCGCCCTGTCCTGCCGAAACTTGCAAGAATTAAAGAGTGTACCCTATCTACTCTACGGTCGGCTAAAAGAAGCTCATGAACAGATTCAATAAATAGCATAAAGTCATACAAAAAAGGCCATCAATGGCCTTTTTACTTGTCCTGTTTTCGTAAGTCAGCTAGGATTTCTTGAGCAGTAGCGAGGTTGAAAGTCTTCTTGGCTGTTAAGCGACTGGCTACCGCAGCAATCTCTTCTTCCAAGGCTCCAGCCTGTAATGCTAAAGATTTGGCTTGCAATTTCATGTGTCCGGCTTGGATGCCAGTGCTGACAAGGGCTTTGAGGGCAGCGAAGTTTTGTGCCAATCCGACTGAAACGATGAGGGAAGCCAAGTCCTTGGCCTGAGGCTGCCCCAGCAAGTCAAAGCTGGCTGTCACTGTGGGATTGAGGCCGATGGAGCCTCCCTTAGTTGCAATAGGCATGGGCAGGGTCATCTGACCATGAAGCTGGCGTTTGTCTGGGTCCGCAGTCCAAGTAGAGAGGCCGCGGTAGCTTCCTTCTCGGCTGGCATAGGCATGAGCGCTAGCTTCTATAGCCCTCCAGTCATTTCCAGTAGCCAGCACCAAAGCATCAATACCATTAAAGATACCTTTATTGTGGGTAGCTGCTCGGTAAGGGTCGACCTGGGCTAGCTTGCTAGCCAGTTGTATTTTATCCGCAAGAAGTTCCGCCTCAGCCTTATCCCGACTGAGAAAGCGATAGTCGATGACACAGCGGGCTGTTACCAGGCTATCTGTTGCATAGTTTGATAGGATAGCCATCAGACCCTTACCACCAGTCAGCTCTTCCAGAGAAAGGGTGAGAGCTTCCAGCATAGTGTTGAGCATATTGGCTCCCATGGCTTCCTGTGTATCCACAGAAAGATAAAAAATGAGGAAGTCATCCTTTGGCTCCAGCCAGAGATCTCTAGCTCCGCCCCCACGGGCAACAATCGATGGATAAGCTTGGTTAGCCTGTTCCAGTAACTCTTTCTTTTTCTTGAGAATATCTTTAATGGCTCGGTCTTTATCATCAACCTGATAGAGGGCGATCTGCCCAATCATCTGGCGTTTGTGAACCTCGGTTTCAAATCCGCCTGAACGTTTGATAATCTTAGCGGCAAAGCTAGCCGCTGCTACCACAGATGGCTCTTCTGTCACAAATGGAACTTGATAGTTTTTGCCATCCACCAGAAAGTATGGCACCAGAGAGTAAGGCAGAGCCAGAGTGGCTAGCACATTTTCACTCATCTGGTTGGCCGTTTCCAGAGGCAAAGTCTGCTGACTGTCTAGCAGCTGCCAATGTTCATCTTGTAAAAGTCCCTTTTCTTTCAACATCTGCAGCCGTTCAGCAGGAGTTTTTTTGGAAAATCCAGTCCAGTTTACTTTCATGATGATTTCTCAACTTTGATGTACTTGCGCTGGTGCTCTGCAATTTCTGCCAGAGCAAAGCTTTGGTCTTCATAGCCAGAGAAGCTGGCATTGCCCTCCGCATCCAGCTCAGCTTCTTCAAAAAAGATGCGCTCGTAGTCTGGGATGGAAAGAGCCTGACGTTGGTCTAATTCCTCTAGGCGTGTTTGAGATAGATGCTTTTCATAGCCCTCTACCAAATTGGCACTAAAGATTTCAGATACAGCTCCGCTGCCATAGCCGAAGAGAGCAATTCGATCACCAGCCTTGAGGTTGTCAGAGTTTTCTAAAAGAGACAGAAGACCTAGGAAGAGGGAGCCTGTATAGATATTTCCAACCTTTTGGCTGTAGAGAATAGAGGCTTCAAAGTTCTTTCTAAGCTGATCTTGCTGCTCTTGAGGCAGGCTTTTATCCATGATTTTATTGAGGCCTTTAAGGGCAAGTTTTGGATAGGGCAAGTGGAAGCAGTAGGCCGCAAAATCTTTGAGAGCTAGCTTGTGGCGCTTCTGGTACTCCATCCAAGTTGTCTTTAAGCTATCCAGATATTGCTGGGTTGAATAGAGGCCGTTGACATAAGGGGTTGTCGAGTAATTTGGGCGCCAAAAATCCATGATATCGCGCGTCTGAGCTACATTATCATCATTGAAAGCGAGGATACGAGGATTGCTGCTTATCAGCATAGAAATGGCTCCGGCTCCCTGTGTTGGCTCGCCAGGTGTGTTAATGCCGTACTTGGCAATGTCGCTAGCTAACACCAAAACTTTGCTGTCTGGATGTTTTTCGATATGGAGCTTGGCATAGTCCAGTGCAGCAGTTGCTCCATAGCAGGCTTCCTTGATTTCAAAGCTGCGGGCAAAAGGCTGGATACCCAAAAGGCCGTGGACAAAAACGGCTGCCGCCTTGCTCTGGTCGATCCCTGACTCAGTAGCCACGATGACCATATCAATCTTTTCTTTGTCCTCTGCTGTCAGGATGGGGTCTGCTGCCGCCGCTCCCAAGGTAACAATATCCTCAGTCAGAGGAGCAATGCTTAGTTCCTTGAGTAAGAGCCCCTTGCTAAGCTTGTCTGGGTCAGTCCCACGGGCTGCCGCTAAATCATTTAATTTTAAGACATAATTACTGGTCGCAAAACCGATTTTGTCGATTCCGATTGTCATTATAAGACCTCTTTAAATCCTTTTATTCTAGTATATTCCGAAAACTATTTTACCATACTTAGGAATAAAACTCTTACAAAAACATCTAATCTCAGCTAAATCAGGCTTAAGATGTATTTTCCAAAAGAAAAACAGCAGATGGCTCTACTGTTTGTTTACTGTGAGTTTGGTTTGGCGCTTTTTTAAGTAGTGATAGAGCTTGAGTACGACGGTGCCACTGGCCATGCCAATCGAGATGACCAAGGCCAGAATGACTACCAGAGTGGCGTGAATCATGGCCTGGCTATAGTCACCAGTGACAAAGAAAGCAGTCGTCCGATAGGAAATGTAGCCTGGGACTAAAGGTGCTAGAATGGCCAAAATAAAAACAACAGCAGGCGTTTTGTAGATGATGCTGAGGATTTGGCTGATGCAGGAACCAAGGATAGCAGCCACAAAGGTTGCTATGATGACGTTGGTCGGTCCTTTGAGCAGGAGATAGAGCAGCCAAATAGCCATGCCCAGCACTCCGCCAGGAATCAGCATACTGCGCTGGACGTTTAGAACGATTAAAAAAGTAATGATGGCCAGCAGGCTGGCAACTGCTTGCAGTAAGAAAGTCAAGATTGTCATAGGCTTATTTCATAATAAGGAGGGCAACAGAGGTACCTGCACCGAGAGCAAGAGTGATGAGGAGCGATTCAAAAAGCTTGCTCATCCCAGAGTTGATATGGTTGGTCATAATGTCACGCACAGAGTTGGTCAGAGCAATGCCGGGCACAAAAGGCATGACAGAACCCGCAATAATCAAATCATCTGTGGAGTTAAAACCAGAATAGCGTGTCCAGATATGAGCCAGCAGTCCGAAGACAAAGGCTCCAGCAAAAGCTGTCACAAAAGGAATGCGGATATATTTGTCAACGTACAAAGAAAAAGCAAAGCCAAAGAAGGTGGCAATGGCAGCCCCCAAAGCATCGTAGAAATTTCCGCCAAACATGATGGAGAAGAAGGGAGCACTGAGCGTTGCGGCAGCGATCAGCTGCTTGTTGTTATAGGGCAGCTCCTTAACTTTAAGGCAATTCAGCTCATCAAAAGCCTCCTGAAGACTGATTTCTCCTGTTACTAGCTGACGGGAGACCTGATTGACGTCGCAGACCTTCTCGATGTTGTAGTTGGTCTTGAGATTACGCTTCATCCGTGAGACATTTGTGTTTTCAATCGAAAAGAAAATAGCCACTGGCATTGCTAAGGCATTGCAGTCGATAATCCCTTGCGAATGAGCGATACGAATCATGGTGTCTTCCACCCGATAGGTCTCGGAGCCGCTCTGTAGCAGCAGTGTCCCAGCCAGCATGATGACATCTACCGCCAGATTGAAATCTTTGGCTTCTTCCCTGATACCTTTCTCTGTCATTTCCCCAGTCCTTTTCCTAGTATAGCAATAGAACCATTATACCATAAAGCCTCTGAAAAATATCATCAAGTTGGCAGTCACACGAAGTCTGAAATACAAAAAAGAAGATTGGAAATCTCCAATCTTCTTTCAAATGGTTTGTAAGTCCTTAGTCGTTATTAGCTCAAAGCATCGTCCATAGAGAGTACTTCGTGGAAGACACGTTGAGTCAATTCAGTCTTTTGCTCTGGAGTCAAGTACTTAGTATTTACACAGTAACCTGAGATACGAACGATAACATCTTCGCCAGACATAATCTTGTCGTAAACATCCTTCAAGTCCATAACGTTCAAGTTAACGTGCTGACCACCGTTTTCGAAGTAGCCATCCAGGATAGTAACCAAGTTGTCTACTTGTTCGTCGTGAGTCTTACCAAGCGCACGAGGTGATACTTGAGTTGTCAATGAGATACCGTCAGCTGCGTAACTGAAGTCCAAGCTAGCAAGAGAGTTCAAGTTTTGCAACCAGCCACCTTTTGCCTTGTTAGATGGGTTAGCACCTGGTGAGAAGAACTCAAGTTTAGACAAGTTCACAGTACCATCTTCATTGAGGTATACTCCTTTATGGACTGGTGAGTTACCAGTTTGTTTAGAGTAAGCAACGTTAGATGTGATAGTAAGAAGAGAAACAGTAGCTTCTGCATTCTTGTAAAGTTTGTGACTGCGCAGACGAGTTGTGTAAGCTTCTACCAACCATTCAGCCAGTTCGTTTGAGCGAGGATCATCTTCACCCCAACGTGGGTATTCTCCGATTGTTTCATAGTCGTAGATATAGCCGTTTTCGTCGCGGATTGGCTTAACAGTTGCGTACTTGATAGCAGACAAGGTATCAACAGTGTTGGCAAAACCACAGATACCGAATCCCATGTTAGCACGTTGGTAAGTTGGCAAGAAGGCCATTTGAACAGCTTCGTAGTTGTACTTGTCAGTCATGTAGTGGATGATGTTCAAAGCATCTACGTAAGTGTCAGTCAACCAGTCAAGAGATTTTTCAAAGTTCGCTTTAACTGATTCGAATTCAAGAACTTCGTCACGGATAGGCTCGATGTCAAATACCTTGTAGTCTTTATGAACATCGTCGTAACCACCGTTGAGACCTGTCAGAAGGGCTTTCAGTACGTTTACACGAGCACCAAAGTATTGGATGTTGTGGCGTTGTTCTTCATTTTCAGGATCAAGTGGAGACACACAGCAAGAGATACAGCTCATTTCACCGTAGCCGTCTTTAGCCATAGTTGTTACACCTTCGTATTGGATAGAAGAGTGCTTGTGGCTCATGTGCATACAGTAGCGACGGAATGAGTATGGAAGTTTATCAGTCCAGAGAACGGTCAAGTTTGGCTCTGGAGAGTTACCAATGTTGTCAAGTGTGTTAAGGAAACGATAGTCCATCTTTGTAACACGGTGACGGCCGTCGTTACCCATACCTGCCATAGAAGTAGTGATGAAGGTTGGGTCACCAGAGTAAAGTTGGTCATAAGCTTTCGTACGAGCAAACTTCACTGTACGAAGCTTCATAACGAAATCATCAACAAATTCTTGGATTTCTGATTCAGTGTAAGTACCGCGAGCTAAGTCACGTTCTGCGTAGATGTCAAGAACGATAGGCACACGTCCGAGAGAAGTAGCAGCACCGTTGATAACACGGCAGACAGCCATGAAGGCGATGTTAGTCCATTGGATGGCTTCTTTAACGTCAAAAGCAGGACGGCGAACATCGACTCCGTAAAGGTCACCAAGTTTTACAACTTCACCGAGTGCTTGGTATTGCAGGTTGATTTCTTCGCGCAGACGAATTGTTTCTTCGTCAATATCAGTCAAACCATTCCAGTCGCGAACTTTTTCAGCCATGAGGTAGTCAGCTCCATAAAGAGCAAGACGTGCGTAAACACCGATGATACGTCCACGTGAGTAAGCATCTGGAAGACCAGTTACAGTGTGAGCGTGACGAGCACGACGGATATTTGAAGTGTAAGCACGGAAGATACCATCGTTAACTGTTGTTACATATTTAGTGAAGATTTCGTGAACAGCTGGATCTGGTTCGTATCCATTTTCTTTCA
>ERZ773059.1385-NODE-1385-length-11979-cov-10.159091_pt1 | contig 11979 bp, 9 predicted proteins | sample MGYA00580514_ERZ773059 | MGnify/ENA primary metagenome ERZ773059 (study PRJEB29015, sample SAMEA2737981) | human oral metagenome | biome: human oral; feature: human-associated habitat; material: dental | place: China | collected 2056 ...
CGACGACTCCGATCCTGCTGTCCGGAGCCGACGTCGAGATCGACATTCTCGAACGAAGGCGACGGTGGCACCGTCGATCTCGTTCGAGAATGTCGATCTCGATAGGGCGAGCTATCGCGATAGGCGGGTTGGCACTAACAGGGCGAGCGCTCAAGCGCCCCCTCAGCCCGGCCACAGCGCAGGGAGGGCCACCAGCATCGGATGGTCCCACGGAAGGGCCGGACCGACCTCCACGGTGACCACTTCTTCCCGTTCCTCCTCCCCCTGCCCAACATCCGCACGCAGGCGGTGCGGCCGGGCGACCAGAGGCGCCTGCGGTGCGAGCTGCTCGGCGGCATCGGCCCCACCGGGAGTCAGCGTGGCCAGCAGCCACGGCGCACCGGCAGGCACCGGCAGGCACACCTCCACCACGCCCCGGCGCAGGGCGCCCGTATGCGGAGGGCCGCAGGGCACCGGCGTCGGGAAGGTGCCGACCCACTGGTAGGGCGCCTCACCGAGCCGCGCCCGCAGAGCCGGAGGCACGGCGACGCGCACCAGTACCCGGCGCGCGGCCGGCGTCAGCAGGCTCACCGGAGGGAGACTGACCTCGGCCAGCCGGTGCGCCGACCGCCTCAGGGCCGCTGGCGGCAGCCCGACGTCCCGGACGAAACGGCGCGAGAAGGTGCCCACCGAGGTATAGCCGACTTCGTAACAGGCCTCCGCCACATCCAGCCCCTCGCTGATGAGCAGGTGCTTGGCCTCGTGCAGGCGCCAGGAGGACAGGTAGCGGATCGGTGAGACGCCCACCGCCGCGGTGAAGGAGCGCGTCAGATGAGAGGGGCTGTAGGAGAGGTGGTCGGCCAGGTCGCGGATCGTGATCAGCTCGCGGTGGTGCTCGCGCAGGAAGGCCGTGGCACTCAGGGCCAGGGGCTGCTGAGCGGCGAGCGCCTGTGGCGACCCGAGGGCATCAGCACTGCGGATGCTCATGGGCACCCCCGGCAATCACGGCGCCGCCGTACTTGCGGAGACCAGCACGTACGGATGTCGTCGCGACCGACACGCATGGGCCCCTCCTTCCCGGTTCGTGCGATGGATGAAGAGGATAAGCGCTTCTTGCCACTCAGCCCGGCTGCTGACCCCCTGACTGCCGACATGCCGCATGGGTGGTCCGCGGGCCGCTCGGAAATGCGAATCCGAAGCCGTAGTGATGCGCACCGCCGGCTTTCTCCCGACTCCTCAGCGATGGTGTTCAGGATTGTTCATTCTAGGAATTGGAGATCCTGCTCTGAGGCCGGGGAAAACGTAGGCCGCGCATCACCCCGGGTGGGGTTATCCCCACTTTGTTGTCCGGTTAGCGGGATCGAGACAGGACGCCCGGGTGCGACACGGTGGAGAGACAAGCAGCAGTCGGGCGGCCGGGGAAGAGGGCCGTACAGAACGTACAGAAGAGGAAGTGATAAGGCATGAGAGCGACGACGATGAGTGCACCGGGTTCGGATTCCTCAACGCGGACGGCCCTGGCTCGTAGGCTGAGGAAGCGAGCGGCAGCCGCAGTGGCGCTGGGGTGCTGCGCGCTCCTGACCCTGGGATCGGGCGCGGCCGCGGTGCCGGCCGGGAGCAGCACCGACGAGTCCAATAGCGGGTCCAACAGTGCTTCCAGTGCTTCGCAAGACACTGGCGCCGATAGCGACTCCATCGATTCCGAGGGCGTTGCAGTGCCTGAGGGATTGGAGTCCTTCTATGGTCAAGAGGTCTCGTGGTACCCCTGCGGGAGCACGGGCGGCATGGAGAAGGCGGAGGAGACGTCGGGAGGTTCGGGCACGTTCTCCTGCGCGACGGTGACGGTGCCGATGGATTACGACCACCCCGACGGCAAGACGATTCAGATCGCTTTGAAGAAGCGCGCCGCCGACGGCGAGTCCCGCGGGACGCTGTTCATCAACCCCGGCGGGCCGGGTGGCTCCGGCGTCGAACAGGTCGAGAATGCGGAGCAGCGGGGTTTCTCGCAGGAATTGATGGCCGGGTATGACATTGTCGGTTTCGATCCACGGGGTATCGGCTCGTCCACCCCGGTCAATTGCGGGGAGGCCGCATCGCCCTTCGAGTGGGGCGTCAGGCCGGGAGAACCGCAGGAGGGGCAGGCCTTCGAGGACTGGACCCAGGGCTACATGACCAGGATCTCCGAGTTCCAGGAGGAGTGCCAGGAGAATTCCGAACCGGGACTGCTGGATCATATGGGCACCGTCTCGGTGGCGCGGGACCTGGACGTGCTCCGTGCGGTGTCCGCAGAGAAGTCCCTGAATTATCTCGGCCAGTCCTACGGCACTGAGCTGGGTTATACCTATGCCGAACTCTTCCCCGAGAATGCAGGCCGCATGGTGCTCGACGGCGCCATCGATTCCACCGTCTCCTTCAAAGAGTTCGACCTGGATGGGCTGGAGGGTTATGAGAATGCGCTTCACAGCTACGTGCAGGCCTGCCAGGAGGGCGAGGCCGGGGATGATTGCCCCCTGACCGGCAGCGTGGAGGACGGAGTGCAGCAGATCCGCAACCTGATCGCCTCCGCCAACGCCGCGCCGATGCCCACCTCCGACCCCGACTTGAAGATCACCGGGGCCCACATGGCCCAAACCATTCAGAGTATGGGTCTCAGTGGCGGCCAGTGGCAGGACCTGACCGCGGCCCTGGCCCCCGCCATCACCCAGGGCGATGCTTCCGGTTTCACTGGATTCATCAAACAGATGAACCAGGTATTCAGGGTCTCCAATGCGGCCGGACTGCTGGGCGTCATGTGCCAGGACCGTCCCGCGCAGGGCGATATGGAATCGTGGAAGACGCAGTACGAGGAGGCTCAGGAGATTTCTCCGACCTTCGGCGCCGGAGCACTCGACTTCGACACGACCTGTGCGGCGTGGGGACACTTCTCCGAGTCCGACCCGCTTCCGCAGGATGTTCGTGCCGAGGGCGCGGCCCCCATCCTGGTGGTGGGAACCACCGGCGACCCCGCTACTCCGTACAAGTGGTCTCAGGCCCTGTCCGACCAGCTCGACTCCGGCCACCTGCTGACCTGGGAGGGCAACGCCCACTGCGCCTACGGGCACGGCAGTTCCTGCATCACCCGCGCGGTCGATGACTTCCTCCTGGACGGCGAGCTCCCCGAGGACGGCCACGTCTGCACCGGTTGACCCTTTCACAGCCGGCCGTCTCCGGCGTCGACCCTCACTTCATGGGAATTCATGGGCAAGGGGGCACCGGCGTCGTGATACCGCAGATACGGACCCGAGGCGAGCCCGATTGAGCGCTCGGTCGCGGGCGCCGGCCTCCTCTCCTTCTCCGGCCGGCCCGATGTGTCACGAATCGGGACAAACGGCGCGACGCCTCCGAGCGGTGGAGCATAGATCGTTGGAATGACGCAATTCTCTTCAACGGCTCAGCGCACGATTACGGCGTTTGTCCCAGATTCGGACACGCTCACCCCGTAGCGAAGGCTCCGCGCAAGCAAGGAGGATCGGCGGCCGCGCCCGACCCCGGTTCACGCGGCCACGAGCACCTGCACCATGACGATCTTGACGACGATCGCCAGCGCGAAGAGCGTGGCGTACCCGGCCTCGACGCGCTCGTCGTCGCGCTTGGACAGGGCGAAGGCGAGGATGGCCGGCTGGCCCACGAGGCCCGCGAGACCGCCGGCGGCCCGCGGCGCGCTCACTCCGGCCCACCGCGCTCCCGCCAGGAGCACGACGGCGTTGACCACCACGATGAGCGCCGACAGCCCGCCCACCGCCAGGCCGGTGCGGGAGAAGGCGGCGGCCGCGAAGTCCGGGCCGCTGGCCAGCCCGATGGCGGCCAGGAAGAATAGCAGGCCGAGCTGGCGGATGGTTGCGTTGGCGGCGTGCGGCAGTCCCCAGATGAAGGGGCCGGTGCGCCCGAGGCGCCCGAGCACCATGCCCACCACGAGCGGACCGGCGGCCACCCCGAGCTTGAGGGTGACGCCGCCGGGAAGCGGCACGGCGACGAGGCCGACCAGCACGCCCAGCGCCATGCCCAGCCCTACGCTGAAGGCATCGATCTGGGCGATGGAGCGCTCGGAGTCCCCGAAGTAGTCGGCAGCGCGCTCCAGCTCGTCGCCGGGCACGACCGCCAGCACCCGGTCGCCCAATTCCAGGACGAGGTCCTCGCGGGCGAGCAGGTCCAGGTCGCCGCGCTTGACACGGGTGACGACGCCTCGGAAGCGGCCCGGCATGTCGAGCTCGGCGATGGTGCGCCCGGCCACGCGCGTGCTGGAGACGGTCAGGCGGCGGTAATCGACGGCGGTGCGGTCCTTGGCCAGGCACTTGTCGAGGCCGGTGCCCAAGTCGTCCACCGCTGCTTCGACGGCGGCCGGCGCCCCGACGATGACGACCTTGTCCCCGGGCAGCAGCTCCTCACGGGGATGGACGACACGGGTGACCCCGTCGCGCTCCAGGTAGGAGATGCGGATCCGCCCCTGCCTGAAGGCGTCCATCTCGCCCAGGGCCACGCGCCGCAGGAGGTAGACGCTGGTGGCGGTGATGCCGTCGGCCGACGCAGGTCGCGGGTCGCGCCGACCGGGCCAGGGGCGGTTGATGACGGCGGCCACGATCACGATCGCCACGGCGACGCCGACCGGGTAGGCCAGGGCGTAACCGACGGCGGGCTCCTGAGTGCCGGCCGCCTCGATGGCGGCGTCGAGCACGGGCGAGGTCAGCGCTCCGGCATAGGCGCCGGAATCCATGGCGGGGGACACGCTCATCAGGCGGGAGTAGAGGATGCCGGCGCCTCCGGCGACTATGAGCGCGACCACGCACAGACTCATGAGCGGCAGTTGGCGGCGCAGGTCGCGGAAGAAGGTGTTGCCCGCGCCGATGCCGACCGTGTAGCAGAACAGTCCGAGGCCGAGGCTGCGCAGCAGGGTCAGGTCGGCCCCCAGGCGCGGGTCGACGGCGCCCAGGGCGAGCCCGACGAAGAGCGCGCCGGCGGCACCGAAGCGAATGGGGCCGAAGGGTATCTGGCCGACGGCGGTCCCCAGTCCGATGACGAGGAAGACGGTGAGCAGCGGGGCGGCGGCGAGGACATCGACGACGGAGTGCAGGAGGTCGGGCACGCCCCCAGGCTAGCCTCGACCAGCCTCTTCGCCGAGATCGGTCCGCTTCCGCGTCGAGATCGGTCGTACTCCGCCGCGAGATCGGTCCGCTTCCGGCTCGAGATCGGTCGCACTCCGCACCGAAATCGGTCCCCGGGCCCTCGGCGGCGCCTCCACCAGACCTTCGCCCCAGGCTGACCCTGGCTCTGCACCGCACCGGAGCTCTACCCTGGACGACGGCACGACTTCTCCCGTCGTGCGTCCCCACAACTCAGCGTTGAGAAGTGACCCCATGGACACCCAAGAACAAACCGAGCTCCCCTCGTACACCCCAGAGGAGGAGCGCCTCATCATTCGCAACAAGGACGGCGTCCCCGTGGGCATCAAGCCCCACCACACCTGGACGCCGAAGAGCATCGCGATCTGGGTCGCCGTGACGGCCCTGGGCGTGCTCGGCTGGTGGATGCTGGCCGTCGCCCGCGGCGAGCACGTCAACACCATCTGGTTCGTCGTCACCGCGATCTGCACCTACGCCATCGGCTACCGCTTCTACGGGCTCTACATCCAGCGCACGATCATGCGGCCCGACGACTCCAACGCCACCCCGGCCGAGCGCATCAACAACGGACGCGACTTCGACCCCACCCACCGCGTGGTCCTCTACGGCCACCACTTCGCAGCCATCGCCGGCGCGGGCCCGCTCGTGGGCCCCGTGCTCGCCGCCCAGATGGGCTACCTGCCCGGCACCCTGTGGATCATCCTGGGCGTGGTCGTGGCCGGGGCCGTCCAGGACATGCTCGTCCTGTTCTTCTCCATGCGCCGCGGCGGCCGCTCGCTCGGCCAGATGGCCACCGACGAGATCGGCAGGATCGGCGGCATCGTCGCCACGATCGTCGTCTTCGTCATGCTCATGATCGTCCTGGCGGTCCTGGCCATGGTCTGCGTCAATGCGCTGGCCTCCTCCCCCTGGGGCGTCTTCTCCGTGGGCTGCACCATCCCGATCGCCGTATGCATGGGCCTGTGGCTGCGCTTCGTCCAGCCCGGACGGATCACCCAGGTCTCCATCGTCGGCTTCGCCGTCCTGATCGGCGTCATCATCGGCGGCCGCTGGGTGGCCGAGTCCTCCTTCGGCCACTACCTGCACCTGTCGCCCACCGCCCTGGTGTGGGCCATGATCATCTACGGATTCCTGGCCGCCGTCCTGCCCGTGTGGGTGCTGCTGACCCCGCGCGACTACCTGTCCACCTTCATGAAGGTCGGCACCATCGTCGTCCTGGCCGCCGGCATCCTGATCGTGCGCCCCGTCGTCGAGATGGCGGCCGTCACCGAGTTCGCCACCAACACCGACGGCCCGGTCTTCGCCGGCAAGCTCTTCCCCTTCCTGTTCATCACCATCGCCTGCGGCGCCCTGTCCGGCATGCACGCCATGGTCTCCTCGGGCACGAGCCCCAAGATGATCCAGAAGGAGTCCCAGGCCCGCATGATCGGCTACGCAGGCATGCTCATGGAGTCCTTCGTGGCGATCATGGCCCTGGCCGCCGCCGTCTCCCTGAGCCCGGGGATCTACTTCTCCATGAACACCTCGACGGACACGCTGGGCAAGCTCGCCGGTCCCGACGTCGTGGCCGCCACGCCCTGCGATACCGCGAACGACCCCGACCACCACTGCGAGGAGCTGGCCGAAACGGCCGTCGCCAACCTGGGCGTGACCGATGCCCACGGCAACCCGATGAGCCCCGAGTGGGACTCCTGGGACGAGGCCGGCAACCCGACCACCTACACCGGCGCCGCCGCCCTGGAGCGCCTGGCCGGCGACGTCGGCGAGCCCAACGTGGTCGCGCGCACCGGCGGCGCCCCCACCCTGTCGGTGGGTATGGCCCATATCCTGCACCAGATCGGCGGCGGACGGACCATGATGGGCTTCTGGTACCACTTCGCCATCATGTTCGAGGCGCTGTTCATCCTCTCGGCGGTCGACGCCGTCACCCGCGTGGCCCGCTTCCAGCTCTCCGACGCCCTGGGCAACGTGTTCCCCAAGTTCAAGGACCCGTCCTGGCACGTCGGCGCCTGGGCGACCACCGGCGTGGTCGTGGCCGCCTGGGGCTCCCTGCTGCTCATGGGCGTGACCGACCCGCGCGGCGGCATCAAGACCCTCTATCCGCTGTTCGGCATCGCCAACCAGCTCATCGCCGCCGTGGCCCTGCTGGTGGTCACCGTCATGGTCGTGCGCAAGGGGTATACGAAGTGGGTGTGGATCCCCCTGATCCCCCTGGCCTTCGACACGGCCGTCACCTTCGTGGCGTCCTGGCAGAAGATCTTCTCCACCGATCCGCTGGTCGGCTACTTCCAGCAGCACCGCGATGCCCTGGCCAAACTGGACACGCTCACCGACCCGGCGGCCATCGACGTCCAGCGGGCGATCGTCCGCAACACCATGATCCAGGGGACGCTGTCGGTCGTCTTCCTCGTCATGGTCGCCTTCGTCATACTGTGCGCCCTGGTGCGCGTGATCCGGACGATCCGCAGCGGCGACACCACGACCTCCGAGGACCCCTACCAGGAGTCGAACTTCTACGCCCCGGAGACCATGATCGCCGACAAGCTGCAGAAGAAACTCGTGGAGGAGTACGAGAGGGTCGGCGATCCCGATCTCATTCCGGGCCGCTCGCACGCCCATGCCGGCAGTGCCGGCAGCACCGACAACACCGGCAGCACCGACAACGCCGACAGCACAGTCAGTGCGAGCAGCTGAGGGCGGCGCGTTGACACAGCAGTCACGTCGTCGCCCCACGACGGCGGGCGCGGCACCAGGCGGGGAGCGTTCCGGCACGACGCCGGGCGCCGGCTCCACCGCCGGTGCGCGCACCTCGCCCGCCGCGCAGGCGGGGGCGGCTGAGAGCGCCTCGAGCGGCAGAGCTCTCAGTGTCGTCAGCGGCCTCAGCGGCTCCAGTGGCCTCCGCACCTGCAGGGTTCTCAGCGGCCTGGCCGCCGGTCTCGCGCGCCTGCGCGCCGGCCTGGCCGGCGCCCGCCGTCTGTGGCGCGATTTCACCGGCGAGTCGGCGTACGACCGCTATGTCGAACGGCATCGGCGCGAGCACCCCGACCATGAGCCGCTGAGCGAGCGCCAGTGGTGGCGGGCCCGAGCGGAGTTCGACGAGCGCAACGTCTCCACCGGATGCTGCTGAGCCCGTCCATCCGCTCGATCGACTCCATCACACGCGTCGAGGTCGACTTCTTCGAACGAAATAGACGGTGCCACCGTCGTCCTCGTTCGAAGAAGTCGACCTCGACATCGCTCAACATCGCCCACATCGCCCGACATCGGGATGATCGATGCGCAGAGGCCCTAAGGCGGGCGCCATCAGGCGCCGTCGGTCAACAGCATCTCGAGCGCCCCGTCCACATGGTCGGAGACCATCTGCCAATCATGATCCGCCGCCTCGTCGGGCTCGTAGATGACGGTGACTCCCCGCTCCGCCGCCATATCGGCGAGCAGAGGCGTGTCATCGACGTCCACGTCCAGCGACTGCCCGCCGACTGTGAGATAGAGGCTCAGCCCGTCCCTCAGCGCGAAGTCCGGGTCGCTCAGGTAGACGGCGGGCGACTGGCGCTCGTACTCGACGTCATCGGCGAGCAGAGGCGCGGCGTCCGCCCCGGGCTCGCCGTAGTCGGCCATGGCCGCGGCGGAGGAGAACATGTCCTGATGCTGGAAGAGGAGATTGGTCGCGCAGAAGGCGCCCATCGAGAAGCCCATGAGAACGCGGTGGTCGGCATCGGCGTACGTGGAGTACGTCTCGTCCACCCAGGGAACGACGCCCTGTGTGAGATAGGTATCGATGAGGGGGCCGTCGGTGGTCGAATCCAGGCAGCGGGTGTCGGAGACCTCAGGAGTCGAGATCTCCGGGGAGACGGCGATGACGGGAGGAATCGCGCCGTCATCGATGAGGCGGTCGAGACGACTGGCCAGAGCGGTCCCGGAGAACCAGTCCGATGACCAGCCGGGAGTGCCGTGGAACAGGTAGACCACGGAATAGCGGGTGGACGACCCGGCGTCATAGCCGGGAGGCGTGTAGACGTAGGTCGTCGAGTCCGCCGTCCCCAGCTCGGCATCGCCGTCGACGTCGACAGCGCTGACCGAGCCGGTGCTCACGCCGTCCCCGGTCACCAGCAGCTCCTGAGCTCCCACATCCTGAGATCGCATCGTGTCGATCACGGGGGAGTCGTCCCCGAGCAGTACGGACGACGATCCCGACGACTGCACGGTCTCGAAGTACCCGGCGCCCTTGGCGTGTGCAGCGTCTTCAGTGTCTTTGGCGCCTCCGGCGGCCCCGTGCTGGGAGCCCAGGCCCCATGCGCACAGCGCCACCACCACGAGGCCCACGACGCCATAGGCGCGGGGCCGACTCACGAATCGCTTCTGACTCACACGACGATTGTCCGTCCACTCGGAGCCGCTGGTGCTGTGTGTCGCACCACGTCCACTTTCCGGTCAACGCCGATAGCCTCCGCCCATGAGCTGTTTCCGCACCGCCTGCCGTGTCGCCGCGGGGATCTACTTCGTGGTCGTCCTGCTCGCCGTGCTCTGGGACTCGGGCTCCGAGATCGCCGAGCTCAAGGAATCGGTCGGTCCCTGGTTCCTCAACGCCGAGGGGAAGGACATCATCCTCAACCTGGTCATGCTCGCCCCCCTGACCCTTCTGGCCCATCTGGGCTGGCCGCGCACCGCCTGGTGGCACTGGGCCCTGGCCGGCTGCGCCCTCGGGGCGGGCGCCGAGCTCGCCCAATGGGCACTGCCCTTCCTGCTCAGGCGCGCGACCTGGGTCAATATCGCCGAGAACGCCGTCGGCGCCTGGGCCGGCGCCCTCGCGGCGCACGTCCTGTGGCATATCCGACGCCGCATGCAGCCGCAGCCCTGAACGCTCCGGCGCAACACCGGCACGCCGACACGCCGGCACGACAGCACGACAAAGGCCCGGGCCGCCGATCCACGGGCTCCGGGCCTTATTGCACTCAGTTCACTCAGTGCATTCATTGCGCTCAACGTGCGCTGATACTCAACCGTGCGCGAGGGGGGACTCGAACCCCCATGATCGCGAGATCACACGGACCTGAACCGTGCGCGTCTACCAATTCCGCCACTCGCGCGAGAAGCGAGGATGACAATAGCCGCCTGACAGTCCCGACGTCCACTTCGCGATGCGGACCATCAGGTGAGACCGCTCACCCTCACGTCACCCCCGCCCCTCGCCGACGCTTCAACGGCACCTCACCGGCACCCCACCAACACCTCACCAACACTGATCTTCCGCTTGTCATGCGACATTTCCCATGGATTTCCCATGGGCGCAACACAGCGATGGTCTGCACTACCCGTCCTACGGGTCACAGCCGTTACGATGGGCACGGCTCGCCGGACGCCGCCGTACCGCCCGGCATCACGGCCACCGCGGTCATCTCGGCCGCGCCGAGCACACGGGGAGGTAGTCCATGGGCATCCTGGACAAGTTCGAGAAGGGCGTCGAGAACGTCACCAGTCGCGCCATGTCTCGTTTCTCGGATGATGTCGAGCCCATCGAGATCGCCTCGAAAGTGCGCGAGACGATGGACAAGCGCGCCGCGTCGTTCGCCCGCGATCGATCCGTCGTCCCCAACGTCTTCCGCATTCATCTGGCGCCCAGTGACGTCTCCCGCATCGAGAGCTGGGGGCTGGATGAGATGATCCGCCAGATGGAAGAAGTCGCCACCACTCACGCCTCCGAGCAGGGCTACTCCTTCGTCGGCCCGGTCAAGGTCTCCTTCGTCCCCGATGCCGACCTGACGGCGCCCGCCATCGAGATCGAGTCCTCGACGCGGCGCGGGGGCGCGGCACCGGCGGCCTCCGCCAGCGCGACGCCGAGCCACCCGATTCTCGACATCGACGGCCAGCGGTACCTGCTGACGGGCCCGGTCACCGTCATCGGACGGGGCTCGGAGGCCGACATCATCGTGGACGACTCCGGCGTCTCCCGCCGGCATCTCGAGATCCGCCTCACGCAGGGTCACGCGATCGCCACCGACCTGGGCTCGACCAACGGCACCTTCGTCGAGGGGCATCGTGTGGACGCCGCCACGCTCCTGGACGGCAACACACTCACAGTCGGTCGCACCCGGATCATGTTCTGGGACGGCTCTCAGGGTACCGAGGCAGGCGTGTGAGCGAGCTCGCCTTCACCATTGCGCGGCTCGGCTTCCTCGCCCTGCTGTGGTTCTTCGTCTTCCTCATCATCCGCACCCTGCGCCGCGACACCGCCGAAGCCTCCTCGCCCACTCCTCGACGCCGTTTCAGCCGCGAGAAGAACACCCCCGCCGCCGCGCCCAGCAACGGGCGCCGCCGAGGCGCCACCCGCCTCATCATCACCGAGGGCCCGCTGGCAGGCTCCATGGTCCCGCTGACGCCGACCTCGATCACGATCGGCCGCGACCAGAACTGCACGCTCGTTCTCAACGACTCCTACGCCTCCTCCCACCACGCGCGCGTCTTCCCCAAGGACGGCAGCTGGTGGCTCGAGGACCTCAACTCCACCAACGGGACGACGCTGGCCGGACGTCCGGTCCACGGCGCCGTCGAGCTCCCGGTCGGCGTCCCCGTCCGGATCGGTCAGACCACTTTGGAGCTGCGCCCATGACAATCTCACTGCGCTATGCGGCACGTAGCGACATCGGCCTGGTGCGGTCCTCCAACCAGGACTCCGGCTACGCCGGCCCCCACCTCGTCATCCTGTGCGACGGCATGGGCGGGCCGGCCGGGGGGGATATCGCCTCCGCGGTCGCCATCGAGCATCTCGTCCCGCTGGACGCCGACTCCCATCAGGCCGGCGAGCTCCTCGGGCTGCTGCGCGAGGCCGTGCAGGAGGCGCACACCG
>ERZ773059.1386-NODE-1386-length-11948-cov-17.358278_pt1 | contig 11948 bp, 7 predicted proteins | sample MGYA00580514_ERZ773059 | MGnify/ENA primary metagenome ERZ773059 (study PRJEB29015, sample SAMEA2737981) | human oral metagenome | biome: human oral; feature: human-associated habitat; material: dental | place: China | collected 2056 ...
TCGCGCCCTGGCAGCGCAGGGCGAAGACCACGTTGCCCAGGACCGACATGTGGGTGAAGACGCCGGGCTCCTGGCTGAGCAGCGCCACCTCGCGGCGGCCGGCGGGCACGAAGCCCTCCGGACCGTCCAGTACCCGCCCTCCCAGGACCACCCGGCCTCCTTCGGCGTCCAGGAGGCCCGCCACCACGGCGCAGACCGTGGACTTGCCCGAGCCGTTGGGGCCCACGAGCGCCGTGGTGCGCCCGGCCGGGACGGCGAGGTCGACGACGACGTCGCGCGCGCTCAGGCGGAAGGAGACCTCCAGGTCACGGCCGAGCCCGGCGGGCTCGTCGCTCTCGCCGGGCTCGTCCGGGGCGGTTGCGGAGTCGTCGCCGTCATGGGAGGAGGCGGGCTCGGCCGCCTCGGGCGAACCCGGTTCCCCGGTCTCCTCTGCGGGGGCCCGGGCCGGACGGCGGCCGCCCGCCAGGGCGGTCCAGCGCACGTTCGTGGCTCCGATAATGAGGAACGACAGGGCGATGAGCACCACCGCCAGCGCCAGGGAGGTCGCCGTGTCGTTCTCCCGCTCCAGGTAGATGGCCAGCGGCATGGTGCGGGTGACGCCCTCCTTGGAGCCGGCGAAGGCGATGGTCGCTCCGAACTCGCCCAGGCTGCGCCCCAGGGCCAGGGCGGTGCCGCGCACCAGCGCCGGTGCCGCCAGCGGCAGGGTGATGCGCACCAGGACCCGCCACGGGCCCGCCCCCAGGGTGCGGGCGATGGTCTCCGCGCGGGTGTCGCGGCTGCGCAGCGCGGCCTCCAGGGTGACCACCAGGTAGGGCATGGAGACGAAGACCTGGGCGATGACGACGGCTGCGGTTGTGAAGGAGATCTGCACGCCCAGGGCGGCCAGTGGCTGCCCGAGCAGCCCCCGCTTGCCGAGGGTCGCCAGCAGGGCGATGCCCGCGACCACCGGCGGCATGGTCATGGGCAGCACAGCTATGACGCGGGCGATCCTCACCCCCGGCCACTGTCTGGCCAGCAGCAGCGACAGCGGAACCCCCAGGGCTATGCTGATGGCCGTGGCGATCAGGCAGGTGCGCGCCGAGAGCCATAGGGCCTTCTGGGCGGACGGCGCGGACAGCAGCTGGGGCAGCTGTCCCCAGGCGACGCGCGTTCCCAGGCCCGCCAGGGGCAGGACGATCGCGCAGGCGCCCAGAACGGCCAGGACGGTGACGAGCACCGGCAGAGGGGCGCGCGCGGCTCGTGCGCGCTCCCGCAGCCTCACGGCGTGGCGGTCTCGGCGTCGGGCTCGCCGGTCTCGTCCGGCTTGCCGGCCTCCTCGGGAGATGCCGCCTCGGACGCCTCCGAGGTCTCGGCGGGCATGGAAGAGGGTGCGGCGGGGCCGGCGGTCGTCGCGCTGCCGCTCGGCGCGGCGGAGGCTCCTCCGGGAGCGCCGAAGCCGTACTTGGCCAGGATCTCCTGACCCTTGTCGGAGAGCACGAAGTCGACGAATGCTCTGGCGCCCTCGGAGTTGGAGGGCTTGGCCGTGGTGGCGATGGGGTAGTGGTTGACGACGCCGTGGTCCGGGATCTTGATCTCCTCCGTACCCTTCGACGTGGCGGCGTCCGTAGCATAAACGATCCCGGCGTTCGCCTCACCGGACTCGACCTTGCCCTTCACGTCGGTGACCTTGGTCTCCTTCGAGGCCGGATCAGAAAGGGTGATACCGGTGGCCTCCTCCATCTTCTTGGTCGCGTTGCCGCAGGGAACGTGGGCGTCGGGGTCGCAGATGGCGAGCGTGACGCCCTCGGCGTTCAGGGACTCGTCGAAGCCGGTGATGCCGGCCGGGTTGCCCTCGGGGACTATGATGCTCAGGACATTGGTGGCGAAGTCGCGCGGCTCATCCACGAGTCCCTGGCTGACGGCGTTGTCCATGTTCTCGGTGTCGGCCGTGGCCAGTACGTCGGCGGTCGAGCCCTCGGCCAGGTTGGAGACGAGGTCCTGAGACCCCTGGAAGTCGAAGTTGACGGAGGCGTCAGGATTGGCCTCCTTGAAAGCGGTGCTGATGTCCTCATAGGCCTTCTGCAACGAGGCCGCTGCGAAGACTGTGATCTCGCCGCTGACTCCGGATTCGGCGCTGTCGGAGGCGCCTGTTGTCGAGTCCGTGGGGGACGAGCCCCCGCAGGCGGTCAGTGAGACGGCGGATAGAAGGGCGACGGCGGCCAGGGCCGCGCGGCGGTGCATGCGCATGAGCGGGTCCTTTCGTCGGGAGCTCCGTACTGAAGTGAGCCGGTGGCCGGTCGGCTCAGCCTTGAGCCGCGCCCGGCGGCGGCCGGATCAGCGTCTCATGCTGCTGGCCGGGATGGAAGGATATGATTTCGGACACCCGAAAAATGGTGGCTGCGTCGTCCTACGGCGAGGCGGGGCGGAGCGGGAGAGCCGGGAGAGCCGGTCAGGCCCCCTGGGAGGGGGCGACGTCGTCAGCGCCCTGGTTGCCGGTCCCCTGGGTGCGCACGGGCGTCCATCCGCGGCGCGGCGCGGCGGCGGAGGTCGCGCCCTGTCGGGAGCGGTAGACGACGTAGGGCCGGGTCATGTACCCCAGCGGCGCGCTCACGACGTGGACCAGCCGGGTGAAGGGCCAGATGGCGAACAGCAGCAGGCCGGCCACGATGTGCAGCTTGAACACCATCGGCACGTCCGCCATGAGCTCGGGCCGGGGATTCAGCAGGAATATCGAGCGGAACCAGGGGCTGATGGTCTCGCGGTAGTCGTAGCCGCCGTGCAGGCCGCCCAGCAGCTGGGTGGACACCGTCGCCCACGCCCCCAGGCAGATCGGCACGAGCAGGAGGACGTACATGATCTTGTCGTTGGTCGTCGTCGCCAGGCGCACGGACTTGACCACGATCCGCCTGTAGAGCAGGCCCCCCAGTCCCACCAGCGTCATGATGCCCGCCAGCGTGCCGGGGATGACCGCCATGAGGTGGTAGACGTGCTCAGGGATGCCGGCCGCCTCGGTCCAGTCCTTGGGAACCCCCAGGCCCATGACGTGCCCGGCGGCCACGAACAGGATGCCGAAGTGGAACAGCGGGGAGGACCAGCGCAGGATCCGCGACTCGTTCCACTGGGAGGACCGGCTCGTCCAGCCGAACTGGTCGTTGCGGTAGCGCCACACCAGGCCCGCGCCCAGCAGGAGGAACGAGATGTACGGCAGGGTGGTCCACAGGACGTACTGCTCGAAGGTGCTCATGATCGGGGCTCCTGGGCTGTGTGTCGGTAGGACCCGGGGTCGGCCTTGAGGGAGGGCCCGGGCCGGGGATCGGTCCGGGCGAGCTGCTCGGGCTGCCCGAGTGTCGCGAGGACCGCCGGGTCGATGGCGGAGCGGGCCGCCTGACCGACCGGGCCTATCGTGCTGATCGGCTTGATCGGCGCAGTGGGGAAGGGCAGCATGTCCGTGACCCCGACGGTCTCGGTGGGCGGACCGGCGGCCACCAGCGCGCGGACGCGGTCGGCCGTCGCGGCGTCGATCTCGGGCAGGGTCATGGAGACCGCCTCGACGATCCGGGCGTATGGCGAGCCGGCGTCGACCAGGGCGGCGCGCAGCACCTCGATGCCCTCGCGGTGGCTGGACAGCAGCGTCTGGGCGACCTCGTCGCCGCTGCGCGCGCTCAGCTCCAGCACCACGGGCAGGTAGTCGGGCAGCTCGTCGGTCGCCATCTCGTAGCCGGACGCCGCCAGCGCCTGCTTGAAGGCCAGCAGCGCCGCCCCGCGGTGGCGGGTGTCGCCCACCGCGTAGTAGGTCAGGTACAGGCAGCAGCGCCGGCGCCGGTCGAAGGTCTCCACATAGTGCTCGGCCAGCGCGCGCGCTCCCCAGGAGCGGGCCGTGACCATGAACTCCTCGATGGGGGCGGCGACCGCCTCGGGAGGGGAGTCCGGGCCGGCCAGGGCGGTGGCGACGGCCCCCAGACGCTCCTGAAGGGCGTCCTCGTCCGGGTAGTCCAGCAGCAGGGAGGCGGCCATGTGCGCCGTCGCCCGCTGCGGCGCCGTCAGGGCGACCCGCTCGGGCGCCGCCAGTGCGCGCGGCGCCCGCACGAAGGAGGGCATGCGGATGCGTCCGGGGGCTGTACGGGGGACCATGGTCAGCGCACCCCGCTCGAGGCGCCCGCCCCGGCCAGGCCCGGGCCCGCGGCCGGGACCGGGTCGCGGCGCACCGTCGGCATGGGCAGGGCCACCGGAGCGGAGGCGTCCCGCCCGTGGAAGGAGGCGACGTCGGAGTGGCAGCCGGCCGGGGCGCCCTCGCCCAGCAGCATGCGCACGTCCTCGCCCATGGCCTCCATGCCGCGGGGGATCTCCGGCTTGGAGGTGGGGATGACGTAGCGGTCGTCGTACTTGGCGATGGCCAGCAGGCGGTACATGTCCTCCAGCTCCTGTCCGCTCATGCCCACCGAGGCGGCGATGGCCGACGGCGCCCGCCGGTCCAGGCGCACCTCGCGCATGTGGGCGCGCATGGCCGCCAGCCGGCGCAGGGAGCGCTCGACCGGGTCGGTGTCCCCGGCGGTGAACAGCCCGGCGAGGTACTCCAGCGGGATGCGCATCTCGGCCACCGCCGTCAGCAGGACCCGGTGGTCCTCGCCGTCCAGGCCCGCAGCCGCGACCTCCTCGACGACGGGGCTCAGCGGCGGGATGTACCACACCATGGGCATGGTCCGGTACTCGGGGTGCAGCGGCAGGGCAACCTCGTAGGTGGTGATGAGGTCCCAGATGGGAGAGGCCTGGGCAGCGGTGATCCAGGTCTCGGGGACGCCCTCGTCGCGGGCGGCGGCGATGACCTCGGGGTCGCGCGGGTCCAGGAGGATCTCGCGCTGGGCCATGTAGAGGTCCCGCGGGTCCTCGACGGCGGCGGCCTGCGAGACGCGGTCGGCGTCGTAGAGCAGGACCCCGAGGTAGCGCAGGCGGCCCACGCAGGTCTCGGAGCACACGGTCGGCTGGCCGATCTCCAGGCGCGGGTAGCACAGCGTGCACTTCTCGGCCTTGCCGGTGGCGTGGTTGAAGTAGACCTTCTTGTAGGGGCAGGCCGACACGCACATGCGCCAGCCGCGGCAGGCGTCCTGGTCGACCAGCACGATGCCGTCCTCGGTGCGCTTGTACATGGCCCCGGACGGGCAGGCGGACACGCAGGTCGGGTTGAGGCAGTGCTCGCAGATGCGCGGCAGGTAGAACATGAACGTCTGGTCGATCTGAGTGGTGATCTTCTCGCTCATGCCCGCCAGGACCGGGTCGTCGGCCAGGGTCTCGGTCGAGCCGCCCAGGTCGTCGTCCCAGTTGGGGCCCCACTCGATGGTGGGCATGTAGTCGCCCGTGAGCTGGGACTTCGCCCGGGCCACCGGGAGGGTGGGGGAGTCCTTGGGCGCCGAGAGCAGACGGTCGTACTCGTAGGTCCACGGCTCGTAGTAGTCCTCGACGCCCGGCATGTCCGGGTTGGAGAAGATCTGCGCGAGACGGCGCAGCCGCCCTCCCGAGCGGGGCACGAGGCGGCCGCCCGAGGTGCGGGTCCAGCCGCCCCTCCACCGCTCCTGGTCCTCCCAGCCCCTGGGGTAGCCCACCCCGGGGCGGGTCTCGACGTTGTTGAACCACATGTACTCGGTGCCCTCGCGGTTGGTCCACGCCTGCTTGCACGTGACCGAGCAGGTGTGGCAGCCGATGCACTTGTCGAGGTTCATCACCATCGCGATCTGGGCCATCACCTTCATCAGAAGGTCACCTCCTGGTTGGTGCGACGACGGATGAGCGTGACCTCGTCGCGGTTGTTGCCGGTGGGGCCGATGTAGTTGAAGGCGTAGGACAGCTGGGCGTAGCCGCCGGCGAAGTGGCTCGGCTTGAGCACGATGCGGGTCAGCGAGTTGTGCGTGCCGCCCCGGCGCCCGCTGGACTCGGTCACCGGGGTGTTCATGGTGCGCTCCTGGGCGTGGTGCATGAAGACGGTGCCCTCGGGGATGCGGTGGGAGACGATGGCGCGGGCCGCCACGATGCCGTTGCGGTTGTAGGCCTCGACCCACTCGTTGTCCCTCACCCCGATCTTCTCGGCGTCGGCCGGGCTCATCCAGATGGTCTGGCCCCCTCGCCCCAGGGTGAGCATGTAGAGGTTGTCGTAGTACTGGGAGTGGATGGCCCACTTGTTGTGGATGGTCAGGTAGCGCACCGCCACCTGCGCGGTGCCGGCCGGCGAGGCCGACACCGATCCCGGCGCGGCCTCCCCGTACAGCGAGGCGAAGTCCAGCGGCGGGCGGAAGGCGGGCAGGGACTCGCCCATGTCCCGCATCCAGTCGTGGTCGAGGTAGTAGTGCATGCGGCCGGTCAGGGTGTGCCACGGCTTGGCGTGCTCGACATTGACGACGAAGGCCGAGTAGCGCCGCCCCCCGTGCTCCGATCCCGACCACTCGGGGGTAGTGATGACCGGCTGGGGCTTGACCTGGGTGTCAGCGAAGGTGACCTGCTTGCCGGCCTCCTCCTCGCTCAGCTCGATCAGCGGGGTGCCGGTGCGCTTGGACAGCGTCCCCCAGCCCTGGGTGGCCAGGCGGCCGTTGGTCGCCCCGGACATGTGCATGACGGCGTCGCCGGCCCTGATCGGGGTGTCGATGAGCGGGCGGTTCTTCCCGGCTCCGCGGCCGGTGCCGTGGGCGCGGCGCAGCTTGTCCATCTCCTTGTCGGCGATGAGCATGATGCCCTTGGCCGGGATGCCCGGCTTCTCCACCAGCGGGCCGACGGTGTCGAACTTGTTGAGGATCTGGGTGTAGTCCCGCTCGATGGGCACGAGCTTGGGCATGGTCACCCCCGGCACCCAGCCCTGCGGCAGCGAGGAGACGTCCCCGTGCGCCATGGTCATGGCGTCGGGGGTGTCGTGGGTCAGCGGGACGGCGACGACGTCGGTCTGGGTCCCCAGGTAGTGCGGCGCCCAGGCGCTGACCATGGCGGCGAGCCGGCGGTAGATGTCGAAGTCGCTGCGGGCCTCCCACGGGGGGTCGATGGCCGCGTTGAAGGAGTGGATGAAGGGGTGCATGTCCGTGGTGGACAGGTCGTACTTCTCGTACCAGGTGGCCGCCGGCAGGACGACGTCGGAGTGCAGCGTGGTGGACGTGTTGCGGAAGTCCGCCGTCCACATGAGGTCGAGCTTGCCCTCGGGGGCCTGCTCGCGCCAGGTCATGGAGGTCGGACGGCGGTCGGGCGGCGTCTCGGCGGCACTGACGTCGCCTCCCGTGCCGACCATGTGGCGCAGGAAGTACTCGGTGCCCTTGGCCGAGCTGCCCAGCAGGTTGGTGCGCCAGGAGGCCAGGATGCGGGGGAAGTTCTCCGGGGCGTCGGGGTCCTCGGCGGCGAAGCGCAGCTCGCCGCGGGTGAGCTGGTCGACGACGTAGTCCTTGGGCGCCATGCCGGCCTGCCCGGCCTGCTGGCCCAGCAGCAGGGGATTGCGGTTGAACGTCGGGTACGACGGCGTCCATCCGCGTTTCATGGCCTCGACCATGGTGTCCGAGGCGGTCTTGCCGGCCAGCGTTCCCGCCCCCAGCGGGGAGGCGAGTCGCTCGGCGGGGGTGTCGTCGTAGCGCCACTGGTCGGTGGTCAGGTACCAGAAGCCGGTGGAGATCATCTGGCGGGCCGGCCGCTGCCAGTCCAGGGCGAAGGCGAACTGCGCCCAGCCGGCGATGGGGCGGACCTTCTCCTGGCCCACGTAGTGCGCCCAGCCGCCGCCGTTGACGCCCTGGGTTCCGCACATGGAGGTCAGCGCCAGGACCGTGCGGTAGAGCTCGTCGGCGTGGTAGTAGTGGTTGATGCCCGCGCCCATGACGATCTGGGAGCGGCCCCTGGACTCCACGGCATTGGCGGCGAACTCGCGGGCGATCCGGATCATGGCCGGTCCGGGCACGCCGGTGAGCTCGCTCGCCCACGCCGGGGTGCCCGGCGCGGTGGCGTCGTGGTAGTCCGCGGGCCACTGGCCCGGCAGGCCCGCCCGCTGGACGCCGTAGTCGGCCAGGAGCAGGTCGTAGACGGTGGTGACCAGGCGGCCGTCGGGCAGGCGGGTGGCAGGCGCCCCGCGGCGCAGGACGCCGCCGCCCACGCTGCCGGTGGGGGTGGTGGAGCCGGGCAGGTCGAAGCGGGGCAGGAGCACCTCGACGCCCTCGACGGGAGTCGTCGTCGTGGCCAGCTCGGCGATGCTCATGATCGGGGAGACGCCCTCCATGAGCAGGTTCCACCTGCCCTCCCCCTCGGGGGTGAAGCGGTCGGCGAGCGTCCCGCCGGGGTCGGCCGGGCCGCGGCGGCGGTCCCACACCAGGGGTCGGAACTCGTTCCCGGGCAGTCCCTCGGCCGTGCCCGGCACGGTCTCGGCGGTGACGAAGCGCCCGGGCACGTACCCGGTGCCGTCGGGCGAGACGTCGAGCTCCAGCAGGAAGGGGGAGTCGGTGTAGCGACGCATGTACTCCATGAAGTACGGCTCGTGGCGCCCGACGTGGAACTCCTTGAGGATGACGTGCCCCATGGCCATCGCCATGGCGCCGTCGGTCCCGGGGGCCACGCGCAGCCACTGGTCCGCGAACTTGGTGTTGTCCGCGTAGTCGGGCGAGACCACCACGACCTTCTGCCCGTGGTAGCGGGCCTCGGTCATGAAGTGGGCGTCGGGCGTGCGGGTCAGCGGCAGGTTCGAGCCCCACATGATGAGGTACTGGGAGTTGTACCAGTCTCCCGCCTCGGGGACGTCGGTCTGGTCGCCGAAGACCTGCGGGGAGGCCGGGGGCAGGTCGGCGTACCAGTCGTAGAAGGACAGCATGGTGCCGCCGATGAGCTCGTGGAAGCGCCCGCCGGCGCCGTAGGAGAGCATGGACATGGCCGGGATGACGGAGAAGCCGGCGCAGCGGTCGGGGCCCCAGGTGCGGATGGTGTGGACGTAGGCGGCGGCGATGATCTCCATGGCGTCGTCCCAGCCCACGCGCACCATGCCGCCCCTGCCGCGGGCCGACTTGTAGGCCCGTGAGATCTCGAGGTTGCTGGTGACATCGGCCCACGCGGCCACGGCGTCGCCGCCCTGGCGCTCCTTGGCGGCCCGGAAGGCGTCGAGCAGCACGGAGCGCACGTAGGGGTAGCGGATGCGCGTGGGGGAGTAGGTGTACCAGGAGAAGGCCGCGCCGCGCGGGCAGCCGCGGGGCTCGTACTCGGGCATGTCCGGGCCCGTGGTGGGGTAGTCGGTGATCTGCTTCTCCCAGGTGATGATCCCGTCGGTGACGTAGACCTCCCAGGCGCACGAGCCGGTGCAGTTGACCCCGTGGGTGGAGTGGACCATCTTGTCGTGGCTCCACCGGTGGCGGTAGAAGGTGTCGGCCTCGCGGCCGCCGGTGAGGAAGAGCCGACGGGCGTCCGAGCTGGCCCGGCCGCGACGCAGGTAGGACCCCAGGGCGAACAGGGCGGGGGCGTTCTCGACCTGCTTGTCGGGTCCGTCAACGAGGGGGTCGGTGGAGGTGGTCATCGGTGCTCTTTCGCGGTGGCGGTCGGTAGCGGTCGACTGGCGGGCGGGGCGGGCCTGCGGGCCCGTGAGAGTGCGGCGGCGGGGCGCTCGGCCGGCCCCGCCGCCGTCGGAAGCGGGTCAGCCCGGGAACGGCGCTCCGGGCCGGGCGTAGCGGACCCAGCAGATGACGGCGCACAGCAGGCAGTAGGCCACCGAGATCCAGTACCAGGCGGCGGCGCCGAGCGAGGCGATGGCCACTCCCACGATGAAGGGGCCCAGGGACGCGATGGCGGCGGTGAAGCCGATGGCGCCGCCTGCCTGGCGCTTGGGCATGATCATGGGCATCTGCTTGAAGGTGCCGGCGTTGCCCAGGCCGGAGAAGAAGAACATCGCCAGCATCGCCCACAGGAAGCCGGGGAACTGGGACGGATCGGTGGGGTGGAGGAAGAGGGCGGCCACCGCCAGGGTCGCGGCCATGCCGACCACGGACACGAAGGTCCAGATGGCTCCGCCGAAGCGGTCGCACAGCGGCCCCCAGCACATGCGCACCAGCGAGCCGATGAGCGGTCCCAGGAAGGCGTAGGTGGCGCCCAGCGGCAGGAGGGAGGCGTCGAAGGCGTCCGCCAGAGGGGACTGGGGCCCGTAGGTGTTCTTGATCAGCAGGCCGAACTGGGCCGCGAAGCCGGAGAACAGGCCGAAGGTGGCCACGTACATGAGGGTCATGTACCAGGTGTCGGGGTTGGAGAAGATGTCGATCTGCTGACGGATATTCGCCTTGACGGGCACGTCCTTGAGCAGGGCGAAGGCCAGGATCGCCGCCACGATCGTCCACGGGATGAAGAAGACGGCGGCGTTGTGGACCCACACCGGGCCCTCGCCGGCCTCCTGCGGGGCGATCCAGGTGATGCCCAGCAGGCCGAAGCCCATGAGCCACGGGCTCATGAGCTGGATGATGCTCATGCCCAGGTTCCCGATGCCGGCCTGGAGGCCCAGGGCGGTGCCGGACAGGCGCTTGGGGAAGAAGTAGCCGGTCGAGGGCATGTAGCCGGAGAAGGAGCCGCCGCCGATGCCGCAGGCGAAGGCCAGGGCGAGCAGGACCCCGAAGCCGGTCGTGCTGTCCTGCACGGCGAAGAACCAGCCGAGCATCGGCAGGATGTAGAGCAGGGAGGACCAGCCGATGAGCCTGCGCGTGCCCACGATCGGCGGAAGGAACATGTAGATGAAGCGGATGAGCCCGCAGGACAGGCCCGGCATGGCGGCCAGCCAGTACAGCTGGGCCTCGCTGAGGTGGAAGCCGATCTCGGTGAGCTTGGGGGCGATGGCGCTGGGCAGGAACCAGACGCAGAAGGCCAGGATCATCGAGTAGGTGGTGATGATCAGGGTCCGCCACGCGATGGGGGCGGACCAGTGCTCCGGCTCCTCCGGGTTCCAGCCGGTGAGGACCCGGCCTGTGGTGTCGAGCGTGCTCATGAGGCTCCTGTAGTGACGTGGGGACGGAGCGCGGTCAGCGCAGTCAGTGAGATCAGTGCGGTTGTGGCCTCGGGCCGCGTTGTCCGGGGCGGGTGCCACGAGACACGAGGCTTGTGGCTCAGTGGCTCAGACCGTTCCATGGTGCCGGATTCAAGGCACGAGCCGCGTCGGTGCGGGCCGCGTCCCGTCATTCCAATGGTTGTTCGAGAGCATTTTTTCACGGAAGATGCCGTATATAGCAAATGTCGTGTGTCCTAATAGACGGCGGTGCGCCGTTGGCGCGGCCTCGTTACGGTGACCGCATGTCTCAGAGCACCGACAGCACCCGTCCCGACCCGCCCGCCTCCCCCGCCTCCCGCTCGCGCGCGGGCCGTCAGCCCTCCGCCGACGAGGTCGTTCAGAAGGCCCTGCACCCGCTGCCGGAGCCGGTCAGGGGAGCGGTCATCACCGTCTCGGACCGCTGCGCCCGCGGGGAGCGAGAGGACTCCGCCGGGCCCCTGGCCGTCAGGCTCCTGGCCGAGCACGACGTCGTCGTCGACGAGGTGCGCATCGTGCCCGACGGGGCCGAGCCGGTGCGCGCCGCCATTCAGGCCGCCGTCGCCGCCGGCGCCCGGGTCGTGCTCACCGCCGGGGGGACCGGCGTCACCCCCCGGGACCTGACTCCCGAGGGCACCGCGCCCCTGCTGGCGGTGCGGATGGAGGGCCTGGAGGCGCAGATCCGCGCCCATGGCCTGACCAAGACGCCGCTGGCCGGCCTGTCGCGCGGGCTGGTGGGGGTCACCGGTCGCGGGGAGGACGGCGCACTCGTGGTCAACGCGCCGGGATCGCGCGGCGGGGTCAAGGACACCGTGGCCGTCGTCGGCCCGCTCGTGCCGCACGTCCTCGAGCAGCTCGGCGGCGGGGACCACTGAGCCACCGGGCGGCCGCCGCGCCGTCACCGGGCTCCCACGGGGCTGCCAGTGAACCGCCGGGCCGTCGGCCGTGCCGCTCGCCCGCGCCTCACCCGCGGTCCCAG
>ERZ773059.1387-NODE-1387-length-11940-cov-3.358519_pt1 | contig 11940 bp, 8 predicted proteins | sample MGYA00580514_ERZ773059 | MGnify/ENA primary metagenome ERZ773059 (study PRJEB29015, sample SAMEA2737981) | human oral metagenome | biome: human oral; feature: human-associated habitat; material: dental | place: China | collected 2056 ...
CCCAGGCGGATGAGGATGGTCGGATACTCCCCGGCGATGCCCAGCGTTTGCGCCATGCGCTCTGCCAGCTCGGGGATCTCGTTGGGCTGGTTGGCATAGGCGTGGGCGATGTCTGCGGCAGTGGCGGCCAGCAGGAAGCGCTGCAGCGTTCTGCCCAGCGCCACCCAGTGTTCCCGGCGGTTGTCGCGTGTGGTGAACAGCGCAAAATGCGAGGCGGAGTCGATGTTCCGGCGGTCGGTTTTGTTCTGCTTTTCTGCATCCAGGCTGTGGGAAATGATGAACTCGGCCATGAAGCGGGGCAGGTTCGGTGCACCGAAAACGGCATAACTCAGGCCGTCGGCAGTTTCGTCCTGGTGTTTTCTGTTATAGCGCATCCACTGTCGCAACTCGGCCTTGAAAGCCGGGTTGCCCATCTGTCGCCTGTTGCCTTCATATACCAGTGCTGCAATGTCATCGAAGGCCTGCGTTCCTTTCCGGAAAAGGTGAATGCCAATGCCAGGTTCGACAGGGATCTTTTTCAGCAGGGCGAGGGCATTGTCGGAAATCATGCTGCCGTTATAGCAGCGCCGGTTGGTCTGCCGCCGCGCAATCTGTTCAAAATGGGGCGCTTCAATACCCTCCTGCCGGCTGAGCCCGACATGAATGATGCCGTCTGTGCTGGTGGAAAGCTTGCCCAGCCAGCCTTTGTGCGCGGCTGCAATGCACAGATTTTCTGCAGCACACCCCAGACTCACGAATAATTCCCGGTGGTTGGGGTCGACAACGGGAAGCGCTCTGGAAAAATCGGGCAGGATGTCGATATGGTCTGAAAACAGCCTGAATTTCCAGGGCTGGGTATTGTGCCCGGAAGGGGCCTTGACCGCCTGTTCGATCATGAACAGATAATCCGCGCGGATGGAGGGGAAAATGCGGGAATCCGTGCTCATGTCCGAATGCCTCCTGTGAACAGGCTTATTTTGCAGCGAAATGAGCAGGCAGGGGCAACAGATATTGATAATGTGAGTGTTGTCCGTCTGGTACAAATTGTGCAGTATGGCTATGGTGTGATATGATCGAAAACTTGCTTCAATCGCCTTTCTGCGTTTTCAGAAAACCTCTACCCTCATTTCGTCGTGCCCATCATTACCCTGCCGGACGGCTCGCAGCGCCGTTTCGATGATGCTGTCACGGTGGCGCAAATTGCCGCCGCTATTGGTCCCGGACTCGCCAAGGCCGCTCTTGCCGGTCGCGTCAACGGAAAACTGGTCGATCTGTCCCGCACCGTCAGCGAGGACGCCGAGGTGGCCATCGTCACCGACAAGGACCCGGAAGGCCTGGACATCATCCGGCACTCCACGGCACACCTGATGGCCTACGCCGTGCAGGATCTGTTCCCCGAGGCGCAGGTGACCATCGGCCCGGTCATCGAGAACGGCTTCTACTACGACTTTGCGTACAAGCGCCCGTTCACGCCCGAGGATCTGGCAGCCATTGAAAAGCGCATGCACGAGCTGGCCAAGCTGGACGAGACCGTGGTGCGCGAGGAATGGGACCGGCAGGAGGCCGTCAATTACTTCGAGTCCATCGGCGAGAAGTACAAGGCCGAGATCATTGCGTCCATTCCGGCTGAGGAAGGCATCACCTTCTACCGCGAAGGGCGCTTCGTGGACCTGTGCCGCGGACCGCACGTGCCGTCCACCGGCAAGCTGAAGGTCTTCAAGCTGATGAAGGTGGCGGGCGCCTACTGGCGCGGCGACGCCAACAACGAGATGCTGCAGCGCATCTACGGCACGGCCTGGGCCCGCAAGGAAGACCAGGACGCCTACCTGCACATGCTGGAAGAGGCCGAGAAGCGCGACCACCGCAAGCTGGGCAAGGACCTGGATCTGTTCCATACCCAGGCCGAGGCCCCGGGCATGGTGTTCTGGCATCCGCGTGGCTGGACCATCTGGCAGCGCATCGAGCAGTACATCCGCGAGAAGTACCAGCAGAACGGCTACCAGGAAGTGCGCTGCCCGCAGATCCTGGACGTGGACCTGTGGAAGCGTTCCGGCCACTGGGACAACTACAAGGAGAACATGTTCTTCTCCGAGTCGGAAAAGCGCGAGTACGCGGTCAAGCCGATGAACTGCCCGGGCCACGTGCAGCTCTTCAATGCGTCGCTGCGCAGCTACCGCGACCTGCCGCTGCGCTATGCCGAGTTCGGTTCCTGCCACCGCAACGAGCCCTCGGGTGCGTTGCACGGCATCATGCGGGTTCGGGGCTTCACGCAGGACGATGGCCACATCTTCTGTACCGAAGAGCAGGTCGAGGCCGAAGTGACGGCCTTCCACCGTCAGGCCATGGCGGTCTACCGCGACTTCGGCTTCGAGAACGTCTCGGTCAAGCTGGCGCTTCGCCCGTCGCAGCGCCTGGGAACCGATGAGGCCTGGGACCGCGCCGAGAACGCCCTGCGTGCGGCGCTTTCTGCCTGCGACGTGGCCTGGGAAGAGCTGCCTGGCGAGGGCGCCTTCTACGGTCCGAAGATCGAGTACCACCTGAAGGACTCCATCGGTCGCGCCTGGCAGGTGGGCACCATCCAGTATGACCCGATGATGCCCGAGCGTCTGGACGCCGAGTACGTGGCCGAGGACAACAGCCGTCGTCGTCCCATCATGCTGCACCGCGCTATCGTCGGCTCGATGGAGCGTTTCATCGGCATCCTGATCGAGAACCATGCCGGGGCCATGCCCACCTGGCTGGCGCCGGTGCAGGTGTCGGTGCTCACCGTCACCGACACGGCCGCCGACTATGCCGAGGACATCCGGCAACGGCTGATAAAACAAGGATTTAGGGTTATCTCGGATTTGCGGGGCGACAAGATCGGCTATAAAATCCGGGAGCACAGCCTGCAGAAGATCCCCTATCTCGTCGTGGTCGGCGAGAAGGATCGGCAGGCAGGCACGCTGGCCGTCCGCGCCCGTGGGGGCAAGGATCTGGGCAGCATGAGTTTCGAAGGTTTCGCCAGCCTGCTGGCGCAGCAGGTGGCAGAGAAGGCGAACTGAGGTCTTTCCTCATCGCCTTTGGGCCGGCAGCCTGCTGCCGGCTTTCGTCCAGTTCATTCGGAGATAATCAGCATCGCTACCGAACGCAACCACCGCATCAACGGTGAAATCCACGCCCCCGAGGTTCGCCTGCTGGGCATAGAGAACGAGCAGCTGGGTGTCTTCCGGCTGGGTGAGGCCCGCCGCATGGCCGAAGAGGCCGATGTCGACCTGGTCGAGATCGCGCCCAACGCCACCCCGCCGGTCTGCCGGCTGATGGACTACGGCAAGTTCCGCTATCAGGAACAGAAGCGTGCTGCCGAGGCCAAGGCCCGCCAGAAGGTCGTCCAGATCAAGGAAGTGAAGTTCCGCCCGCAGACGGACGACGGCGACTACAACATCAAGCTGCGCAACATGATCAGCTTCCTGCAGGACGGCGACAAGGTGAAGATCACCCTGCGCTTCCGCGGCCGCGAGATGGCTCACCAGGAGTTCGGCATTCGCCTGCTGGAACGGGTGCGCAACGACATCGAGGAAATCGCCCAGGTCGAATCGATGCCCCGCCTGGAAGGCCGCCAGATGGTGATGATGGTGGCACCCAAGAAGAAGAAGTGATCGGCTCCCGACAGCCGTGATCGGTTCCCGATGAAAAGCGCCTCCTTGTGGGGCGCTTTTTGTTTGGTGGCGTTTGTGAGGACGCCTCCCTCATATAGCTGCCCCCGTACAGCTGCCGAGGCCTTTGGTGGCTTCGCACTTCCGGGCCTTGGTATGGGCAGCGTGCGCGCCGTTCGGCCCTGCCGTCCGTCTGTCTGCTTGCGGAAGATGAAGGCTCGACGTGCTTGCTAAGGTCATGCGGGGCTGCCCATGTCTTTCCCATGAAGTTGGGTGTCGGCCGCAAGGCTGATGAACCGGGCCCCATGAATGAAGGTGATGGCCGCAGGTGGATGCGCCTTGGGCAGGCAGGGGTAGAGCATGAAGAAGGTGTGGGACTTTCTGTTGCTGGTGGTCAGCGGATTGCTGGTCTTTGTGGCCATCATCGCGGTGGCGCTGTGGCTCACCGGGGAGGATGAGCCGCCTGCGACGGCCGATTCCCGGGGCGAAAGCACGGAGAACGTGGTGGCAGCGCATGCGACGGTGCCATCGGCATCGGCGACTGTGCCGGAATCACCCGCGACGGTAACTGAAACAGCCGGTGCAACGCCCGCAGCGGTGCAACACCATGAGTCCATGGCAGGAGCACCGGCGTCTGCCCCCGCGGACAGCCAGTCCCGTCATGAGGAGACGCGTGAGGTATCGCCCGAACAGCAGCTGATCGAACGGTACGAGGCGATGGCCGCGCGAGAACGGGCGCTGCGGCAGGCCGAAGATCGCATGGCGAAGGCGCATGAACGGCTGGTGGCGTGGTTTTCCATGAACCGCAAGGCGGTGCTGGAGGACCTGGCGTATCTGGAGGAGAAGGGCCGCTACCAGGAACTGCATGAGCGGGCCGGGCTGTTCGAGAGCCTGAATGACAGTGAGGTCCAGCGCTATCGGCAGAAGGCGGCGGAGAATCTGCAGCAGGTCGTGAGTGCCAACGCGACGGTGGCCGGTCCTGGCACGGCCGTTGCCAACCAGGGCGAGGGCGAAGCCGGTCGTGCAGGCACGACGCCCGGGACGGCAGGGCGCAATGACAGGAAGCCGCCCGCGGAGGATGCCGTTTCCTTGGCACGCGCGGAGATGGCCACGGCCGTCGCGAAGGGAAAGGGCAGGATACGTGAGCAGCTCAAGGGCTTGAAGCGCTGGCCATGTGCGGGACCGACGCAGGGGGCCATGACCTGGTATCACGACAGTGAAGGCGTGCGATGCAGTACGGGAACCGGGTTCTTCCTGCTGCTGGGCATGCAGGATGGGCAGAAGCCGGTGCTGATGCTGCGCGTGCAGTACGACGGGCCGAATGCCCTGCCCATCCGCAGTTTCGAGGTCGAGATCATCCGGACGGAGGAGGTGCCGGCCGGCATCGGTGCCGAGTCCGGAGAGCAGGGCAATGTGGTGTGGTGGGCCAAACCGGTGGGCAAGCGCGAGGCCAAGCTGGTGCTGGACATCATCGACCGGAGCAGGAGCAAGCTGCGGATCGGTGGCCAGAAGGGCATGATCGAGCGTGAGATCAGCGCCCAGGAAAGGGATTCCCTGCGTCGGATGCTGACGCTCTACGAGGCTGCCCTGTCCAGCTACGAAGAGGAGCAGCGACTGGCGAATGCCGGTGCCATGGGCACCGGCGTGGCCCATTAGGAGCGTGCGAGATGCTGTTTCTCATTCTGGTGGCCGTTGCGCCCGGGGTTGCGGGTGCGGTCGTGGGCATCCCCTTTCTCATCCTGTTCGGCGGGATTTTCCTGGCGGTGAACCTGCTGCTGTATCCCTTCGGCATGGGGTATTTCGTGCCGCCGGTGCCGACGCCGGAGCTGGCCGGGTACGAGGTGGTGGTGGAGCACCAGAAGGCGCTGTCCGAGCTGCGCTGGCATGTGGCGGCACAGCGGGAAGACATTCTGCAGGGGATCGACAACCAGCTGGCGCTGGGCGACACTGCCGGGGCTGCCCGGGTCATCCAGGGTCTGAAGGTGCTGAACGATCCGGAGATTCTCTGGCTGGAGAAGGCCACCCAGGAACGCATGAAGGAAGCGCAGCGTCTGCGCAAGCAATGGATGCAATACCGGGCCGAGGACGGCCAGACGGATGCGCTGATCCGGGACTCGCTGGCGCAGATGAACGAAGAGGACCGAAAGCGCGGCGTGTGGCAAGAGAAGAAGGCTGCACAGACCGCAAAACGGGATGCGGCGTTGCGCTTTCTGGTCAGCCAGAAGGATCGGGTGGGCGGCATTGTCTGGTACCAGGACCGCAGCACGCCGCCCGGGCGGGAGCAGGAACCCATCTTTCTGGTCATCCGGGATGGGCGCCATGCCCGGGACGAATCGCAGGAAGGCCTTCATCTGGGTCTGCAGGTCCATCGTCGTCAGAAGGTACCGCCACGGAAGGGGGCGTCACGGGACGTGAAGGTGAGCGTTCTGGCTGATGGCAAGGATCTTGGTTTCCGTCTGGAGGCCCGCGAGGATCTGGACGGGCTGTGGTGGTCGGACAATGCGCTTGACGACTATGATGGACTGGAGCGGCTGGACCGGTTGCTGCAGGCACGCAAGGTCGTGCTGCGTTTTGTGGATGGACAGCGTGTCGTCGAGGTGCCGGTGAGCCCGCGTGCAAGGACGGCCATGCGGCATGTGCGCGATGCCTATCAGGCGATGAATGCACTGAAGTGGCTGGAGTTCTGGGGATCATGAAGGCCCCGGGGGTGATGAATGCCGCACATGCCTGCCGTCGCCCCGGCTGTCCGACCCCATGTGCGCCGGGCGTCATGGCGGCATTTTGATGTATTTCCTGGCCTTGGTGTCTGACCTTGCACCGGTCTGTGCTGTCCTTCTGTCTTGGGCACGCGGTGACGAAGACGCTGACGGGGTCTAATCGGAAACCATGGACACGATGGGGTGGTGCGCATGGTAGAGGCCGGGATGGAGGTGCGGGCGCCGGAGGGGCGTGCGCAGGCGGCGGGCACGCGGCTGATGCCGGGTGAGCCCGGCCGGCGGCTGATGATCGACCGGCTGCTGGCGCTGCTGGCCGAGCAGGGCGAGATCAGCGAGGAAACGCGCCAGACGCTGTCGCGTGACGCCTTGCTGTCGTCGGCTGACCGGCATCCACTGGTGATGATTGCCGAGCGCAAGCTGAAGGGGCTGAACCCACCGCATGCGATGCTGGATGTGGACTGGCTCTGTCAGTGGCTGGCGGGACAGATCGGCTGGCGGCATGTGCGCATCGATCCGCTGAAGGTGGATTTCTCGCGCATCGGCGAGGTGATGAGCAAGGCCTATGCCAATCGCTATCGCATCCTGCCGCTGGAGGTCACGCCGGATTCGGTGACGATCGCCACGGCCGAGCCCTATCTGACGGCTGAATGGGTGGCAGAGCTGTCGCACACGCTGCGCCGGCGGGTGATGCCGGTGCTGGCCAGTCCGCTGGAGCTGCAGCGCTATCTGGCGGAGTTCTTCGATCTGGCGGGGACGATCCGCAGTGCGCAGCGCAACGGCCAGACAGCGGTTCAGAACAATTTCGAGCAGCTGGTGGAGCTGGGCCGCAACGGCCGGCATTTCGATGCCAACGACCAGCATATCGTCACGGTGGTGGACTGGCTATGGCAGTATGCGTTCGAGCAGCGGGCCAGCGACATCCATCTGGAGCCCCGGCGCGATCTGGGGGTGGTGCGCTTCCGCATTGATGGCCTGCTGAACAACGTCTACCAGGTGCCGCCGGGGGTGATGTCGGCGATGACCAGCCGCATCAAGCTGCTGGGCCGGATGGACGTGGTGGAAAAGCGCCGTCCGCAGGACGGGCGCATCAAGACGCGCGCGGGTGACGGCCACGAGATCGAGCTGCGGCTGTCCACGCTGCCGACGGCCTTCGGCGAGAAGCTGGTGATGCGGGTCTTCGACCCGGAGGTGTTGTCACGCAACTTTGCGCAGCTGGGGCTGCAGGGCGAGGATCTGGCGCGCTGGCAGGACATGACGGGACGGCCCAACGGCATCGTGCTGGTGACGGGGCCGACCGGCTCGGGCAAGACGACCACGCTCTATGCGACGCTGCGGGCGCTGGCCACGGAGGCGGTGAACGTCTCCACCATCGAGGATCCGATCGAGATGGTGGAGAACAGCTTCAACCAGATGCAGGTGCAGCCGGCCATTGATCTGGGCTTTGCTGACGGCATCCGGGCACTGATGCGTCAGGACCCGGACATCATCATGGTGGGTGAGATCCGGGATCTGGAAACGGCCGAGATGGCGGTGCAGGCGGCGCTGACGGGTCATCTGGTGATCTCCACGCTGCATACCAACGACGCACCCAGCGCCATCACGCGACTGCTGGATCTGGGGGTGCCGGCGTATCTGCTGCAGTCGACGCTCATCGGGGTGATGGCGCAGCGGCTGGCACGCACGCTGTGTCCGGAGTGCAAGCAGCCGGATGATTCGGTGACGGACGAGATGTGGGCAGACTTCGTGAAGCCCTTCCGCAATGTGCCCAAGCCGGCCTCCATCTACCGGCCGGTGGGATGTCCGTCCTGCCGGATGGGGGGCTTCCGCGGGCGGACCGGTCTCTACGAGATCCTGGCCAACAATGAGAGCATCCGCCAGTACATCACCGAGCGGCCGGAGCTGCGCAAGTTGCGGCTGGCGGCCATCAAGCATGGCATGCGTCCCCTGCGGATGGCGGGTGCCGCTGCGGTGGCGGCCGGGCTCACGACGATCGACGAGGCGCTGCGGCATGCACCGCCGGTGGAGCTGTAGGCCCGTCCCGCTTCAGGTGGGATGATCCGTTTTTAGTTGGGATGATCCGTTTCAACCGGAGACGACATCAAGGGGCACCTTGCGGGCGCCCCAGAGGCCCAGCAGGGCCAGTGCGCCGCAGTAGAGAATGCCGGGCAGGCTGAACAGGGTCATCATGGCCAGCACCAGCAGGATGGCGACGAGGCCCAGAAGACGAGGGCCGGTGCGTTGCTGCAGGCGGGTGTAGCCCACGGCTGCCAGCAGATACAGCACGAAGAAGTTCTGGCCGGCCAGCTGCAGCAGCGTCTCGACGCCCAGGCCGGACGTCTGCGTGACGAGAATGACGACCACGTACAGCACCCAGCCTGTCAGCATGGCGCGCACGGGCAGTCCTCGCCCGTCCACCTGGGCCAGTGCCTGGGGCAGCAGGCCATCGCGCCCGGCCGAAAACAGGGCGCGGGAGGTGGACAGGAAGGCGCCGGTGACATTGGCCAGAATCAGCAGGGTGGCGATGATCCCGGTCAGCCGAAGTCCGGCAACGCCCAGCCAGCTCTCGGCCAGCCGGGCGATGGGGGCGAGTCGCCAGCCGTCGTCGGCGGTGGCGGCACTGGCTACTGTCCAGGCGACGAAGACGTACAGCAGGGTGACGATGACGAAGCTGGCCCAGATTGAACGTGGCAGGTTGCGGGCGGGATCCCGCATGTCTTCGGCCAGGAAGGCGGTGATCTCCCAGCCTGTGTAGGCAAAGAGCACGAGGGGCAGCGCCGACAGGACGCCGAGCAGTGCGTCCATGGGCAGCACGCCGTTCCCTGCCAGGGGGAACACGTCGGGGCCGTTGTCGGAGGGGGCATGAAGCCAGTAGCCGGCGCACAGCCCCAGCAGGCCCAGGACGATCAATGTCGCGATGGCGGTCTGGATGGCTCCGGATACTCGGAGGCCGAACATCCCGAAGAGCAGCCCGATGGTGACCATGCCGATGGCGGTGGCGCCCACGGGCAGACCCGGCAGCGTCTGCTGCAGGTAGGTGGCGCCGATCAGGGCAATGGCGGGCAGTCCCAGCGAGAAGGTGCCGATGACGATGGCTTCGCTGGCGGCCCCCAGCCGGGGGCCGAGGCTGAGGCGGATGTAGCCGACCACGCCGCCGGCGGAGGGGTGACGCCGAGCAAAGAAGGCGAACACGGCCAGCAGCGGCAGCATCAGGACGGACATCAGCAGCCAGGGCAGGTGCCCCAGGCGCCCGGCCTGGGCGTAGCTGAGTCCGGGCAGCGTCAGCAGGCCTGCGCCCACGACGATCGTGACCGACATGGCTGTGGCGGCCGCCAGGCCCATCCGGTGGCTGTCGTTGTCGTGGTCCATCGTCTCCATCCTGCTTCTCACATAAATCCCCGTTCTGTCAGGTCGGGGCTCTTCGGGGTGATCAGGTCCATGCCGTGTGGCTCAGGGTTCACGCGGCACGCCCACCGTCACGGGCGGCACCCACGGGCATTCGGGCTTGAAGGTGGCCGACAGCAGCTGTTCCTTGTATTGCGCGTAGCTGATCGGTTCCAGGGGCTTGACGGCATCCAGGCGATAGATGCTCCAGCCGGCGCTGGCCTTGACGGGTTTGGCGTAGATCTGCCCGGGCTTGAGGGTGTCCAGCAGCTGAACGGTATCCTTGGCCCAGCGGCAGGTGGCGAAGGTGCCCAGCTTGCCGCCCTCCTTGGCGCTGAGTGGGTGCCTGGAGTGCTCTCGTGCGGCCTTCTCGAAGGAGGCGCCGCTTCGGAGTCGGGCAATCCACTGGCGGGCTTCCGTTTCGTCGCTCAGCAGGATGTAGCTGACGGTATACATCTTCTGGCCCTTCACACTCTGCCGGTAAGCGTCGTATTCCTGGCCGATCACCTCGTCGCTGATGGGCTGCGGAGGCGGCACATCGGTATCCGGCTGGATGGCGGCCGGGTCAGCCTTCTCGACCGGGCGGTCGCTGGATGTCTGGGCGGCCTGCACACCACTTGCGGAAAGCGCCAGGGCGGTGGCCAGCAGCAGGCGGGGGAAATGGGGAGTCGCGATCATGCGGTGCGGGATCCTGATGAAAAGGCGGTGTCGCTGGCGCTTGCCGAGGGGAATGGTCAGCGGATTACAGCAGGCCGTGCAGCGGCACCACGTCCAGCCGGTCGCCTTCGGCCACTGGGCCCTGGTCTTCGGGCAGCACGGCAATGCCGTCGGCTTCTGCGACCGAGCGCAGCTGGGCGGAACTCTGGCTGCCGGCAGGCATGGCCACCGGCAGGTCGTCCGATTCATGGTAGCAGAGCGCCACGCGCAGCAGCTCCTGCCGGCCCGGGCGCTTGCGGATGGCCGTACCGGCGCGGGCGCGGATGCGCGGCAGCGGGCGCGGGGCGGTGATGCCCGCCATTTTCTGGAGGGCTGCGTCGATGACGAACAGGAAGCTGAGCAGCGCTGCCACCGGGTTGCCGGGCAGGCCGAAGACCGGTGTCTGGCCGATGCGGCCGATGACCAGGGGGCGTCCCGGACGCAGCTTCAGTTTCCAGGCATGGGCTTCGGTGGGCAGCGCCATGCCCTGGTGGTGCATGGGCTGTGACAGCACGTGCCAGAGCAGATCGGCATCTCCCCCGGCGGCACCGCCGGTGGTCAGCAGCACATCGACCTGATCTATGCTGGAGGCCAGGGCCTTCGTCAGGATGGCGGGATCGTCGGGCAGCCAGCCCAGGTCGATGGCCTCGAATCCTCGATTGCGTGCCAGCGCCAGCAGGGTCGGACGGTTGCTGTCATGGATCTGGCCAGCGGCCAGCGGCTGCCCGCTCTGGACCAGTTCGTTGCCGGTGGAGAAAACGCCCACTTTCAGCGGGCCGAACACGGGCAGGTCGACGATGCCCTGCGAGGCGGCCACGCCCAGGTCCATGGGCGAGAGGATCCGACCGGCATGGAGGGCGGTCTGGCCTGTGCGGATGTCTTCACCCCGGCGGCGGACGTTCTGGCCTGGTTTCTGGCCGGCCGGAAGGGTGATCGTTTCCGACGGGCAAGCGCCGCCATCGGGCTGGCTGCTTGCCCCCTGCAAGGCTGCGTCATCGGCATGGCGGCGGACGTGTTCCTGCATCACCACGGTATCGGCACCCGCGGGCATGGGGGCGCCAGTCATGATGCGCCAGGCCTGTCCGGGGGGGAGGGTGGCCGGGGGATCGCCGGCCAGCGTGCGGCCGCCCACGGGCAGCGTGGTGTCACCCTCGGGGTTCAGGTCGGCATGACGCAGGGCGTAGCCGTCCATGGCCGCGTTGTCGCAGGGGGGAAGATCCAGGCGGGCAACGACGTCACGGGCCAGCACGCGGCCGAGGGCTTCCGCCTGAACCAGCATCGACCGCGCCTGGACACGCGGTGCCACCCAGTCCGCCAGCAGCTCGCGGGCCTGGGCCACAGGTACGGCGTCCGGGTTGAAGTCCGGCAGGCGGGCCAGCAGGGAAGCGAGGGAGGGCCAGTCGGTCGAGGTGCTCATGAACGGGTCTCGGGCGAGATGGGGGTGCCAGCCGGGCGTGGTTCCGGATGGGGCTCAGGGTGAAGGATGCGGATGGGCAGGCGAGCGCAGGTGGCTTTCGGCCGCCTGCCATTCC
>ERZ773059.1388-NODE-1388-length-11936-cov-13.219594_pt1 | contig 11936 bp, 19 predicted proteins | sample MGYA00580514_ERZ773059 | MGnify/ENA primary metagenome ERZ773059 (study PRJEB29015, sample SAMEA2737981) | human oral metagenome | biome: human oral; feature: human-associated habitat; material: dental | place: China | collected 2056 ...
ATAACAAAAAGAGGAACACCTGTTTCGGGTGTTCCTCTTTAAGTGATTCCGTTGGAATGCTTGTTTGCTTTCGTCTTGTTCTGATATTGAACTATTTGCGAGGGGCGTTGTGCATGGTGGTGGAATATAGGTAGAACGCTAGGGCTTGCATATCCTGCATGCACGCCTGCCCATAGCCTTAGCTTGCGACAGGGTGACCGCCTTAATGTCACCGCCACAGCGGCTTAGCCCCCTGCAATTCTTCGTGGCGTGGTAGGCAACGGATTTCTCACCAGTGCAAACATACACGTAACCCGCGCCATTCCTGCAAGTTGAGGACAGGGCCGCGAAAGACAATAAAAGGGGGAGTATTGCTCTTCTCATAATTTATAATGATTTAAAAATCAGACGATTTCGGGAGGTAGTATATAGGGCCATAGGAAAGGTTTATCCACAGGCTCATTTCTCCTTTTCTATTTTCATCTCTACTTACATATATAGAACCCAAATAAGATTCTTCATCCTTGGGATTATCCCCAAAAAGGTAACCCTTAAAGCCTGCATCGTCAATGTAGGGGATGGCGGTATCTTCATATTTATCCTTTAATAAACTAAACAACAAGTCCCTTTCGCGCTTTACTTTCTCGATTTCATTCAACCCATATCTTTTTTCAAATCTTGCATAATTGAAATATGTATTAGTCGCGCTTCTTTGAAAACTAAATAGTGCATGACTGAAGTAAAAACCGCCCATCTGCAAGTCGCCGTATATGTGCAATTCTCCATTTTCTTCACGAACTTCGTAAGATCCATACCTTTTTTGCAGTGCTTTCTTAACTACCTCATAAGAACTTCCAAACTCGATGCCCAATACAGATTGCGCCATGCTGGCCAACGGCAAGACGACAGTCACACACATCAATAACATTAATTTTCTCATAGCTTATTTGTTTGTTAATTGTTCGATTATTCCTATTAATCTGCTTTTCTGCTCTTGACTTGTTTCCAATTCTCGCGTTAGAGTGGCGATGCTCTCCGTTAACGTGGCGACAATCGGGGACGGCTCGCCATTGGCGCAAGTCTCGCCGTAGTTGTTGATGGTCGAGCTTGTCGCACCATTGCCTAGCGTGGTGTTGCCACTTATATTGCTGCCGTTAGTGGCAACAATGGAAACTGCATCAGATGCTGGAATGAACTCTTTGAAAAAGTTGTATTCGAGAGCCTCACATACATCTATTAGTTTACCAGTTTCAATACTTTCTTTTTCTAACAACCGATTAACATTTTGAGAAGGGATGCCAATTCTTCTACCAAATTCCGACTTTGATATTCTCTTTTCTTCTAGCAGCTGTAATATTCTGCTACCCAAATGAATACGTTTTGCAATCATAATAAAATGCATTTGTTTTCAATCGTAGAATAGTTAACATGCGTTAAATGTTCAATCAAAATTATTGAGTTCAATCATTTTTGATTACCTTTGCATCGTTAATTCATTCATTCATTCATTCACGCTGCAAATTTACGAATTTTATGCGAGATAGAACGAATGCACGGGGCAAAAAAAGCATCCGCCCCGTACTGAGACTTCTCGAAGTCGGACACTCGGAGGCATGGCCGTTGGCACAGCGCGCAAGCGTACACGCCAACAGCTACCAGCTGGGTTTGGAGATGGGGCGAAAGTTCCAAGCGCGCACCGACAGGGAGAAAGGGCAGTACATCCTAACGAGGATAGAATGACGGCTAGGACAAGGCCGTCAGCCCACCCAGAGTGTGACAGATGCCCGTTCTCTCACAACGCGCTGAACGGGCGGTGGTGCAACCTGCACAAGGCATACACCACTTATGTTAAACCGCCAAAATGCAGCATCATCCATGAAACAGATGATTAAGGCCATTTACGGCAAGGAATGGGCGTGGATAAAGTCCCTTACGCTGGGGCAGCAGCTTAGGCTGTTCTACTTCATCGCGAGCTTTTGCATTGCGCTGCTCGCAGCCACGTCCGACAGCATCGCCCTGATAGTCGGGGCAGTGTTCAATGCGGCAATATCGCTGGGATTGCTTAGCGGTATTCCAATTGAAAAATTGGAAGAGTGATGCCGCTCACGAGAAACGATGCGCGAATGATAGCCGAGGAGTTGTTCGCGCTGATGAAAAGAGAAAAGGCCGTCCCCGAACGCTACCTAAACGCCAAGGAGGCCGCAGAACTGTTGGGAATGCCCCTCGGCACACTCTACCACAAGGTAGGGGGCATCCCACACACAAAGGTAGGGAAACGTCTTCGGTTCACCGAAAGCACCCTGCGAAAATACATGGGTTAGTATTCATTTTAAGGCAATTCAGATTGCAGGATGACGGGGCGGCCGTCAACAAAAAAGCGGCCGCCCACTTTAACCCAAGTGCTCATTGACTTATTGGACAAGACAAGACCGAACGGCGACAACCTCGCGAGACTAATAATCCACGACCGAGGATGTAGGCCAAGTAAGCAAAAGATACAGAAACAAGACCTTGCGCGAATGGTCACGAAGTCGTCCGCGGCGAATGCCGAAAGGGTAAAGAGGAGGATGGGCGTTCCCCTTACTAAAAGCGCAAGAGACAACATAACGTGCCGTGTAGTTAAATCTACTGCAATGGAATTGGCGGCACGTACGACACATTAAAAATAAGAAATTATGGAAACGAACAAAACAAAAAGCTACCTGCGCATTGAGGCGCGCAGTTCAAAGTACTGCAAACAGGTGACATTCCCCATCAACAAGGAGACGGAAGAGTATTTCAAGAGCCTTAACCCTGGTGACTTCAACGTCATCGGCAACGGGCTTAGAATAAGCCTTTCCATCACGGACAAGGGAATTGAGTTTTAACCAACATAATACATACATATATGAAAACATTCGCATTCTTACGGGAAAATCCCTGTTATGATACGAGAGCCAAAAGAGGATGCCCGTGTGGCCAGTACAACGGATATGTCGGCATAATCGACAGGGAATTAACTCCAACCCCACATCCTGAATTATTTGGAGCTTATATTTCTCGTTCAGGAAAAGAAATATCGGTTCACGGCTGCATTACCTATGATAGCTACATGGGCGATTTCGAAATACCGCATGACGGCATCATTCCCCTAACGGAGATGCCTGACGAATGGTGGCTGTACCAAGTCGTGGGGTTCGACTGCAACCACTGTGGCGACACCACAGACAAGTGGCCTTTTGAAAAGGTCAAGAAAGAAACACTGGACTTGCAACGCCAAATTGAAGAGGCGGCGGAGCAAGCGAAAGCAGAATGAGACATCCCTATAACGTTTTTATTGATTAGTTTATTTTTTTTCGCGTGGGGGCGTTGTGAAACGCTCCCACGCCTTATTAGCCAAAATAAAGGAACATGTTGTTTTGAAGAGTGAGTATGCGATAGGGCAGGCCGTTGGCTAGTCCGCGGCCTGCCTGCATTCTCAAACGACAAAAGAATATCTCATGTGTTTAAAAACTCATGCCGCTCCGTTGTGAAACGCGGCGGCATTACCTCAAAAGGACTATAATTTGTTTGATTTTTCACGTTTCCGCATCCGTTGTGAAACGCGTGCGGTTTTTGGATAGGAATATACCCATTATTTTTTTATATACATGTGAACTCTTTTTCTTGTCCGTCCGTTGTGAAACGCGCGGACAACTTTTAACCAAAAATACGGAATAAGGTAAGGAAGCTTTTTAAGACAGTGATTGTTCGGCCACGCCACGTTGTGAAACGCGGCGTGGCTTTCTTACCACAGACACAAGTTTTTTCATAATTCTATTATCTATTTAGGCGAAATGTTTCCTCCGTCCGCTGCGACAGCGCGCGGAGTTTCTTATTGACCAAAATCACATACACACATTTAGTTTGTTTTATTTTTTTATGTTTGCGCCCCTGTGCGCGCCGCGATGGTGCGCACAGGGGATTTTACCAAGCGATACATTCAGTTCATTCACGGACATGGGCGTTGTTTGAAACGGACATGTCCGTAATCGGGGGACAGGGCATTTCCGCGGCCATTTTTTCACGATGCCGTAATTTGTTTAAGTTGTTTTTCAACCGCGGAAACGTGGGGTTCGACTCCCCACACCCCCACTTTCACTTTTAAACGATTATTTTATGGACAACTTAAATTTGACAGTCGAGCGGATTAATTCGCTAAAACCGCTCGATGTGGTGCGCGACGAAAAGGTGCGCGCCAACTTCATTCGCGTGTACGACACACTATGGGGAGAGGGAGAGGGCGTGAAAGCCTATGAGAGGGAGAGCGTATTCTTCAATAAGATACTCTCCGACAACGTCAGGCTGCAAGGCGCAACGTCTTTCTCCGTATTCACGTGTTTCATCGACCTTGCGATATGCGGGCTGTCGGTCGAAAGCGGCGTACGCGCGCAATGCTATCTCATCGGCCGCAACGTGAAGGTGGGCCAAAGCATTAACGAGCGCGGAGAGAGGAAAGACGTGTACGAGGGTCACCTGGGGCTGTCCATCACCGGATATGGCGAGATTTATATGCGGCAACGCGCCGGGCAGATACAATATGCCGACAACCCCGTCATCGTATACGATAACGACGAGTTCAAGGTGTCCGACTGCGACGGACAAAAAAAAGTGTACTACGTGTGCAACCTACCGCATGCGGACAAGCGCATTGTCGCCGCGTACATGCGTATCGTACGGACGGACGGCACCTATTCTTACGAGGTGATGTACGAAGAGGACTGGATGCGTTTGAAGGACTATTCGGAAAAGCAGAACAGGAAATGGGACAACACGCTTAAGGCTTATAAGGGAACCCCCAACGAGCTGTACACGTCCAACAACGGCCAAATCGACACGGGTTTCCTCATCGCCAAATTGGCTAAGCACGCATTCAAGGTCTATCCAAAGATGCGGATAGGTAAGAGTACGGAATTGGAAAGCCAACGCGAGAGCAACTCACAACAGGAGATTGACGACTTCTATGGTGTTCCGCCCAAAAAAGAGGAAACCTCTTTCGCACCGCCCACCGACATGTCGGCAGGGGTGAAGGCCGTTCCCGAAACGCCTGCCGCAGAAACGGCTGACGACGGTGCATTCTAAAAAAACGATAAACAAAAAACAACGATTATGGACAACCAAACACAATTGCCTGCTGTCGTCAGTGCCGACAACGTAAAAGCTGTGGCCGCAATGGCGCCAGTGGCACTGGAAGAAAACAAAGTTTCGCATTCCAAGTGCATCGCTTTCGGGCAAAAGCTACTGGAAGAGGCGCAACTCGGAATGACCGACGACCTCGACCAACGCATAGCGGCCTACATGGAAAAGGCGCGCAAGACTGTCAAGAAGATGAACGAGAAACGCTCACCGGTAACAAAACTATTCGACATGCTGCGCGCGAACTACACTCAGCTGGAAAACGAGGTCGACCCCAGCAAGGCGGGGACGATACCATACCGACTGCAACAGGCTCGCAACAGCTATGCCGCCAAGAAACGCGAGGAGGCGGAGCGAGAAAGGCAGCGCAAGGAAATGCTCGTAAGGGTCGAGCAAGCCAAGGAACGATACGTTGCGGACGTCTTGGCAGACATGCAGCAGGGCGTTTCCTACGAGTTGAACAACAACTTGGACATGATGGACAAGATTTTCAGGGGCGTCACCCTTGAAACGTACGCAGAGGCGGAAAAGAAAATCAGCGAATACCCTTGCGCGCTCCATTCGATAACCGTACGCGCCGTTCCCTCTCTCCTGCTCGACAAGGACGTGGCGGAGACGATAAAGCAAGACACCTACAATCGCCATGCCCCAGGGCTGCTCGCCAATTACGAGCAGGAAATGAAGTTGAGCCGACAACGGCATCTCGACATGTTGCCGTCGAAGAAAGCCGAACTCGAAAAGGCCGCGCAGGCATCCGCCGAAGAGGCTGCAAAGATAAGGGCAGAGATGGAGAGAAGGGAGGAAGAGGAACGGCAGCGCAAACAGGCCGAACTCGCCAAGCAGGAGGAAGAAAGGAGGAAACAGGCCGAAATGGCGGCCAAAAATGCCGAAATGGGGTCTCTGTTTGCATCCGCGCAAGTGGCCGCTCCCACATATCAGCCAAAAGCGAGCGTCAAGAAAAAGCTCGTGCCGATGAATGCGGAGGCGTTCGTTGAGATTTTCACCTTTTGGTGGTTGAAGGAGGGTTGCACGCTCTCCATTGAGGAACTCTCAAAAACGTTCAAGAAACAATTGTCGTTCTGCGAGAAACTGGCAAACGACAAGACGTCACCAGAGCTCATCAAGAGCGAACACCTCTATTACGAAGATGAAGTAAAGGCGAAGTGAGATGCAGAACCCAGACACGTATTATGGGCGAAGTGAGGTCAGCAATTCAGACCTCACCGCCCTTAAAAACGCCCTACACCCGCGCATCCAGTTCGGGAACAAGGAGGCGGCGTTCCGTTTCGGCTCTCTCGTGGATGCCCTCGTCACCGAACCCGAACGCGTAAACCACTACACGCGCACGGTTGACGGGGAGCAATTCTCCGAAGACGAATTCAGGCACGGCTTGGAAATGAAACGCGCCTTGGACAAGGAGGCCTTGTCAGACCCCTTCTTGGCAAAGGTGTTGGAACTCTCGTCAACGCAACGTACGATGGTCAACGCCGCACAGGGGTTCGACTATGGCGGATTTTTCTTCACGCTGCCTACGCGCTGCAAGTGGGATTGGTTCTTGGACACATGCAACTTCGGGGGCGACCTAAAGACCACTTTCGCATCTTCGCAGCGCGAGTTCGAGGAGGCGATAGACTTCTTCGACTGGGACAGGTCTAGGGCGTGGTACATGGACATCGCTAAGTCCGACCGAGATTTCATATACGCCATCAGCAAGAAGAATGGACTGGTATTCAAGCATTTCATCACGCGCGGTGACGGCACCTATACGCGCGGCCGTGAGAAGTACGAAGAGCTGGCATTCCGCTGGTGGTGTCTCTGTTAATGCGAATTATAAGAAAGCACATGGACATTTATTGCAAGGTAACCCCACTGGGCCTCGTGCCGCTATACGACAGCGACCACGAGGAAAAGAAGAGGTTGCGCGAGGGCGATGTGGTCAAATGCAAGGTCACGCGGCCGCGCAACTATAAGTTTCACAAGAAGTTCTTCGCGCTTGTTCGGCTCACGTTCGACAACCTGCCCGAAAGCACCTGCAACGCGCTCGGCGTTCGTAACGAGGAAGACATGTTGCGGCTCATCAAGTACGACCTGGGGCTTTTTGACGTTTTCCAAGTCGGCGACAAAAACGTGGTAAGCCTGCACAGCATATCGTTTGCCGCGATGGACAACACCGAGTTCGAGAAGTTCTACAACCGCACGATAGACCTAGTGCTTTCCAAGTATCTGCGCGGCAACACGCGAGAAGAACTCATCGAAGAAATAACTCATTTCCAATGAACATGAAAAAGGGACAATATTTCTACGCCCCACGAGGGCGCAATTTCCAAATATACCGCAACGACGGCGAACACGGGGACGGCACGTCTTCCTCTTCTCCCATCGGCGAAACTTACTTCTCACGTTCTGCCGCCTATGCACGTGTATGCGAACTCAACGGATGGGAACAAAAGGAAAGAAAGGCATGAACAATATCGAACATGGGTTGCGCGTACAACCCTACGATTATCAGCTTGACGGAATACGATACGGATTGGAACACAAACGGCTAATCATTGGCGATGAGCCAGGTTGCGGAAAAACAATTCAATCTATCGGCATCGTAAACACGTCAAATTCCTACCCTTGCCTAGTCGTATGCCCCTCTTCGCTGAAAATCAACTGGCAGCGCGAGTTCGAGAAGTTCACCGACAAGAAAGCACTCGTGTTGGACAACTCCAACATCACCACATGGCCGTATCTCCTCAGCATGGGAACGCACCAAGTGGCGATATGCAACTACGAGAGCTTGCGCAAGTTCTTCGTGTGGGATGTCGACGCCCCGAAAGGCAAGCCTTTCAGACTTAAAGACGTGACGTTCTGCCCACACATACGCGCATTTAAGAGCATCATAATAGACGAAAGCCACAGGGTGAAGGACGTGTCCGCACAACAGACCATATTCACAAAGGGGCTGTCCATAGGAAAGGAATACATAATACTGCTGTCGGGTACGCCAGTAGTTAACCGTCCCGAAGACCTCGTTTCACAACTCTCCATCATGGATAGGCTAAGCGAGTTCGGGGGGCGTGCGGCGTTCATGGCGCAATATGGCGAGGGGGACAACTTGGCAGAGCTTTCAAGGGAGCTGTACTCCCGTTGCATGATACGCAGGGAGAAGAGGCAAGTCCTTAGCCAGTTGCCCGACAAGACACGGTGCGACCTATACGTGTCAATATCCAACGAGGAAGAGTACACGCTTGCGGAGGAAGACCTCGCAAGGTACTTGGCGGAGTATAAGGAATGCACCGACATGGAGATACGCAGGAAGATGCGGATGGAGGCCTTGGTGAAGTTCATGACGTTGCGCTCCCTGGCATCCGTGGGAAAGGTTGCACAGGCTATAGACTTCGTACGCACGTTCCTTGCAAGCGGCAAGCCGCTAATCCTCTTCTGCTCGCTGCACGAGGTCGTGGACAAGATAATGAAAGCTTTTCCCAAAGCAGTCTCCGTCACGGGGCGGGACAGCATGATGTCCAAGCAAGCCGCCGTGGATGCGTTCCAGTCGGGGCGAGCGCAACTCATAGTTTGCTCCATCAAGGCGGCAGGCGTGGGGCTTACGCTGACGGCATCGTCAAACGTTGCGTTCTGCGAGTTCCCTTGGACTTATGCCGACTGCTGCCAGTGCGAAGACCGCGCACACCGCATAGGGCAAAAGGACAACGTGACGTGCTACTACCTGCTTGCGCGCGGTACGATAGACCACGCGCTGTATAATATCATCCACAAGAAAAAATCAATCGCCAACGAGATTATGGCCGCCTCTGACGAGATACCGACATCCGAGGCGTACTTTGACGAATTGGCACAATCGTTCCTCAATCATGGAAATATGTAAGACGGACATAAAGGACATACTGCGCTACCTAGCCGATGCCGCGGACTTCTACGAAACGCACGCCAACGGCTTTGCCGAGAAAGACCGTCCGAGGCTGTTGCGCAACATGGCAAGGAAGATAAGAAAGAAGTTTGCCGAAACGGCAAACGGGAACATCAACAAACCATAAACAATTATCAATATGCACAACACGAATTATCAAAAGATTAACACCCTCTTCAAGAGGGACGAGAAAAAGGTAATCATCCCGTCGCAATTCACTTGCGAAGAGTTTTACGAGCTTAAGGACGTCAAATAGGAATGCACCGAGAAGATTGACGGCACGAACATCCATGTGGACATAGCATACAACAAGGAACGCGGGCTTGCCTTTTCTTTCCACGGGCGTACGGAGAGGGCGATAATACCACCGCATCTGCTTGAAAAGCTGCACGAACTCTTCACCGAAGACGTCATTAAAGCCGCGTTTAAGCGGCAGTTTGAGGAAGTGGCCGAAGATGAGACGCTGCGCATGTCAATCTACGGCGAAGGGTATGGGGTGAGAATACAAAAGGGCGGTGAGAATTACATTGCCGACGGTGTGGGGTTCATCCTCTTCGACGTGAAAGTCGGGCAGTGGTGGCTCGGGAGAGAGAACCTTGAAGACATAGCGGGCAAGCTGAACATTCCAATTGTTCCCCTAGTCGGCTACATGACCATACAAGAGGCCATCGACCTCGTAAGCAAGGGTTTCAATTCCACCATAGCCCAAAACAAAAGTCACGCCGCGGAAGGCTTGGTGCTAAAAACGCGAAGTGGCTTGCTGTTCAGGAACGGGCAAAGGATTATCACGAAGATTAAGACTTGCGACTTTGTGGACTTGCGCAATAAGAAGTAATTCCTTACACATGGCAAAAACATTCCTTTTCGTAGTGTGGGCCTTGCTCACGCTACTTGTCATTACGGCCGTAACGGAACTCATTACCATGTCCGACACGGCCTTAAACGTTGTCGGCGTGATTGCCGCAACCGCCTACGCATTGATTTCATTCAAGACAAAATCCTTTACGGGGCTTGTCGATTTCATTAACAAAATAAAAAACAAAAGAAATGAGAGGTAATTTTTTTCTGGGCATTTTGTTGCCCATGTTCGTTTTCATGTTCTCATCCTGCACGGAACGCATCGATGCTGGCAGCGAGGGCATATTGGTTAACCTGTACGGCTCTGAAAAGGGCGTGGACGACATTTCGCTATGCACGGGTCGCGTTTGGTACAACCCTTTCACGCAGTCCGTATACGAATACCCAACATTCGTGCAGACGGTCGACTATCCTGCCTTTACCATCAACGCGAAAGACGGTAGCGAGTTCAAGATTGACCCGACAATCTCCTTGAAGATTGTAGACGGCAAAAGCCCTTACGTATTCAAGAAGTACCGTAAGGAACTTAGCGAGGTCATCAATGGAACGCTGTACAATTACGTTAGGGATGCTTTCCGAATACAGCTCAACAAGTACACCACGGACGAGATTGTTTCCAACCGCGACAAGGTAGAGAAGTCCATAGAAGACTACCTATCCAAGTCATTGGCAAAAGAGAATTTCCATTTGGAGCAACTCACGTCTGGTCTGCAATATCCAAAGACCATCGTAGAGTCCGTAAATGCCAAGAACAGGGCAGTACAGGAGGCGATGAGGGTACAGAACGAAGTCAAGGTGGTACAGGCAGAGGCGGAAAAGAAAATCGTAGCTGCCGAGGCGGAGTTCAAGGCGAACGAACTTCGGACACGCGCACTTACGCCTGCAGTACTCGAACAGATGTGGATAGAGAAGTGGGACGGGCGATTGCCTCAATACGGCACAGTCCCGTCAATATTCAGGGACATCAGCAAGCATTAGGTTTCACAACGCCGTAAACAATGTGTGTGGGGATTGCCCATGCACATTCGGGGAGATAGCTTAATGGTAAAGCGCGGTAGCCGTGTGGAAATGTAGAACGGCACCGCTATGCAGGTTCGACCCCTGCCCTCTCCACAGATATTAAAAGATATAACAAATAGAAAGGAATTAGTGATGATTTCAAAATCAACATTCGACATAATGCGCACAATGGCCGAGGAACAGCCGCGGCAACGCCGCAGGAACGCAGACGAGGAACACCGCCTGCAATGCGCATGCGTACAATGGTTTCGCGCACAGCATCCCAAATACCGCCACAACCTGTTCGCAGTCCCCAATGGCGGCAGGCGCGACAAGGTCACGGGTGCAAAGCTCAAGGCCGAGGGAGTACTGGCTGGCGTGGCAGACCTGATATTGTTGAAGAGCAACGCCAGTCACGGAGCGTTGCTCATTGAGATGAAGACAGGCTCTGGCAAGCAGAGCGAGGTGCAGGGGCGTTGGCAAAGAGCCATTGAGAAAGACGGCTACAAGTACGTGCTGTGCCGTTCCCTAGAAGATTTCATGCGAGAGATAAACGCTTACCTTAAAGACGTACAAGGCTAATTTTAACATGCGATGAATGAGGAATGGATTAACGATGGCGATGAACTTTCCAAGGTGTACGCTCATTTCGGTGAGCGTTTCTCGCGTGAACAATGCTTGGCAGACCTCATTTTGCTCTCACGTCAGGGCGAAAGGGTGCTGAACATAAGGGGCAACGAGGTTCGCATTAAGAAAGGGCAGGTGGCGATAAGCATAAGGACTTTGTGCAAAAGGTGGAGTTTGGCGAACATGACGGTTCAACGCTTGCTGCGTTCGTTTCAGCACGAAAATCTTATTAAGATTAACACTTCAAACGCAATAAACATTATTGACGTTTTAACCCCTATTGTCACACAAAGTATCACACAGAGTGTCACACAGAAAGTGGACGTACCTAATTGTGACACAGATAGTTACAAAAGAGGTAGTACACAGAGTGTCACACAGAGTAGTACACAGAATGAGGAAA
>ERZ773059.1389-NODE-1389-length-11933-cov-30.394427_pt1 | contig 11933 bp, 17 predicted proteins | sample MGYA00580514_ERZ773059 | MGnify/ENA primary metagenome ERZ773059 (study PRJEB29015, sample SAMEA2737981) | human oral metagenome | biome: human oral; feature: human-associated habitat; material: dental | place: China | collected 2056 ...
AGCTGGAGGAGTCGAAGAGCCGCAAGAAGCGCGACGACAAGAAGATCGAGGAGTACAAAGAGCAATACAAGCAGGCCGAGCGAGAGATTCAGGACACACTCGACAACATGAAGGAAGACCTGCTTCAGACCGACGCCAAGAGCTTTGCCGATGAGCTGGGCGACGCCCTCGTGGAGGCCTTTGGGAAGGGAGAAAGCTCGGCTAAGGCCTTCGAGAAGACGGTCGACAGCATGATGCAAAACATGGTCAAGAACATGCTCAAGAAGCGCTACCTCGAGAAGCAGGTCAGCGGTGTGTTGGATGGGCTGGCTTCCTTCATGGACAAAGGGGGCACGCCGACGGATGAGATGATCGAAGCGACCAAAGCGCAGCTGGAGGGTATCGCTGAGAACTATTCGGAAAAGCTGAAAACGTTCGATAAGCTCTTCAAGGTAGCCCCCGATGACAACAAGACCCTTACGGGCGCCGTGAAGGGCGTCACGGAGCAGACGGCGTCGGTCGTGGCGGGTCAGCTCAATGCTATGCGGATGGTGCAGAAGGAGACGGCCGCGCAAATGACGACGGTACTCTTTCACCTCTCCGGCATCGACCGCCACACGGCGGAGACGGCCGAAAACACGCGCTACCTGAAGGCCATCCACGACCGCCTGATGCGGCAGTCCGCCTCCGATCCCCTCCGGGCGCAGGGTCGGGCGTAGATGGGCCGAAAAGAGGGAAGCCGGACGTACAGCGCGGGATGACAACACCTGCCTGACGCCCGGCTTCCTTGCCTTTAGACCGTCGGAGGATCAGCCAGCAGGCGCCTAAGGAAGCGCAGCCCCGCCTTTGTCCACGCCATGGTCTGGAACGGCGTGTCGCGCTCTCGGCCGATCATCACGGTGACGGTCTCTGTGTACCCGCAGCCTTCATGCGGGGGGAGCAGCGCCCAGTCGGTATAGCGTCGGGTGATCACGCGTAGCTCACGCAGGCGGCTGGTCAGGGCGCACGAATCAGCGAGCCCCAACCACCGGGCAGCCATGCCGTTCGTGTAGAGTCCGGCGGCCTCCAGCTCGGACTCCTTTCGGGCACGGGCACGGGCGGCCTCACATTCGCGTTTCTCACGGCGGCGTCGCTCGTTCGACAGCTCGAGGTTGCGCAGGGCGATGCGCCGCCGTTCGGCCTCTCGCGCCTGCCATTCGGGGGTGCGCTTTTCCGCCTCTCGTTCGGCTTGGCGGCGGGCGCGCTCGGCCTCTCGTCCAGCCTTTTCGCGGGCTATGCGGGCGGCGCGTGTCTCGGCACGCGACTGCGCACGGATCCGTTGGTAGGCCTTCTCCCGTGAGGCCGTCTTGGCGCGCGCATAGGCTTTGCGTTCCTTCATGTCGGCCGGCGAGAGGGTCTCGGGGCGCCATTCCGGATGATCGGCGTAGAGGCGCACCCAGAGCCGGCTATGGGTGCAGGCGGAAAGGAAACGCATATCGGCGTCGGTGAGCACGCTGACCGTCATCGGACGGCCGTTGCGCCGGCCTTTCGTTTGGCGTTGCTCGAGGGGCTGCCCGCCGGCGGCTATTCGGCGCGCTTCGAAGCGGGTGATGATGTGCTCGACCTCGGTATGGGTGAGGCCGGTCTGTTGGGCTATTTCGTAGGAGGTAATGGTCATTAGGGGGTGATTGAGGTGTTGGGGCCTGAGGCCCTGTTGGTTTGTTGAGGTGTTGGGCGTGTACTCCTTGACTCTTACGGTAGCCCCCTCGCGCTAAAAAGTCAAGGAGCAAAGTCAAGGAGTACGTCCCACGCGGCGCGGTCAAGGGCCCAGCCGTATGGGCAGCCCGGCGTGCACCCAGGCTAGGAGGGCGGCGTCGCGCATGTCTTGCGAGGTGCGCCGGGTGTAGCCCGTGAACTGGGCCAGCTCGGCGGCGGTGATCTTGCCGTCCGGGCCCCGCCAGCACTTCTGCAAGGGGCGCTGCTCGACGGTCTCGATGCCCATGTGGCGCGCCATCTCGACGATCTTACGGCCCGTCTCGTGGTTGCGCCCGGCGGAGCGACCGATGGCGGCCGCCTTGCGATGGCTGTCGCGGGCGTGGGTGTGCCAGTTGGAGCGGTTGAGCCAGCCGGCCTCCACGATGACGATGAGAGGCTCTCCGAGGGCGTCCGTGGCCTGCTTGATGGCGTGCAGGTCGTCGATCAGTTCGGGGAACGTCTTTGCCTCGCAATGCAGCTCCCGGGAGGGGAGGTGCAGAAAGGCCACGCCCGACTTATCCACGTCGGGGTCGATGGCGACGATATGGCGAATCATTGATTGTTGAGGGGCTGCGCCCGGCTGAATCGTTGACGTGTTCAGGGCGTTTGCGGGCGCCTGACGGGGGCTTGCTGGGTGGGTGTTATTCATATCACTGCGCATCCTCCCGGGCTGCCATGTTGGCTGTGAGTTCGTCGTACAGGTCTTCTGCCTTTGGGGCGATCCAATCCGCTTCCCGCTCGCAGGGGTCGAATACAGAATCAAAGAAGTTGTCGATGAGCTCCTTGTCATCGTGAAAGGCCTCTATGAGTGCGTGCTGCATCCTAAGGAATACGTTCACGGTGTTGTAACTCAAATCGCCATCAGGAAAGACTAAGAACTCGTCGAGCATTTGCCCGAATCGATAATCCCTCTTAGCCTGCGCTATCATCTCATTGATCAGTGCAACGAAGGTCTCTTTCTGTATCATGGCTACAGGGTTTAGAAGGGTAAGTCATCATCCCCTCCAATGGGGGCCGGGGTACCGGCCGGCGAAGTTTGACCCGCTACGTGCTGGGTTACGGCGGGCTGTGTGGTTTGCGTTTGTGCGGGGGTGCTGCCGCAGAGGTAGACCTCGCGGGCGTTGACGTTGATGTCTACGCGCGTCTGGCCGGTGCGGTCGGTGTAGAGGTTGTTGCGCATCGTGCCGCGGACGAACACCTTTGCGCCTCGCTTGAGGTACTGGAAGGTCGAACCGCCCTCGCCGTACCAATAGATGGACAGCCACGTGGTGCGTTGCGTGGGGGGCTCACCGGGTTTCTGTGCGCGCACGTTTTCGGTGTGCGCCACGCTGAAGCAGACGTACTTCTTTCCTGAAAATTCTTTCACTTCGGCATCCCGTCCGAGGTTGCCAATGACTTCGATTTGTAGCATAGTTGGGGTTGAATGATGTTGGGGCCTAACGGCCGGTTTATTTGTTTATCTGTTTATGCGTTGAGGTGTGAAATGAGGGTCGCCGCAGACCTAAATCCTGTTTTTGGCGTGAAATGAGGGTCGCCGCAGACCTAAATCCTGTTTTTGGTGCGAAATGACCCTCGCCGCGGGCTTAAATCCTGTTTTTGGCCCAATCCGAGGCTCGTTTTGGACTCAAAAACAGTTTTTGGTGCAAAACGAGGCAAGTTTTGGGCTTCAAAACTCATTTTGACGCAATCCTCGGCGGGTTTCGGGCTCCAAATTGATTTTTGGTGCAATCCTCGGCGGGTTTCGGGCTCCAAATTGATTTTTGGCGCAATCCTCGGCGGGTTTTGGGCTTCCGACTTCTTTTTGGCGTGAAACCCGGCTTCCCGGAGGTGCCTTCACCGCTTGCAGGCGGCGATGTTGATGCGGTGAATAACCTGCTCGGAATAGGTCAGGCTGCCTTCGTAGCCGCGGGCATAGAGCTCGCCCATCAGCTGGCGGGGCGTGAAGGCCTTCAGATCCGGATTGAGGGGCACGTCCGGGCGCGATTGCACGATCCCGAGACGCTCGACCGAGACGGTCTCCAGTTCGTCTTCGAAGGATTGGCGAGCGGCTTCCAGCCGACGTTTGCTGTCGCGGAGGCGGCGCTCCTTGGCGATGCGAAGGCGATAATAAGCCTTGCTGGAGGCCTTGGAGCAGGCTTTGCAGATGTTCTGCAGGTTGTCCGCATTGTTGGTGTTTCGGTAAAACTCGCTCACAGGCTTCACGGCGCCGCAATGCGAGCAGCGCTTCGTGATCTCTTTGGTGTTTGTATCCATTGTGGTCGTCGTTGTTTGATTCATTCGTGTGTGCGTTTACAGGCCCGTGTGGCCAAAGCCGCCGCCCCTACACAGGTACCCGGCAAACTTCCCTGCCTCGGCAGAGGCCCATTCGACGCGTGCGTAAGACGTTACGACGAGCTGCGCGATGCGGTCGCCATCGTAGACCGTGAAGGGCGTGTCGGAGAGGTTGGCGAGGATGACGCAGATCTCGCCGCGGTAGTCGGCATCGATCGTGCCGGGCGTGTTCAGGACGGTGATACCGTGCTTGATGGCCAGCCCGCTGCGTGGGCGTACTTGCGCCTCATAGCCGGCTGGTAGTTCGATGCGGAGTCCGGTGGGGATCAGTGCCCGCTGCATGGGCGCGAGCGTCACAGGAGACCTCTGCCGAGGCAGGGAAGTTTGCCAGGTACCAGGCCAAACTTCGCTGGGGCCCGCAGGCCCCCCGGCAGAGAGCGGCGTGGCGTAGCTGGGCAACGGGTGGCGCGATGTGTTTACGATTTTCACTTTCATCTGTGGGTTGTGGTTATGGGGTTTCTATTGGGGGCGTCGGTGAGAGGGATCAGCTGGCGATCCTCCGAAAAGGTGTAGATGGGCATGCCGCGTTTTAAGGCCGCACGCCGCTCGATCTGTGCGCCGCGTGACCGTTTCCACCCGCGAAGCATGCAAACGCCGTCACAGGCTTTGAGAGTGGCCAGATCGGCGCGCATATGCTCCGCCCACGTGGCGTCCCGAGGGCCTCTGCCGAGGCAGGGAAGTTTACCTGGTACCCGGCCAAACTTCGCTGGGGCCCGCAGGCCCCGGCCGCTGATGTAGATTCTCATTTCGGGGAGTTTGGTGTTATGCAGTTTGGGCTTCAGCTTTCCGGCTGATGGCGTCGGCAGCTTTCAGTTGGCAGTATTCGGCGTAGGTGATGGCGCGGGCCGAGGAAGCCTCGCGGGCGGCGTCACGCTTTTGCTGCTCGACGCGCTGCATGTGCTGGGCGCGGTAAGCCATAAACTCGCCGATGGCGCAGGTGATGACAGAGCCCTGCAAGCGGTTGCCGTACATGTGGCCGTAACGACCGGCTTTCATGCGGCGGAAAAAGAGCGAGATCTCCCCGGCGTTCAGGTGCCCGTACTCGGACACGATCACGTCGGCCACGCTGTAGAGCTGTTCGGAGGTGTATTCGGTTACGCCTTCCACGTTGCAGTAATCTTTGAGGTGCAGGTAGAGCAACATGCGGGGCGTATCCACGTCGTAAGTCCGACCGATGCGGGCGAGCGAGGGGTATTCATCGGCGTGTGCCCGATCGAAGATTCGATCCACGTCTTCGGGCGCCTCTCCGATCCGGGCGACACCCTCGGACAGCGCTCGGGGGCTAAAGTGCTCCAGCAGCGCCTTCGCGTCGTGCCATCTCTCGAGCATTGATCTCTGCCATTTTGCGGGCAAAGAAGTCGGCGCACTCCTCGTTATTCCTGTCTCTACGCTGCTCTGCCAGCGTCTTAGTAAATCCTTGTCCATTGAAGTTTGGTGTTTGTGGGTTGAATTGTGGGGCGGTTGAGGCGTTGGCGTTTCGTTTCTGCCATGTTACGAGGGCAGCCCGCCAACTTTTCATGGGGTTCTTGCCCACCTTCCAGCCGTTCGACTCGTAGAAGGCAATGAATGATTCCGCGTCCACGCTGTAGCCTTTCTCCGTGACGTAGGCCTGCACCTCTTCCAGTGTAGGGCGCTTCATCGGTGTGCGAGCTGGCGAAGTGGGCCGGGCGTCTGTTGGTGTCGGCACCTCTTCGGCCTCCACGGTTTCGATCTCCTCCACGGCTTCGGCTTGCAAGGTTTCCGGGCGAGCTTGCAAGGTTTCGGAAGAAGCATGCAAGGTTTCCGTCGACATCCCATTGTGATCCGCCCTGCCGGGGGCATTCGCTTCGACGCTTTCGGCCTCTACGGGCGTAAGCCACGCTTCGAGATCGCTATTCGCATCCCCTGCCCCCGATTCGTTTTCGCGCGCACGCGCCATAAAAGACACGCTTTCTTCTTTTGCTTTCTCTTTTTCTTTATAGGGGGTTATAGGGGGAAAGGTTTCTTTTTCTCTTTCGTTTTCTTCTTTGATTTCTGCATCGGGGGCGGCTTTATGCGATTCGCATGCTTTTTCGATGCGATTCGCATGGTTTTGGGATGCGATTCGCATACCGTTCTCAGCGTCCCAACGCATGGAAGCGGCATATTGAGCAGCCTCCGAACGCTTACGCTCATTCTCTTCCGCCTCGTTGAGGTGCCTAATCAGTCGCTCAGAGTAGAACTTTTTGCCGCCGTCGGTGGGAGTGAAGAGTCCGAAGTCTTCGACGATAGACTTAATCCGGCGCGCACTCACACGCAGATCGAAGGCCAGCGCCTTATAATCTTTCTCGAGCGTGCAGCCCGGGGCGGCTTGCAGCATCTCTATGAGCATGAAGTAGACGCCATATCCCTCGGCGCCGTATCGGATGCGCAGGGCGACGATCTTTTCGTCGTTGCGGGCGTTGCTGTCGTGGTTGAAGTAAGTTTTCTTGCACATGGCTATGGGTATATATATAAGAGTACGCGTGCGCGCGTTCCTTTATCTATTATCTATTTGTGTTATGTGGGTTGCATGCCCGAGAGGCGCATGTCCTCTTTGGCCTTACTGATGAGCGTGCGGCACCAATCGAGGCGGTGCACGCCGCAACGGTTCACGCGTTCGGCGAAGTCCACCAAATAGCGCTCCTCGGCGCAGAGGCTATCCACGATGGCGTTTATCGCTTTCGCAGTGGCGCCGCCTTGCTTAGCCGTCTTTCGGAGGGCGTCGAACGTATCCTCCTTCATGCGCGTGTTCAGGTGGTGCTTAGCGTCCGCCAGGAGCTTTCCGGATCTCGATATATACGGAGCGAGCGTCTGTCCGTACTCGATCACCTTGGAGACCTCCTCGGAGATGGTTTCTTCTTCGCACGCCTGTATTACCTCCAGCTCTCGGAGGATTTGCTCTTTTGGCGTTATATGTAATTCCATTGTGAGTGTATATGCCGGGGGCTTCACTCACCCCCGGCAGGTCGTTATTCAGATAATCCTTCATAATTCTTCATAGATTATGAAGAATGGGTTGCGTTGGCGACTGTTTCCTTTTTGGAAAGTGTCGTCCGTGGTAAAGTGATCAGCGCGTGCTCCAACTCACGGAACGCAGCGCGCAAAACCATTGCGGGGTTGCTTTCAGGTGCGTTGCTGCCATTCATATACTTTGCAATGACCTTTTCGGCTTCCTCCCTGTCATAAAACCCTGCTTCATAGAACTCAATCGTTCTAAGTGTGTCAAAGCAAAATATGTAATGTTTTCGTATTGTAGGGCATGTTAGTCCACACTTCATGGATTCACTTAACGCGTCTACTTGCTTTATGTCATAGCCGTACATCATGAGATTGTAAAAATATACTCCGTAAAACTTTTTGCTCGCAAATCCTCCCAGGTGGGAGGCAAACACGCCGGCTAAAATCCATGCGCGCCGTAATCGCTCCGCCCGGCTGTGGCTCTTAATGTACTCCGCGCGTGCGCGGTCGTATGCGGTGCGGCTCATACGGCGGCCTCCAGTTTGTGGGTGTTGCAGATGCGGTGCAGGAACCGGCGGCCGGGCTCCGTCCAAACGGTGTAGACGGTGGTGTCCGGGCGGCCGTCGCTGTGATCGAAGGCAACGGTGCGCGTCTTGGTGTAGCCTTTGCCGGAGTGGTCGGCGGTGGTCATCCAGCGGCCGCTTTGGCGGAAGATGATGCCCTTCTTCTTCAGATAGGCTGTGAGGTGGGCAACGGTTCGGAAATCCAACTCTTTGGCCATCTGCGTAAACGTGTACGTGTTGGGGGATTGAAGCACCTCGTCGGTGTATTCGGCTTTGGGCTCGAGCACGCGGATGTGCTCTTGCTGCACCTCTACACGCCCCTCGAGCATCTGCACGCGCTGGGCTTGCCGTTTGAGTGTGGCGTCGGCTACTTTCAGGGCGCGTGCCATGATCTCAGCCGGTGTCTCGTCTTCTTTAGCCGCGATGTAGCCGCCGGTGCGGCGGATCTCTTTCAGAATGGTTTTGACGCCCCGCTTAAACTCTTTGGCCACGGGCTTGCGGCTTTGCATTAAGAGTTCATACAATCCGTCCTCGGTGAGAAACCATGCTGTTTGGCTACCTCCAAGGGTGCAAACATTGTTTGCCTCCTTTTCGTCGTCATCCACAGCGCGCATCATTGTAGACACGTCTGAATGGCCTATTACGGATGCGATTTCTTTTGCGAGGAACATCGGCCGCTCCGCCGTTCCATATACTGCGAATTGTCGTCCACACAATTCGGTCTGTTTTAGGACTTGTATCTGCTTATTTCTTTCCATGATTGTGAGTGTTGAATTTTCGGGTAAGGATGTCAACGCACAGCCCGTGCGGATCTGTACCGTCGGGGAGGCTGTTGATGAATTGCCTGAAGTCTTCAAGCAGTCCGTGTTGAAGGATAAAAGCGTAGGCTTTGTTCTTTGCGTTCTTTTCGGTCAGGAACGCGGCGCGGGATACGGTGTTTCGCTCCGTTGGCGTGCACGTGCGGCTACTATGCTTCACCTCAAATGCAGTTCTTTCTGTGTAGGACATTACAGATAAACTTTTCAGTGGCCGTGAACAAAAGAAGGGCACAGCCTTTCCCTCTGTCCTACACTCTCTCGGAGCAGCGGTGCCATTAAGCATCCGCGAGGGGGTACTGCACCCTATTGGGGCGCCGAACGGATACAAAAAATCCGCTCTGCAATCAGTAGCGGTTAACCCGCTCCGAGGTGATATGTAGGACGCCCCAAAAGTATTCATGATCCGTTTATCTGCAATTGCCATTGAAAAAATCCCACGACCTAAGTTCAACTTAGGCAGCTCCATCCGCCTTCTTTTCTTCCGTTACCACCTCCACAATGGGAGTCTTGGAGAGCGAAAGCAGCTCCCAGTCCGATACGCCGCCGCGGAACTCCGCCTCGAGGCGCTGCATGGCGTCTTTCAAGGCCTCCGCCTCAATGAGGTAGGCGTAGGTCTGTTCGCGCTCTGCTCCTGATTTCTCATCGAGGGTGGTCAGGTCTACTTTGGCTAAAAAGAAAGGGTGCTCCCATTCGCTGGCCTCGAGAAAGACCTCTTGCAGGCGCTTGCGGGTGACGCCTTCAATGGTGAGGTCGCCGCCGTCGCCGTCGAGTTTCGCGGTGATTCGCGTGGCGGCCTCCGTGACGGACAGCGCTTCGACGAGGTAGGGCTCTGTGACGGTCTTCCAGCCGTCTTCGCTAATTACTTTGTGTGTGACTTTGCATTCATACCATGCCATGATTCTGTTCCTCCCCTTATGCTTTGCGTTCCTTATTCATGCGTGTCTGTTTGGCTTCCAGCTTACGGAGGTCCACGGTTTTCACCTTGGCCACGATGCGGTGGCCGGTGCGATCGAGTAAGCCCACGGGCGTTTTGAGTACCAAGCCCTCAGCGGGGAGCGTTGGGTCGGCGGCGATCTGAGAGGTAAAGCCGCGGCGGACGTACTCGATGGCCTCCGGGATGGTCATGTAGCCCATGAAGGGGACGACCTTTATACTCAGTGCGTCGGCGATGCCTTCCACTTTATCGCGCAGCAACCACCAATCGCCCACGCGGACGTCGAAGAGGATAAAGTCAGCGCCGCCCTTTGTGTATCGTCCTCCGCTTTGGATCTTTTCCCCGTACCCTTCGCCGTAAAGCACGATGGTGTCTTTCAAGGGGCGCACGGCGGGGTTGAATTGCTCTGTCATCTTGTCGACGGGGAAGAGCTCTTCGAGTCGCTTAAGCAAGTGTCCGGGGATTTGCGCGGCGTCTGTGCGACCGCGGAACTCTACGCCCACGGGCGCGCCTTCTGTAGGGGGCGGGGTAATGATGATGCGGATGTTGGTGCCGTCCACTTTCTCGGTAGCCTCCCATTTCGTATTGGCTAAATACTCAAACATGGGGTCTGCCCACGCGTCGGGCATGATCACGTTGTTGCTGTCACGCTTGAATAGCGTATTGATCTTCTGATACTCTGTTTTTGTTTCCATAATGATGTGTGATGTTTATGTGTTGTGATTAAATGAGTTCGATAGTTTGCCCACGGTCGGCGGTGATGACCTCGCGGCCGGTGGCGCGGGCGATTGTTTTCTTGAATTGGGCCGCATTAGAGTTGCGGTCGGAGAGGTGGATGAGGATGATGCGGCGCGTCTCGCTGAGGTCGTTGGCCTGAAGTGTCTCCCGGCAAGTGTCGAGGCTCATGTGGCTCTCGATTACGCGCACGCGCTGCGCCTCGGAGACGATGCCCGCCCGGGCGTTCTCGGCCAGCAGGGCGGTGTCGTAGTTGCATTCAAGGAGCCATGTCTTTACGCCGTCGAACGTGTAGGGTAGGAAGCGCGTATCGGTGGCAAAGACCAAAGCGCCCATCTCGGGGTGCGCCACCATGAAGCCCAGCGGTTCGGCAGCGTCGTGCTTCACATCGAAGGGGAGCACCCGGAAATCACCTACGCGGAAAGGCTTGGGCGAGCGCACGGGGTACGAAAACGTGGAGGTACAGACCTCGTCGGGGAGCGCCATCAGCGTGCCCGCGGAGGCGTAGAGCGGCAGGGCGGCCTTGATGTATTTCAGGGCGTGTCGGGCGTGGTCGCCGTGCTCATGGGTGAGGAGTACACCGGCTACACGCCGAAGGTCGAACCCCACGGCACGCTGGAGGTCGGCGAGCGGGCACCCGCATTCGATGGCGAGTGCCTCGCGGCCGTTATCCAACACGTAGCCGTTGGCGGCGGATGAGCTTCCTAATATGGTGAGGCGCATTGTTGTTGAGATGTTGAGGCGGCAAGGCCGCCTGTTGAACTGTTTATGTGTTGAGTGGATGGGCTACATGTCTCCGAATCAAAAGGGCACTGCTGCGGCGGCGGGGGCGTCTGCGGGCACCGGCGAAGCCGGGCTGGGGGCGGGCGGGGTGTCGATGCTGAGCGTGGTGCGATTAGCCTCGGCGGCCTTTTCGCGCTCGAGGCGCTGGGTGACGTCTTCGTAGGTGGCATCTTCGGGCACGCCGCGCTCTTCGGCCGTGTACATGGCGCCGAGCTGCGTGGGGAAGGCTTCGCGCAGGGCTTGCACGACAGCCGTCTTGCGGATCATGGTGGCGCGCATGGCATTCCAGGTGGACTGCTTTCGGTCATACTCTGCGAGCGATACGCGCGCCGTGGAGGGGTACTCGCGGTCTTTCCTGTAGACGCGTGCCCAGCCGCCCAGCAGCTGGTCGCCGGGGAGCTGGAAGGCGCCCTCTTCTTCGACAATCTCGCTGCCGCGTTTGAGGATCAGGCCGGCCTCCAGCCCGTTGAAGCTGGGGCAGCTTTCGGCGCGTTTCATGAGGGCCTCTTTCGAGACGATCATCTGGGCGGGCTTGTCGCCGTACTTCACTAAGTAGGCCTCGTTGAGGAAGGGGTTGAGGCGGTTGTACTTGCAGATGGCGATGAATTGCACGATGTCTGCCCGTGGGACGTTGCTGCCGCGGGTGAGGAAGTCGGTGACGATCTTCTCGCTCAGGGTGACTTCTTCGCCGTTCACGGTGTAGCGGGTGATGCCTCTCTCTTGGGGCGTGGCTGTGCCCTGCGGCTGCATGGCCGGGGCGGTGTGGGTGGTGGCTGTTGTTTCCATTTCTGTTTGTGTGTGTGTTGGGGGGTTGGAGCCCGGTTGAATTGTTTAGGCGTTTATCCGTTCGGGGGGGCGGTGGGCATGTGGCCCAGCCGCCCCTCACCGTGGTTGATCATTCGGCCGCTTCCTTCGCTTCGGGTTGGAAAACGGCGGCGGCCTCTTTCAGTACGGCGGCCAGGAGGGAACTCTTTAGGCCGTCTGGCAACGGGGTGCTGGTAGCGCTCAAATAGAGGCCCACGGATCCGTCTGGCCCGGCCTGCGCGCTGCCGAAATACTGCGTGCTGCCGTCTTTGGCGGTGCGCCGAAAGCTGGCCG
>ERZ773059.1392-NODE-1392-length-11911-cov-50.000084_pt1 | contig 11911 bp, 14 predicted proteins | sample MGYA00580514_ERZ773059 | MGnify/ENA primary metagenome ERZ773059 (study PRJEB29015, sample SAMEA2737981) | human oral metagenome | biome: human oral; feature: human-associated habitat; material: dental | place: China | collected 2056 ...
TCTTTCTTTCATACTTCTATTTTATCACAAATACACAAAATCTTCCTCTATTTGTCCCGAATTCTCACTAAAAAAGAGGACAGAAAAAGAGCAGAAATTCCGCTCTCTGCTGCCTTATTTCGTCAAATCAATCCTTTTCGCAATCTGGTTAATAATGATAGCTCCAACTATCAAGGAAGCAAATTCTCCAATAGCCGTTGTGAACCAAGTCAGGAAGAATGGCAAGCCCTGTAAGAAATACAACTCTGCTGCAATCGTCACCATCGAAATAGAAAAGAAAATCGCAAAATAGAAATGATCCAAACGAAGCAAATCTTTAATCAGGTACTGATTCTTATAGCGACTGAAGAGGTAGACACCTAATGATAGGAAGACTAAAGTTGACCAACCGCCGACAAAGACGTCAATAATTCCAAAGCTATAGAGATTGGCAATCATACAGCCGATGGTCACTCCCATGATGTATTTCCGATTATAAAAGGCCATAAAGTTCATCATTTCAGAAATTCTGAACTGGTAAGCACCATAGCTTATAGCATTTAAAGGGGGCGTAATCGTAAGGGCTACATAAATAGCAGCAACAATGGCAATCTGAACCAAATCACGAACTGACAAGTTTTCTTGTTTCATATTTTCTCCTTTAGCGTATGAGCGCGTGTAATATGCTTGGCGAAAGAAGTTAAGCGCCAAGGGTTGCGTCAAACGGGAAAATTATCTCCCCAAAATCGACAACCTCACTAGTATAGCATAAATCCTAGAAATGTGATAGACTATGCTTATGAAAACTTTGATTAAAAAATTCTTTGACAATGAAGTCCTATCCTACCTCTTCTTTGGTGTGGCAACCACTGTCGTATCCGTTGTCAGTCGGATGCTCTGCTATGAACTGACAGGAAACGAACTACTGGCTACGATAATAGGTGATATTCTGGGCATTCTCTTTGCCTTTGTGACCAACGATACTATCGTTTTCAAGCAAAAGAGACAGGGCTGGCCAGTGCGATTGGTCAAATTTTTCACAGCCCGCCTGGCTACTATGGCCTTGAATTTACTGCTAACCTTTATCTTTGTCACTAGCTTTCCGCAGATTATCGGTCAATTCGTCCACAACGATATTAAGATGGTCAACACCATTGAAACTTTGATTGCTCAAGTGCTGATTATCGTTCTCAACTATGTCTTCAGCAAGATTTTTGTCTTTAAAAACAAGGCAAAATAGGTATAGAGCAGCCTATTTCCCCAAAACAAAAACATCTGGACCAGATATTTCTGATCCAGATATTTTTATTTTTAGACTTCCAAGCTGGGATTTTCAGCTGTCAAGTGGGTAATATCACCCTTAACCCCAAAATACTCCTCAAGCAGAGTCTGAAGTTCTGTCATAGCTGCTTGGGCACGCGCTGCCTGCTCTCCATTGATGGCCTCGATAACCAAGATGGCGTCCTTGGTCTCTTCCGTCAGCATGGTCCGCTGGGCTTCTCTCCAGTTAAGGCAACGGCAGATCGCTCCCTCATCATCATAGTAGATGATTTCTTCCGGTAAAGCTGGTGCATCAGTCTCAGCTCCTAGTGGAAAGAACGCTTCACCACCCTTGGCCTTTCCCAGATAAAGGCCGCCGACAATCTTGTCCAAATCCTCTCCGCCACATGGAACCGCATAAGAGAGGGAAACGCTATTATAAATATCTACTAAGGGATTGATTGGGTTGAATTCCCGTCCCTGACTGACCCGCTTGAGCAGGGCTTCGATAGAGGAACGCGCTCCTTTTTTGGTCTTGAATTGGCTGAAAGCCTGCCGCCACTCCTGAATGACATCATTCTGAGTGAAATTCTCATCTGGAATAAAGTCTGCTGCTCGCTTTGCGCCCTTGTCCAGCAGGGATCTGAAATACGGGTCCTTACTTTCATCAACTTTATTATCCAGCCCCTTGACCACTAAGACACTAATCTGAGCTTCTGGAAACAAAGCCCAAAATTCATTTTCAACTGCAATTTTCATGTTCTACCTCAATAATTTCTTTTCTGTCCTTTTTTGACCAGCTCCCAATCCTTGGTAATATTCTCTCGGACACGAACAAGCAACTTTTCTAGCTCTTTTCGCTCGTTCTCTGAAAATTTTTCCAACGAAACCTGCTCCGAATATTCGTTTTCCGCTAAGATAAGAGGATAGAGGGCCGCCCCTTTTTCAGTGACGAACCATTCCTTGTTCTTGCGGTTATTGGCAGCTGGCCGCTGTTCCACTAAACCCTTGCTTTCTAGCTTTTTGACTGAACGAGCCACCGTCGAGCGATCCACCTTAAGCAAGTCTGACAGCTCCTCCTGAATAATCCCAGGATTCTCCGCAATCCGCACTAGATAGAGATATTGCCCCCGCGCCAAATCTATGTCACGAAACTCAATATTAGCGATGGAATCCAAAGCCCGAGCAATAATTCCAATCTCACGTAAAATCGACATACCTCCTCCTTCTGAAGATAGTATAGCAGATTTTTATTGCAAATGCAATAAAATATTTAAAAATACTTATCTTTGAAAATTTCCATGAAGAACTAAACCTCCGCACAGAACTCTTCCGCCTTTCCCTTATCTAGACCATCAAAAAAGGGTCTAGGAAAAAGTCTTAGCCTCACTTTTTGTTAGAAATAGATACTGGGAAGGTTAGCTGATTGCGTGTTAAGCAATCTCTTGATATGTTTTGATAAAGGTCAGTACAATCACTAGCTAAATTCTCTAGAGTATAATCTTCACCTTTAAAATCCATTAGTGTGGCCTTATTACTCACATCATGTAATACTACAATATCAAATCAGCTTGAGAAGAACATAGAAAAACCACCTGGAGTCAAACCAGGTGGAAATTTTCGGATAGATATTTATTTACTAATGCTTCGTTGCTTCTTAACATATTGCTTATACATTTTTGACTTTTTCCCATACCATTCCTCGATAGTATAGCCATATTCCTCACGATATTTCTCTTGATTTTTATTGACTGCATTCAAGTTTTCTAGCGTTACTACATTGGATTTAAAAAATGATACCAAGAATAGGCCTAAGAAAATAGGTGAAATTGGTAACAAAGCAAGCAAGAGATACGCTAGGAAATGATTGAGTCCGTTGGTGAAGAGATTGATTCCATACATCAACAACCATAAGAACAAAATAACATTCAAAAATTTTTTAATATTTAGAGAATCAAAATAATCTTTTCTAGCGCGTTGCTTTGTGACAAGGATATAAATAAGATAAATCAGTGATAATACAAATCCAATCCAGTAGATGATACGAATTGCAACTAGGGGGATTAAATACAAGGCACCTATAAACCAACTATAATATAAAATTACGAGCAAAAATAATTGAAGAATCTGAGTCAATAAATAGGTCTTAATACGATTTCTTTTAGAGATGATATAAAAACAAATATAACAAAACCAACAAAACAAGAATAGAAAACTAAAGAAACTATCTGGGGGAATGAGCCCTTTTTCTACTGATGTCAGCTGTGTAACCATTGATGTCAATGGTATAGCTGGGTCATACCCAGCTTCACTAGCCATTCGAAATAAACTTATCGGCAAAGTTGTCGCAATCATAGTCATTAATGAAAATAAAGGTGCTACAGAAAACATCTTCAATATGTTAAAACGTCTGCCTGTCTCTAGTGCTTCATTAATATCTTTTTGTATCTTATCCATTTATTTTCTCCTATTTGGTTCAGGTTCCATTGTAAAAGGAGGTACCATCACCATAAAAATCGAGTGGGTAAACCAGCATTGACTAAACTTCCTGATCCAACGACTCTTTGTATCTTTTCGACTCTTTCCCATACCACTCTTCGATGGAGTAGTCAGATAACTGGCGGTAATCTTCCAAATATTTTTTGAGATAGTAGCCTTGAAAATTGTTCACACTTAAAACATACAGAAAGTAAAGGAAGGGGACAAATATTATTGGATTAATGGCTACAAAAATTGAACGAAAGGTACCATTTTGCTGAATAAGATCCGAGTTTGGGAAAAAGATACGGAAAATAACTATTAGGAATAGGATAAGCCCTCCGTACCTTTTTGCAAATACAACAAAACGATTGAGAAAATCTGCTCCTCTATTTGAGTAAGTAGACTCTTGATACAAAATTTCGAACGTGTTCTTCTGAAAATTTTGAAATAGTCTAATAAAGTACAAAATAAAGGCAACCGTATATAATGCGCCAGATAAAATCATTCCTATTATCGTTCCTGCTCCAGCTATACCTATTACTAGACACTGCAAACAAAGAAGAAAAATCATAAAATTAGACCATACATTGAAGTAATAATATGATAGTATTGACTGATTTTTTATTTTGGTTAGATCAATTAAATAGCCAGCAAACCCTACAAATCCCAATCCAAAAAACGCACCATTTATAAGGCCTACTTTCATAAATAAAAACTGCAGATTTTGAGAATCAACCCAAATACTAAAAAGAAAGATTAGGAATAGGATAAATTGCATTGTAATAATTCCTAAAAGCTTTCCCTCATAACCTTTTTCATTGAAATCCTCAAATGAAGTTTTGATATACTGATCTGTCACTAAATTCATACTTTCCTCTAACGAGGCATTAAAAATTGTTTGTTTCATATTTCACCTATTATACATCTGTATCCTTATCTGCTTGTCCTTCGTTATCAAATCTCAGAATAAGCTCACCACTACGGCTTTCAAAGTGCGATACAAAACGACTTTGGATGCTTGCATTGAGGACAGCACCGACGATTAGCACCTTGGCAATCAGGATAAACCAAAACATGATAATCACAACCACCACTGAGCCGACAAAACGCACATCTAAAAAGCGATCCAGGTAAGCTTCAATATAAACAGTAAAAAGGTTCATGAGGCTATAAATGATAACAAGAACCAAGGTCGCACCTGGTAGCACATAGCGGATTTTGGGAATCTTCACATTGGGTAAAGAAAAATAAAGCAGAATCAGCGAAAGAAAGAGCATCAGATAAATCGTAGGCTCTGTCATGGTCAGCAACTGCTGGTAGAGGCCACGGTCAAACTGCCAGAAATTATAAAGAATCTCAACCAGCATTCGACCGAATATGGTCAAAACAAGCGACAAGCCTAGCAAGACTTGCAAGCCTAGACTCATGATAAAAGCAAAGATCCGCTCCCAGATAAGACCCCGCCCTTGCTTCGTACCATAGCATTTATTAAAAGCCTTTTGCAGAAAAGTCATACTCTGGGAAAAAGTCCACAGGGCAGACAGGATAGAAATACTCAGCAAACCTGTCGAAGGCTTGGTTAGCACATCGCGGACAACCTTGGCGATCGTCAGATACAATGACTCTGGCAGTAAGTCTTTCAGCGCAACCAAGAGCTCATCTGGCTGGATTTGAAAATAGGGCAGAATATTCGCCGCAATCAATAACAAGGGAAAAATCGAAATCAGAAAATAGTAGGCCACAGCAATGCTGGTAATATCTGCCTCCGATGCCTGATAAAAATGGAAAAAAGCTCTGAGAAATTCATTTTCTCTTATCTTTTTGATGAATCCTGTCACATCTCTCTCCTATTCAAAAAGACTGGGACAAGCCCAGCCCTCTATACTTAATAAGTCCCTTCTTCGCCCTGGCTGGTTAGAATCACAGGACCATCTTTGGTAATGACAAATTGATGCTCATATTGGCAAGAAAGACCGCCATCTAGGGTTTTATGCGCCCAACCGGTCTCAAAGTCTGTGTCAATTTCCCAAGTACCTGTATTGATCATGGGCTCGACAGTCAGAACCATTCCCTCCCGCAGGCGCAAACCGCGTCCTGCACGGCCGTAATGCGGCACCATTGGCTCCTCATGCATGGTTGGGCCAACCCCGTGACCAACCAAATCACGAACTACTCCGTATCCATGACTTTCAGCGTATTCTTGAATGGCTGCACCAATGTCTCCGATACGATTGCCAACTTGTGCAGCTGCAATTCCCCGGTAGAGACATTCCTTAGTCACATCCATGAGTTGCTGCGCTTCTGGACTAATCTGTCCAACAGCATAAGCCCAGCAAGAGTCTGCGACACCACCACGGAAGCTTTCTGTATATTGCTTCATCTGCTCTACGTTGTTAAAGTCCAGCTTAGATACATCCAGCTCAGCCTTGTCGACTAAGCCAACAACCATGTCCACACAGATGATATCACCTTCTACCAATTTTTGATGGCGAGGAAAGGCATGGGCTACCTCGTCATTAAGAGAACAACAAGTCGCATAAGGATAATCCATGATACTGCCCTCTACGCCAATCTGAAGAGGCAAGGCATTAGCTTCTTTACAGCGCTTGCGGACATATTCTTCGATGTCCCACATATCAATACCTGGCTTGATCAAATCTCTCAAGCCGATATGAACAGAAGCTAGGAAATCTCCGCTCTTGTCCATTAAATCAATCTCACGTTGTGATTTTATAGTAATCATTATTAACCTCTTTACTAAGTAATTTTTACAGTAATCGTTGCTTTGGCAACGATGAGCGAATCTAAGTAGATATCATAGTCAATCACTGCTGTCCGCCGCGTCTGATGAATAATGCGAGGACGAATCTGCAGGACATCATCAATCTGAACCGCTTGAAAGAAATGAATCATCATCTGATCGACGATTAAGCTCTGACTATTCGTCGTCATCAACTGCTGCGTAATCCGAGTGATAATTTCCGTCAAGACGCCATTAGCCAAGACTCTATTTTGCTCCAGCATGAAAGGCTCGACAGTGAAAGAAAAAATATCCTCTTGGCGATGAAGCTTCTGGCCCACCTGCTCACTGAAGGTCGGTAGACTGGAAATCTGTGAACGGCTCATTTTTTCCATAATATCCCGACGTGTAATCACTCCAAGTAGAGTCTGATTGCCACGCACTACCGGAATCATCTCAAAATCCTCTGCAATCATGCGCTGACTGATATTGGCAATATTCGCCGACAGTCCAGTCATGAAGATCTTTCTGGTCATCACCTTGTCCAAGGTGGTCAAAGGAGACTTATCTCCCGCATCCCGCATGGTCACGACACCAACCAGCATTTGATGCTGATTAACGACTGGAAAACGACTGGTGCGATTACGACGAACCAAGTCCAGATAGTCACGAACGGTATCTGTGTCATGCAAGAAACCATATTCGTGACTAGCTCTATAAACCTGCTCTACTGTTAAAATATCTGTTTTAATCTGGATATTGGATAGGGCACGGTTAATCATGGTCGCCACGGTATAGGTATCGTGCTTGGTTCTTAGGACGGGAATTTCAATACGATTGGCCAGTTTTAAAACCTCTGGATCGACTTCAAAACCTCCCGTTACCAGCACGGCATTCTCATTTTCAAGAGCCAAAATCTGAATCTGAGTTCGATCCCCGACAATAAGAAGACCGCCTTCGTTTAAGTAACGTAGGATATTTTGCTCGGTCATAGCTCCGATGGAGAACTTGTTAAATTCTTTTTCTAGTCCTCTTTCACCAGCAAGCACCTCTGAACCAGTAATATCCGCAATTTCCTTGTAGGTCAGATGCTCTAAAACAACTTTTTTCGACTTGACTCGGACAGTCCCACTTCTGGGTCTGGTCTCGACAATTCCTCTATTTTCAGCTTCCTTGATTGCTCGGTAGGCAGTTCCGTCGCTGACCCCCAAGTAATTTGAAATACTCCGAACACTGACTCGCTTGCCAATTGGAAGATTTTCAAGATAAGCCAAAATTTCCTGGTGTTTACTCATTGAAATCTCCTTTTTCGTAGCGATATTCGGTGTAATCTCTCATCCTTCTCGTGTAGCGATCGCTCCCCTTAAACTGACGGAAGAGCTTAAAACCAGCTTTCTGTGCAACTTTTTGACTAGCTAGATTCTCTTCATGCGTGATGATTGTTAGACGCTTAAAGTCGAATGTCATAAAGGAAAGAAAAACCAATTCGCGGACAACTTCAGTCATCAAGCCCTGTCCCCAGTAGTCTTTCCGCAAAAAATATCCTAGTTCAGCTTCTTTTTTTATTTCGTCCATTTTCTCAAATTTAATGGAACCAATCATTTCATTCGTTTCCTTATCACAAATTGCCCAGATTCCCAAGGGATTTTTCATAAAATAATTGGCGATGACATATTCACTTTCCTGTAAGCTACTTTCAGTCGGAAAAATAAACTCGGTATTATCCGGATTGGAAGCAATTTTATAAAGGGATTTTGCATCTCCAAAAAGAATCGGGCGTAAAAACGAATGCTCCGTTTCAATAAAAGAAAAAGCTGCTAACTGTGTCCACAAATTCATATGCTTCCCCTATAAAAAATAAGCGATGAACGCTTATTCTTCGATGAGCTGGATGTCCGCACCCAGACTTCTTAATTTGTCAATAATATTGGAATAACCGCGTAAAATAAATTCAATATTGGTAATTTCTGTTCGGCCTTGGGCCATCAGACCAGCAATCACCAAGGCTGCACCTGCACGCAAATCCGTCGCCTTCACAGAAGCACCTTGCAGCTGATTTGGTCCTTCATAGACGATTTGATTGCTAGCGATTGAGATTTTACCAGTCATCTTTGCCAATTCAGCGACATGGTTAACCCGTTTCTCATAGATGGTATCAACGATTTTTCCATGACCATGAGCTGTCAGCAAAAGCGGAGTGATTGGCTGCTGCAAATCCGTAGCAAAGCCAGGATAAGGCGAAGTCTTGATGTTAATAGCTTTTAAATCCTTCTGCCCTTCTACAAAGATGCTGTCTTCTGAAATGGTCATGCGCACACCCATTTCCTCTAGCTTCGCAATGAAACTTTCCAAATGTTCATAAAGGACATTATTGATCTGGACACCTTGTCCAATTGCTGCCGCCAAAGAAATATAGGTCCCAGCTTCAATCCGATCTGGAATAACCTGATGACGCGTTCCATGAAGGCTGTCTACACCTTCAATCGTGATAATATCAGTCCCAGCCCCACGAATATGAGCTCCCATATTGTTAAGTAGCGTAGCTACATCGATGATTTCTGGCTCACGCGCCGCATTTTCAATCACCGTACGCCCCTCAGCCTTGACTGCTGCCAACATCGTATTTATCGTGGCACCGACACTAACGGTATCCATGTAAATACTAGCTCCAGCCAAGCGTTTGCCGCCCGTTGACAATTTCATGTAATTGCCTTCCATGGTCATGTGAGCGCCCATTGCTTCAAAAGCTTTGAGATGGAGATCAATCGGACGAGGACCAAGGTCACAGCCCCCAGGAAGCCCAACTGTCGCTTCTCCAAAGCGGCCTAGTAAACTTCCGTAGAAATAGTAAGACGCTCGTAAACTATTGATTTTACCAGATGGCATCGGCATATTCTTGATATTTCTAGGATCAACCTCCAAGCAATCGCCAGACCGCTTGACAGTCGCTCCCATGATTTCCATAATTTCGATGAGGCTATCAACATCCGAAATCGCCGGCACACCATCTAAAGTAACAACATTATCAGCTAAAATAATAGCTGGGATAAGGGCCACAACACTATTTTTGGCACCATTAATAGTCACCTCTCCTTTTAAAGGGCGACCACCATTAATTACAATTTTTTTCATGTTTTAAAATTAGCTCTTTCACGGTATTACTCTTTATTATATCATAGTTTTATCCATTTTCCTAGACAAAAAAGCCCTCAGTTTAAACCGAGAGCTATTATTTTATTGCAAAGCTGCTTGGAGCGCGGCTACCTTGTCTGTGCGTTCCCAAGGAAGATCGATATCTGTTCGACCCATATGACCATAAGCAGCTGTTTGGCGATAGATTGGTCGTTTCAAATCCAACATTTGGATAATACCTGCTGGACGCAAATCAAAGAGTTGGCGGACAGCATTCTGAAGTCTGCTTTCAGAAACTACGCCGGTTCCAAAAGTATCAATGCGAACTGAAACGGGCTGAGCTACCCCAATGGCATAGGCCAACTGCACTTCTACTTTCTTAGCCAAACCAGCAGCTACGATATTTTTAGCGATATAACGAGCCGCGTAAGACGCAGAGCGATCGACCTTAGTTGCATCCTTACCAGAGAAGGCACCACCGCCGTGGCGAGAATAGCCACCATAGGTATCCACAATAATCTTACGTCCTGTCAAGCCAGAGTCCCCTTGCGGGCCACCGATAACAAAGCGGCCAGTAGGATTGATAAAGACCTTGGTCTGACCATCCAAGTATTCACTTGGAATCACCTGAGCAATCACCTTTTGGATAACATCCTGATGAATCTGTTCATTGCTGACTTCAGGATCATGCTGGGTAGAAATAACTACCGTATCTACACGAATTGGGCGATCATTTTCATCGTATTCGACCGTAACCTGAGACTTGGCATCTGGTCGCAGATAAGACAATTCACCTGATTTGCGCAGTTCTGCCAAACGACGCACCAGTTTGTGACTGAGAGAAATAGGCAATGGCATGAGCTCTGGTGTTTCATCCACCGCAAAGCCAAACATGAGACCTTGGTCACCAGCCCCAATCAAATCCAGCGGATCCTTTTGAGCATTTCCACGAACCTCAAATGCTTCATTGACCCCTTGAGCAATATCTGGCGACTGCTCCACCAAAGATGGATGGACGCCTACTGTCTCTGCAGAAAAGCCATACTCTGTATTGGTGTAGCCAATCTCTGCAATGGTATCACGAACCACCCGATTGATATCTACATAGGCTGTAGTGGAAATTTCTCCAAAAACATGGACGGAGCCTGTATAAACAGCAGTTTCAGCTGCCACATGAGCCTCTGGATCCTGAGCTAAAATAGCATCCAAAATAGCATCGGAAATTTGGTCTGCAATCTTATCGGGATGTCCCTCCGATACAGATTCAGACGTGAAAAGTTTACGTTCTGACATAGAAATGTCCCCCCTTAAAAAATATTAAACAAGTAAACAAACTCCAAAATAATTTAAAATCATCTCGCTCATGAGTTACGAAGCGCAAGAAATAAAAACGATGCCTTTATTTCTGAAGCTAGTAAGGCGCATAGGTGACCGCAATATAGCGGCAACCGTTGAATGACGAGTAACTTTGGAGCCGTCATTGTTTGCGAGTTACAAAGTACTGATAGAAGTTTCCTACCATCTTATCGGGACTATATAACCTCTCCATTATATCATTATTTTCAAAATTATGCTGAATCATTTTCAAAAGAAAAGCTATAGTTCAAAACTATAACTTTATCATTTAGATTTATTCGATCTAAGCAGATGATTAATGCTAAATATTTCAAGTAAACTATACCAACTCTGTCTGAACAATAGCCTCTTTCACATCTTCTAGCGGCAAATGCACCAGTTCCACTTCCTTTTCCTTGTAAAGGTACTGAGCATAATCATCTATCCGATATTGGTTGATGTAGACCACGCGCTTGCAGCCAACCTGAAGCAGTTGCTTGGTACAGTTTAAACAGGGAAAATGAGTCACATAAGCCGTAAATCCCTTAGGAACGCCCCTCTCAGCTCCCTGCAAAATTGCATTGACCTCTGCATGCAAGGTCCGAACGCAATGACCATCGATGACCAAACACTCATGATCAATACAGTGCTCTGTTCCTGAAACGGAGCCATTGTAGCCGGTCGATATGACCTTATTATCCTTGACTAAGACCGCACCGACCTTGGCACGCTTACAGGTCGAACGATTGGCAATCAAAAGTGCCTGTGCTGCAAAGTATTCATCCCAAGCTAGCCGATTTGACATCATCATTCAGTCCTCCATCCATTCTCATTATATTATACTAAAACACTTGGCGATTGTCATCCTGACAAGAAAAAAGTTGAAACAATGTTTCAACTTTTTGTATTCTTATTTAGCAAGTTTAGCCTTAGCTGCATCTGCAAGAGCTGTGAAAGCTGCTGCATCGTTAACAGCCAAGTCAG
>ERZ773059.1394-NODE-1394-length-11902-cov-12.230860_pt1 | contig 11902 bp, 9 predicted proteins | sample MGYA00580514_ERZ773059 | MGnify/ENA primary metagenome ERZ773059 (study PRJEB29015, sample SAMEA2737981) | human oral metagenome | biome: human oral; feature: human-associated habitat; material: dental | place: China | collected 2056 ...
AGATCGGTCCGGTTCCGGCTCGAGATCGGTCCGGTTCCGGCTCGAGATCGGTCGGTTGAACCGATCTCGATGCGGAGTACGACCGATTTCGACGCGGAGTACGACCGATCTCGACGAAAGGGGGCGGGCAGGGCTGCCCATGGTCAGCCCCGCGACGGAGGGCAAGAGTGAGCTCAGCCCCGACCGCCCGTCCCGTCCTGCTTCAGGAGACCGACATGCGCCGCCGCACCTTCCTGACCGCCGCAGTCGCCGGCGCGGCCGTCGCCGCCCTGCCTGCGCTGACCGCCTGCGTACCGAGGAAGCGCCACGAGGCCGAACCACCCACGCCGATCCCGCCGCCCAGCCCCGACGCCATTCCCTCGGCCTTCGCCGACAAACCCACCTGGCCGGGAACCTACCTCATCACCTCCCTCAACGCCGCCCGCGACCGCTACCTGTGCGGCGCCGCCGCGCTGAGCGAGGCGAGCGAGACCTGCACAGGCGGGTGGTGCCCCATCATCGTCGACATCTCCGGACCCACCACCCGCGCCGTACTCCCGGACCCCGCCAGCCCCGACGACCCCGACGGCGCTTGGACCACCAAGGAGGTGGAGCTGAAGGACCCCGATGACCAGGACGACAATGTCCCGAAAACCGCCCGGATCACAATCACGGACGGCCCCGCCCTCCTCGACGCCGAACACGCCTACCTCACCCTCGGCACCAGCACGCCGTCGGCGCCCTCACCAACCTCACCGCCCCAGAGCGCCGGGACGACCGACGACGAGACCTACAGTAACACCTTGCCCGACGAGCGGACCTGCTCGGTTCTCATGCTCAAGGTGCGCCTGTCCGACGGCGCCGTCGTCGCCTCCACCACCCTCAGCGAGCAGTTCTACGCCCAACTCGTCCCCTCCATGCATCTGTCCTTTTCCGCAGACCGCACCTCACTCATCCTTGCGGGCGACAATATGACGCTCCAAGGTCATGCTGATGCCGACTACATCGGGCTGCGACTGAGCGCCGATGACCTGTCCACCCAGTTTGACGCCCATTCCGTCCTCGGCAATCAGTACGGCACCGCGATCACGTCCTACGGCCAGGCGATCAGCATTGGGGATGAGACAGTCCCGACCAGGGAGATCGTGTTCCTGGCCGACGGCGTCCATGAGCCCATCGGCGACAACATACCGATCATGGTCAGGGACGGCTGGTACTACTACATGGACTCCGCCGAGGCCGCGGCCCCCTGTTACGCGCGGAACCTGGAGAACCGGGCCTCCGGCCAGACCGTCGAGCTGGACGCCGGCTGGGAGAAGGACGTCGCCTTGAAGCACTGGCCCGACATTACCTCGGACCAGCAGGAGATCATCACTCTTGGTCAGAACGACGGCGATGAGGACACCGCCGCCGTCCGGCTTCCCGGAGCCCCGTCCCCCGCCATCGCGTTCGCGTGGGCTTCGGACGGCCGGGTGGACCCGGAGGGAATGGGCGTCTTCGGCGGCGTCCTCTACGTCTCCTACCCCGGGCACTCTGCCACCCCCGGCAATGATCGCCTCGAGCTCATAGCGGTGAGCACGGGCGAAACGATCACAAGAACCTATAAGGCGGCCGTCAGGAGCGGACCGTCAGAAATAGATGTGGTCACCCCCTGGCGCCTGGCCACCGATAGCGAATTCTTCCCCGCCACCGAGTGGCTCGACTCCGCCTCCGCTTCGACTCCTCCGGAGCCATCCGCACCGGCAGCGCCTTCCTCGCCGTCCACCCCGACGTCGGCTCCGGAGACGACCGCGCCGACTCCGTCTCCTGCCGCATCCTGAGAGGTCTATCCGCAGCTGGACCGATCTCGGTGCGGAAATGGACCGATCTCGAGCCGGAGTACGACCGATCTCGGCGAAGGGCTCAGGCGGCCCGGTCCACGAGCAGCCGCGCGAATTCCTCCATGCCCGCGCGCACGAGCCCCACGCGCCGCGCTGCATCGGCCAGGGCCTCCTCCCGCTCGGCCCCGTCCGCCCCCGCAGCATCCAGGCGCAGGCGCGTCCCGGCCAGGACGGCGTCCTCAAGCCCCTCGAGCACGCCCACGGCCTCCCGGGCCCAGGTCATGGCCATCTCCCGCGTACGGGCGAGCACCGGGTGCAGGCGCAGCCGGGCGACGACGTCGGCCAGCACCGCGTCATCATTCAGATTCCCGGTCGATAGCCGCGAGAGGATCGACTGCCCGGCGGCGTCGAGCTCGCCGGCGGCCAGGGCCTTGCGCAGCAGGAGCACCGGCATGGTGTCCACGCCCTCGCGCAGATCCGTACCCGGGGTCTTGCCAGTGGTCTCGGAGTCGCTGGCCAGGTCGATGACGTCGTCGGCCAGCTGGAAGGCGACGCCGATCTTCTCGCCGAACTCCTCCACGATGCGCTCGGTGGCGGCGCCGGCGCCGGTCAGCATGGCGCCGTAGCGGGCGGATACGGCGATCAGGGAGCCGGTCTTATCCGCCAGCACCTGGATGTAATGATCGACCGGGTCGGTCCCGGCCGGTCGGGGCAGGGTCTCGTGGAGCTGGCCCATGCACAGGCGCTCGAAGGTCTTGGCGTGAGCGAGCACCGCCTGCGGGCCGAGCGCCGCGACGAGCTGGGAGGCGCGCGCCACCAGCACATCCCCGGTCAGGATCGCCGCGGAGTTGCCCCACACCGTCTGGGCGCTGGGGGCGCCGCGGCGCAGAGGCGCCTCGTCCATGACGTCGTCGTGGTAGAGCGTGGCGATGTGCGTCAGCTCTACCGCGACACCGGCATCGCGCACCTGCTCCCCCGTGGCCAGAGCGGTGTCCCCGAGCTGGGCGGTCAGGAGCGTCAGCACCGGCCGCAGCCGCTTCCCCCCGGCCTCGGCCAGGTGGGAGGTGGGAGGGTTGATGGTCTCATCAGCATTGCTGACAACCTCGAGCAGACGCGCCTCGACGGCGTCGAGGGCCGGGATGATCCGCCCCTCGAGCTGCGGGGCGTTCAAAGGCAGCGATCCGATCACGGCAAGAGCATAGCGGCGCGGCCCAGCAGCGTGAGAACGGCCTGCGGCAGCACGCCGAGCACCACCGTGATGAAGACAGCGACGGTGATGGCGGCGCCAGACGGTCCCATCGACCCCACCACCACGACCCGATCCTCCTGGGGGTCGCGGAAGAACATGAGAACGACCAGGCGCATGTAGAAGAAGGCGGTGATGGCCGAGGAGACCACCGCGGCGATCACCAGCCACAGGGCCCCGCCGCCGACTCCGGCGATGAACAGCTCGAACTTGGCGATGAACCCAGCCGTCAGCGGCACGCCCGCGAAGGACAGCAGGAACACCGTCATGGCGCCGGCCAGCCAGGGACTGCGCCGCCCCAGGCCCGCGAAGGACTCCAGGTCGGTGGCCTCGGCGCCCGCCGCACCGGCATGGCTCGCGCGCACCAGCGTGACCACGCCGAAGGCGCCCACGGTGGCCGCGCCGTAGGCGAGCGCGTAGAGCAGCAGGGCGCTGATGGCGACCCCGTTGAGAGCGATGATGCCGATGAGCATGTAGCCGGCGTGCGCGATCGCCGAGTAGGCGAGCATGCGCTTGACGTCGCTCTGGACGACGCCGACGACGGTGCCCACCGCGATGGTCAGGATCGCGACGGTCCACAGGAAGGGCGCCATGTCCCACCCGAAGGAGCCGCCCACCATGTAGTAGAAGCGCAAGAGCGCCAGGAAGGCGGTGGCCTTGACCCCGGCGGCCATGAAGCCGGTGACCGGGGTCGGCGCGCCCTGGTAGACGTCCGGGCTCCAGGCGTGGAAGGGCGCGGCGGCGGTCTTGAACAGCAGGCCCACGGTCACCAGGGCCACGCCCGCCAGGCCGAGCCAGTCCATGCCGAGCACGCCGCCGGCGGCGAGCGCGCCGGCGACCGCGGTGTAGGACACCGAGCCGGACAGGCCGTACAGGAAGGCCGAGCCCAGCAGGAGGAAGGCGGAGGCGAAGGCCCCCAGCACGAAGTACTTCAGCGCGGCCTCCTGGCTCAGCAGGCGGCGGTGGCGGGCGGTGGCGGCCATGATGTACAGCGGCAGCGAGATCAGCTCGAGCACGACGAACAGGGCGATGAAGTCGTTGACCATCGGGAAGAGCATCATGCCCGCCAGGGAGAACATCGTCAGCGGGAAGACCTCGGTGGTGGTCCAGCCGTGATGGAGGGACTCGGTCTCCTCGGCGCTGCCGGGCCGGTCGGCGGCCTGCGCCGCGAAGGCGCCATCGCCGGCGGTGGTGCGGTCGGCCATGATCAGCACGGACAGCAGACCGATGACGAGCATGATCCCCTGCGCGGCCACCCCGAAGGGGTCCTCGCTGATCCCGGGGGTCAGCACGCTCCCGGACGGCACGACCTGCCCCGTGCTCGCATCCTGCGGGAGGACCTGCGCCCAGCGCATGACGAAGGCCGCGCCGGCGCCGAGAACGGCCAGCGCGGACAGGACCGCCTGGGTGTACAGGCGCCCCGCGCGCGGCACGAGGGCCTCGACGAGGACGCCGAGCACGCCGGCCCCCAGAATGATGAGGACCGGGGCGAGTCCGGCCCACTCGATAGTCGGGACGGTGAAGCTCACTTGCTGATCCCTTCCGTGATGCTGAGGGCGAGGGACGCGGGCCGATCCGCAGGGGCCGCCGGCCCCACCGCCGGCTCCACCGCAGCGTCCGGGCGACCGGCGCCGGCGCTCATGGTGGCCGCCACCTGCCCGGCGACGCCGTCGAGAGCATCGGTGAGCACGCCCGGAGCCAGCCCCAGTGCGAGCATCGCGGCGATGACGGGGACCAGCACGAGCCTCTCGCGCGCATCCAGGTCCGCGCTGCCGACGCGCTCGGGGGCCGGAGCCCCGGTGAAGACCCGCTGGTAGGGCAGGAGCATGTAGACCGCGGCGATGACCACGCCGGCGACGGCGACGATCCCCAGGGGGACGGAGCGCGAGAAGGTCCCGGTGAGCACCATCCACTCCGGGACGAAGCCGCTCAGGCCCGGCAGCGCGATGGAGGCCAGGCCGGAGACCAGGAAGGTGCCGGCCACCAGCGGCATGACCCGGGCGATGCCGCCGAGCTCGCTGATGGCGACCGTGCCGGTGCGTCGGGCCAGGAAGCCGGTGACCAGGTAGAGGCCGGCGATCGACAGCCCGTGGGCGACCATGTAGACCATCGCCCCGGTCGCGGCGACCGGGCTGCCGATGAAGATCCCCAGCACCATGAAGCCGAAGTGGCTGATCGAGGTGTAGGAGATGAGCCGGTAGAGGTTGTCCTGGCCGACTGCCGCCAGTCCCCCGTAGATGATCCCGACGACGGCCGCCACGAGGACGACCGGGGCGGCCCAGGCGGACGCCTCGGGGAAGAGCGGCAGGACCAGGGCGATCATGCCGTAGGTGCCGATCTTGTCCAGAACGCCGATCAGGAGGACCGAGGTGCCCGGACTGGCCTGCTCGGCCGTGTCGGGCAGCCAGGTGTGCAGCGGCACCAGCGGCGCCTTGATGGCGAAGGCGACCATGAAGGAGACGAAGATCCAGCGCGCCACCGTCGGCGGGGCGGTCATGGCCCCGGCCAGGGAGTCGATGAGGTAGTTGGTCGGGGTATGCGGGCCGTAGAAGAACAGGGCGACCACGCCGATGAGCATGACGAGCCCGCCCGCCAGCGAGTAGAGGAGGAACTTCAGGGCGGCGCGCCGGCGTTCCGGCCCCCCGAAGCGGCCGATGAGGAAGTACACCGGCACGAGCATGGCCTCGAAGCAGACGTAGAACAGGAACACGTCGCGCGCGCTGAAGATGACGACGATGAAGGCCTCCAGGGCCAGCACCAGGCCCGTGAAGAAGCCCTGTCGGTCTGCGGGGACCTCGCCCCAGCTGGCCAGCAGGACCACGGGCACCAGGAAGGCCGCCAGCAGCAGCATGGCCAGGCCGAGCGCATTGACGCCCAGCGCCCAGGAGATGCCCAGGACCGGAATCCAGGGGTGGACCTCGGCGAGCTGAATGTCGGCGCCCCGGCCGGGGTCGAACAGGGTCAGCGCCCAGATGCCGACGCCGAGCGCGCCCAGGGAGAAGACCAGGCCGACCTGGCGGGCCAGGCCGCGCAGAGGGGGCACGAGCCACAGGAGGAGCGCCCCGGCGAGCGGGACGAGCACCATGACGGTCAGGACAGGTGCCGGCCCGGAGATGGATGCGGTGATGGGCTGCATGTGGTCGTGTCCTCTCAGAACCTGCTGGCCAGGACGGCGATGAGGGCGAGCACCGTTCCGGCCAGCATGTAGCCGGCGTAGGAGCGCACGTAGCCGGACTCGGTGCGCCGCACGAGCTGCCCGGCGCCGGCGGCCCCCTTGGCGAGCCCCTCGACGGCGCCGTCCACGACGTAGCGGTCCGATGCGGAGGCGGCGATGACCAGGCCCTGCCCCGGGCGCATGGCCAGGCCCTCGTTGATGACGTCCTGGTACATGTCGTTGCGCGCGGCGCGCACCAGGGCGCTGCCTGTCTGGACGACGGTGGGCACGGGTCGGCGGGCGTACATGAACCAGGCGACGACGACGCCGATGAGGACGAGGGCGAGCGTGGCGCCCATGATGACCGTGGCCGGCAGCACGGGTTCGCCGTGCTCGGCGTGGCCGGTAACGGGCTCCAGCCAGGTGACGAAGACATCGTTCATGGACAGCAGGCCGCCCAGGCCCAGCGAGAAGACCGACAGGATGATCAGCGGCAGGGTCATGAGCCAGCTCGACTCGTGGGGGTGGACTGCTCCCTCGATGTCCTTCTCGGTGGTCCACCGGGCGCGCCCGTGGAAGATCATGAAGAACAGGCGGGACATGTAGAAGGCGGTCAGGCCCGCCCCCAGCAACGCGATGGTGCCCAGGATCCAGGGCCGGGCGCCCTCGCCGACGAAGGCGGCCTCGATGATCCTGTCCTTGGACCAGAAGCCGGAGAAGGGCGGGATTCCGAGGATGGCGAGCCAGCCGATGGCCATGGTGATCCAGGTGATCCGCATGACCTTGGCCAGGGCCCCGAAGCGGCGCATGTCGACCTGATCGCTCATGGCGTGCATGACGGACCCGGCGCCCAGGAAGAGCTGGGCCTTGAAGAAGCCGTGGGTCAGCAGGTGGAAGATGGCGAAGGCGTAGCCGATGGGTCCCAGGCCCGCGCCGAGCATCATGTAGCCGATCTGGCTCATGGTCGAGGCCGCCAGGACCTTCTTCATGTCGTCCTTGGCCGATCCGATGACCGCCCCGAGCACCAGGGTGATGGCGCCGATGACGGCGACGGCAAGCTGAGCGCCGGGGGCGCTTTCGAAGATCGCGCCCGAGCGGACCATGAGGTAGACGCCGGCGGTGACCATGGTGGCGGCGTGGATGAGGGCGGACACCGGGGTGGGGCCGGCCATGGCGTCGCCCAGCCACGCCTGGAGCGGGAACTGGGCGGACTTGCCGCAGGCGGCCAGTAGCAGGAAGAAGCCGATGGCCGTCAGCCAGCCCGTCGACAGCGCACCGTACTGGGCGGCCGGCAGCACGGACAGGAAGGAGACCGAGCCGACCTGGGAGACCATCGCCATCATGGCCAGCAGGAGGCCGACGTCGCCGATGCGGTTCATGATGAACGCCTTCTTGGCGGCCGTCGCGTTCTGCCGGCTGGTGAACCGCTCGGCCTGGGGGGCGTCGGCGTCGGCGGTGTTCCAGAAGCCGATGAGCAGGTAGGAGGCCAGGCCCACGCCCTCCCAGCCGACGAACAGGACGATGTAGGAGTCGCCCAGGACGAGCGTCAGCATGGCGGCGATGAACAGGTTCAGATAGGCGAAGAAGCGGCGGCGGTTCCGGTCGTGGGCCATGTAGGCCACCGAGTAGACGTGGATGAGGAAGCCGACGAAGGTCACCAGCGCCACGAAGGTCAGTGACAGCGGGTCGATGCGCAGGCCGATGCGCACATCGAGGTCTCCGGCGCCGAACCAGCGCCACAGGCTCACGACCATGGTGCGCTCCTCGGCGGGCAGGCCGAGGACCTGGGCGAGGATCCCCAGGCCCAGGCAGGCGCTGGCCAGCGAGGCGAGCAGGCCCAGCAGGTGGCCCCAGCGGTCACTGACGCGCCCGGCCAGCAGGAGGATGGCGGCGCCGGCCGCGGGCACGGCGATCAGCAGCCAGGCCATGGATGCCAGACCCGTGGCGGGGCCGACCAGGGGCGTCGGAGCGGCGGCGCCATGCCCTATGGCGCCGGCGAGCACGAGAGACGATGCGGTCATGAGCTGCGGCCCCTCAGTTCTTGAGCAGGTTCTCGTCGTCGACCGACGTGGACCTGCGGGTGCGGAAGATGGACACGACGATGCTCAGGCCCACGACCACCTCGGCGGCCGCGACGACCATGACGAAGAAGGCGAAGACCTGGCCGGTGAGGTTGCCGTGAATGCGGGAGAAGGTCACCAGGACCAGATTGACGGCGTTGAGCATGAGTTCGACGCCCATGAGCTCGATGATGGCGTTGCGCCGCAGGAGCACCGTGAGCGCCCCGAGGCTGAACAGCACCCCGGCGAGCACGATGTAGGCGGTGACGGGGACGGTCACTTCTGCTCCTTCTTCCTGTTCTTCCCGCCCTCGGAGTCCTTCCCGCGGCGGCCGTCGGCCTGCGCCGAGTCCGAATCCGCATCCGGATCAGCCGAATCCGGCTCCGCAACGGGCTCGACCAGCGGATCGACGGCGACGGGCTGGACGACGACCGGGGCGGCCGCGCCGGGCATGGAGGCCATGCCGGAGCGCCCCACCGTGGCGCCCTCGCGGGCGGTGATGGTGCCGGCGCGCTGAGCCGCCCCCATCTCCGGGGAGACCTCGGACAGCTCGAGGTCCTGCTCCCGCACGCGCAGCACGCGCGGGACCGACTCCGCCAGGGCAGTGCCCTCGGCGCCGAGCGCCGGTGCGGCGGCGGCATTGGTGGCGGCGTAGACACCGGGCATGGGCTTCTGCCCGGGGTGAAGGCCCCTGTCGGCGAAGGCGCGCATCTTGGCCTCCATCTGGGCGCGCTGAGTCATGCGGGGCCGGATGCGCTGACGATGGGTCAGCGTCAGGGCGCCGACGGCGGCGATGATGAGCAGGATGCCGGTCAGCTCCATGATGACGACGTGATCGCCGAACAGCACGACGGCGAGCTCGGAGGGATCCGAGGGATTCGCGAGGACCTGCCCGTCGTCGTCGGTGGCGATCGGGAAGACGGTGCGCCACACGACGGCCGCCAGCACCACGGCCAGGCCGGCGCCCAGGGCCACGACGATCCATTTTCCGGCGGGCGAGCCGGCGGCGGTCACCGGCTCCTCGCCGCCGACGCCGACCATCATGATGACGAACAGGACGAGCGTCATGACGGCGCCGGTGTAGACGACGATCTGGGTGATGCCCAGGAAGGGCGCCCCACCGGCTATATAGAGGATCGCCAGGCAGATCATGATGCCGATCATGTTGGCGGCGGCCAGCACCGCACGCTTGGCGGTCAGCAGGCCGAGGCCGCAGACCACGGTGATCAGAGAGACCACCGCGAACAGGATCGTCTCCCCGGTCGAGACGGTGCCGGACTCGTTGAGAGTCGCGGGGAGAGTCGCAGGCAGTGCAGTCAGTGCCGGCAGACCAGTCATGACAGTCATCAGTGCACCGCCTCCTTGGCCGGGCTGGGGGCGGGAACCGGATGGGCGGAGGCCAGGGTCTCCTCGTCGGGACGGTGCTCGCGGACCCAGTCGATCTGCGCCTGGGTGACGCCGGTGACCTCACCGCGGTAGTAGTCGCCGTCCTCGGTCCCCTCGACCATGGGGTGAGGGGCCTCCAGCGCCCCCTCGGGCACGGGGGCGAGCAGGTCCTCCTTCTCGTAGATCAGGCCGGTGCGGGTCGGCCCGACCAGCTCGTCGATCTCGTGGGTCATGGTCAGGGCCCGCGTGGGGCAGGCCTCGATGCACATGCCGCAGAAGATGCAGCGCAGGTAGTTGATCTGGTAGACGCGCCCGTAGCGCTCGCCGGGCGAGTACTGGGCTCCCGGGGCGTTGGAGGCGGCCTCGACGTAGATGGCGTCCGCGGGGCACGCCCAGGCGCACAGCTCGCAGCCGATGCACTTCTCCAGCCCGTCGTCGTAGCGATTGAGCTGGTGGCGTCCGTGGTAGCGCGGCATGAGCACCGGCGGCTCGAAGGGGTAGAGCTCGGTGACCGTGGGCCGGAACATCGAGGAGATGGTCACGCCGTAGCCGGCGACCGGGGCGAGGAAGCGCCCCACCGGTCCCGGCAGGTCGCGCAACCACTGGTCGTGGTCGGTGTCCTGCCGCCCCGGAATGCGGGAGCCGTCGGAAGTCTGGTCAGTCATCTGTTCCCTCCTGGACGATGTCGCCGGAGTCGGGGGCGGCAGCCAGCGTCACAGAGCTGACTGAACTGGCAGCATCGAGGCGGGCACGATCCCCGGCCCGCTGGGCCCGGCGCACGCGCGGGGACAGGGGCAGCTGCTGGCCGGGCAGCGGCGGGACCGGGTAGCCGCCCGCGAAGGCATCGAGCTCCTCCCCCGGCACCGTCAGCGAATCGGCCCCGGAGGCGGGATCATCGTCGTCGGCCTCGGGCAGGAAGAAGAGCACGAGCATGGCCACCAGGAAGACGACCGCCAGGACGATGAGCAGCCCGACGGGCGAGGCGGTGAAGAAGGTGCGGTACCCCTGGAGGGCGGCCACCAGGACGAACCATCCCAGCGAGACGGGGATGAGGAACTTCCACCCCAGCTTCATGAAGTGGTCGTAGCGGATGCGCACCAGGGTGCCGCGGGTCCAGACCATGAAGAACATGACCGCCCACACCTTGCCGACGAACCACAGCATCGGCCACCATCCGGAGTTGGCGCCCTCCCAGAAGCTCGCCACGATGACGGAGCGCCAGCCGCCCAGGAACAGGGTCACGCACACCGCGGAGACGTTGAACATGTTGATGTACTCGGCCAGGAAGTACCAGGCGAACTTCATCGAGGAGTACTCGACCATGTGGCCGGCGACGAGCTCGCCCTCGGCCTCGGGCAGGTCGAAGGGCAGGCGGTTGACCTCCCCGACCATGGACACGACGTAGATGAGGAAGCTCGGCACCATCGCCAGGCCCCACCACATGCGCTGCTGGGCGCCCACGATGCCGGAGGTCGACATGGTTCCCGAGGCCAGGAAGACCGTGAGGATCGCCAGGCTCATGCTCAGCTCGTAGGAGATGACCTGAGCGGCGCTGCGCACCGCGCCGAAGAGCGGGTAGGTCGAGTGGGTCGACCAGCCGCCCAGGATGATGCCGTAGACGCCGAAGGCGGTGATCGCCAGGATGTAGAGGACCGCCACCGGGAAGTCGGTCAGCTGCAGCGGCGTGGAGTGCCCGAGGATGGAGACCTGCGGCCCGAAGGGGATGACGGCGTAGACCATGAAGGCGCAGAACGCCGCGATGACCGGGGCGAGGATGTAGATGACCCTCTCGGCCCCGCCCAGCCAGAAGTCCTCCTTCATGATGAGCTTGGCCGCATCCGCGATCGCCTGGAAGAAGCCGAAGGGGCCGTTGACATTGGGACCGGGGCGGGTCTGCATGCGCGCCAGCCCGCGGCGCTCCACCCACAGCGCGAGGATCACGCTCACGATCAGGAAGGCGACGACGAAGACCGCCTTGACGATGGTGAGCCACCAGGTCTCTTCGGAGAAGTCCGCGACCACGCCCCCGGTGTCGTCGGGGATCGCCGCGGGCAGCACGTGCAGAAGATGTGTGGGAGTCACCGGGCCACCTCCGTGCTGGCCGAGGCGCCGATCAGGTCGCCGGTCGGGGTGCTGGGCAGGGTTTCTGCCGATGTCAGGGACAGCCGGACGCGGGAGCCGTGACCGGCGCCGAGCGTCTGGCGGATCGTGGAGCCGGGCGAGCACTCGGGCAGCCAGACGGTGCCCGGGGCGACCC
>ERZ773059.1403-NODE-1403-length-11830-cov-19.883312_pt1 | contig 11830 bp, 10 predicted proteins | sample MGYA00580514_ERZ773059 | MGnify/ENA primary metagenome ERZ773059 (study PRJEB29015, sample SAMEA2737981) | human oral metagenome | biome: human oral; feature: human-associated habitat; material: dental | place: China | collected 2056 ...
GTTATAATTTCATGAGGATTATAATCTTCTTCTACATTATTTTTCATCATATCTCGATGTTCTACAGAAACGCGATAGCCGTTTTCTAATAGATGAGAATATAATGCTTCTGCCATAGCCACAGATCGATGCATACCACCTGTACAGCCTACAGCAACGATAAATTGAGACTTCCCTTCTTGTTCATAATTAGGCACAAGAAAATCAATAGTATCAAAATAACGCTTTTTAAATTCCTCTGTAACTTCAAAAGAATGAATATATTCATTTACAGCTTTCACACGACCTGTTTTATGACGAAAATCTGGAATGTAGAATGGGTTTGGTAAAAATCGAACATCCCAAACCATATCCGCATCCAATGGTAATCCATATTTAAAGCCAAAGCTTACAACTGTAATAGACATGCCATGTCCTTCGTCAACTTGAGTGAATCGAGTTTTTAAATACTCTTTGAGGCTCGCAGTTTTCATATTCGTTGTATCAATAATGAAGTCTGCTTTATGTCGTACAGAATTTAATATCTGACGTTCTTCTTTCAAACCTGTAGTGATCATCCCATCTGGAGCCAGTGGATGGCTGCGACGACTTTCTTTATATCGTCTAATTAACGTCTCATCTGTAGCATCCATAAAGACAATTTCATAATCTACCTTCATTTCTCTTAATGTTTCAAGAGATGATGAAAGGGCTTCAAAGAATTCACCACCGCGAATATCTACAACTAAAGCTACACGGTTTGTACGTTCTCCACCTTGTCGACAAATTTCACTTAGCTTAGGAATCAGTATAGGAGGAATATTATCAATACATAGATAGCCCATATCCTCTAATGCTTGTAGAACCTGAGTTTTGCCGGCACCAGACATGCCTGTAACAATTAATAAACGAAATGCTTCCATAGTTTTACTCCATTATAAAAGATTCTTTTCTATCCAGTGAGCTACACCATCTTCATTATGATGACCACATACTTCATTAGCCACAGATTTTACATGTTCTGTTGCATTTGAAACGGCTACCGAATATCCCGTTTCACTTAACATAGAAATATCGTTCTCTGCATTTCCAAAGGAAACTATATTTTCAAAGCTAAGATTATTATCTAGTGCTAATCGAGCTAATGCACGCCCTTTTGATACATTCGGTGCAGTGATTTCGAGAAAATCTCGTTGACTACGCACTAATGTAACTTGATTACCAACTAATGGGGTCAAGATATCAATAATTATATCGATTCCTTCCTTTGTATCGATAGCAATGAGCTTATTAGGTTCTGAAGAAAGTGTATAAATTGTATCACCTAAAAACTCAGCTACAGCCCCTGTTTGCTGTTCATAATGATCGGATTGCCAATTTTTATGATGACATAGTAAATGATCATCTACATACGATTGTATATGCCAACTATATTGTTGGCCGAGTTGAAAAACACGATGTACTACATCTATAGGAACAGTTTGTTCAAATAGCTTATATCCCGTTTCTAACTCCTGGATTAAACCACCAGAGAACAGTATCATAGGAACATTACCAAGTTGTAATGCTAATCCAATTGGTTTTGCCGTTTGATACATGCGTCCAGTTGCAATTATTATACCAATTCCCTTCTGCTGCAAGCGATGCAATACATCAACTGTATACGCAGAAACTGTATTATCACTTCGAACTAACGTCTCATCACAATCGATGGCTACCATTTTTATATGAGAAAAAGAAGGATTCATTCTTACCTCCTTCACAAGAAAATCTAATACTCTTTATTATACCATTTATAGTGCTTATATAGATAGAATATGCAGTAATGCACTAATATAAAAATATTTGTACAACCCAATAACAGTATTTATAAATCATACAATTTATGCTATATATAACGACAAAACTGTCAATAAATTATCAAAATAGCATAATAAAGGGTATTCTATATCAATTAATTATAGGAATCTATATATTAATCATAACCACCCGTAGAACGGGTGGTTTGCTCTGACCCTATAAGGGTCTTTCTCTAGTGGTGGCCCTCTAAAGAGGGCATTGAATGATCTGACAACCACTCTATTACCACTGGCTGCCCCCTACTCGGGGGCTTTTATTTTGCCTATTTTACCGGCTCACCCGTAAACGGGTCGGTATATTCTTTAAAGTTTAATGTATCTTGTGCTATATCTTCTTGTAATTGATTGCGAATATACTCTTTTATCGCTCCTTCGTATCTTCCCACTGTATCCACATAATATCCTCTACACCAGAAATGTCTATTTCCATACTTATATTTTAAATTTGCGTGTTTATCGAATATCATGAGGCTACTTTTGCTTTTTAAATATCCCATAAAACTTGATACACTTAAATGTGGTGGAATAGTTACTAACATATGAATATGATCCGGACAGCATTCTGCCTCTATAATCTCTACATTTTTCTATTACATAAATCTCTTAAAATTTTACCTACATCAGCTTTTATCCGTCCATAAATTATTTGCCTTCTATACTTTGGTGCAAAAACAATATGATATTTACATCTCCATTTACTATGTGATAAGCTTTTTACGTCATTCATTGACATTGAACCTCCTATGTTGAAATGTTGTGGTTGCCAGACCAACTTCATTTTACCACTAGGAGGTTCTTTCCTTTTCTCTAAGAATTTTTTACCGACCCCCAGTTTAACTGGGGGTTTAGTCATGCCTATTCGGCGTACAATCATAAAAAAAGAGACTCCCGAAGGAGTCTCTTTTATATGATTAACTATCAAATTAGAATTTGTAGTTAAGTTCTGCACGGTAGAAGTCAGCTTTGTCAGTTTTAGCGCTGTCAGCTGTTTTCCAGTCGAAGCCATAGTATGCGGACAAACCAACATTGGATTGTAATGCATAATCAACGGAAGCCATCCAACCTTTAGCGTTTTGGATGTATTTGTGGTTCCAAGTGGAATCGAGTACAGGTGCGTTTTCTTTAGCGTTGAAGTATTGACCTTTAACGCCCCAAGAACCTTTTTTAGCAATGCTGTAGTCGCCAAAACCAACGCCTGCAGTCCAAGCTGTGGAGTCTTCAATATTAGAAGCTTTTACCCATTCGCCACCAACCCAAACTTTGTCGAAGTTAGTGTTAGCATTGAAACCGTAAACGTTTTTGAATTTATTAAGTTTATCGGAACCACCATTATCTTCGGAAACACCTAATTCTTTGCTACCGTTGAAACGAGCATAGAAACCACCTAAATCAGCATGTTTACCTAATTTACCGTTTAAGCCTAAGTATACTACTTCAGCGTTAGCATCTTTTTCTACAGTTGTAGTTGCTGCAGTCGCACCAGCTGGTGTATGGGAAGCAGTCATAAGATTGCTAGAAGTCAAGTAACCATAAGCAGCTTGGAAGCCGATTTTATCGTTACCAGCGTTGAATTGAGCACCATCGAATTGTGCATCATAAGCTAAACCAGCACCGAATATTTGACCGAAACGACCAGCTTTAGCAGATACGCGTTCGCCAAATTTGTGGTTTACATAAGCACGGTCCATTGTTACTGTAGAAGATTTGGATGCATCACCAAATTCATACGCACCTTTAACACGAACTACAGCGTCAGTACGATCGTTTACTTTTGCATTGAATTGGATACGAGCACGAGCATCAGTTTTGGAGGAAGCATGTTCTTGGTCTTCCCATTTAATACGCGTATCGCCAGTAACTTTTACGTTACCAACGCGGTCTTCCAAACGAGCTACACGAACTCCCAAGTTGTTCAATTCGTTGGAGAATTCATCAGCCAAACGGTTGATCATAGCTTGTTGTTCAGCGTTAGCGCGGTCTTGGTTAGCCATAGCTTTAGCTACCATTTGAGCCATTTCGTAACGAGTGATGTTGTTTTGGCCTTTGAAAGTGCCATCTGGGTAACCGTTAACGATACCAGCGTTAGCCAATTGGGAAACTGCTTGGTATGCCCAAGAATCTGGAGTTACGTCGGAGAATGGGTTAGCTGCGAATGCAGTAGTTACACCCAAAACTGCTGTTGCTGCGAAGATTGCTGCGAATTGTTTTTTCATAGTTGAATTCCTTCTTTCTGAAAAATAGAAATATAAAAGGTTACAAGTCATAACATTCACATTCTACTCTGTTCTTCAGAATAAGAATTACTGGGAGTGTCCACGTTTCCTCGCCACATTCTACATCGAAGTTCTTCGTTTCATGTGTTTGTTACTTCTTGTAGGGTGATATTAGCATAACCAAATTTTCGTGTAAACCCTTTTTTCTCAATTTCATTCTCATTATAAAAATTTTATAATTTAAAATGCCCTAAAATGCATTTATTATCTACTTTTATGCGATATATATTTTTTTATTAAAAATATCAAATTTATCTTTTTTTACACTAAATGAGATTTATTATCACATATATTATTAAGTTATACTAATTAATAACATATCTATTAATTAATCGATAGCTATTTTATGCATAATTGGTTCATAAATACCTCATACAATATATTGTGGAATAGATCGATATACATACTAAGCAAATAAATTTTTACCTTTTACTATATATAGATTTATTTTACTATATATATACTATTATATACAAAAGAAAATATTATCTCTTTATATACAACAAAAAAAGACTTCCGAAGAAGTCTTTTTTGTTTGTGAGGGAATTAGAATTTGTAGTTTAATTCTGCACGGTAGAAATCGGAAAGATCATTACCTTTTTGGTCTTTAGAGTTGAAACCATAACCTGCAGATAAGCCTACGTTATCTTGTACTGCATAGTTTACGCTAGCCATATAACCTTTATAACCATTAGATGTATTTGTTAAGTCATACGCTTGATCCCAAGTGGAACTTACGATTGGAGCGTTAGCTTTTTGGTTGAAGTATTGACCTTTTACATCCCATGTACCTTTTTTAGCGATGTCGTAATTACCATAACCAACACCTGCTGTCCAAGCTTGGGAGTCATTTACGTTGGAAGCTTTTAACCATTCACCACCAACCCAAACTTTATCTTTACGTAAATCTGCATTGAAGCCGTATACGTCTTGGCTATCAGAGTTTACTGTGGAACCATTATGGTTCAAGTTGCCGCTAGACAATTTAGAGTAGAAACCACCAACTGTGGATTCTTGACCAACTTTACCTTTAACACCTACATAAGCTACGGAAGGGTTATCGGATTTGGAATTACCATCAGCAGCACCTGCCATCATGTAACCATAAGCACCTTGTACTTGAACTTTATCATTACCTACGTTCAATTGAGCACCATCAAATGTATCATCGTACATTAAACCGCCACCAATTGTTTGTTGGAAACGACCACCTTTAGCAGATACGCTATTACCAAATTTGTGATCTACATAAGCACGATCGATTGTCGCATCAGCACCTTTTGTGGAGTCACCGAATTCGTAATTACCTTTTACACGAACAACAGCTTCAGTTTTATCATTTACTTTACCATTGAATTGAACACGTGCACGGCCATCTGTTAAGGATTTGCTGTTTGTTTTATAAACGCCTTTATCTTCAGAACCTTGGTAACGGATACGAGCATCACCAGTAACTTTTACATTACCTACGCGATCTTCCAAACGAGATACGCGTACGCCCAAGCTGTTCAACTCGTTGGAGAATTCATCTGCTAAGCGGTTAATCATTGCTTGTTGTTCTGCATTAGCACGATCTTGGTTAGCCATTGCTTTAGCTACCATTTGAGCCATTTCATAACGAGTGATATTGTTTTGGCCTTTGAAAGTACCATCTGGGTAACCATTAACGATACCAGATTGTGCTAATTGAGATACTGCTTGATATGCCCAGCTATCTGGAGTTACATCGGAGAATGGGTTTGCAGCGAATGCTGTTGTTACACCTAATACTGCTGTTGCTGCAAAAATTGTTGCGAATTGTTTTTTCATAATGAATTCCTTCTTTCTTATAAATAAGAATTTATAGTATCAGAAGACATTCACTGTATAAGTGGTATAACTATGAAAGATATATTAGGAGTGTCCACGTTTCCTCGACTATATTATCTATCACAGCGTCACCTCTTTATTAGTGGTGCCTTACTGTGATTAGAATATATCACCGTCCAAATTTTTTGTAAAGCATTTTATACAACTTAATTTGATGAAATTTCTTTCATGAATAAAAATAAACCTATAAACATAGATTTTTACTGCATTTTTCAAAATTAAATTTTGCGCAATTTCATTTTATTTATCTAAAATTCATGTATTTTAGATAATAAACCTACAACTTTTAATTATTAAAAATAATGAATATCATATTATTTAATATTTAATACTAATATATAGACCTAAAATATAATTATATTCCTCTTTTCTATTATTAATACCTTTATTTTGTCTCTCTAATTTCTATTAGTAATAACCTTATCAATGCCATTCATCATATATTATCTCTTAAAATATGTAATTAATAATATTAAGCTATAAATACCCCATTATTTAAATACAAAAAGCCTCTCTATAGTAATTACTACTATAGAGAGGCTTTTAGAAGCATTAAATTGCATAGGATACAAAACCTAGGACGTGATCAACTGGAACAGGGCCAATGAAACGACTATCACTAGAATGATTTCGGTTATCCCCCATCACAAATACATGACCTTCTGGAACAGTAACCGGTGTAGAACGTGTATAATTCATTATTGTATCTTTAGTATATGGTTCTTGTAATTGTTCACCATTACGCCATACATGACCATCTTTAAATTCTAATACATCACCTGGACGACCAATAACGCGCTTAACCCATACATCATTTGTTTGAGCAGCTTTATTAAAGACAGATGCATAGTTCATCAATGGTTCTTCTACATCATCCACCCACGTACGAGCGCGATTAACACGACTATCAATGATTACAATTTGTCCATAATTTGGCATTTCATTCATAATATGATGCCACTTCGTTACAATTAAGTATTGACCATTATGTAGTGTATCCTCCATTGATTCACCAGAAACACGTGTTGGTTGAATCAAGAAAATATGAATTACCATGGCAATAATTAATGCCAATACAATGGCATAAATCCAATCTAATATTTCTTTTACTATTTTATTACTCATATTAACCCCTTAATGACCGTTCTTTGTAAATCTACCACCAAATACATCATGTACATCTTGAATCGTAATAAATGCCGATGGATCTACTTCATAAACAGTATTTTTTAACCTCATAATTTCAAGTCTTGTTACTACAGAATATAAAACATGCTTAGGTTGCTTTAAATAGCCCCCTTCACCATACATAATTGTAACACCACGATTAAGGTTCGCATTTAATGCATCTGCAAGATTCTTAGAGTTCTCTGCATCTGTAATAATCATTACCCCTTTAGATTCATCAAGGCCTGTAATTGTAATATCGATCATCTTATAAGCAATGAAATAAGCGATTAAGGAATACATAGCACTATTCCAACTATATACAAAACCTGCGGCACCAAGAATAATGAGATTCATGGCCATTACGATTTCACCAACGGAGAAAGTGGAACGTCTATCAAAGATGATCGCCACAATTTCAGAGCCATCTAAAGAACCACCATTACGTATTATGAGGCCTACCCCAATACCTAAAATGATACCACCAAAGATAGAACCTAAGAATGGATCTGTTGTGATAGGTGTAAAATCATGAGCAAAGGTAGAGAAAATTGCCATCCATACGATAGAAAATAGTGTAGAGAAAGTAAAGTTTTTGCCATTAGCTCTATAGCCAATATATAAGAAAGGCAAGTTAAAGAGTACGACGAAAATACTAAAGGAAATTCCTGAAAGCTCTGCAGCCATCAAGGAAATACCAACTACACCGCCATCGATGATACTATTCGGTACTAAAAATAAATCTAAGCCTATAGTATAAATTAAGGCCCCTAAGATCATCATTAAGCAACGCATAATAAAGTTCGACCAGTTATGCGTTAAAGTTTCATTTTTCATGCACTTCTCCTTTACCGTACAACTGCTCCATAGCATGTAATCTTTTTTCTTCTAACTCACTAGCATCCATCGTATCACCTTGTATGTCATTAACAGCTTGGCTTAGTTGTTTTGTATATCGTAAACCAATAACAAAAGCTGTCAAATCATCTACAGGTTCAGGTGGAAATTGCATAGACGTAGGGATAATTTTACGCCATCCTGTAGGAGGATTATACTTCCAATATAATTTTCGAGCCTCTTCCGTACTATGCGATTCATCAATTAAGCTAGTCGTAATTTTATGATTTCGTCCAATTTGTTGAAGCGATGGATACAAATATTTATGATTTGTACCATTTCCACATACCATATGAACAATTCCATAGTATTCAGTTAATATACGTTCAATTTCACCATTGAACTGTTTTGTCATAATAATTTTACGACATACCATAGTACCAGAAGGTGTCACAATTGCTACACCTGTTTTTTCATTGCCTGGATCTACAGCCAAAATGTACGTAGTATCAGTCATATTATTATCCTCATTTCTAATACAGCATTTATATTTTAACACAAAACGAAGGTCTTATGTAAAAATTTACATAAGACCTTCGTTTAAAGTATATAAACCAAAATACTATTCAATTTAATAAGCTGGCATTTTAGCCTTATCATTAAAAACAGGCATTTGAGTAATACGTAACTTAAGATGTACAGGACCAGATGAATATGTATCACCATCAACATACGCTTCTACATGAACCTTGCCATGTATTGTAGCAATACGACGAATAGCCGTAAACAAATCATCCCCTGGTATCGTTCCGATATCACCAGATAAGGAGTCTGGAATAATACCTTTCTCTCTTGCCTTTTCATTTACTTGCTTTAAGAATTGAAGCATAGCAGATTGAGCGTTAGGTCCACCATCCATTATAGCAGAATGAATTACTTCCCCATTTTTATAAATAAATTGTTGTGGGTAAACTTGGATAACTGCTACCGCTGGTTCACCAGCAATAATATTTCCAGCAGCAACCACTTGAACCACCATTGGAGTCTTTGCACTATTAAGCTTTTGTGTAGCTACCTCAATATTCTGACGATCTACATATACAACAGCCTGATCTTGATCTTCTATACCAAGACGACGTAATACCAATTTATTTGTATCATCAATAATATTTTTGATGGCTGCATTGCTATCTTCTTCACTTAAACCAGGTCGAACAACAGCTTGCGCCAATAATTGATCAACTTGGAAAAGAATTGTACCTTCACGCAAATGAATAATGCCATTTTGCAACTGTTCCTGCGTTGTCTGTAAATCCTTAATATGAGCTTCCATCTTGGCTCTTGTAGCCTCTAAATCAGCTAATTTTTTAGATACTTCATCATATGAAGCTTGAAGTGTAGCTAACTCAGCTTCAGTCGCATCTTTAGCCGCTTGTGCACTAGCCAACTCAGCCTTAGTTGCATCAACCTCTTTACGAATTTGCTCTATTTCAGCCATTCGTTCTGCTAATTCTTGCTTATTTTGCTCAAGCAATGCTTGTCCTCGAATAAGCTCTTGCGTCTTAGCAGCTACCTCATCATTAAGTTGCTTCATATCTGCTCGTAACTGATCCATCCCAAAGAGCGCTGTTCGTACGCTTTGAGATGTAATAGTTAATACACCTACTGTAGCAGCAGCAACTAACAATCCCGTTACGATAGTAACAATTATGGACGTATGTTTAGGCCGTAATCCAAAGAGGGACATGCGACGCTTACCAACTTTAGTGCCTAACTTATCCCCCATGTAGGCAATAAGTCCCCCCATAAGGGCAATAATAACTAATATTTTAACACCTACTAACATCGAGTCCCTCCTTTCATAAGATTACACAATTATTGGATTCGAAAATATGCTATTTCGTAAATCAAATTTATTTCTTTATATACTAGGTTACTTAGATACACGCCAATTCAAATATAGGCCAGCAATGATGCCTAATGTATCTGGAATTAATGCAGCAAATACGGTTGGCAATGCACCACCTTTACCTAATGCACCAGCAAATGTCATCACCCCATAATAAATAAAGATGATTAAGATACTGATACCAAAACCAATAGATGAGCTAGAACGTTGCTTTTGAAGACCTAATGGAGCACCTACAAGAGCAAATACAAAGCTAGCTAATGGAATTGTAAAACGTTGATACATTTCCATTTCTAGTTTATTGGCATTCGTATAAGCCGCCTTATATGCTTTAATTTGATGACGTAATTCTTTGATTGTTAATTCTTCTGGTTTACGTTGATCTTGTTGAATATCCTTTGGTGCAGACTTAATTGGCAAGGATTGCTCCTTGAACTTCATTGTACGTTCTACACCATCACCAGCGGAAATATCATAAATAATGCCGTTTTGCATCACCCAATATTGACCATTCCAAACAGCAGTATCTGCATTTTCAACTTGTTGTAACTTGCCACCTTCACCAAACTGTTGCACCGTAATCATGCTTAATTTTTTAGTCTCCGCATTGTAGCTTTTAGCATACATTAATGTGCCTAAATCATTACCATTCATTGTTTTTAAAACGATATGATTTTGTGTTTGAGGTGATGCATTTTTCATAATCTGTTCACGCACAATCGTTTGATACATATTATTTGTACGTGGTACAACAAATTCATTAAATGCGACAGCCCCAATTGAGATGATAAGGGCAATAATGTATACAGGCATCGCTAAGCGTAAAAAACTAAGACCACCGGCACGCATAACAACAATCTCACTAGTACTGCTCAAGCGACTAAAGGTCATAAGTGAAGCCAATAGTACTGACATTGGGAATGTTAAGATAACAATGCTTGGTAATGCCAACACAAAAGCTTTCATAACGAGAACTAGCGGTGCCCCATATTCAGTAATATATTGAGCAATTCTAAATAATGTACCTGTGCCAATAAAAATACTGGTAAAAGCAAATACCCCAAATAGGAACGGACCTACAAAAGCTTTTAATATATATTTATCTAATAATCTCATAGTCCCCTCCTATAATCTAAAGTTATCCCCTAAGTAATGCTCACGAGCGATTGGGTCGTTTGCAATTTCTTCAGGGGTGCCTTCTAGGAGGATTTTACCACTACTTAAAATATAAGCCTTATCTACAATCCCCAATGTTTCACGCACATTGTGATCTGTAATCAAGATACCAATACCGCGATTTTTTACATGCAAAATGATTTGTTGAATGTCAGCAACTGCGATAGGGTCGACGCCAGCAAAAGGTTCATCGAGAAGAATAAAATTCGGTTCTAACGCAAGACAACGAGCGATTTCTACGCGACGGCGTTCACCACCAGATAGCTGCATCCCCATACGATCTCGAACATGACCAATATGAAATTCTTCAATGAGGGATTCCACTATAGCTTCAATTTCATCAGATTTCTTTGATGTTGTTTGTAACATAGCACGAATATTATCCTCAACAGTCATGGAGCGAAAAATTGATGCTTCTTGTGGAAGATACCCAATACCTTCAGCAGCTCGTTTATACATTGGAATATTCGTAATATCCTTGCCATCAACGGTAATGATACCAGAACTAGGTCGTTCAATGCCAACAATCATATAGAATGATGTAGTTTTCCCTGCCCCATTAGGACCTAGGAGCCCAACGACTTGCCCCTTATCAACGCGTAAACTAACCCCTTCTACAACATTGCGACCGCTAAAGGTTTTGACTAAGTTTTTGGTTTCTATATACATATTTAATCCTTATTTATTCGGAACAATGACGAGTGTACTACGTCCACCTAATGTTTCAGCAGAATCATCAGCTAAACGAATTTTCAGTTCCG
>ERZ773059.1404-NODE-1404-length-11828-cov-3.795464_pt1 | contig 11828 bp, 15 predicted proteins | sample MGYA00580514_ERZ773059 | MGnify/ENA primary metagenome ERZ773059 (study PRJEB29015, sample SAMEA2737981) | human oral metagenome | biome: human oral; feature: human-associated habitat; material: dental | place: China | collected 2056 ...
GGCGCAAGGTTTGATTTCTAAATTTGAGCGCAAAGCGCGTAACACGCAAATTTTAAACCTAAAATTCTGCGCACTGCATTAAATTTAACTCAAAAACCCGTGATCAAAAAGGTGCGTGATTAGGATTTTAAAACCAAGAGCGATGAGGATCGCACCGCCTAAAATCAGCGCCTTTTGCTCCAAAAACTCTCCCGCAAATTTACCAACGTAAAACGCCGCGACGCTAAACACAAAGCAAACTACTCCGATCACGGCGGCGCTAAAGTAGACGTCTGCGGCCGTAAAGCTAAGCGTCACGCCCACGGCTAGCGCGTCGATGCTGGTGGCAAACCCGCCTGAAAGCAGCATCTTCGTATCGAGGCTCACGGCCTGCGCGGGCTCGTTTCTACAGGCTTCGCGGATCATCTTTACGCCCAAAAAGCCCAAAATCGCAAACGCGATAAAATGATCGATCTGCGCGATAAATCTCGCAAACGTCGCGCCCAAAAAGTAGCCCGCAAGCGGCATCGCCGCCTGAAAAAATCCAAAAACAAACGCAATAAATAAAATCTTTGATAGCGCGAGATTGCGGTATTTGGCGCCGTTTGCGATGCTAAGCGCCGCCGCGTCCATAGCAAGCGCGATAGAGAGAAGTAAAAGCTCCATTTCGTCCTTTCAAAAAGGCTAATTTTAACTCAAAATTTGCCTCTTGCGGATAATCTTGCTCAAATTTACGTCTAAATTTGACGTCTGAAATTTGAAGCCGCACAGACGGGTACGCCGTATAAATTTGAGCTTAAATTTAGCTCCTAAATCACGGCTCAAATTTGCATTTTAAATTTTGCAAATTTAGCCCTCCGCGCCGTAAAGATGCGGGTAAATTTGCCCTAAAAAGGACAAAATTTATCCGTTTAAAAGCCGAGTTTTAATATCATAACCGCCGAAATTTACTTTAAGGAAAAATCGATGAAGAAAAGTTTGATCTTATGCGCGGTTTTGCTCGCCGTTTCGGCTCAGGCTAATTGGCAAGAGACGCTAAATCAAGGCGCGCAGATACTGGGCGCGGCAAACTCGGGCGACTACAAAAGCGCGGTCAGCTCGGCTCTAAACGCCGCCGTTAAGGAGCTGTCAAACGGGGGATTTTTAAAAAACGCCACGGCTAAAATCCCGCTGCCAAAGAGCCTGGAAACAGCGGCAAATTTGGCTAAAAAAGTGGGCGGCGAAAAATGGGCGAACGAGATGGTAACCTCGATAAATAACGCGGCAAGCGCGGCCGTGCCTGGGGCTGCGGACGTATTTTCGGGCGTGATAAAAAATATGAGCGACGCGGACGTGAAAAAGGTGCTAGAGGGCGGCAAGGATAGCTTTACGAAGTTTTTGCAACAAAACTCGAGCCAGAAGCTGCAAGCCGTGTTTAAGCCGATCATCACCAAAATGATGAGCGACAATACCTTTGCCACTGCGTATAACGGGCTAAATTCGTTCGTCGCAGGTAGCGCGCTGGCAAAATCAGACGCCGCAAAGCAACTAAAAGGCATCGCAACTAGCATGGGCGCGGGCGAATACATCCCCCAAGAAAACGAGGATCTAAACGACTACATCACGCGCAAGACGCTAGACGGGCTATTTAACGTGATGAGCGAGAAGGAAAGCTCGCTAAGGGGCGGCGCCGTGGAGCAGGGCACGAAAATCCTGCAGGGAATTTTCAAGTAAAATAAGGGAGAATAGTGAAAAATAGTTTGGAATTTCGCGCCGACGTAGGCATGATTTTTGTTGCGATAGTCTTTGGTTTAGGCTATCTGCCTACCTCGCTAGCGCTTGCTACTAACGGCGTTTTTGGCGTTTTGTTTTGGAGATTTTTGCTAGCGGCGATCATAGCCGGCGCGATATTTTATAAAAAGCTAAAAGACGTAAGCGCGCCTGATATAAAATCTGGCGTGATCTTGGGTCTGTTTTTGTTCGCGGGATTTGTTAGTCAGACTTTCGCGTTTAAGTACGCCGATACCTCGTCCGTGGCCTTTATCATCGGGCTAAACGTGGCTTTGGTGCCTTTTATCGCGGCGGGGCTTTTTAGGCATAAAATTTACTCCTACGCGTATGTTGGCGTGGCGTTTGCGGTGGCGGGGCTTTATATGATAGGCGATACGAAGGTGGGCTTTGGCCTGGGCGAGATTTTGGCTCTGGTTTGTGCGTGCGCCTACTCCTTTCACATCGTGCTAACGAACCGCCTAGTGCAAAAGTGCAACCTCGTAAATATGGTCTATTTTGAAATTTTGACCCTAATCGCGCTTTGTTTTGTGGCTATTTTGGTTTTTGAGGACGCTAAAATCGCTCCCGTCGTGGACAGGGCGTTTATCATAGCGATGCTAGTCGTGGGCGTGCTGGGCACGGCGTTTGCGTTTTTTGCGCAGGCACTTATGCAAAAATTTACCACGCCGGTTAAAACGGCGATATTTTTCACTCTCGAGCCCGTAACCGCGGGAGCGATGGGGTATTTCGTCGGCGCGGAGGACATCAGCGCGTACAGGCTTTGCGGCGCGGCGCTTATCTTGGTTGGAGTTTTGATTAGCGAGATAGGCAGCTACCTGCGCGCTAAAAAGGAAAATTTAGCCTAAATTTCGGCGTTTTACTCAAAGCGCCGGCCCGCCGTAAGATCAAATTTATCAAATCGCCGCCAAATTTACTATCGCGGCGATTTTGACGAAAATCTTTTAAAATCGCCTCTTAAATTTAGCTTTAAATTTATCGCCGTTTCGCTCGATAGCAAGACGGCGGCGACTTTTAAATTTGACGCGATAAAGCCCGAATTTAGTCAAATTGCGTTAAATTTGCCCCTTAAATTTAGCTAAAGAAATCAGATGAAAAAATCAACCGAATTTAAGGCTGACCTCGCGCTGTTCGTGATCGCGCTGGTCTGGGGCGTGACGTTTTTGCCGATGGCGCAGACGCTAAAGACCAACGGCGTTTTTACGCTTTTGTTTTGGCGGTTTTTGATCTCGGCCGTCTTGATGGCGCTCATAAGCCTCAAATTTACGCGTAAGATCGATCCCAATTCGCTAAGATTCGGCGCATTTTTAGGCGCGCTTTTGTTCGCGGCCTTTACGCTTCAGACCTTTGCCCTAAAATACGCCCCAAGCTCTACCGTCGCCTTTATCACGGGGCTAAATGCCGTTTTTACGCCTTTTATCGCGCTTGCTTTTTTTGGACAAAAGGTCGTAGTTTATGCTTTTATCGGCGCGTTTTTGTCGGCGGCGGGGCTTTATTTTCTAACGGGCAGCGAGCTGGGTTTTGGCGTCGGCGAGGGGCTTAGCGTCGTTTGCGCGCTTGGTTTTGCGCTACATATCATTTTCACGGGCGTTTTGGTACGCAGGTGCGAGCTGTACTGGATGGTGAGCGCGCAGTTTGCGGCCGTGGCGGCGCTTTGTTTCGTCGCGGCGCAGATTTTCGAACCTCGCGGCGTCGTGCCCGTTTTGGACGAGGCGTTTTTTATTGCGGTCGCGGTAACGTCGGTGTTTGCGACGGTTTTGGCGTTTTTCGTGCAGACGGCGGCGCAGCGCTACACCACGCCCGTTAAAACCTCGCTTATCTTTACCTTTGAGCCCGTGAGCGCGGGGATAGTAGGGTATTTCGTCGGCGGCGAGATACTAAGCGGCGTGCAGATAGCAGGAGCCGGGCTCATACTCTTTGGCATCGTCGTTAGCGAAGTGGGCAGCTACTATAAAAACAAAAGATCGCGGGAAATTTGAGCTAGTGGCTTTGCATGCTTAAATACGGGGCGGCCGAATTTTACGGTTAAATTTAAAAATTTCGACGTAAATTTGGCCGCAAAAAGGAAGGGGAAAATGAACGAGGATGAAAATTTAGCGGCGCCAAAGTGGATGGAGCTTGACGCTGAAGAGAAAATTTTGTGCGAATTTGAGCTCGTGCATACCATCCACAAAGAAGTCAGAGCCGCGCTTTGTATTTTTTATACGCGGGCGACAAGGGTTTTGACGTAGGCGCTGTTTGGTTTGCTATGACGGCGGGCTGCGCATTTTTATTTTGCCTTTTTGCACGGCAAAGCATAAAGACCGCCAAAGCAAAAAAATTATACGTCTCAAACAAGCGCTTTATAACGCAGCGCGATACAGTCGGTATCGGCGACGTGTATTTTAGGTATTTTGACTCTGGCTATTCGTGGATATCGTTTAAAGTCGAGCTTTGTTTTTATGAAAACAAAAAATTTCTCTTTTACTGCGTAGCGGACGAGGAGAGCGATGAGTATAAAAATTTGATAAATTCGCTATACGAGATTTCAAAAAACGACCGCCTCTTGCAAAAGCACCTAGGCTACTACGTAAAGCAAAAGCAAATCAATCCGTAAATTTAGCCAAATTTGAGAGCGCCGCGCAGTCTGTCGCCTGCGGGCTCACAAGCCAAATTTGATCAAATTTGACCCTAAAACGCCGAATCTACCGCCTTTTTACCGCCGTAAATATAAAAAAGCAAACCGAAGCGATGAGGATGATGCTAGCACCGCTGGTTAAATTCGCCTCAAAGCTCAGCCACAGCCCGCTCACGCAAAACGCGGCCGAGATGAGCGCGGCGTTTAGCATCATCGTGCCCAGGCGGCTCGAGACCGCGCCCGCGATGTAGGGCGGGATCGTGAGTAGCGCGATAACAAGGATGAGTCCGACCGCGCGTATCGTCATCACGACGCTTAGCGCCATCATGCACGTTAGCGCGTAGTAGAGCAGCGTCGTGCGCACGCCGCGAAGCCGCGCAAACTCCGCGTCAAAGCTAAGCGCCTCAAACTGGCGGTAAAATAGCGCGACGGACACGAGTATGACGCAGTTTGCGACCGCCATGAAAACAAGATCGCCCTGCGGTACGGCCAAAATAGAGCCGAAAAGATAGCTCATCAAATCGACGTTGTAGCCGGGTGCTAGGTCGGTGAGGATGATACCAAACGCCATGCCAAACGCCCACAGCGCGCCGATGACGGAGTCCATTTTGCTTTTGTCTTTGAGCGTGATCGTGGCGATGAGTAGCGCCAAAAATACGGAAAACAGGCTCGCACCCAGCAACGGCTCGAGCGAAAAATAAAACGCGATACCAAGCCCGCCGTATGCGCCGTGAGCGATACCGCCCGCGATGAAAACCATGCGGTTTATGACCGTGAGCGTGCCGATCACGCCGCAGGCGATGCTAACGAGGATGCCTGCCAGCAGGGCGTTTTGCATGAAATTTAAGCTAAGAGCTTCTAGCATTTGTTTCCTTTTTTTACTTTTTTCGGCGTTTGGGGGTTCCCGTTTTTATATTAAATTTCGTCGAAAATTTAAATTTTATCTGCTGAGACCTGCACCTTTAAGATGCTAAATTTGGTTTGGTTAAATTTAAGATTCTCTACAAATTTTTAGTTTTTCTTTTTCTTGGGAGGCGGAAGGGGTTTCTACTTACGAAGCGTCGCCCCTTCCGCCCCCAAACCCCCACCATCCCCACTGCACGTGATATGTTGCTGCACTGCGTGCAGGTTTAAATTTGATGCTATCGCGTCGCGTGTTTTTTAGTTTAACATTTTTGCGATGCAGGTCTAGGTGACTCAAATTTATAAATTTAGCTTCAAATTTGAGTGCAAAACGATAAGGCGCGGTATTTTTTCTTTAGACGAGGCGGAAATGAGCCGAGCGAGGGCGCATACATATAGTATGTAACCGAGCTTCGGCGAAATTTCTAACGAAGTATAAAGGAAAAAGACAAGCCGCCGCCAAATTTAGTGACGTCCGCAGCCGCACTCCTTGAGCGCCACCTCCACATCGCAAAAATGCCTATGCTCGCTCGCCAAATGCTCGATAAAATCCTGCTTAGAGCCGTGCGAGATCTCGTGCATGAAAAGATCGTGATTGACGTAGGCGACCTTGGTAGCGAAATTTAGCGTCAAATTTACGTCGTGGCTGATGAGCACAACGCCCGTGCCGTCCTCGTTTATCTGTTTTAGCAGCCTATAAACATCGGCTTGACCCTTCGTATCGATACTGGCGGTGGGTTCGTCTAGCATCAAAATTTTAGCCTTCGCGCAAAGCGCGCGCGCGATATAGACGCGTTGGCGCTGTCCGCCGCTTAGCTCGCCGATCTTGCGCCGCGTAAATTCGCCCATCCCGACGCGCTCCAGCGCCGCCTCGGCCTCTATCTTGTCGTCCTTGCCGTAAAATCCAAACAGCTTTTTATCTATCCGTCCCATCAAAACGACCTCGAGCACGCGCATCGGGAAGCTTTGATTTATCGGGATATTTTGCGGGACGTAGCCAACGGCCTTGCTCACGCTAGCTGGCTCCTGACCAAACACCTCGATCGTGCCGCCGCTTGGCTTGTTTAGCCCTAACATCAGCTTTAAAAGCGTGCTTTTACCGCCGCCGTTTGGGCCTATGATAGCTAGAAAATCCTTGCAGTCGTACTCTAAATTTATGCTCTCAAACACGAGGTTTTCATCGTAACCGAAGCTCAAATTTCGCACCGAAATATCGCTCATAAAACGCTCACCTTACCCGAAATATAAAACATAAAAACGCCAAGCCCGAGCATCACAAAAAGTGCGGTAAACTCGCAGCAAGTCCGCAGCGCGCGAAATCTCACCGCGCCCTTTAGCTTAAAGCCGCAAACGGCCGCCAGAAATATCACCGCGCCCATGCCAAGCCCCATAAACAGGCCGCTAGCAAGCCCCGCCGCGTAGCTGTTTAGGCTAAATGCCAGCACGAAAACCAGCAGCGTACCTGGACACGGCACGAGCGATCCTGCTAGCACCACGAGCCACTCGCTAGCGGTTTTTGGCGCCTCGGTAGAAGCCCTACAGGCCGCGCAGCCGCACTCGCTCTCGTGAACGGCGGGGTTAAATTTGGCGGAATTTGCGCTCAAATTTGACGAGGGGGCTAAATTTGAACCAAAAACTTTGCTCGCCCCATTTGCGCCCTTTTCGCCTGAAACAGGTGCGGCGGCAAAGCTAAATTTAGGCTTTAGAGCCGTTTTTTTGAGCTTAGCGTAGATCATATAAAGGCTCACGCAAACGATCGTCACGGCCGAGATTTTTGTCATCGCACCCGCCATGTCGCTAACCTTGTTCGTCAAAAACGCGTTTAAAAAAACGTAGCTAAAAAGCACGAGCAAAAACGCTCCCGCCACGTGCGCGAACCCGACTTTCATCGCAAAAGCCAGCGCGCGCGAGTAGCTGCCGCCGTTCGCGACGAAGTAGCTAGCCGTGAGCATCTTAGCATGCCCGGGACCTGCTGCGTGCAAAAAGCCGTAAAAGAAGCTAACTGCGGCTAGTAGGGCGAAATTTAGCGCGTTTAGTTCGGCGCTATTTATCTTGATGAGCTCTTTTAGGCGCTCTAAAAACTGTAGGCTCATGCCCGAAACGGAGTCAAATTTAGCCTTATCTGCCGCGTCTATTTGCTCTAAATTTTGCTTATTTTGCGCTTTAACTAGCGAGCTAAGCTCGGGCTTTGCGGGCTCTATTTTAGGCGCTTTTGAAGTCATTTCAAAAAACGCCGCGCTCAAATTTACGTTTGGCACGAGATAAATTTTAACAGTGAGTGCGTAGGGCTGGGGCGAGCTTATTTTAAAGTTAAAAAATCCCTCGTGGTCAAAAACCTCGACCGTGACGACGCGGCCGTCCTTGACCGCTAAATTTAGCTCTAAAATATACTCGAAATTTAGCCTGCCCCCATCCAGATAAACCCGCTGCGAGAGCGTTTTGGTATGCAGGTTTACGGTCTCGCCCGCGCCGTCGTAGTAACCCACGCTAGTTAGATATCCGCGCGGCACGATGTAGTCGAGCAGGGATTTTTGCACCTTCCACGCTTCGTTTTTGCTAAGCGCTTTGTCGGCATTTTCGTCGTAGCTTTGTAGCGTTAGTTCGGTGAAATTTTCAGAAAACGTCCATGTTACGACGGCTGTTTTTATCATGTCGCCTTGCAGGTTAAATTTAATGTCGGCATGCGCGGTCGGAGTGTAAAGCGAGCACAGAGCGCAGGCGTGCGCAAAGCTAAAAAAGGACGCAAAAAGCGCGAAAATAGCGAGTATGCGTCCAAATTTCATTTATAGGCTCTTTGCGAAAATTTGCGCCGTTTTGCGTAGCTCGGCATCCCAATCAAGCGGCAGCTGATCGATCTCTACGACGCTAGCACCGCTTTCTTTAGCGATGGTTTGCGCAGCTTTTTTAGAAAACTGCGGAGCGACGAAAATGACCTTCACGCCGTGCTCTTTGGCTTCCTCGATGAGCTCTTTTAGCTCGGCCGGTTTTGGTTCTTTGCCATCCACTTCGATCGCGATTTGCTCTAGATCGTAGCGCTTAGCAAAGTAGCCCCAAGACGGGTGATAGACGATAAATTCGCGGTTTTTGACGTTTGCTAGAGTATTTTTAATAAAGCCGTCAAGCTCGTCAAGCTTAGCTTCAAATTTAGCCAAATTCGCCTCAAAAAGCGCCTTGTTCTCAGGATATTTTTCGATTAGCGCGGCGGCGATATTTTTAGCTTGGACTTTTACCAAAACGGGATCTAGCCAGATGTGCGGGTCAAATTCGCCGTGGTGATGCTCGTGATCGTGGTGGTCATGGCCTGCATGCTCGTGTTTATGCTCGTGGGCTGCGTGCTCGTGCTTGGCGTCATGATGATCGTGGTCCGCGTGCTCGTGGTGGCCTTCAAATTTGATTTTTTCTACGCCCTCATCGGTTTTTACGATTTTGAGATTTGGATAAGATTTTTGAAATTTCGGCAGCCAAGCCTCCTCAAACTCGATCCCGATAGCAAAATATAGATCGCTTTTTTCAAGCGCGGTCATCTGTTTTGGCTTTGGTTCGTACGTGTGCGGATCGGCTCCTTTGCCTACCATTACGTTTACCTCGACCGCGTCGCCCGCGATTTGCTTGACGAAATACTGCTGCGGCAAAATACTGACGCTAACTTGCCCTTTGGCGTATAACGCGACTAAGCCCAAACATAAAAACGCGAAAATTTTTCTCATTTTTATCCTTTCCGTGTTAAAATTTGGGCGAAATTATATCAAAAGCAACTTAGTTGCAAATTAATTTTTCTCAAGGTATAATACCCTAAAATTCTTAATGCGGAGGAAAGATATGAGCGAAAATTTGGAAGAAAAAGCCGGTTTTGAGGAGCTTTTAACGAAAAATGATATCAAAATCACTCCGCTTAGACTTGAGATTTTGCACATTTTACACGCCGCCGCCGCACCGCTTAGTTATGATGAAATTTTAGCGCAAATCGACGCGAACAAAACCACGTTTTACCGCTGTATGGACCTTTTTGAAGCTAAGGGCATCGTGCTAAAAAGCGAAAATAACCGCAAAAATTTCTACGAGCTTGAAAGCGGGGCAAAGGCGTATTTCGTCTGCGACGTCTGCCACAAGATGACAAACATCGACATGCCTCGTCTAAAACAAAATCACGTCAAAAGCGTCGTGGTTAAGGGTGTTTGCGACGAGTGCTTTTAAATTTTTCGCTTAAATTTGACGGCAAATTTTGCAGCTTAAATCCGCTTGCCGAGCAAATTTTGTCGCAAATTTTATAAAAATACGATCTACTAAATTTAAAGCGGCCGCTTAGTCAAATTTAAAAACTCAAATTTGACGCGGGCTCTATAAAACTAATCCTCGTAAAGCTTTGCAATCTCTGGCGGTATCGCGATCGGACGACCGCGCGCAAGATCAAAAAACACGTAAGTCGTCACCGCGCTAGCGACAGATACGCCATCTTTGCTAAACTCGTAAAAACGCTTCGAGCAGCTTCTTTTTTCAGGCTGCGTCCAGGTTTTCACGCGCACTTTATCGCCCAAAAACAGCTGCCCCAGATAGTCTATCTCGTGCCTGCGCACCATCCACGTGCGGTTTTGCGCGAGATTTGTCTCGATGAGGTCGCCAACGGCGTTTGAGTGCGCGTTGGCCGCTTCTTGCATCCAGATGACGTAGTGAGCGTTGTTTGCATGATGATTCACGTCGATGGCGTCCTCGCCCACTGTAAATTCGTAGTAAAAAATTTTCATTTTCGCTCCTAAAAACGCTAAAATTGTAGCAAAAATTTAAAGGCAAACAAAATGAAAGAGATGTGGGACAAAAAGGCGGCGAGCTATCCGCGATTTACGGGCGAACCTAGCGTTTTTCATAGAGGGCTTTACGCTAAGATCGCCGAGTTTGGCATCAAATTTGAGGGCAAAAGTGTCGTGGATATAGGCTGTGGCACGGGCGTGCATACGCTGTTTTTGGCGCAAATTTGCCGCGAGATAACGGGTATGGATATCTCGGGCGAGATGCTAAAAGTCATGGTTGAAGACGCGGCCAAATTTAATATTTCAAATTTAACCGCCGTTCAAAGCGATTTTAAAAACTTTAATCCAAACTGCGTTTACGACGTGGCTTTCAGTACAATGAGCCCCGCGATCGCGGACGAGGAGGATTTTGTCAAATTTATAAATTTGGGCGAAAAAAGGGTCTATCTTTGGTGGAACAAACCGCGTTATTCAAGCGTTTTGGAGCTTTTTTACGAGGGCTCGCAGAGAGGGTGCTTTAAAGAAAAGGCAAATTTTTTCGAAGAGTACTTGCGCCGCGAAAATATCGCTTTTAACTCCTGCGTGCTTGAGGAGTCTCGCGAGCAAAAACGCACGCTTGAAGAGATGACGCAAAACGCACTTTGGCATTTACAAATCGCAAATTTTACGCACGATGAAAACGTGGTCAGATCGCGGCTACAGAGCATCGCGCAGGACGGCTTGGTTACGGAAAAAATCGTCTCTTCAATGAAGCTTTTAGTTTTTTAAGATATAATCGCGATATTTATTTAAAATTTAAAAAGGATTTTAGTTGTCGCGAGCGTTTTTGCAGATATTTTCGTGCGTTTTATGCTTCTTTTGCGTTCAAGCTTTCTCCGCTTCGCACGTTTTATCTCCGATTGCTCAGCCGAAATTTGACGAACAAAAAGCCAGACTAGGCAAGGAGCTGTTTTTCGACGCCTCGCTAAGCCCGAGTGGAACGCTATCTTGCGAGAAATGCCACAACCTTTACTGGGACTTAAGCGGTACGAGTAAAAAGAACGTAAAAATCTCCGCCGACGAGGAGATTAGCTCGCCAACTGCGCTAAATTCGGCGCTAAATTTTATCTTTTTTAAAAACGGCGAAGTTAAGGATATAGCCGAGCAGGTTAGGCAGAGCTTGACCGGCAAAAATCAGCTTGCTAGCGAGCCGAAATTTCTAGTCCAAAAGGTAAATCAAAACTCTGTTTATAGGAATAAATTTGAAGAGCTTTATGAGGATGGGGTAAGCTTTGAAAGTATCGTCGATGCGCTGGTAAATTTTGAAAAGGCCCTCATCACGCCAAACGCCAAATTCGACAAATTTATCAGCGGCGACGAGAGCGTTTTCGACGATGAGGAAAAGCGCGGATTTGAGCTTTTTAAAACAATCGGCTGCATAAACTGCCACAGCGGCGCAAATATAGGCGCAAATCTCTACTACGAGCTAAAATTTGACGCAGACGGCAACAAAACCGGCCGCTACAAAGTACCCAGCCTGCGAAATATCGAAAAAACCGCGCCGTATCTTTATAGTGGCGAGCTAGCCGATCTAAAAGAGGCGCTAAAAATAATCGCTAAAATGCGCATAAACTACGATCTAAGCGACGAGCAGACGCACACGCTTTATAAATTCTTGCTGACTTTAAGCGGCGAAAAACCGGAAATTTTAAAATGAAACACAAGATAATCTTTCATAAAATTTTATTTTTTACTATCGTTTGTATCGTATTTTTCGGTACCGTGATGACCTATAAGGCCACCAAGGACCTAGTAACCGCTGATGAGCGGTAAGGCAC
>ERZ773059.1405-NODE-1405-length-11825-cov-14.421580_pt1 | contig 11825 bp, 12 predicted proteins | sample MGYA00580514_ERZ773059 | MGnify/ENA primary metagenome ERZ773059 (study PRJEB29015, sample SAMEA2737981) | human oral metagenome | biome: human oral; feature: human-associated habitat; material: dental | place: China | collected 2056 ...
CCTTTCACTTTTTGCCAAATTTCTTCGGTAATAAATGGCATGAGCGGGTGTGCTAAACGCAACAATTTTTCCAACACATGAACCAAGGTTTGGCTTGCTGCACGAATTTGCGCTGCGTTGCCGTTGGCAAACACCGGTTTGGTGAGTTCCAAATACCAGTCACAAAATTGGTTCCAAGTGAATTCATAAATCGCATTGGCGCAAAGGTCGAAACGATATTGGCTTAATGCACTGCGGAAAGTTTCTACTGTGCGATTGAATTCAGATTGAATCCAACGGTCTGCCACGGAAAATTCAATTTCGCCTTGGCTTAAATCTAATTTGTCATTGGTGAGTACAAAACGGCTTGCGTTCCACAATTTATTACAGAAGTTGCGATAGCCTTCTAAACGTTTCATATCCCAGTTAATATCGCGACCGTTTGAGGCCAATGCAGCTAATGTGAATCGCAATGCGTCTGTGCCGTGAGCGGCAATGCCGTCCGCAAATTCTTTGCGGGTCGCTTTGGCAATTTTCTCCGCTAATTGCGGTTGCATCATGTTGCCGGTGCGTTTTTCAAGTAAATCTTCAAGGCTGATGCCGTCGATCATATCGATTGGATCAAGCACGTTGCCTTTCGATTTCGACATTTTTTGGCCTTGCTCATCACGGATTAACCCCGTCACATACACGGTTTTGAATGGGACTTGCGGTTTGCCGTTTTCATCTTTCACAAAGTGCATCGTAAACATAATCATACGCGCAACCCAGAAGAAAATGATATCGAAGCCGGTGATTAACACATCGGTCGGATGGAACATTTTGAGTTCTTTGGTTTGCTCCGGCCAACCTAAAGTTGAGAACGTCCACAAGCCTGATGAGAACCACGTGTCTAGCACGTCTTCATCTTGTTTTAACTCAACCGCAGAATCCAAGCTGTATTTTGACCGCACTTCGGCTTCGTTGCGCGCGACATAAACGTTGCCTTCTGCGTCATACCACGCAGGAATACGGTGTCCCCACCAAAGTTGGCGAGAGATACACCAATCTTGAATATCACGCATCCAAGAGAAATACAGGTTTTCATATTGTTTCGGTACGAATTGGATTTCGCCGTCTTCCACCGCTTTAATTGCCACATCAGCAAGCGGTTTCACGCTCACATACCATTGGTCGGTTAACATTGGCTCAATCGGCACGCCACCACGGTCGCCGTAAGGCACTTTCAAATCATGCGGTTTAATTTCGTCTAATAAACCTAACGCTTCAAAATCTGCCACAATTTTCTTACGTGCAGCAAAACGCTCTAAACCACGGTAATCAGCAGGAATCGTCGCTTCATAACCTGCAAGCGGTTTGCCGTCAGTACCGATAATTTCCGCGTCATCACGAATATCTGCGTTTAAGGTTAACACGTTGACCATCGGCAAACTGTGACGTTTACCCACTTCGTAGTCGTTAAAGTCATGCGCAGGGGTGATTTTCACTACCCCCGTACCGAATTCACGATCTACATATTCATCGGCAATAATTGGAATCTCACGGTTTGCAAGCGGTAGAATTACCGTCTTACCTTGCAAATCTTTGTAGCGTTCATCTTCAGGATGCACAGCCACCGCTGTATCGCCCAACATAGTTTCTGGACGCGTGGTTGCGACAACTAAATAATCTTTACCATCTGCCGTTTTTGCACCGTTTGCTAACGGATAACGGAAATGCCAAAGGGAGCCTTTGCTCTCTTTATTTTCCACTTCTAAATCAGAAATCGCGGTGTGAAGTTTTGGATCCCAGTTTACTAAGCGTTTGCCACGGTAAATCAAACCTTCTTCGTGCAAACGAACAAACACTTCTTTTACAGCATTGGATAAACCATCGTCCATCGTGAAACGCTCACGCTCCCAGTCGATTGAGTTACCTAAACGACGCATTTGTTGGCTGATTGTGCCGCCTGAATAGGCTTTCCAATCCCAAATTTTGTTGATGAAAGCTTCACGACCATAATCATGGCGAGTTTTGCCTTCTTCTGCGGCAATTTTACGCTCTACCACCATTTGAGTCGCAATACCTGCATGGTCTGTCCCCGCTTGCCATAAGGTGTTATGCCCTTCCATACGGTTAAAACGGATTAAGGTATCCATTAAGGTTTGTTGGAAAGCATGCCCCATGTGTAGGGAACCCGTTACATTCGGTGGCGGAATCGCAATGCAATAGCTCGGCGCGTTTTCATTTTCAGACGGTTTAAAATAACCGCTCTCTTCCCAATGTTGATAAAGGGCTTGTTCTACCGCAGACGGATTAAAACGGTCTGCCATTTCGAATTTTTGTGTCATTTATTTTTCTCTTAGTTATTTTAGTCTTCCGATTCTTTATCTGAAATCCAAGGTTGAGATCGTCCAACAAATGCACCTCTTTCTTTTTGTGTAGTTGCTATTTGCTCAGAGACCGCTTTTATTACTTCTTCTCTTGAACTACCATTATTAGAAAATGCCACAATAGTTAAGTCCGTACTTTTCTGTACCAATATACCTTCTGCAACAAGCGTTTGCGTATTAGAATCATCTCTGAAATATGCCCCAGATTTGAAAGTTGCTTCCTCAATACCCATTTGACTTAAAATTGAAGTCATTTTTCTCGCTTGCTTCACAACGAGGTTTAAATCCAAATTAGAATTATTTACTTCAGAAAATGGAACTATTTTTGTAGTATTATTACACATAATTAAAGTCTCCAATTATTTTAAAATTAATTATAAAAAACAGCTCTTCACTCGGATAAATCCCCCGAATCACCTCTTTCAATTCTCCCAACCCCATATTCTCCTGCTTCGCATGTTGTTCCGTCAGCTCGTCAAGAGTAATCGGCGATACACTTAACACTTCAATGGTGCAGAAATATTGATTATCTTCAAATCGACCAACACGCAAAATATCACCTGCTTTAAAATGGCTTTCGGATTTGTCCCGAATGGTGATGGTTTTGCGCCCGGCGAGAATATCGGCTTCAAAGCGTTGGTAAAAAGTGATGTCGTTCGGTTGCATTTTATTTCTGAAAGTGCGGTCGGATTTTTAGGTATTTTTGCAACAAAACCCCATCTTTTAAGATGAGGTTTGTGCTATAGATTAATGCCGGCAATCTTTTATTTTGCCAATTCGCGTTTTACGCGTTGCATTTCTCGAATTAGGCGCTCTTCTTCTTGGCGGCAATAGGAATCCATTTTAATTTTTCCGCTGTCATCTTTAATATCATTCACACAGCGAACTTGAGTGTATTGTTTTTCTAACATGCTTAATACACGTGCTAATTCTTGTTTATGTGCGGCTTGTTTGTTCGTTGGTTTAACGCTTACCGGTGCGGCAGTCGCATTTTTAGGTTGTGCCGGTTGGGTAGCTTGTGCTGCCGTATTCGCTGGCGCAGGCTCTTCCGTTGTCGCAGGGGCTGTTGCTGTTGCATTTTCTTGTGGTGCAGGTTCAGCCATATTTGTATTAGGCTGTGCCGGCATTGCTGTGACAGTGGCAGGTGCGGTTTCTGTTGCGGTAGGAGATGTTGCCTCAGGGCTTTGTGCCGGCATTTCTTTTGTTGGTTCGGCAGGTTCTGAGGCTTTAGTTTCTTCCTGTACGACCTGTGGCTTAGGATCATCACAGGCAGTGAATAAGAACGTTGAGCAGGCAATAAATAAAGCGAGAATTGATTTTTTCATGTTTTAGGCTCCATATAAAATAATGAGTCAAGATCAGGCAGCGTTTTCTGTCGAAAGCTGCCAACCTTGGGTTCGCAAGAATTTATAACGCTCCCGAGCAAGTTTTTTGGCTTGTTCTTCTGCGGGCACAAAATCAATAATTTGATTAAAGGTGCCAAAAAATTCAGGCAGTACTTGTTGCAAATTAATCAGTAAATCTCTTCGTTGAGCGTTACGCTTTGATGACCAGCTAATTTCAATGGGTGTTGCGTAGGTTGTTATTTCACCAAAGAGATTATGCGGGACAAATTCATCAGGATCTCGCTGCCATAAGGCTTCATCTAATAGCAATGCCTGTTCCTGTGTTTCACAGCTAATGAGCACCCGTTTCCCCAAACGCCATGCCGCCGCGGCAAGATTGCACGCCAACTGTTCTTGAGCAGACAGCCCATTTGGGGACGCCATGTCATGGAGTAAATAAAATTGTGCTGATTGCGCCATAAAAACATACCTCAAGAGAGATGCAAGCTGAGATTTTAGCGGAAATCAGCTTAAATAGAAAATGTTAATTTTCAAAACGTTTTACAAACTCACCGCACTTTATGATCTAGGTCACAAAACCGATTTTCTGTTTGTAATTTCAGTTCATAGATTGGCTTGCCGGTGTTAGAATCCAACAGACTTTTCATTAATAATCAATAAGAGGTAATTACAATGGCATTTCGTATTGAAAAAGACACCATGGGCGAAGTTCAAGTGCCGGCAGACAAATACTGGGCGGCTCAAACCGAACGTTCCCGCAATAATTTCAAAATCGGTCCTGCGGCATCTATGCCACATGAAGTCATCGAAGCCTTTGGTTATTTGAAAAAAGCGGCAGCATTCGCCAACCATGATTTAGGCGTGTTGCCTGTGGAAAAACGGGATTTAATTGCACAAGCTTGTGATGAAATTTTAGCAGGCAAATTAGACGATCAATTCCCGTTGGTGATTTGGCAAACCGGTTCCGGTACGCAATCCAACATGAACGTGAACGAAGTGGTGGCAAACCGTGCTCACGTTTTACACGGTGGCAAATTGGGCGAAAAATCCATTATTCACCCGAATGATGATGTGAACAAATCCCAATCTTCCAACGATACCTTCCCAACCGCAATGCACATTGCCGCATACAAAAAAGTGGTCGAAACCACTATTCCTGCCGTAGAACGTTTACAAAAAACCTTTGCAGCAAAATCTGAAGCCTTTAAAGATGTGGTGAAAATCGGTCGTACGCACTTAATGGATGCAACCCCGCTCACACTCGGTCAAGAATTCTCTGCCTATGCGGCGCAATTACACTTCGGTTTACTTGCATTGAAAAATACCCTACCGCACTTACGCCAATTGGCCCTTGGCGGCACGGCTGTGGGTACCGGTTTGAATACGCCGAAAGGCTATGATGTGAAAGTGGCTGAATACATTGCTAAATTCACCGGTCTTCCGTTCATCACCGCAGAAAACAAATTTGAAGCGTTGGCAGCACATGATGCTATCGTGGAAACTCACGGTGCATTACGTCAACTTGCTATGAGCTTGTTCAAAATTGCTAATGACATTCGTTTATTGGCATCCGGTCCGCGTTCCGGTATCGGTGAGATTTTAATCCCTGAAAATGAACCCGGTTCTTCTATCATGCCGGGTAAAGTTAACCCAACCCAATGTGAAGCCATGACCATGGTGTGCGCACAAGTGTTTGGTAACGACACCACTATCGCATTCGTCGGTTCTCAAGGTCACTTCCAATTGAACGTATTCAATCCGGTAATGATTGCCAACTTCTTACAATCCGCCCAATTATTGGCAGATGCCTGTGTTTCTTTCGACGAACACTGCGCAACCGGTATCGAACCGAACTACCCACGCATTAAACAACAACTTGAAAATTCATTGATGTTGGTCACCGCACTTAACACCCATATCGGTTATGAAAATGCGGCGAAAATTGCGAAAACCGCACACAAAAACGGTACCACCTTACGTGAAGAAGCCATTAATCTTGGTTTGGTTTCTGCGGAAGATTTCGACAAATGGGTGCGTCCGGAAGATATGGTAGGCAGCTTAAAATAACGTGATGCGTTAAATTAAGCCACAAGTAAAGAAGACGGGATCATTTCCCGTCTTTTTTGCTATAATCTTCACATAAATTTTTATGACGGATTTTTTATGAAATTAAAATCGCTGCTGTTTATTTTAAGCTTATTTCCTACCGCACTTTCTGCCCATTGGGTGAATGTGGGCACCGCTGACTATAACTGGGGCCCATTTTTAGTATATTCCATTGATTTAGCAACAGAAAATGGTGAATATAAAGAAAACCAGTTGCCGATAATGCTGTCTTTCAAATATGAAAAGCCCGTTGAAGGTAAAAATTTTGCGATTAGCTTAATTAAAGAAATGGAATTTTTGAAGGCGGATAAAGCCAAAACAGATTTGTGGCTAAAAGACATGCAGGCTATTTTCCCGGACTTCTCTCCAAATGCGATATTGCGTTATATTGCGCTACCCGATAAAGGGTATTTTATTTTGAATGATTCCGTTTTAGATCATGAGTTTGAACCGGAATTCAGCCAAATGCTGATCAATATTTGGTTGTCACCACAGAGTAACTTCGTCAAATTGCAGCCCCAATTATTGGGTAAGGAAAAAGGAAATGTTTCACCGGAAGCGTTTAAAACGCAACCGGAAATCGATCCCATGGGGGAGGATGAGGCCAGTCCGCAATTGCCACCGAATTTTCCGCTGAATGCGATAGAGTCGGAATAACGCATAAGCCAACCGACTTTATTCGTTTTTCTTAATATAAAAGCCTTTCTAATGAAAGGCTTTTATTGCACAAATGATTAACATTAACCTCGATGTGTAATTCTTGATTTCGTTCGTAGCGTGCATCTTGATGCACGACCAAATTACGCACAGAATGTTATTTAACTCTTTCGGGCATTCATGATTTCGTGCAACAGCTTGCACGCTACGATTCACTAAAATAGTGATATGAAAATAAACACGGTGACCGGTTTTCACAAGCCTCTTTAGGGCTTGTGAAGTATAGGCTCTTATAGGGGAGCCTAAAAACCGCACGTTTTACGTGCGGATTGTTATTTTTTCGTTAAAACAAGATCCGCGTGCGAATTGTGCCCTCAATATGACGCAATTTATCGATCAATGGTGCGGAATCGTCGGTTTCCACATCAATTACCACATAGCCGATTTTTGGATCGGTCTGTAAATATTGCGCAGCGATATTGAGATTGGCTTCAACGAAAATTTGGTTGATTTTAGTCAAGATACCCGGGCGGTTTTCGTGAATGTGCAACAAGCGTTTGGAGCCTTCGTGTTCCGGTAGAGAGACTTCCGGGAAGTTAACGGAAGATAAGGTTGAGCCATTGTCGGAATATTTCACAAATTTACCGGCGACTTCAAATCCAATATTTTCTTGTGCTTCAGCGGTAGAACCACCGATGTGCGGCGTTAAGATCACATTATCGAATTTGCGTAATGGTGAAATAAATTCTTCGTTAATGGATGCCGGTTCTTTCGGGAATACGTCGATTGCCGCACCGCGTATTTTACCTTCTTCTAATGCTTTGGCTAATGCATCAATGTCCACGACAGTACCGCGCGCTGCGTTAATCAAAATAGCATCTTGTTTTAATTGGGCAATACGTTCTGCGCTGATTAAATTGCGGGTAGATGGCAATTCAGGAACGTGCAGGGAAATGACATCGCAAGAACCGAGCAATTCTTCCAAGCTACGCACTTGTTTGGCGTTGCCAAGAGGCAGTTTGTTTTCAATGTCGTAGAAATGGACATCCATCCCCAAGGATTCAGCAATAATACTCAGTTGTGAACCGATATGACCGTAGCCTACGATCCCTAATTTTTTGCCACGCACTTCGTGTGAACCCACCGCCGATTTATTCCATAAACCACGGTGCACATCGGCATTGGCTTGCGGAATATTGCGCATTAATAATAGGATTTCACCTAAGACTAATTCTGCTACAGAACGCGTATTAGAGAACGGCGCATTAAAGACCGGAATGCCGCGTACTTTCGCCGCATTTAAATCTACTTGGTTGGTACCGATACAGAAACAACCGATAGCGATCAATTTCGGTGCGGCTGCGATCATTTCTTCGGTTAAATGGGTGCGGGAGCGTAGGCCAATAAAGTGGGCATCTTTGATGGCTTCTTTGAGTTCATCACCGTCCAACGCTTTTTTATAGTAATCAATGTTGGTGTAACCTGCGGCGTGCAAGGTGTCTAATGCGCTTTGGTGAACACCTTCCAACAACACAAATTTGATTTTATTTTTATCTAATGAAACTTTTGATGTCATATTTTTCTCCGATTATTTTTAAATGATTTTTGCGCCGTCCGGTGTGCCGACAATCACGGTGTTTGCCGGGCGTAAAGCGAATACGCCGTTAGTCACGACACCTGCAATGTTATTTAATTCTTTTTCCATTTCCACCGGATTCATAATAGCAAAATTATGTACGTCTAAAATGATGTTGCCGTTATCGGTTACGACGCCTTCGCGGTATTCCGGTGCGCCGCCAAGTGTGACTAATTTACGAGCCACTTGCGAACGCGCCATTGGGATAACTTCAATCGGTAACGGGAAAGTTGAGCCTAACACATCCACTTGTTTGCTGCTATCCACGATGCAGATGAAATTTTTTGCAAGTGCAGCCACAATTTTTTCACGGGTTAATGCCGCGCCGCCGCCTTTGATCATCATTTTTTGTGGATTGATTTCATCCGCGCCATCCACATAAATATCTAAACTGGAAACGTCATTCGTGCTGAAAACTTCAATACCTTGCTGGCGGAGGCGTTCTTCTGAATTTTTCGATGCTGCCACCGCGCCTTTAATTTGATCTTTTAATGTTCCCAAGGCTTCGATAAAGCAATTCACGGTCGAACCGCTCCCCACGCCTACGATCATCTCCGGCTTTACAAATTGCAAAGCCGCTTGCGCGGCGATTTTTTTCATTTCAAGTTGATTCATTTTTTCTCCTTAACATCTGAACATTACGCTAAAACATCGCGTAAACGATTGCGTTTACTTTAATCAGTTTCCCGGGCATAAACAAGTAGAGATGTGTTATTCGGGCAAAAAGCCTTCTAATAATTCGTTTAAAAACAGTTTACCGTGCTCGGTAACCTGCCAAGTGCGGTCGGTTTCCGTGATGAATTTTTGATCCAGCGCCCAAGCCATCGTCTTATCTACCGCACTTAATGGCAAGCCGGTGAATTGTTCAAATTCATTTTTCGGCACGGCTTCCAATAAGCGAAAACGATTCATAAAGAATTCAAAAGGGCGATCTTCGGCGCTGACGTCCCGTTCTTCATACAAATATTCGCCACGCATGTAGCCTTTTGGGTGTTTGGTTTTGCTGTAACGCAAAATTTTTCCGCTTGGAAAACTGAGTTTGCCGTGCGCACCGCAACCAATGGCAAGATAATCACCAAAGCGCCAATAATTTAAGTTGTGTTGGCACTGAAACCCCGGTTTGGCATAGGCTGAAGTTTCGTATTGTTGATAGCCGGCAGCCGTTAATAATTGATGCCCTTGTTCGAAAATATCCCACAACTCGTCGTCATCAGGCAGTTTCGGTGGACGGTAGGCAAACATCGTATTAGGCTCGATAGTGAGTTGATACCAAGACAAATGCGGTGGTGCCAGTTCAATGGCTTGGCGTAAATCATCTAAGGCTTCGTTTAAGGTTTGGTTGGGTAAACCGTGCATTAAATCCAAATTAAAACTACGCAGAGAAGAAACACGGGCAAAACCTACCGCACTTTTCGCCTCGGCAGCATTATGAATACGCCCGAGTTTTTGCAATTTTTCATCAGAAAAACTTTGAATGCCCATAGAAATACGATTGACGCCGGCTTGTGCATAACCTAAAAAACGTTCTGCTTCAGCCGTACCGGGATTGGCTTCGAGGGTAATTTCAATGTTGGGTTCAAAAAGAATGCGTTGCTCGATTTGATGTAATAAAAACGCGATATTTTCTGCGCTAAACAGGCTCGGTGTACCGCCACCGATAAAAATCGAATGCAGCGGACGCTGTTGGACACTTTCCTGATAACGCGCTAAATCCGCCGCTAAATCAGCCAATAAATGATGCACATACTCCTGTTCGGGAATAGCACCTTTTTGTGCATGTGAGTTAAAATCGCAGTAAGGGCATTTTTGTACACACCAGGGAATGTGGATGTATAAACTCAGCGGTGGTAACAGTAACGGATTTAACGGCGATGTTATCATTAGCGAACGACCACCGCGGTACCGCTTGCCACAATCATAAACATGCTTTTGGCATCGGAGGTGATGGTGGTGTAATTGACTTCTACGCCCACAACGGCATTAGCGCCTAATGCTTGAGCGTTTTTTTGCATTTCATCTAACGCTTCTTTGCGCGATTTGGTAATGCGCGATTCATACATGCCGGAACGCCCGCCGATAATGTCGGTAATGCCGGCAAAAAAGTCGCGGATAAAATTCGAACCGGCAACCACTTCGCCGAACACCAGTTGTTTATATTCGACAATTTGCTTGCCTTCAATGTGAGGAGTGGTGGTAATAATCATCTTTTGTCCTTCAAATTCGTTATGAAAACTGACCGCACTTTATGCGCCCAATTTTGCTTTAAGCACACTTAATGCACGGGCACGGTGGGAGATTTTCTTTTTCTCGGCAGTTTCCAGTTCGGCAAAGGTGCAACCTGTCTCCGGGCTGAAAAAGAGTGAGTCATAACCAAAGCCATTGTCGCCTTTTTCTTCAAAAGTAATGACACCGTGACATGCGCCTTGCGCAATAATCGGGGATGGATCGGTTGGATGTTGTAATAAGACGATGGTGCTCACAAATTGCGCACTGCGTTGTTCGGTGGGCACATTCGCCAATTCCGCTAACAACTTTTCACGATTTTTCGCATCAGCTTGTTCACCCTCTACGCCGGCATAACGTGCGGAATATAAGCCCGGCGCGCCGTTTAACGCATCAACCACTAAGCCGGAATCGTCAGCAATCGCCGGTAATCCGGATTTTTCGGCCGCATAGCGGGCTTTTAAAATGGCGTTTTCTACGAAGGTCAGACCGGTTTCTTCCGGGCTATCGATGCCTAAGTCGGTTTGGGCGATAACCTCAAAACCGAAATCGGCTAACACATCTGCCATTTCTCTGACTTTACCCTGATTGCCGGTGGCTAAAACAATTTTTTGTTTCATGTTGTTCTCTTACTTATTCAATTAAGTGCGGTTGAAAAATGCCTCGTATTATAACGCACCCAATAGAAAAGACGAGGTGCATTGCCTCGTCTTACATAAAAACAAGTAGAGGAGAGAGATTAAAGTATGATGCGATCGCGATTTTTTTCGAGTGTGGCTTTGCCGATGCCTTGTACTTCCAATAATTGCTCGACAGCACTAAACGCGCCGTGTTTTTCACGGTATTGCACGACGGCTTCCGCTTTTTTCGCGCCAATACCCACAAGCGCTTTTTGAATTTCGGCAGCAGAGGCCGTGTTGATGTTGACTTTCTGGCTAACAGCGGCCGTTGCGGCGGGTTGCTCTGTTTGCGCTGCAGGTTCTGCCGCCTTTTCTGTTGCCATGGCAGAGCCGGTAAACACCGTTCCTAACACGAATAGAGAAGCCAAAAGATGTTTCATTACTTTCATAGTGATTCCTTTTCAGACTAGAGTTAAATACACGTTGAATTAATCAACGGGCGTACTTTGCCGAAAATCGAAAAAATACACGAGAAAACGACCGCACTTTTGGGATCTTAGTCGCAAAATCAAGGAAAAACGAGCCATGTTTTAAAGCATTTCGATAGGGGGCGGAAAATAGGGGAGGGCGGAAATAATGAACAGGGATGTCAGGCAAATCAGCGGATTGGTGATTTGCCTGATGGGTGGGAAGATCAAAATACCTTTTTAAACGGCTTAATGATGACATCGCCATACACACCGGCTTCGACATAAGGATCTTGAGCTGCCCAGTCTTTTACTGCTTGCAAGCTATCAAACTGGGCAATGACGGTCGAACCGGTGAAACCGGCCTCACCCGGATTTTCATCATCAATTGCCGGGTTTGGGCCTGCGGTTAATAAACG
>ERZ773059.1410-NODE-1410-length-11796-cov-32.486500_pt1 | contig 11796 bp, 15 predicted proteins | sample MGYA00580514_ERZ773059 | MGnify/ENA primary metagenome ERZ773059 (study PRJEB29015, sample SAMEA2737981) | human oral metagenome | biome: human oral; feature: human-associated habitat; material: dental | place: China | collected 2056 ...
GGACCTGCTCATCCTGTCACTCTCATCTCGCGCGGCAACCTCGCCAATGCCTACCTTGCCGCGGGGAGAGCCGAGGAGGCGAAGAAGCTCTTCGAGGCACCGTGAGAATTCTGTTTCGCCGCCGCTGACCGCTTGTACGATAGCGGCATGGTCGACCCCATCTCCCTCTTTGCCATGTCCGCCAGTCTCGCAGGGCTGCTCATGCGTGGAGCCGCTGTGGCCGTCGATCCTTCATGGAGCAGCGCGGCGTCGCTGCCTGGCGAGGCCCTCAACGCATGGCGTAGTCTGAGACGTCTGCAGCAGGGGCGAGGTGGACAGGAGAATCCGCTGGAGGCGTCCATCAAGGCCCGCCTTCAGAAACAGGTGGATGACGCCGGCGAACGATACGAGCGGACCAGAGTCACTCAATCCGCCCTGGCCGGAGCCGTCACCGAGATGGAGGTGGCACTCATAGAGCTCAGCGGGGACGACGACGCAGTAATTGAAGCCGTACGGCACCCGGACAACTTCGAGACCTACCTCCGACGGCGGACGGCCGGGCGGCGTCGGTACGTCGAGGCAGCGGCCGAGTCCTTCTTCGACGACCTGACCCGCATCGTCGCCGACCCCTCCAGACAGGCTCGGCGCCGCAGGACGTAGAACGTCTTGCGTGAGATGGAGTGCTCAGTGCAGAACGTCATCACGCCCTACGAGGCGCGTCATCAGGCCACCGGGCGATCGCCAGACGGACACGAGGATCAACGCTACGGTTCCTATCTGAGCTCACACCCCTCAATTTCAGACCACAAGTGCCACCCCAGGCCCCACCGAAGTGTCACCGATGTCCTGACAAGAGCCGTCACCAATCCCCAGAGGCATCACACCCTCAACGACTCGCAACCAACCACGAAACTGCTCGCAGCCGCTTGACACACCACCCAGGGGCCCCACACCACGGCTACAACCCATACCCCACAACCACTAGCATCGAGGCGGAAGGAGCAGATAAGATGACTAACAGGACAACTGCCAGCGAACGGACTGTACATGCGGGATGAGGGTCGCGACACCGTACCTGGTCATACGTGGCAAGACGCAAGGGAGCATTCCGCTAAGCCGAGCTGCCGCACTCCATCCTCGATAAGCCCACAGACACCAGCATTCGTCCCTATCGCAGGTCCGCGCTCAACCCGCGAACAGCCGACCACTCTCTGCTGTACAGGTACCGAGAGACCCAGATCGGCGATCGAACCGTGATTCTGCAACCATGGGCGGGCGGGGACTCGACTCGTCTACCTTCGCGGCTCATCTTCCTCGATCGTGACGGCGTACTCGTCAATCCTAATGATCGGTACGCAATAACACCCGAGACTGTCTATGAGCTCCCAGGAGTCGGTTCCGCCGTGTCGCGGTTGGCGAGCGCGGGATTCAGAGCAGTCGTTGTCACGAACCAGAGTGGCATTGGACGCGGAGTTGTCTCAGAAAAGCAGGCTCTAGATATCAATGCCTGGATTCTACGCAAGGTTGACCCCGGGAGGCGATTCATTGAGTTTACTCTGATATGTCCACATACGCCAGACGACGCTTGCGCATGCCGCAAACCACTTACGCAAGGCGTTGAGAAATTCATAAATCCTGTTGAAGCATTGCGGGGAAGATGGTTCATCGGCGACCAAATTACAGATCTCCAGTGCGCCGAATCGTTAGGAATGAAGCCCATCCTAGTGCGGACCGGGCACGGAAATACGACCCTGCGGCGAGTTTCCGAGTTGCGTTTCCTGCCTCAGATCGTGGCAGACTTATCCGCCTTTGCCGACCTCGCATTGCGCGATTCACGCGAAACGAGTGACTACGAGGCGCTTCCATGAGACCGCGAAGGCACTTCTGGACCTCAATCGGTGTACGAGATGAACTCAAGGAATGCTTCCCGCACCTCGGTCGAGTGACGTTCCGGGCATTTTTAGCAACCTTTGAGAACCGGCTCCCGCCGTCAAGAACGCAGGACGCGCTAACGACCAATCGTTCGGTCTCTAGGTCGTTCAAATGATGGCAAACCGGGAACTCGAAGCACTCCTTTCTCTCTCGTTTCGCTCTATGGGAAGAGAAATACAGGAAATGCGAGCGGCTCGTTCTGTAGACGAAAGATCTACGGTGCTCCGTGTACTTGAAGGAGAATCCATAGTGCGCTTTGGAGACAGCGAACTGCTTCACGCATACTTGAATTGGTCTCCCCATCGCTTCCAGTCTCCCCATCCCGCCTTGTCGCGAGAGCTTCTTCACACCATTGATCACGCAGACGAAATTGACGCCACAGGTTGTATAGTCGCCATGCCCTGGGTGACCACTAGGCCTCATTGGCAATGGGTCTGGAGCAAAGTATGGGATTTCCATCAGGATCGCCTACAGCAGACCAGATGTTTATTCGGAGACACCCATTCCACCCGCCCGCAAGCATTCTTGAAGTTTGAAGACATCGGGCAGTTATGGCGAAGCTGTTGGTCAGGGCGCCGCGTGACTGTCATCAGTGGAGCTGGGTCACGTTTCGAACCCGTTGATGCTCTCTTTGGATCTGCAAAGCAGATATCCCTGCTTGACGGGGTAGCCCCCACGGATGCATTTCGTGACCTCCATCGACTGAGCCAACGCGCCCTCGAGCAAAGAAGACGAACCGATATATATGTTATCTCGCTCGGACCTACAGGTACAATTCTTGCACGAGACTTGACTCTAGCAGGGTGTACGGCTTTGGATGTGGGCCATCTGCCGAATAGCTTTGGTCACGTTATGAGTGCTGCGCCACGACCTGAGGACCTCCCCATGATTCGGGAGGCGTAGCGACCACTATCATGGACGCAGCTCGGCGCTTAACCCACGCACATTCCTGACAGCCAGCCGCCAAGAGGATGCAAGAAGAATACGCTGAGTCGGCCTCCTCACGCCGAGTCGCTACGTTGGATCGTTCAGCAACGCATCAACACGGGAGAGCCAGACGCCTTCACGTGCGCTATCGCCGGAGTCTGATCGTAGCCGCCTGCATGCATCAACGAGCAGCGCCATCCGGTCCTCCTCAACGAGGATGCAATGAGGGCACTGGCCCTGCTCTCCGTTACGCCAGTGAACTGTGTTGACCCACCGCGCGCGATGCGTACGTGCGGGGAGGAGCCCACCGCCCGCAAAGTCAACCGGCACAAGCCCGTCGTTCGTTCTGATCAGATTGCCATAAGAGGGATCTCCATGTCCGATCACAGCCTTCCACTCCTGCCCTAGAGCACGCGCCAGCGCAGTTTTCGGGCGTGGATCGCTACTCGGCCAGCGCGATACAAGCCAACTTAACAACCTAACAACGGATCTTGGACAGGCCGTGCCGACAGCCACGTGCGTTGATTCAAAGAGAGACGAGAACTGAAGGCATGCCATCCCGCCTAGGTCAGCACTGTCAACAGAATCGCCTTCGATGTAACGAGCGAGGGTCATGGCAACTGGGTATCCGCGTTGGATTATCGGAAGCATCATCACACGCAGGCCATCTTCGTCAGGCCAGAGGTCGCGCGCCGACTGTATGCGTTGCACTACGTATCTCTCTCGGCGTGCGCGCCAAGCACTAGTGATGCGCATGAAGTACTTCCTGTCGTCTCCGCGGCCGATGACGTAGAGTGCAGCGCCAGAGCGACCGCCGACCGCCGGTTCGCACAAGTCCAGGTGCGTTTCGAGGTATAGACTTGCACTGTGGAGAGCATGGGAGAGTTCGCTCTTGGTGAGCCGGAGGGGCGACGTCCAAGAGTGGTCGCGGTGGACAGTCTTCTGCTGGGTCATCTGGGAGACCTCTGCATAATGGTTCGGCTGTCACGCGCCAACCCGTCCCGCATTCGCCTGTTCACGCAGCCACAGTTCGTGGACTTCGCACGTACACTTGGTGAGTTCACGCAAGTCTTGCCCTTCACCGAGTTATCTGCAGGCTCTTCGCCACTCATTGATCTACACACCACCTCTTGTCAGCTCGAAACCTATAAGCATATCGTACTATCATCTGGCCGATTTGTGCAGGCGACAGCTGCTCGGCTCAAGTGGCTCGGAGTCTCCGGTCAGCCGATGCGTCAGCGCGCCTATAAGTCCGAGCCCATCGCAGCCTACTGGGTTCGCGCCCTCGGCCTAGAACGTGGCATCGAGCATCTGCCCGGCGCTGGGCCGATCTCGGCACGTTGCATCCACGGCACATCAGACTGCCTCACCCTGATTGCGCTTCAGTCCTCCACTCGACACAAGTCCTTGGGGGCCGAAACTGCGCGGCTGCTTATCAACTCCGTCGGTCGTCTCACGCGCGGCCGTACAGTGTTGGTAGAGGGGCCGGGACGCCCGACAGGCAATGCACATACGTGGCCTTGTGAACTCGACGTACTGCGGGTTACCTCGCCATACGGCATTATACGTGCCGCAGAATCGGCTTGCTGCATGGTGTCCATAGATAGCGGGCTTAGGCACGTCGCCTCTCTGACGCTTCTCCCGAGGATCGTTCTATACGGGCCGACAGACGCAGCCATCTGCGGTTCCGGGGATGGCGAGGTTCCCATTCCGTCAACGGCCTCCTGTCGGAGATGCGGTGACCCGCATGTCTGCGGCTCTCTCGATAAGTATTCATGCCTATCGATATCTGACACCATAGTCCGCTCAGTGGAGTATCAATGGAACAAGTTACATCAAATCGGGTAGCAGCGATCCTAATGCTAGACGGACTCACAAGCCTCGCCGAGCCCCGCTCTCACATTCTTCTTGATCAAGCAGCGACATCCACCGGAATGTGCTGCACGTGGGTACCTTACTATCCGCACTCACAGGACGGGCGTACGGTAGAAACCACCAATGTATTTCCGGCCTTGTTCGGACTCGACCCGAGTATGAATCCAGGCCGCGCTGGGTTGGAGAAGGCACTTGACGGAGACCTCCACCCGCATTGCGATCACTTCGCCACATTCCGCGCGCCGGAACCTGCTGGCGTCGTGCTGAAGATCGTCGACGACATCGGAGCGCATGCACGCGTCAGCAACTATTCGTCTGATCAACAAACTTGGCTGCTATGCTCCGAGTCGAGAAAAATCCGCGACACGACTATCGCTGCACTGACCACCTCGCTATCGGATGTACGTGTCTCACATCAAGCTTCGCCCGCGTCGGGGTGGCGAGACAGTCAAAGAGTTCAAGAACGACCGATCACCAGGTTCCAGTTCATTGGATGGTGTCACGGAGCTTTACGTGCCGCCTTTATACAGTGTGGCCTCTCTTCTTTACCTCAAGTAAGTTTCCTTGCCTCGCCGGAACTCACCAGGTCCGCACGACTCGCCCAGCTGCGCACGCATCTGGAAGGTGAGACAGACCCGAACGACACCCAAGTCGTCTACTGCAAAGATCCTGCTTGGGCCGCAAGAAAGAACGGCGATAAGCATTTGGCGATCCAGTTTGGCGCTGAGGTTCTATCGCAGTTGATCGAGTGGGCCCAGGGAAGGCCAATTCTTGTCGTGAGCGACCACAACTCCGAACCGGGCCAAGACGAGACACTAGCAGGAGCCACTCTCGTTGGGCTTTTTTCGACCAAACCCAGCGAGTTGGAGCAGTTGGAGTCCGCAACCGCACACATCAAGACATCGAATCGACGGGCGGCGTGGCAGCAAGACGAGCTGTTTGACTACCTCCGTGGCGCCTGGTTATAGGCTGCGTCGACCAAACGCAGAGCCTCAAGGCCCAGGGTCACGTTGTACTTCTCAGAGATCACGCATCCGCAACGGACATCGCGCAAGAAGCCATCAACTCCTCGGACGAATAGTTCTTTTGCATATCTTCGCGAAGCGAGGTTACGAATGATCTCCCCGGATGATTCTATGCACACCCAGTTGCTACTTCCGGAAGTCTTCTGAACCACCAAAGATAACTGCCCACGCTCGCATTCAACGAGCAAATCAGGCGACTCCAAGGTTGCTGGGTCTCCTTCCCAAGAAGCCCTAACGGATGTGTCGATCCTCGATCCTTCCAGTGTCATATCACAGGAAAGTAAGACAGGCCGACCGCTAATGTCCATCCACCGAGCGTCGGAAACAGCGACCTCCGGAGACTCCGCTAGCGCCGACAGTGAGTTCAGCAAGTGCAGGGCAAGCCCTAATGAATGAACGCCCCAATCGTGCAACACTTCTCCTCCACACCTGCGATCACCGCGCCAAGCAACGTCGAGATTCGGCGGAGTTTTTCCACGCACGGCCAAGGCGACACGGGAGACCGGTCCGAGACGCGCTGAAGCGAGTTCATCAAGGAGAACATCGTATGCTGTCGAATGAAGAAAGGTTTCCATGTAGGCTACGGAAGCGACAGCTTCAACTCGCCGGATCATCTCGGAGGCCACCGCAAAGTTGATGCCCAGAGGTTTCTCGATGAGAATGGCTGACGGTCGCGAACGCGCAGTCAACAGTGCATCGATTGCGTCGGGGAGGACTGATGGCGGGACCGCAACAATTGCGGCTTCGATACCGTAATCGACACTCGAAAGATCACGCAGCCATACGGCTCTTATCCCACTGGCGCGAAGGTACTCCTGCGCTGTCAACCCGGCCATAGGGTCAGGATCGACGAGAGTCACGCGTTCCGTCCTGACGTGCACTAAAGCGGGAAGGTAACCATCCCTTGCGATTCCACCGCAGCCGATTAATGCAACATGCATGCCTCATGCCCCTCCGATACTAGAAAGCTTCGAGCGAGCTTTTCCGCCGAGTGAAACAAGTCTGCGCGAGAAAGAGCGTCCAAATTGAACGCCGATTCCGTGTCCAGAGTAAATACGCTGGTTCGATACTGGTATCGACCTGATACGGGATTCGGTATCAGGTTCAGTCTGAGCCTACCTTCTGGTGCTAACATGCACAGCCACTCGACGATTTCAGTGAATCGGATGCTTACCCCCGATCCTAGATTGTAGACAGACCCGCTCGAGACGAAACGGTCTTCCAGCGCCGTACATGACACCGCTTCGACTACACGCGAGACTGGGACGAAGTCCCTAGAAGCATCAAGCGTATCGCTAAATAGATCTATTTCTGCGCCAGTGACAGCACGTTTGATCATTTGTGTCAAAATGCAAGCCATCTTTCCTTTAGAAGTCTCACCTGAACCAAACACATTTGTGTATCGAAATGCCGTGTATTGGAGTCCGTCCGTGCCCGCTAGGCGACGCTCCGCTTGCAACTTGCTGGCGCCGTAGGGGTTTAGGGGTCCACTGCAAAACGCCTTCACATTCTCATCCCCAACTCTAACGGCCCGATCTGAGGTTATCTTCCCATAGATGCTGGCGGATGAGGCAAAAATTAGGCGCGTACTACTGTGCGCGCATGCGGTTGCCAGGTCGCCGACCCCGTCAACGTTGATGTCACTCAATTCAGGAGACTTGTTCACGAGGGTATTGGTGATGGCTGCCTGGTGCACGACGACATCAAAGGCGCCCGCAGAAACGCGGGGGAGAAGTTCGCGATAAGGTTTCACTTCGGTCGTGAGACGAGTGTGGACTTCCGATCTTGGTGCACGGACGTCTACACAGGTGACATCTATGTCGGCCGACTTTGATGCGAGGTGGTCCGCGATGTGAGATCCGATGAAGCCCGCAGCACCCGTTACGAGAATTCTCATCTCAATAGTCCTTCTACGATCAACGTCGTCGAGACGTCCCGAATGCGAGGAATTATCCGAACGTCAATCCCATTTTCAATCAACGTTATGGCCTCGGGCAAAGTGCTCATTTTGTAGTCACCACCCTTGACATACATGTCTGGCCGAAGTCTCAGGAGACTAGCCTCAGGCGTTTCCTCACTGAAAATGCCAACCGCATTCACGCACCGAAGCTCACGAAGAAGGTCTATTCGATCAGCTTGCTTAAGGAGCGGCCTTTGTGATCCCTTGATACGGGATACGCTTGAGTCTGAATTCACCAGAACGACTAGCGCGTCACCGAGTTGTCTAGCCGCTCGAAGTAGGTCCACATGTCCCGCGTGAAGCAGGTCGAAGCATCCGGCTGTCGCCACAAGCGTACCGCCAGTCGCTCGGATGGCGGTCGCCAAGTCTTCAATCGATACATCCCCTGGAAGATCGTCCAGGGCGTTCTCGCGCGCTGCAAGAGCGAGGCTCGCAACCCGCACGGAACGCGCGGCGCTCTCGTGAATCGTGGATTCGACGGCAAAGTGAGTCCACAGGGCGGACAAGATATCGCCGGCCCCGACGGCACTCCCGAGCCGAAGCGGGTAGGTTGTGAGTCGCTCGACTACGTCTGGGGTGATGAAGAGTGCCCCTGATGGCCCCTCCGTGATCATTATCGCGCGCCACTCGTGTAACGCCAGCAGCTCACGCGCAGTACCTTCAAGCGTATCTGCAACTACGTGCTTTGATGCAAACTGCAAGAAGTCTGGCTCGTTGAACTTCAACAAGGCACCTGGTGGTGCAATTGCCTTCGATTTTGGATGGAAGTCCCACACGACAATGCCAGTGCTGGCCAATCGTGCAATGTTGCGATAGACTTCGGGGATTGCAAGAGTCGAGTCTAGTCCATAGTCGGACACGAGCACAGCCACTGCCTGATTGCACGCCGCCACAAACTTTTCGACTGCACCAGGCAGCACGCCGAAGACACCAGCCCCATCACGTGTATCAGTGTCCACCCGTGCCAACACGGTGTGATCAGCCACGTAGCGCGTCTTACTCGGAACGGACGAACCAGGTGCCAGATTGATCTGCTCGAGGGTGGGACCGACCTGCGCGATGTTCTGGTCTTCGGTACCCCAAACAGAAGCGAGTGTTACTTGAGCTCCGAGGTTGAGAAGGGTAGAACAGCCTACTCCTACGCCGCCTGCGCTCACCGTAGGCGAACCTGCTTCGATCACGACGTTAGGCGATTCTGGATTGAGGCGCGTAACACTCGACAGAACGTGAACGTCGCGGAGGAGATCGCCAGTTGCGATAATCACTGACGGTGTGTCCGTTATTAAGTGCCCCATCCGAGTTCCCATTCCACGACCTGGCATAAGGAGTGTAATCCGACCAAATGAGCTTCCTGCACGACGGCAGTGGTTTGTCCGGGTACGGCGAAGAAGCACTCAGAGATGTTCGCGAGGTCGGACACTGGATCGCCCACGAATGAGGCAACGTGTATTCCTGCCGATCTCGCGCGCAGAGATGCCTCGACTAGATTTGGGCTCGCGCCGGACGTACTGAACGCAACGAGAACATCTCCTGTGCGAGCCAACGCAAGCAGTTGCCGAGTAAAGATCTCATGGTGACCGTAGTCGTTTCCGATCGCCGAAGTAGTCACTGGATCAGTTCCCAACCCGATCGCCCGGAGCCCAGGTCGCTCGGCGGAAAACCTGCCAACCAACTCACCAACAAGATGCTGTGCTTGCGCGGCCGATCCTCCATTCCCGGCAGCAAATATAATACCCCCATTTGCGAGCGTTCTGGAGACGAGTTTTGATACCTCGAATAGGGCCGCCAAGTCTAGTGTCTCGATCACGCGTGCGGATTCTCGGACCCGAGTATGCGCCTCTTTGAACCGGTCCAGGTCATGACTAGAACTCTTCATGGTCGTTCGGGTCGCCTCCTCTTCGTGCACGGGTCGTAATCCCGTCGAGTCGACGCAGAATCGCTTGGTGTTCGTGTGAGGCCGGTGCCATAGCCTTGAGGTTGCTATCCATGTGAAACGGATCGCGAGACTTGACCACTGGGATCACACCGTGAAGTCTATGCCAGGCCAGTACCGTGGAAGCGGGTGAGGTTCCGATTGCTTTCGCCGCATCGACGACCTCAGTTGCTTGAAGTAATCCCCCTTCGAGTTTACGAAGCGGACTCCATGCGAGCATTCTGATGTTTTGCCGCTTACAGAAGTCGACTAGGTCATTTTGGGGCCACCAAGGGTGACGCTCAAATTGTATAACTTCGGGCATTACGCCTGTGGTTGCGTGGAGGCGCTCAAGCATCGGGATAGTAAAGTTAGAGACGCCTATCGTGTGCACCAGACCTCGATCCCTGCAGTTGATTATCTCCTCCCATGTTTCGACGTATAGATCGATCCGGGGGAGAGGCCAGTGAATAAGGTACACGTCGATTGTGTCTCGGTTGAGCGTTCGTCGCTGCGCGTCAATCATTTTCACTGTTTGGTGTTTCCCATGCGCACGACCAGGCAACTTTGTTATGAATTGTGCATCTTCGGCTGCACTCAAGGTGGCGGCGACGTCCGCCTCGTTGCCGTACGTGAATGCCGTGTCGAAGAGTCGGTATCCATGGTCGTACGCGATGTGCAGGGTCGCGCGGCCGACATCGCCCTTAATGCCACCTGTTCCGAATGCGATCGGAGTGCCGTTCAGGGAGCCGTCCGTTCTCGTGTCGGTCACTTGTCCTCCTTTAGCTCGCCCCAAGCCATTCTACCTCGGGTCCGCTCGGGAGGCTTGCACCATCTTGCGGCGTTGCCGCCCGACGCAGATGGACCTGATGGATCGTCCTGGATGTGGTGGAGGGTCTGATTTCACGGAAGGATGATGAGCATGCCAGCGTTAAGAAGTATCCCGATGAGGTCAAGGAGCGTGTGGTTTGGCTACGCCTGGACGCGTTGGAGGATCCCCAGCGAGCTCGAGGCTGCTTCAAACGGGTGGACAACCAACTCGGCGTCAACTCCGAGACGCTGCGAGGCTGGGGCCGCCAGGTTCAGGTCGATGCCGGTGACCGCCCCGGCACGACCACCGCGGACGCCGAGCGTATCCGTGCCTTGGAGGCTGAGAACCGTGAGCTGCGCAGAGCCAACGAGATCCTGCGCAGCGCGTCGGGTTTCTTCGCGGCGGAGTGTGAGCGCCCATCTCGTTGATCTGTCAGTACATCGATCAGTACAAGGAGCGCCTCGGGGCCTGGCCGATCTGCCGGGTCCTGTCCGACTCAGGCACCAAGATCGTTCCGAGCACCTATTACGCCATCAAGGTTGGAGCGCCTTCAGTGCGCGATAGCGGACTGAGCGGATCCTGGTCCTGCGAGAGGAGATCTTCAACGCGGTCCTCGGATCGCGCAAGACCTGGCGACTGCTCCAATGCCCAGCAAAGAGCGGCACCGGTGGCCCGCTGCACGGTAGAGCGACGCATGCGAGTTCTGGGACTGTGCGGTATCGGGCCGGGAAGGTCGATCCGGACTACGAGGCCGACGACCTACAGAGCAGTCCGAGGACCTGCTCCGACACGACTTCACCACAGACAGACCCAACCAGCGCTGGACAGTGGACTTCACCTAGGTCCGTACCTTCAGGATTCTGCTACACGCCCTTCGTTATGAACCTTTTCTCCCGCCGTATCGTCGGGAGGATCACCAGCGGCCGGATGAAGACTGAATTCGTACTCGGCACTCTCGCGCCGGCGCTGCCAGATAGCCATTTTCAGGGCGTCCAGGGCCAAGTCCGTGTACAGGCTCGTGGAGGTCTGCCAACCCACGCGATCCGCCGCGAGCAGACGTCGGTGACGAAAGCTAAATAAACCCGCCTGGAGAAGGTGCGAATGTAGGTGATTTCAGCGCCCCACAGCTCGTTCGGCTTGAAAGCGCTGAAGTGCCGGTTCACCAGATCCGCCGGGCACTGCTCCCACGGCGCGCTGCACGTGGTACGTGCTGACTTGGCGCGGCGGATGCTGTGCAGGCCTATGCCCCATATGAGGCGCTCGACGGTGCAGCGGGCCACATGCCCTAGCTGTACTTCCTTGGGAGGTTGTGAACAGGGGTGAGGTTGTGTGAAGGCCTCCGGCAGGATGTGGGTTGACACACTCGCATCACTGA
>ERZ773059.1411-NODE-1411-length-11789-cov-41.219448_pt1 | contig 11789 bp, 9 predicted proteins | sample MGYA00580514_ERZ773059 | MGnify/ENA primary metagenome ERZ773059 (study PRJEB29015, sample SAMEA2737981) | human oral metagenome | biome: human oral; feature: human-associated habitat; material: dental | place: China | collected 2056 ...
CGGCGGGCCGGTGCGCCGGGCCCGGACGGCGATGGCGGCGGTCGGACCCACCCCGCGGCCGGCCGTGCCGGCCACGACGACCGCAGTGACATCGACGTGCTCGTCATCGACAACGACCCGGCGGCCTGCGCCGCTCCGGCCGTGCGCGCGCTGCGCACCCAGACGCCCGACGGGGTGGGGCTGCGCTACGTCGTCGAGGAGCGCCCCGGTGTGGCGGCGGTGCGCAACCGGGCTCTGGACGAGGCCGCCGGACGCGCTCTGCTGGTCTTCATCGACGACGACGAGGATCCCGCTCCCGGATGGCTCGCGGCGCTGCTGGAGACCTTCGCCGCGACGACTCCCGCCGCCGTCGCGGGGCCCGTCGTCCCGGTCTACGAGGTCGAGCCCGACGCCTGGGTGCGTGCGGGAGCCTTCTTCGAGCGGCGCACGTGGCCCACTGGAACGGCGCGGCCCGTGGCGGCCACCAACAACCTTCTGCTCGATCTCGACTTCGTGCGGGCCCACGGTCTGCGCTTCGACGAGGCTTTCGGCGCCACGGGCGGGGAGGACACGCTGTTCACCCGGCGGATCGTGGCGGCGGGGGGCGTCATCCGGTGGTGCGACGGCGCGCGGGTGCGCGACCACGTGCCCGTCGACCGCCTGCACCGGTCCTGGATCCTGCAGCGTCAGCGCTCGCACGCGGCGACCGCTGTGCGCGTCGGGCTGGCCCTGGCGGGCCCGGGGGCCCACGCCGTCAAGCGCGTCAGAGCGCTGAGCGGCGGTCTCGCTCGCGTGCTGGTGGGTTCGGTGCGCATCGGCGTCGGCGCGCTCGGCGGGTCGCCGGTGCACCGGGCGCGGGGGGCGCGGCTGGTGGCCCGAGGGCGGGGGATGGCGGCGGCCTCTGTCGGGCGCGGGGTGCACTCGGAGTACGGCAGGTCGCAGTGAGCGCCGCCGGATCGTGCCCGGTCTCAACGCGACCGGCCGGGTACGGCCCGACCGGTCGCGGCGGAGGGTAGCCCCGCGGCCGCGACGAGCACCAGGTAGGACGGCAGTACGGACAGCGGGCCCACTGCCGCGTTCATGAGCACGAACAGCACCGTGAACAGCAGCCATGAGCGCAGGCGCGGTGTGCCCAGGTTCTCCCATAGGGCGCGCAGCGCCAGCCAGATCATGTAGGCCACCAGGGCGGCGCCGGGCAGCGACAGGGCGATCCAGGCGTCCACGAGCCCGGAGTGCAATTCGAAACCGTGTCCGAACATGTAGTTGCGGACGTAGCCGTTGTCCGGGTTGTAGTTCAGCGAGGCCATCCCCTGCATGGCGGTGCTCACGTCCTCGTAGCGGGGCTGCACCCCGGCGCCGTAGCCCCACGGCCGGTGGGTTATCAGGGCCCAGGAGGCGCCCAGTTCGGGGCGCGCCGCCAGGACCAGGTTGGTGGTGCCGTGCGCCTGGGCGCTTGTGCGCTGCTGGGCGTCCTGCCCCAGGTAGCCGGCCAGGGACGCGGCCACGATCACGACCACCGCCGCGCTCGCCAGCCCCGCCAGCAGCAGAATCTGGTGAGTGCGCAGACGCCCCGGCGACGGCTCGACGACGGTGAGCCCGGCGGAGACGATCTGCCAGATCAGGAGCGCCACGATGAGCATGAGCATGCCGGTGGTGGCGCGGGAGTCGTGGATTAGGTACAGGACGCCCAGCACCGTCGCCGCGACCAGCTGGGTGCCGCGCCCGTAGCGCTGCACCCCCGCCAGCACCACGATGCACACGGCGGCGCCCAGGCCGAATTTCCACGGGTTGTCCGAGGAGCGCAGGAGGTGGAGGTTGCTCAGAATCATGCCCGCGCCCAGGGCGGCGGCGGCCCGCTCCAGTCCGAGGCGCTCGCGACTCCAGACGATGGCGGCGACGGCGGCCGGCATGCCCGCGGCCATGAGCAGCTGGGTGCGCTGGGCGGACGGGGTCACCTTGAAGTAGTCGCCCACCCCGAGGGAGAGCGCCAGACCGGTCGCGACGGCCAGGCCGCTCAGGACGAGGAGGAGCGAGAAGCGACGTGACCTGCGCACGGCTGTCCAGGTCATCGGCAGGGCCACGAGCGCCATGCAGTCGCCCAGGACGATCCCCCCGGCGAGCTCGGTGCGCCAGCCCACGAGCACGAGCAGGGCCGCGGCCAGGGGCGGCTCCCACGCCCAGCGCGGGTCGGCGCTCTCCGCTGCGACTTCCTCGGCCTCCACCAGCTCCGGATCGCCCGGGCCGCTGGACGCCGAAGCCGGCGCCGAAGCCCGGACGGTGACGGCCGTGGTGATGGCGGTGATGGCTCCGGCGGGGGAGTGGGGGCGGCCGGTCACGTCCGTCGTGACGCGGTCGGCGAATCCCCCGAACCGGTCGGGTTGAAGTCCAGCGGCGTGGCCCGGGTCTCGCCGCGCGGGGCGGATGGCCTGTAGGACGGCGGCGGGCCCATGACGGATCTGGAGGATCGGCGGGGGTCCCCGGTGCTCGCGTAGCTCGGCGCGCGCCCGACCTCCTTGTTCCCGACCCCCGCGTAGGTGGCGGTTCCCCCGGCCCGGGCCGGCTCCGGGACCTCGGCGTCCTCTCCGACGCCGTCCGGTGCGGAGCCCCCGCGGCCGATGAGCAGGGCGGTCACGACGCCCAGGACCGCGCCGACGATCGCCCCGATGAGGGCGTAGCGGGTGTGGGACGGCCCCGAGGGCGAGGTCGGCAACGAGGCGGCGTCGACGTCGGTCAGCGTCAGAGTGACGTCCTCCTGCTGCTGGACCGACATGTCACCGACGACATTGCGCAGGGCGGAGACCTCGGCCTGCGCAATGGCCTGCGCCTCCTGCGGGGACGATCCTCGCGCCGTCACCTCGACGATGAGGCTGTTCGTCTTGTTCGACAGCTCCACGGCGCCGGTGATCTTGTCCCGGTCGATCCCGGTGGACGCGGCGACCTGATCCACGACCGACCGGGATGTGCCGATCTCCACCACTGTGGGCATGATGGTCGTCGAAGAGGAGGAGATCGAGCGCGTTCCGCCCCCGCCGTCGGCCGCCACCAGGGCGCTCGTGTGGGAGGTGTAGACCGGCGTGCTCACCAGTGCGACGACGAACCCGATGATGGCGCCCACGACGATGTGCGCCAGTGCGAGCAGCGCGTGCCGACGCAGGGCTCCCACAATCTGGTCCGGCTCCATGCTGTGTCTCCTCGCCCTCGGCAGCTGGTCCGTCCCGGTCTCGCGTGAGCGCCTGCCGCATCGTCTCGATGGTGATCAGTCGCCCGGGACGAATACCCGGGACGAATGAGAGGCTACTCGACGACGTCCTCGTCCACCCACTCCAGGGTGCGTGTCACAGCCTTCCGCCAGTTGCGGAAGAGGCGCTCGCGCTCGTCATCGGCCATGGCGGGCTCCCAGCGGCGGCCCTCGGCCCAGTTGTCGACGACGTCGCGCGTGCCCGACCAGAAGCCCACCGCAATGCCCGCGGCATAGGCGGCGCCCAGCGCCGTCGTCTCGCTCACGTGCGGACGCACCACCGGCACGCCGATCTGATCGGCCTGGAACTGCATGAGCAGCTCGTCACGGGTCATGCCGCCGTCCACCTTAAGCTCCCGCAGGACGGTGCCCGAGGCCGCCGCGTCCAGGTTCATGGCCTGAAGCACCTCGCGGGTCTGGAAGGCGGTGGACTCCTCCACGGCGCGGGCGATGTGCCCCTTGTTGACATAGCGCGTCAGTCCCACCAGGGCACCGCGCGCGTCGGGGCGCCAGTACGGGGCGAAGAGCCCGGAGAAGGCGGGCACGAAGTAGGCTCCGCCGTTGTCGTCCACCGTGCGCGCCAGCGCCTGGACGTCCCGGGACTCGGCGATGATGCCCAGGTTGTCCCGCAACCACTGCACGAGCGAGCCGGCCACGGCGATCGAGCCCTCCAGGGCGTAGACCGGATCCTCGCCCTCGATCTGGTAGCACACGGTCGTCAGCAGACCGTTGGTGCTGCGCACCGGTGTCGTGCCGGTATTCATGAGCATGAAGCAGCCGGTGCCGTAGGTGTTCTTCGTCTGGCCCACCTCGAAGCAGGCCTGGCCGAAGGTCGCCGCCTGCTGGTCACCCAGAATGCCGGCGATGGGGGTGTCGATGAGCAGGCCGTTCTTCCGCCCGTACCCGAAGACGCCCACGCTCGGCCTGATCCGGGGCAGCATGGAGACGGGGATCCCCATGTCGGCGCAGATCTCCTCGTTCCAGTCCAGGGTGTCGATGTTCATCAGCATCGTGCGACTGGCATTGGTGACATCGGTGGCGTGGACGCCGCCGTCGACCCCGCCGGTGAGGTTCCACAGGACCCAGGTGTCCATCGTGCCCGCCAGCAGGTCGCCGGCCTCGGCCCGCTCGCGGGCGCCCTCGACGTTCTCCAGCACCCAGGCGATCTTGGGGCCGGCGAAGTAGGTGGCCAGGCCCAGACCCACCCGGTCCTTGTAGCGGTCGTAGTCGGCGTCGCCCGCAGTGTCCGTGGCGGCGGCCGCCAGGCGGTCGCAGATCCTCTGGGTGCGGGTGTCCTGCCAGACGATGACGTTGTGGACGGGCTCGCCGGTGGTGCGGTCCCATACGACGGCGCTCTCGCGCTGGTTGGTGATGCCCACCGAGGCGATCTCGTGGCGGTTGACCTCGGCGGAGGCCAGAACGCCGGCGACGACGTCGCGCACGTTGCGCCAGATCTCCACGGCGTCGTGCTCGACCCACCCGGCGCGCGGGAAGATCTGCTCGTGCTCCTTCTGCTCGACCGCGACGATCTCGCCGTCGTGATTGAACAGGATGGCGCGGGAGGAGGTCGTGCCCTGGTCGATGGCCAGGACGTACCTCTGGTCGTCGTGCTCGGCGTCCTTCTTGCTCTTGCTGGTGTTCTTCTCGGTCACGAGGAGTCCTTTCGCGTCGTTGCGGATTGCGGTGCGCCGCCGGGGGACGGCGCGGGTGAATGCGGATGAGCGGTTGATGACGGGCCGGTCATGCCGACCGTATCGGTCGATTCGGCCGTGCCGGCCCGTCCGCTCAGTAGAGCCCGGCCATGCGGGGGACGAGCAGGCCCGCCGCGACCGCGCCGAGCAGGGGCCCGACGACGGGGACCCAGGCGTAGGTCCAGTCGGAGGAGCCCTTGCCCTTGATCGGCAGGAGGGCGTGGGCGATGCGGGGACCCAGGTCGCGGGCGGGGTTGATGGCGTAGCCGGTGGGCCCGCCCAGGCTCAGGCCGATGGCGACGATGACGAGGGCGACGGCGAGCGGGCCGAGCTGAGAGGGGGACTTGCCATTGATGAGCACCCAGGTGATGAGGGCGAACGTGCCGATCGCCTCGGTGACGACGTTCCAGCCGTAGGAGCGGATCCCCGGGGTGGTGGAGAAGCAGCCGAGCTTGTCCGCGGCGGGGGCCTCGGCGTCGAAGTGCCGCTTGTACGCCAGCCATGCGCCGACGGCCCCGACGATCCCACCGAGCATCTGCGCCACGATGTAGACGACGACGTTGACCGCTGTTGCGCTCACACCGGGCGCGAGGTCCTTGCCGGCCACGGCCAGGCCGACCGTCACCGCCGGATTGAGGTGCCCGCCGGTGGCGTAGGCGGCGTACACGCCCATGAACACCGCCAGGCCCCATCCGAAGGCGATGACGATCCAGCCCGAGGCCTTCGCCTTGGACCGCGGCAGGGTCACGGCGGCGCACACGCCGGCGCCGAAGAGGATGAGAATGGCGGTTCCGAAGAATTCGGACAGGAAGATCTGTCCCGTGGTGAGGGGCATCGTGGATCTCTTTCTCTACAGGTCTGCACAGGTTCTCGGCGCGGCTGTCCGCGCGGTCGGCGGCTCGGCCATCCACGCAGAGCCGTGCGGCGGACGGGGGGATGAGGGCGCGGCGGCCCGCGTCCTCGCGCTTCGGGGACGGGGCGGGTCGGACGGCCGCGGTCGCCTCACACGCGGCGGCTGAGGCGGGCGACGGCGTCGGCGTCCGTGGTCTCGGCCTCAGCCGCCCCGATCTCGGCGACCCGCCGGGCGTAGGCCGCCCGCTCGGCCTCGACGTCGGCCCGGGACCAGCCCAGCAGGGGGGCCATCACCTCGGCGATCTCGCCGGTGGCGGCCAGACCCCGGTCTCGGCGCTCGATGTCGAGGCGCACACGGCGCAGCAGGACGTCGTCGATGTGGGCGGCGCCCTCGTGAGTGACGGCCCAGGCGACTTCGGCGCGCAGGAAGGCGGGGGCGGCCGCCAGGGGGCGGGCCAGGTCGGGGTCGTCGTCGATGGTCGCCAGCAGCGCCGGGACCTCGTCCCCGTACCGGTCGAGCAGGTGGGTGACCCGGGCCAGGGTCCAGCCGCGCTCGCGGGCGATGTCGCCGGCGTGCGCGGCCAGGGCGCGGTACCGGGCCGCGCCCACGAGGGGGAGATCGGCCGTCGTGCACGGGTGAGCGTGGGCGAGGCCCTCGCCCAGGGCGTGGTCGACGGCGTCTCGGGCCATGACCCGGTAGGTGGTCAGTTTCCCTCCGGCGATGGCGGTCAGTCCCGGGGCGACGCGAGTGACCGTGTGCTCGCGGGAGACCCTCGTGCTGGAGGCCTGCTCCGGGCTGCGGCCGGGCTTGAGCCGAGGCTGGAGCAGGGGCCGCAGGCCCGCGTAGACTCCGATGATGTCATCGCGCGTGATGGGGCGGGAGAGCACCTCATTGGCGTGGTTGAGGACGTAGTCGATGTCGGCGGCGGTGGCCACCGGCTTGTCGACGTCCTCGGACCAGGGGGTGTCAGTGGTTCCGATGACCCAGTAGCGGGGCCAGGGGATGATGAACAGGACCGACTTCTCGGTGCGCAGGAAGATTCCCGTCTCGGCGTCGATCGTCTCCTTGGGGACGACGATGTGGATGCCCTTGGAGGCCAGCACCTTCAGACCTCCGGCGTCGGTGGCCAGGTCCTGGGTGGCCTCCGTCCACACACCGGTGGCGTTGATGGTGCGCTCGGCACGGACCTCGTGGACGGCGCCGGTCTCGAGATCGGTGATGGCGGCGCCGCCCACGTGGCCGCGGGCGTCGGTGAGGAAGCCGGTGACCCGCGTGCGGTTGGCAGCCAGAGCGCCCAGGCCGACGGCAGTGCGCACGAGGTCGATGACGAGGCGGGCGTCGTCGACGCGGGCGTCGTAGAAGCGGATGGATCCGGCGAGCCCGGTCGTCTGAAGAGCCGGGGCGAGCGCGCGCGTGCCCTTGCGCCCCAGGTGCTTCTGAATCGGGACGGTGCGGTGTCCGCGGGAGCTGGCCAGGGCGAGAGCGTCGTACATGCCCACCCCGATGGCCGAGTAGGAGCGCTCGTAGGCGTGTTTGAGCGGCCATAGGAAGGGCTGAGCCTTGACCAGGTGCGGGGCCGTCGTCGTCAGTAGGCGCCCGCGCTCGGCGAGGGCCTCGTGGACCAGGGCGAAGTCGAGCTGGTAGAGGTAGCGCAGGCCGCCGTGAACGAGCTTGGAGGACCATGAGGATGTGCCCGAGGCCCAGTCGCCCATCTCGACCAGACCGGTGCGCAGGCCGCGGGCGGCGGCGTCCAGGGCGATGCCCGCCCCGGTGATGCCACCGCCGACGACGAGAACGTCGAGTCCCTCCCCGCCGCTCATCGCCTCCAGGGCGGCGGTGCGCTGCTCGCGGGTGAGGGCGGTGTTCTCCGGGGTGGTCTGCCTGCGCATAAGAGCTCCTTCGCTGGTCTGCGTGTGGACCGGCTCTCCGTTCGAGCGGGACCGGTCCGGCTGCGCGGCCGTCGCACGGCGGATGCGGCGGCCCCGGCCGAATGAATTCGTGTCCCCAGGATCGCAGGCTCATGAGACGATGGGCAAAGCAGATGCACGAAAGTGCACACATGGCAGAGAGGTCGGGAGATGATGCTCACATGGTCCGCGGGGGCTCGGCGGGACCAGGAGGCGCGGGAGGGGCGGCGCGTCTACGAGGCCGCCTCCATGTACTACGTCCAGGGCGAGACGATGGACGTCATCGCCCGCCACCTGCGCTGCTCGCGTTCGACGGTCTCCCGCCTGCTCGCCCGCGCCCGTTCCGAGGGCGTCGTGCGCATCGAACTGGCCGAACCCGGTGGGGCGGGCGGTCTCGAAACGCGCTTCGAGACCGAGCTCGGCGTGCGAGTGCACGTCGTGCCCGTGCGCGAGGGCACGACCGAGATCCACCGTCTTCAGCAGGTGGCGGCGGTGGCCGCCGCGCGTGTCGTGGAGTCGGCGGCCGACCTGGCGCGGGCCGGCGCATCTGGGGCCGGCGGGCCCGTCATCGGCGTGGCCTGGGGTACGACGATGAGCGAGGTGGCGGCGGCGCTGCCGAACCGTCGGATCCCGGGACTGACGATCGTTCAGCTCAACGGCGCATCCGACCCCGTGCACGAAGGGCCGTCGGCCGGGCGGATGCTCTCCCGGATGGGCGCCGCCCTGGGGGCGCGCACGATCGGATTCCCCGTACCGGCCTTCTTCGACCGGGCCGACACCCGACGGGCGATGTGGTTGGAGCACTCGGTCAAGCGCGTCCTGTCGGTAGCGGGGACGGCGCGCCTGGCGGTTTTCGGCGTGGGGACCCTGGAGACCGGCTCGGGTGCCCTGCCCAGTCAGGTCTACGCGGGCGGGCACCTGAGTCGGGCCGACCTCGCCGTCGCCCGGCGCGAGGGCGTCGTCGGGGATGTGTGCACCGTCCTGCTGCGCGACGACGGCACCTGGAGTGACATCGACCTCAATGCCCGTGCCACTGGTCCGACCCCCGGCCGTCTGGCGCGCATCCCGCGCAGACTGTGCGTCGTGGCCGGGACGGGCAAGGCCCGCGCCTGTCTTGCGGCCCTGCGCGCACGGGCGGCCACGGACCTCGTCGTCGACGAGGCCACCGCCCGTGCGGTGCTGGCTCTGTCCCAGCGAAAGGAGAACTCATGAGCGCGACGACTCCCGTCCGCGACGACCGCCCCGCCGGCGCCGCCACCGGGTGGCGCACCGTCCTGCGTCCCGCCCGGCCGGCCGATGCCCGGGTCGTCGCCGAACTGGTTCGTCCCTACTCCGAACGCCGCATCCTCATCGCCAAGGACCTCATCGCCTATTTCGAGGACATCCAGGAGTTCACCGTGGCCGAGAGCGCTGGTGCGCCGGACGGCCCGGGCAGCGAGGACGTCGGCACCATCATCGGCTGCGGCGCCCTGCACGTCATGTGGGACGATATCGCCGAAGTGCGCACGCTGGCCGTCCGCAAGGACTATCTGCACCGGGGCGTGGGCAGCGCCATTCTGACTGAGCTGCTTGAGCGCGCCCGTGCGCTGGGTCTGCGGCGCGTCTTCTGCCTGACCTTCGAAGTCGATTTCTTCGCCGCGCACGGCTTTCACCCGATCTGGGGCACGCCGGTGGGAATGGACACCTTCGCCGAGATGGTGCGCAGCCATGACGACGGTGTTGCCGAATTCCTCGATTTGGCGCGGGTCAAGCCCAACACTCTGGGGAATACGCGCATGCTCATCGAGTTGTGAGGGCCGTAACGGGCTGTGCCGTGCTGCTCAGCGCGTGCCCAGTGCATGGCTCCGTGGCTGCTCGGTGCAGTTCCCACGCTCCGTGCTGTGCTGGTCCATGCCGCTCGTGCAGTGGCTCGTGCGGCGGCCTCGCCCTCTGCATGGGTTGTCCTCCCCATCCGTCGCCCACGTCGGCCGGTCCGCAGGCCGGCCGGCGCCTTCGCGAGGGGCGCTTTTTACTGCAATGCCGCGGTACGACACGTCTCCTATAAGATCTGGGTATAAGAGCGGGAGCGATTCATGCCTCCGCGGGTGTTGTGCGGGGGAGGGGTTCGTGTAGAGTCCGCAACGTGTTCCCGGCATCCTGTGATCGTTCTGTAACCCCTGGTGGGCGTCCACCGCGTGTCAATCGCGCCGGCCGTCTCGCCCGTAGCGGCGGTCCGGGGGTGTTGGGCTATGAGTGAGAACTCGTTGGTGGCTCAGCGGAAGGACTCGACGTCATTCTGGGCGGGTACCGGTCTGGGCGAGGATATTTCCGATCTCTCGGAGTCCATTGGTCAGGGCTCCTGGGTTCAGGGCACGCTGGCCGGTGTCGGGATGGTTTCCGATGCCGTCTCTTTGGTTTTCAATCCGGTGGCCAGTGCTGTCGGTTGGGTGGCCGGCTGGATTATTGACCATCTTCCGGTTCTGCGCGAGATGCTCGAGAAGTTGACCGGGGACGCCGATGCCGTGCGTGCCGGCTCTCAAACCTGGGGCAATATTTCCACTCATCTCACGGAGCAGTCCACCGGTCTGCGCACCACGATCAATCGCGATATGGCCGACCAGGTTGGTGAGGCCGCCGATGCGTGGCGCTCCCATGGGGAGGATCTTGCTTGTGCCCTGGATTCCATGGGTGGTCTGGCGAAGGGTATTTCCAACGGTCTGGGCGTGGCTGGTTTCATAGTCCAGTTCGTTCACGATATGGTGCGCGACGCCATTGCCGAAGCCATCGGCATATTCGCCCAGTCGGTGCTGGAGGAGGTCTTCACACTGGGGCTGGCGACTCCTGTGGTTGCTACCCAGATCAGCACCTGGGCCGCCAGCAAGGTGACGAAGATTACTCATCGCGTGAAGGACCTCATTTCCTCTTTCGAGCGCCTGTCCAGGCTTCTGAATAAGATCGCTCCATTGGCGAGTAGGATCAAGTCCGCACTCAACAAGCTTGATGAGATCCCCGCCGACGCCGGTCATCGCGTCGGCCGGTGGATCAATGAGCACACCGGGCGGGCGTCGCGGACCACCACGACCGCGGCTCACGTGCCGGGTGGCCGCGCCGCCGGCAGTGCCGCCAGCGGCGCTGGGTCCACCGGGCATGGGGCCGGCGGTGCGGGGTCTGGCGGGCATAGTGCCGGTACGAGCTCCGGGGGATCCGCTGGTAGTGGTAGCGGCGGGCATGGCGCCAGTGGCGCGTCGAGCCACGGCAGTGGCGGCAGTAGTGGGCACGGCGCCGCTGAGGGTGGCGGATCGGCCGGCCATGCCGGTGGCGAGTCGGCCGGCGCCACGACCGGCAGTGCCGGCGATGGGGCCGGTCGTACGGGGTCCGCCGGTTCTCACACCAGGGCCGATACGAGCGGTGCGGGTTCCGAGGGGTCCGCCGGCGGCGGTGGCGGGCACCGCACCGGTAGTGAGGCCGGTGATGCGGGGTCTGGTGAGCGTGGCGCCGGTACGGGCTCCTCCGAGAGTGGCGCCGGTACGGGCTCCTCCGGTTCCGCGGGTACCTACCGCGGTTTGGACCCCACCAAGGGTCCTGTTGACGACGTTCCCTCCTCGTCTGCTCCCTCAGGGCACTCCGCTCCCTCAGGGCACTCCGCCACTGGAACGGGCGGGGCCAGAGACTTCAACACCTACCACGGCCTGGATCCCGTCACCGGCGAGACCCACCAGCCGGTTCATGCTGGTGCGGCGGTGGCGGAGGCTCCGCAGCCTGCTCATGCTGGTGCGGCGGTTGCGGAGGCCCCGCAGCCTGCTCATGCCATGGCGGCTACCGACGGCGCTCACGCCGCTGATGCGCACACCAGCGTCACGTCGACTGGTGGCGGTCACGGTGTCGACGCGACGTCTATGAGCAGTGGGTCTCACGCCGACGGCGCTGGGACGCATGCTGCAGGCGATGCCGGCACACCGTCGACTGGCGGCCATGCCAGCACCACGCCCGCCGGCGGTGAGGCTCATGCTGCTGGAGGCGATGTCTCCGCTGGCGGTACGCACGGTCACGGCGAAGCCGCAGGCGCTACGTCGGCTGGTGGTGGGGCTCATGCTGCTGGGGATGCTGCGCCTGGTGGCACTCATGCGGACGGTGCTGGTGCG
>ERZ773059.1412-NODE-1412-length-11785-cov-21.442199_pt1 | contig 11785 bp, 11 predicted proteins | sample MGYA00580514_ERZ773059 | MGnify/ENA primary metagenome ERZ773059 (study PRJEB29015, sample SAMEA2737981) | human oral metagenome | biome: human oral; feature: human-associated habitat; material: dental | place: China | collected 2056 ...
CTCGTATCGTGCCTGATAAGCACAAGGTCCTGGGTTCGAATCCCAGTGGGGGTACCACGATAGCCTTACCCAAACCTAGGTCATGAGTAACACGGTCTGGGTTGGTTGATGAAGATGCGAAGCGCTCACCACCACTGGTGAGCGCTTCGTCGTTACAGAGCGGGTCATTATCCGAGTTGTCCGCCTGGTTGCGCCGTTTCACCCAGTTGTCGCTCTGTATCAAGGTCGCACGGTGTTGCCGTGCGACCTTGTGCATCAGGCGGCTGGTCAGCCAGGTGAAAGGCAGCCGGAGCTCGGCTGCCAGGCTGGCGTCGCTGCTTGCGTCGGCCAGTAGGCGCGGTGCTGTGGCCCGCTGCAATGGCCCGTCACTCTCCCCTATCGGGCAGTCGCCAGCTGCTGCATCGGTCGCGTTCCTGCCTCCGTCATCATTCTGAATCGTCCCGGGTTTGATGGAGGTAGTGATGACGTGGAGGGATCACTGTCATGGGACAGAAGAAGTATCCCGATGGGCTGCGCGAGTGAGCCACGAGGATGGCGTTGGAGGCACTGGCTGACCCGGCTTGGGCCAGGGGTGCGATCCGCAGGATCGGTGACGAGCTGGGTGTCCACCCCGAGGCTCTGCGCACCTGGGTCAAGAAGGCCCAGATCGACCAGGGCACCCGGCCCGGCACCACCACCGACGAGGCACAGCGGATCAAGGAACTTGAGAAAGAGATCCGAGAGCTGCGAAGAGCCAACGCGATCCCGAAGAGCACAGTCGGCTTGTCTATCGCGGCGGAGTGTGAGCGCCCATCCCGTTGATCTGCCAGTACATCGACTCCCGCAAGAAGGAGTTCGGGGCCTGGCCGATCTGCAAGGTGCTCACTAGCGCCGGAGTCAAGATCGCCCCAAGCACCTGACTCACGCCCGCCGTAGCCGGTCTCCTAGCGCCGGGAGCCTGCGCGACGAGATCCTCAAGGCCGAGATATCAAAGGTCCACAAGGACAACTACTCGGTGCTGGGGACCCGCAAGATGCACGTGATGCGGGACCGACCCGAGAGCGCCGAGCGTCACGGTGCCAGTCACGTGGCCCGCAGTACCGTCGAACGCCTCATGGCAGACCTGGGCCTGCACGGCATCCGCCGCGCCAGGTCCCCGCGCACCACGCGCAGCGCACCGCGAGAGCAGCGCCCGGCCGACCTCGTCAAAAGGCATTTCAGCGCGTTCAGGCCGAACGAGCTGTGGGTCACCGACATTCCCCCGCAAGCGGGAGGTACCCCCTCCTACGTGCGTACGTTCTCCGGGTGGGTCTACGTCGCCTTCGTCACCGATGTCTTCTCGCGGCGAATCATCGGCTCGCAGACCTCCACGAGCCTGTACACCGACCTGGCCCTGGACGCCCTGAGAATGGCCGTCTGGCAGCGGAAACGAGCCGGTGCTGACCTGACGGGGCTGGTGCATCACTCCGACCGTGGGGTGCAGTACCGGTCCATTCGCTATGGGCAGGCTCTGGCCGACTGCGAGGCAGTCGCCTCTGTAGGCTCTAAGGGGGATTCCTACGACAATGCTCTGGCCGAGGCGCTCAACTCGCTGTACAAGGCCGAGCTGATCCGCAACCAGGGCCCTTGGGAGGACATCGACGCCGTCGAGGTCGCCACCGCCGAGTGGGTCCACTGGTTCAACACCACCCGGCCACACTCCGCTATCGGGATGCGAACCCCCGCCGAGCACGAAGCCGCCTGGGCGCCCGACACCCACCACGACCACCACCGCCAGGAACAATCACAACCGGCAACCACCGGAACCAGATAAACCAGCCTCCACAAAACCCGGGGCTTGACACCGAGGACCTCCGCGCCATCGAAGCGGTCAGGGTTGCCGGTGATGGTCTGCTCAGCCCGAGTCAGGATTGCGTTGTTGGCGGTGTGCCAGGAGATCCCCAGGGCGGCTGCTACCCGGGAGACCGACATGCACTCCAGGGCAAGGGCACGCAGCCCCCACTCCACCGCCGCGTGGGTCAGCCGGGTCCTGGGCTCAGCCAAGGTGGAGGTGTCCTGTCTCCACACCCGGCGGCAGTGGGTGCAGGCGAAGCGCCGCAGGCGTACCACCAGCTGCGTGGGTCTCCACCCCACCGGTACGTGGGCCAGGCGCCGGGCCACTGTCCCACGAGCCTGCCCCTGGGCGCCGCAGGCTCTGCAGAAGGGGTCCTCGAACCCGATCGGCATGCGGCACTCGATCACCGCGTGCTTGGCTGTGAGGTGCTGGCCCACCGCGGTCAGCCCCAGGGCGTCCAGGCCCAGGAAGGTCGTCAGATCAGGGCCGGTGAAGGTAGTCTCAGGCACGTCGAGGTCTCTCGTGACGGTTGTGTAGCAGCTCCCATCATCGGGGGACCTCGACCCCTACCCACCGCAACGACGCGCCCACCACCCCCACCCCGAACACATAAGTATGCCTTACTTACTGCACCCCTCAAATGCGAAGAGCCATTTTAGTCCACCATTCAAATAAGTGCCCTCCTATCCTCAAATACTAAAATTATCCCTCAACTACCCCTTTCGACCGCGAAATTGATCTTCGACTTTCAAGTCGAACGACTGAATGGTAAGATGGCAGTTATGTTAACAAGTCCAAGAAATACACCTTCGGATCAGCAGCTATTGGAAGCTATACACGACTGGGATTCCAAGAAATGGGATACACATTTTGAAAGCTTAGGGTTAAAGCCAGCAGGCCTGGCTCGCTACAGTAATAAAACAAAGACTGGAGTTCGGCAGAACGATGTAATCAAGAGAGCGTTAGGCGAACTTTCAAACTGGAAATGCTGGTGGGGATCGAGTAAATGCAGAGAGTCTGTTACACTGCCCAGAGAAGCAGAAATTGATCACGTTATTCCAAAATCTGCAGACATTGGGGTTATCAGAGAAGCACTTCGTACATCAACATACCAACGAAACTTCTTCGATGTTCACGACCCAGGAAATCTCGCATATATTTGCGGTCCGTGTAATCAGAGCAAAGGGAACACGTACCCCACTTCTCCGGGAGCTGAAGAAGGAAGAATTCGAATAGAGAACCGTCGAAACAACGTGATTCGGCGCGTTAATCGCTGGCACAAACTACTTGAAATTGACACATCTAGTCTCATAACATCTTTAGATCTTTCTGACTCTAGTGTCCAGGAGATGTATGGGGAGATTATTCTCGAAATGATTTTTAAGTTGAATCAAGCGAGAGGCGGAATCGGGAGGGATGAATGGGAGAGGTGGTTCGATGACACAAATATTTTACTAAATTCCATGGCAACGGCAACAATTTCGGTAAACGATGATTACATTACATCGTTTTCAGAAGACATGTCCATAGACATGTATGAAGATAGGCGTCTAGAAGAAAGGAACGAAAAAGAAAGAGATTTGGAAGAGTGATACAGAATGGAGCGGCAGCATCGATATTAATCGATATTTTCGTGTTCGAGGGCACCTCAGGGCGCAGCACACCTTACAGAAGGAGTTCTCCAAGCCGACCGATATGTAGAGTTCGATCACCGCTTTTTCGAGGTCAGAATCTGGCCTGCCGCGGCGGCTAGTCTCAGGGCGCCCAGGGGCAGGCTCGTGGGACGGTGGCTAGGCGCCTGGCCTACGTGCCGGCGGGGTGGCGGCCCACGCAGCTGGTGGTACGCCTGCGGCGCTTCGCCTGCACCCACTGCCGCCGGGTGTGGAGACAGGACACCTCCACCTTGGCTGAGCCCAGGACCCGGCTGACCCACGCGGCGGTGGAGTGGGGGCTGCGTGCCCTTGCCCTGGAGTGCATGTCGGTCTCCCGGGTAGCAGCCGCCCTGGGGATCTCCTGGCACACCGCCAACAACGCAATCCTGACTCGGGCTGAGCAGACCATCACCGGCAACCCTGACCGCTTCGATGGCGCGGAGGTCCTCGGCGTCGACGATTCCCCCGCGTGCTTCGCTCTCGTGCGGGAGGTGCCCCCTCTGTGTGGCGCCACACAGAGGGGGCGACCGCTATGTCACCATCATCATCGACCTGACCCCCGTGCGTGACCGCAGTGGTCCGGCGCGTCTGCTGGACGTGGTCCCGGGCCGGTCCAAGAAGGTCCTCAAGACCTGGCTCGCCGCTCGGGGCGAGTCCTGGCGTGGGCGGGTCGAGGTGGTGGCGATGGACGGCTTCACCGGGTCCCGAGAGCGCTGCTGGCGAGGAGCTCCCACAGGCCCGGGCGGTGATGGATCCCTTTCATGTCGTGTCCCTGGCGGCCAGCAAGCTCGATGAGTGCCGCCGCCGGATGCAGCGGGCGATCACAGGGCGGCGGGGCCGGGCAGGTGACCGGCTCTACCGGGCCCGGCGCACCCTACGCACCGGGGCCGATCTGCTCACCGACGCCCAGGCCGAGCGCCTGGAGAACCTACGCGGCATCGCCCTGGGATTTGCGCAACCTCACGCACTACACCATCCGCAGCCTCATCCATGCCGGTCGCCTCAAAGACCACCTGGCAGCAACCACCTAAAGCAGCCGATAAGCCCACCTACAACACCCTCAAACACGAAGAGCCAGTTTACATCGTCGCTCGTTAAATGCTCTAGAAGGCAGGCGAAGTGTCACTTATTCGAGGCATCGAACATTTGAACGACTGATATATAACAGATTGGCTGCGGATATGGGTGCCGACCTCAGCATCGCTTGACGTTCCGTTATACTCGGCCACACTAAAGCGACTTAGGAGGTAACACCATGCCAAGCAACGTCGAGACATATAGCGAGGATGGTCGATGGAAAAATCGCATTCAAGGTAACAGTCGGGCTAGTAACACATTCGACACCAAGGCTGAGGCACAAGCCAAGGGACGCGAGATGGCGCAGAAACTCCATAGTGAGCACATCATCAAGAAGCGAGACGGCACCATTGGTGAGCGCAACTCCTATGGCAATGACCCTCACCCACCGAAGGGCTAACTGAAACTGACCTCACCAAAGTACGACAGTAACTCTGCGATAAAGCGGGCACATCCTCATTGGCCAAGGAGGATGTACCCGCTCTCTCTCGTGGGTTCGAGGTGATGAGTTACAAGTTGATGACGCGACACAGGTGGCCTGTCACTGATAGCTTTTGCAAACACAAGGTGACCAACTTATAGGCGGTATATTTAACATCCTAACCGGCGACCTTCGCTACACCTACCCAAAGATCGACAAATTGCCTTGGGTACGGCCGGCAAAAAGGCGGCGATGCTAAGTCGCACGTGCATGTCGCTATGCTTGCGAAGGCGCCAGCATCGGTGGGAAGGCCGAACCTTCCGACGTCTCAGCTCGCTGCTTATTCAAACTAAATTAGGAGAAGACCATGGTCAACGAGGAACCGCTCTACCGCGCCATCATCCCCGAAGGAACCCACCTCGCACGCTCGAACAACACCGAAGGTGCGTTCCGAGGTGCCGTTCTTGACGATGAGACCAACCAGGTAAGTGGGCAGGCCGAGCTGGTTGAGGTTGATCGTGATGAGGATGATGAATCGAATGAGTCCCCCGATTTGAGCACTGCAGTTGCTATGTTGGCAGTCGCGGGAGTGTCCATCGCAGGCACCATTTTTGTCTCAGCGGTTGCTCCCAAGATTAAGACTTGGTGGGGCGACACGGCGAGTCTATCCTTAAAGGAAAAGCTCAGCTCACTGCTTACGCAGAAGACTCAAGAGGAGCAGAAGGAGATTGGGACGACAGTCAACAGTACAGCTCTGGCGAAAATTTCATCTGCCGATGCGTTGACTGAACTATCCACTGCGACGGCCGATCCTGAGTTTGTGATGAGCAATGAGGAAGCACAGCAACGTTTTGCCACGCTTCTATTTGCTGCCGCCCTTGCCGCCCATGAGCTTCGCACGCTTAAGAACGCATCGATTGCCGATGAGTCCGAACGGCAGCAAATTCAGGACGTACTCGACAGGTTCGCCGATGAGTCGGTAGTCAATCTCGCCAATAGAGTGTTTGAGGGTAATACTGCACTGGCTACGATAGTGAATGCAGCGCTACAGAGAAATCTCGGTCAAAGCAGTCAAGACGATGGAGCGTATCTGCCACTGCAACATGAGCAGTTCCACGAGTTGCTGCAGCTGTCTTAGGAGACGCAACCTACTCGCTTAGCTCTCCCACCAGCTCCTCCACCTGTATGTCCAGCGCCGTTGCCAGGGCGATGAGGGTGCGCAGGCGCGGGTTCATGGGGGTGCCGGGGCGGGACTCACCCTTCTCGAACTTTTGGTAGGTGTAGGTGGAGATGCCGGCGGCGTGGGCCAGGGCTTCTTGGCTGAGGCCCTTGGCGATGCGGGCGCGCTGCAGCCGCAGGCCGAGCTGTCGGGCGATGGGCCACCACTGCTCGTCTTGGCTGGTGGAGGAGGAAGCGCGCACGACCACCAGCGTCGAGCGGGCACCAACTTGGCACCACCATACATGTATGGCAATCTAGGGATGTCAGCCGAGATGGAGGGAGGTGAGCAGTATGGATGGCTGCTGAATGAAGGCCCCATATAGCGGGGTTTCTATCCGATCGTGGCCGTACCTGTGGGCCACGCGGCGTCCGTCAAGCGGCCTGCGCTGGGCGGGCGTCGTCATTGCCCGTGCCGACGGTCGACTTGGCTAGGCCGGCGCACTGGCCGGCTGAAGTTCTCCCAGAAGCGTTGGCTGGCGGCTGCGCGTCGGCTGCTTGGTCGAGCTGGGCTCCTTGCTCGTTGTAGAGCGTCCAGGCGAAGACAAGCCCTGCCCTGGGGAAGAGCCAGCCGTCGTAGCGGTAGCGCACGACTGCTGACTGCGGTTCCTCAGAGACACGTCCACCATCACCACGGGACGCGAAGTCCATCAGGCGGACTCGCTCGATCGCGTCGGCGTCGTAGGACAGCTCTACGTCCAGGCCCTTGGTCGGGCGGTCGATGTTGAGATGGAAGACATGGCCGTTGCGTGGCACCAGTGAACGGAACCGGAATGCGATGACGACTGGCTTGTCGTCTGCGATGACCTCGGTACCCAGGTCAACAACATAGATCTGTCCCGCTTCCTCCACCTGCCGAGTGAACGGCACCGGCGTGCCGTTGACGGTGAACTGCTCTAGGGCGAAGACTTCTGGATCGGAAACGGCCAGGCCGGGCACTGGGCGGCGGTACCACACACTCGTCTCTCCACGCTCGGCCGCTAGCTGGTCGTAGCGCTGGCGGTCGGAGACGACGGCGAACTTGCGGAAGCGGTGGCGCGGCGTGACGGTGTACTCCCAGCGGACACGTAAGTCGAAGAACGGGGTAGGAGCAGTGCTCCTACCCCTTGGTATACCAAGGGTCACGTCGACGCGGGCGTCGTACCAGCGCTCCTCGGCGGCCATGGCTTGGTGGCGGATGTCGGCGTAGACCTCTCGGCCGAAGGCTGGGTCGCCGAAGCGCAGGCCCAGGCTGGTGCGTGCCAAGTCGTCCAGTAGTTCAGGTGTGGCTATGCGTGCTACGTCCTGGCGGTCGAAGCGGAAGGCTTCGATGACCGCATCACGTAGGGCTGGTGCTTCCTCACGGATCGTCTGGCGGAAGCGCTCGGTCACTGCCCGCTCCTGATCCCGCCGGAAGGTGTACTCGAAGAACGTCGAGAGCAGCCCCGCACCAAACAGCGTGCCACCCAGTTCGCCCAGCGGCAGGGCGTGCAGCCACTGCCAACTGCCCAGATTCAATGGAGCCAGCCAAGCGTTGAGCATCATGAGGAGGATGCCGGCCAGGGTGAAGGAGACGGCCAGGAGGGCGGCCTTAAGGCGACGGAGGCGGTGGTGGAGGGGCGGATCTATGTTGGGCATTACTTTAATAATTCTAACATTAAGTAACTATACCTGAAAGATTGGCGCCAGAACCGAGCCAAATCACATGTCACCCAATATGATTTTACTGTATACTTTAGGTGGGTCATTAAATCGGGCACCCACCCCGCCTACATTGCCGTAAATTGGAAAGACATGGAAGATAGCGAGCTCGACCAGTACTCAAAGAGTGATATCGCACGGATTGCCGATGTCATTAATGTCGTGGCTGCCGAAGCGAACCAACCGTGGGTGATTCTTCAGAAACTCGGCGAACGAGCTCATGCTGCACCAGATCTCAAAGACAATCCTGTGCTTCCATGCGCTGAGAGATCGCTTGCCTATAGTTTTACTGAGGACAAGAAGAATCCTGGGGCCGTGGTGCTTGGCGTACGTCTATCCTGCGCAAGCGATGAGTGGCCGCTGGCATTTAAAGATGTTTCTTCAATCGAGAAGCAGGCTTGGTGCGAAATTGCAGAACAGTGCACACATCATCTAGCGAAGGCACACATGCTGGATGTAGCACTATCATGTGGCGCAATCCGTGGGCGCGACGTCGCTAAGGAGATCGCCGATCTCTATCTCGCCGTCGCTCAAGATGTCAACATCGAAGTGTACTATCGAGGCGCCTGCCTACGTCGTTGTTGGAGTATTGCTCGTTCATATGGTTTGCATACATTAGAAGCGCAGGCAAAGAGTGCGTCCTATCAGATGGCGCGACTTTTGTTCAAACTTCCTGAAATCCCTACAGGAATCCTGCTGCAGCCGTTTGAAATAATTACTGTTCTCCCGCAGTGTGGCGAATTTAACGATCCCAGTCGACAAGACGTGCAGACTCTGCTAAAGCAGGTTCGATCCCGGTCGACCACTAACGTGTCGACCCTTGAAGGTGTATCCGAATTGCTTGTCAGAGTGGCGAGCACAGATTCTGAGCGCGACGAAGCACGCCGCTCGCTGATAGAGAGCTACCTCGCTTTAGGCGAAGGCGCGAAGGGGATGATTGCTTCCTCATATTTTGAGGAAGCGGCCAGAAAAGCCAATAAATATGGGTTCACCGATTTAAGAGATCGCGCAGTACAGTTGTTGCAGGCCGTGCCGTATGAAGAACTCGGCATGCAAACACTTCCAATTGAGTTACGACTCCCCTGTTATGCCATTGATGCAACACTGGCTCGCTATAGACATGCGCGAGACGTGCTTTCCGCGCTTGACGTCTGGCTAGCTGGCACATGCCCCACCGGATCTTACGAAAGTAACATCAAATTTGCCAAGGAAAGAATGGATGGTTCTATTCTTGCTGCAGTAACCAGAACCACTTTCGACGGAAACATGCCGACACGTACGAGCACAGGCGTTGAAAGTGCGGTCGTAGAGGCGACTGAGCGGCAGGAACGGATCAACGTAGGGCTTAACGGGCAGACGCTTGCACATGAGCTTAAGGCGATTAAGCATCAGTACAATGTCATCTCGTCCAAAGAAATTGCAGCTCATCTGGTACAGACCTATCGATGCGACTCGAAACTTGCTCTTGCGCTGGGGCACGCCATCGTTAGTTTCTGGGACGAGCGCTACACCGACGCTGGACGTGCTGCTTTTCCTCTCGTCGAAGCGGGGGCTCGAGGCGTTCTGCTATTGCTTGGTGACCCACTGTATCGAATCCAGACAGGCAACGCTGGCGGGCACTTCCCGTCACTCGAAAAGTACGCCGAGAAACTTGAGCAGCATGACTTCGATATCGATTGGCTTCGGTGCATCCGCAATCCTGTTGCCAAGTGGCGCAATGCCCTTGCTCATGGTCATCGGCTTGAACTAGCAGACTATGAGGCGGCCGTGCTGCTGCGTACCGCTGCGCTGCTCGTTGTCTTGACGTCGAGTAACTCTTCCGAAAAAGACAAAGAGGAAATTGAGACGAACCTCCGCGACCCAATACGCTGGGCGGCCAACCAAGCCGAACTTATACAAAAGTGGGAGCAAGTATGGGAGCACAAAATAGACACAACTGATCTAAAGGAGTCATGATGACAGAACACAATGAACTTGATGACCACGAACGCAAGCAGATCCGGGATCGACTCAAGCAAGAGCGGATGATCGAATCTGCCTTCACGAACGGCAATGGCCCATGGACGATTGTGTATGACAACTGGCGTTTCGACAATGATGACAACGGCGGTCGATACATGGCGTTTGCTCAGCCACGGATGCGCGACAAGATCCTCTCGCACGCTGGTTGGGACTTTACAAAGGGAGACGGGCACCCTGGATTCAGAACCAGTCACGATGACACAGAGTACTATCGAAGTAGTCACGCACCAGAATTTGAACCACTCGTAATCTGCCACTACTTTTACGGCGTTGTTCCTGACGTGCTGCATATTTCCGAAGAGTTCAGGCTCCTGATGAACCTGTGGCAAGATCCTAAGTCTGGTGACTACTTTGAGATCAAAGATGATGGTTCGAAAGATCCTGCCATCCGGTTCCAAGACAAGCGAATCGAGGTGCGGACGCCGTTGTTGAAACGCTATATGGCGGCACGGCAACTCGATGCCGTGCTGTTCATCGACACGAGGGTGTCTGTTGAATATGCTGGCAATATCGCGGATTTTTCGGATCTCGAGTTTGAGGGACAAATTGGCAATGAGCTCATGTATCTTTCGCGAAGTGTTGGCAGGTTACCGCTTAGTGATGCACGTGTTGGCTCTTTGGTGCTCGCCAAGCGCATCCTTCCGGCTCCACCCCAGGAAACCTGTGGAATCTGGCCTTGGGACGAGGCCGATCCGGCGGAATACCCAGAGTTCATCATTGGCGAGGACGAGTACGGCAAGCCAGTCAAGTACACATGCGATCCAGATCGTCTTGCCAACTACTTCGGCAAGAATCCGGACGCGCCACATTATCTCACGCCAGTGTTCTTCAAGCCAGAGGTGCTCCAGAAGTACTATGACGACTCTGACTTGTACACGGTGAGTGATGGGCATTTGTCCTGCGCTTCCATGTGGGGCGTTAAGATCGACAATGGCAACCCGAATTGCGTCGTCGTGTTTCTTGGCGATATCGGTCGCGATATTCCTGCAGGCCACCGGACACACTGGCTCTCATACAACGTGTCACCAACACAACGCATGAGCGACGTAGGCGTGCGCCGGGCTTTTTTTGGTCAGTTCGCAGACAGTGAGAACCCAGAACACCGCTTCAAACTGGCGTACAACCAACTACAGAACTCATGGGAAGAGCACTGGGGATGGCGACTCCACCGCAAAGCAGAGGGGCAAGACACTGGCGTGCTTCAGCGTCTGCGTATCCCCGTCAATGACACCGACGCAGAACTGCGCGCACAGTTGATCAACCTCGCACTTGTCTTGGTGGATTACCTCAATGAGAGGCAGGTGGCCTCGTACCTCTCAAACACCAAGGGAGATAAAGGCATCGCCAAGCTCAAGAAGTTCCTCACGGCCCAGTCATACCGGCATACCGAACGAGATGTCCGTCTTCTGCAAAGAATCCAGGGGATGCGTTCCCGCATTGCGGCACATTCGTCAGGCAGCAGTGGACAGGCCTATCTCGAGGAAGAACTCGGGAAGGACACTCCGCAGGAGTACATCGCACGTCTCATGACCGAAGCAACGCAAATGCTGGACGACCTCGGGGTGTTTGCGGAGGAGCAGTCGAGGCAAGACTCGGACTCATAACCATCAAAGCTCCTTCTTTATGTAATGGCGCTGTTGTCGGCCTTCTCATAGGGATGGGTTCCAGTCGCCGCATAGCGACTTTGATCCAGTCGGTGGCAAAGGCTATCGGCACTCCAGATGGCTCTGGGTGCTCTTCGACGATGGAGGCACCGCTCTCACCACCACTGCCGTCACTCCTCGCGAGCAGCCGCCAGGTGGCGCCCGATGGTCATACCACTGAAGCCCAGCCGCTTGGCGATCTCGGCGATGGTCAGGCCCTGCTGGCGGAGGAGGATCGCCTGGGCACGGTCGTCGTCGG
>ERZ773059.1415-NODE-1415-length-11769-cov-16.519891_pt1 | contig 11769 bp, 16 predicted proteins | sample MGYA00580514_ERZ773059 | MGnify/ENA primary metagenome ERZ773059 (study PRJEB29015, sample SAMEA2737981) | human oral metagenome | biome: human oral; feature: human-associated habitat; material: dental | place: China | collected 2056 ...
GGGCGATGATGTCGTTGACGTTGGCGACGGCCTTCTCGACGCCCTTGCCGCCGTAGCGGGACTTGTCGCCGTCGCGCAGCTCGACGGCCTCGAAGGCGCCGGTGGAGGCGCCTGAGGGGACGGCGGCACGAGCGGAGGCGCCGTCCTCAAGCAGGATCTCGACCTCGAGGGTCGGGTTGCCACGGGAGTCGAGGATCTCGCGGGCTTTAACTGTCTCGATGAGGGCCACTTGGTGCTCCTTGTTCTGTGATCGATCGAGGTGATCCGGATGCAAGGTTCAGCCTACCGGTCACCGCCCACCACTTCGAGGGCGTAGGTCCCTTTTTATTGACCGCATCGAGCACATTGACCGCATCGACCATCATTGACCGTGCTGTTCACGTCCGGCGAGCACCGGGACGACGACTCACGCGCCACGCGCGCCGCGGGCCCGATCCGACGGCGGGAGAAGGGTCAGGACGGGCGCGAGACGCCCGAGAGGGGGGAGTCGGACGCGGGGACGCGCCACGCCTGCTGCCCGATGGTGTAGCGCGGCGAGGCGTCGCCGGCCAGCGACGCCTGCACGGCATCGGCCTCCGCGACGAACGCCGCCTGCTGATCCTCGTCCAGCGACTTCAGGTGCTGTCCGATGAGCGCGGAGCGCACGACATCAATGCTGGCCCGGGAGTAGCCGCCGGGGCCGCCCACCTCCGCCAGGGCGGCCAGCGCATCGCGATCGGTCACGGCGACGCCGTGCTTTCCGGCGACCCCCTCGAGGAACTGCCCCGAGACAAGAAGGTTCATGATCTTGTTGGCATCCATGTTCGGGACCTTGGACAGCTCAGAGGCCGCGGTCTGGACGTCCTCCTCGGACACGGAGACGGCGTGGGTCTTCCCGTCAACGCCCGTGTAGGTTCCAACATAGGCCTTGCCCGGGTGGGCGGAGCACCCCGTGAGCGCCCCTGCGGCCAGTGCCGCAGCGGCGACTGCGGCGAGGAGACGTGCGGCACGCGGAACGGGATGGGTCGGCTGGGTCACTGTGAGCTCCCTGTCATGGGCTGTGGTGCGGACTGGCTGGTCGACTGCCGGTGGGCCGCCAGCCGACTGTCACAGCCTCCGGACGGAACCGGCGGTCTGGACCCCATGGTAGCCCGGCGGCCCGGGTTTCTGACGTCGCGTCTTCGACAGCCGCGCCGATCGCCCGCGCCGGCCGCGACCGATCGCGGTGCGGAAGCGAACCGATCCCGGTGCGGGACTGGACCGGGATCGGCGACGGCGAGGCGGCGAACGGCTTGTCGTCCGAATGGTCGGCCCCGGCCGCCGAGGGTTGCACCGGCGACGCCGAGGCAGCACGCTGATCGTGCAGATGCACAGACGCGCAAGCGCAGACAGCAGCCTGTGCGGCGTTCACCGTGCAGCAGGCGCCTCACCCTCAACTATTCCGAGCCCACTCCCGGGCTTTGCGCACACGCACAATGCCACATTCACCAGCACAGCACCGAGATCACCGAAAATTCCTGCCGAAGCTATTCTCGTCAGTATCCGAAAGACTCGCCTCCGACAGCACCTCAGGCGGACTCCCGGCTGTTCCCTACGGGGTTCTCATCGCCTTCCTCGCAATCGCACTCATGTGGTGGGCGGACTCCCGATCCACGATCACCTACGGCATGGACGGTCCTATGACCACCATCACACTAGAAGGCAGCCATGCTTCGACTGAGGATCAGATGATCGAGTCAGCACGCGAGCTGCGCGCCTTCCTGGCCGAGAAGAACGTCAGCATGATCAAGGTCTCGGAGGGCGATGCCCCGCCTACTCTTGTGGTCTTCGATCCGGGCCGCAGAATCGGGTGGACGACGCAGCTCGACGACGCCGGCAGCACCGGGGATCCAGAGCCCGGGGTGTACACGATCAGCGGCTCCTACTCGGACAGGACGTGGGCGTCCTCCGGGCAGGCGCCGCTCGCACCACCGGGGATCGCAGGGGTCGACGTGCTCGGGAGCGTCGAGATTCCCGGCATGACGCCGTCGAACAGCAATCTGCAGTTCGTCGAGGCGCTCGGCGCGGGGCCTCTCGGCACGGGGTCGCTGCGCCTGGGGACGACGGACCCGGTCACGGTGTCGCGCGCCGTCGAGCTGGTGAAGGCCTCGGGCCTGGAGGTGCGCGGCACCCGGCAGGAGCCGCCGCTGCTCTCACTGATATTCGACACGACGGTCGCGATCTCGGCGCTGTTCGTGCTCCTGGCACTCGCGTGCACCATGGCGTCCCTCGTGCTGAGGCTGCCCGAGCGGCGCGAGGAGACGCGGTTGCGCCTTCTGGTCGGCGCCACCGGACCCGCCCTGATCCGCGACCACGCCCGCCGGGAGCTCGTCCCCGTCGTCGTCGGGACCGCGGCGGGCTCGGGAATCGCGCTGGCGGCCACATCGCTGACCGCTGCGAGCGCCCCCAAGGCCCGAGAGGTCGTCGCGATAGCGCTGGGGGCGCTCGCCGGCGGAGCGCTCATGTGGCTGGCCCGCCAGGCGACCTTCGCCGCCGTCCTGCCCTTCTTCCTCAAACGAGTCCGGGGAGCCGCGGCATGATCCGCACAGAGATATCGGGAGGGGTCCGCACCGCCTGGCGTCACCGCTGGAGCGCCATCGGCGTCGCACTCATAGTCACCGCCGCGTGCACGACCTTCACCGTGCTGCTGTCCTATGTCATGACGCAGGCGTCGGTCATCATCGGCGCCGACCACCTCCGCCGGCACGACGCCGTGACATTCTCGACCTACTACTATCGCCCGCCCTCGACCTCGGCCCGCTCAAACCCGAGCACCGGGCTCATGGAGGGCCTCGGAGAGCGGATCGACAGCGGATCGGCGTACACCGCGGTCATCAACAATGTGGAGGTCGGCGATCACTCCTTCGCCGGCGGCAACTATGCCGTCATCCTCGTCGGAGACTCGGCGCAGGCGGCCGTGTCCGGAGTCGAGCTGTGCTCGCCGGCGCCGTGCGCCATGGCCGGAGACAGTATCAGGCACGAGCTCGACGGGCCGCTCCGCATCGGCGGTCAGACCGTCCCCGTCGTGGCGCGCATGCCCGCGACGACGAAGCTCTTCGACCCGAACATGGCGGGAATCGGATTGGGCTCCGTGGTCCTCATTAGGCTTCCTGCGAGCAGTCTCGACCAGCTGAACGCAATGGAGAAGGAGGAGGCGGCGACCCGGACGGTCCTGTTCGCCCCCTCCGATGAGGACGTCGCGCAGTTCGTGCACGATGCGAACACTGAGGGGCTCGCGCTCGTCCCGCACCGTATTGCCGCCGACCAGCCGGAGCGCTACCGGGAGCTCATCGTATGGGCGAGTCTGTACGGCCTCGGCCTGCTGGCGGTGGCATCTCTCATCCTGTCCGCGTATGGCGCCTCGGTCAGGTCGGCGCTGCGTCGGGAGAGGGCGGAGCTGCTCCTCCGCCACCAGTACGGCGCCACCGCCGCCGAAATATGCGTGCGGGTCGCCGTCTTCCTCGCCTCGACCATGCTCGTACTGCCGACGTGCGCGATCCTGCTGTTCTCCCTGGCCGGACCGTCCATGACGACCGCCGCGGCGGTGGCGGAGGCGTCGCTGATACTGATCTACCTCGCGCTGGTGGCGCAGACGACGCGCAGAGTATCCAGGAGCCTCTCGGGCTCCGGCAGAAACTGGTGAAGAAACCGATGATGACGCACGAGCAGAATCGGAGGAGCGCCGTGGCGCACGTCCTCGAGCTGCACGACATCAGTGTCGACTACCGGCGCGGCCGGAGCATCGTGCACGCGCTGCGCTCCGTCTCGCTGGCGGTGGACGAGGGCGAGTCGGTCGCGGTCATGGGGCCGTCGGGATGCGGGAAGTCCACCCTGCTCGGCGTCCTCGGACTGACGATCCGGCCCGACGGCGGCACGCTGCTCATCGACTCCGAGCACGCGCCGACCGGACGCACGCCCAGAGCGCGCGCCCGGAACCGCCTGATCGGCATGATCCCCCAGGACTACGCCGTCGTCGATCATCTGACCGCGCTGGCGAACGTCTCGCTCCCCCTGGAGTACGCCCGCCCGCGCGTCGGCCGGCGCAGAAGAGGGGAGCGGGCGAGGAAGGCGCTGTCCGACGTCGGGCTCGGGTGGGCCGGCGCCCAGAAGCCGTCCCGGCTCTCCGGAGGAGAGCGGCAGCGGGTGGCCGTGGCACGAGCGCTGATCAACCGCCCGCGGTACATACTCGCCGACGAGCCGACCGCCTCGCTGGACTCGCAGACCGCCCAGGACATCACATCGCTGCTTCTCTCGCAGGCGCGTCGGGCCGGCGGATGCCTGGTCATCGCCACGCACGACCCCCGGGTCGCCAACACCTGCGACCGCGTGCTGACCATGACCGACGGGAGCCTGACGGCTTGAAGGCGCGCCCCGGTCCGTCGAGATAGACATTCTCGGATGAGGGAGACGGTGTCACCGTCTATCTCGTACGAGAATGTCTATCTCGACGGGAGCGCCGCACGCCCGCAGCCAGGCCGCCCGGATACGCACATGGTCATATCACGCCCCGGTGGGCGAGAACTGCCACCGCCTCCGCGCGGGAGCCGACCCCGAGCTTCTTGTAGACGCGGCGCGCATAGGTCTTCACCGTCGTCTCCGCCACGGACATCCGGTGAGCCACCGAGTGAGTCGTCAGCCCCTGCGAGTACAGCTCGATCGCACGACGCTCCTTGTCGCTGAGGAGAGCGCTGAGCGACCTCGCCATGAGCGGGGCGGTCCCGGTCGCCTGAGCACCGCCCGCCTGACTCTCGGAAGACGCAACCGGCGTCACGGCGCACTGCAGCACCCGCCATATCGCCTCCCCGCCCAGCAGATCCTCCTTGGGCACCACAACCCGCCCAGCCCGGGACCCATGCACGCCCCCCGCAAATCGCTGCGCCTGCCGGTCCACCCCGCCGGATGCGGACATCATGACAACCGCTGCCCCGACCTCCGACGCCGCCCGCACCAGCAGGACAGCCTCATCAGCGACGTCGTCGGACAGCAAGATCGCATCGGGAGCGGGCCTCACGGACGCGAGCCGACGAAGGGCCGCCCGATGGCTGCGCACCGACCACAGCAGGCGGATCTTCTCCGCAGAGCGCTGCACCAGGTCCTGCAAGGCGTACAGCACAAGCGGATCGTGATCCACCAGGCCCAGACTGAGCGCACTCATGACAGCCAGGTTAACGCCTGGCGAGACGCTACGGGCCTGTCGTGACCCCGGGTGCGCGGCGGGCGCGAGCGCACTACTCTCCCACTATGGAGAGTGAACGTTCGTTAGCCACCAAGAGGCCCCGGTCTCCGCGCCGCACGGCTCCCCGCACTCACCGCGCCTCCCGGAGCACTCGCGAGGCCCTGCTGGACGCCGCTCTCGACCAGTTCTCCCGCAAGGGCTTCGGGGGCACCTCGATCCGCGACCTCGCCGGGGCGGTCGGCATCCGGGAGAGCTCTGTCTACAAGCACTTCTCCTCCAAGCAGGCGATCCTCGACGCGCTCATCGAGCGGGCCGACGAGCGCCTGGGCTCGGTGGCCGCCGACCTCGGCACGACCTTCGCCGCGGGCGGCGACGCAGCCGATGCGGCCACCGTCTACCGGGGCGCGAGCGAGGAGACGCTGCTGGCGATCGCGCGCGGCATGCTCGATACGGTCCTCCACGACCCCCGGCTCGCGCTCCTGCGGCGCCTCCTGACCGTCGAGCAGTACCGCGAGGCCGACGCCGCCGCGCGGTACCACGACTACTTCATCGTCCGCCCCCTGGCCTTCCAGACCGAGCTCTTCCGCTCCCTGCTCGCCACCGGCGACTTCCGCGAGGGCCTGGACCCCGAGCAGGTCGCCCTGGCCTTCTTCGGACCGGTCCACCTGCTCATCGGGCTCGCGGAGAGCGACGAGCAGCGGGCCGACGCCCTCCTGGCCGGTCACATCCGGCACTTCCGGCGCACGCACCTGAAGGAGGCGTGATGCGGCTGTATCGGCGGACGATCAGGGCGCTGTACGCGGTGGCCTTCATCGGCGGGGGCGTCTCCCACTTCTTCTTCGGCAGGCTGATGCCTGACAGCTATGCGGTCTTCGCCGGCACCGCGCTGCTGCCCTGGCTGAGCGGCCTGTGGCGCTCCTTCGTCATGCCGAACATCGGCTGGCTCACCATTGCCCTGGGCCTGTTCGAGATCGCCTGCGGAGCCGGCGTGCTGCACAGGCGCACCGCCGTCGTCTCCGCCTGGACGATGCTCGCCTTCCTGGTCCTCGTCACCGTCCTGGGCTACGGGTGGCCCACCGCGTCGCCGGGCGAGGACCTGCTGAAGAACCGTCTGAGCACCATCGTCATGGCGGGCTTGCTGCTGCCCCTGCTCGTCACCGGTCGCGGGCATCCGGCCTCCGGGACCCGGGCCGACGACGGCGGTACGGTTCGGCCATGAGAGATTCCGGGGCGGCGGGGGCGGTCGCGTGGATGGAGCGCCACCAGGTGCTTCTCTATCTCGCCGCGCTGGGGCTCGGGGCGACGACGGGGCTGGCGCTGCCGGCGGCCGCGGGCGCCCTTGAGCCCGTCATCAACCCGGTCCTGGTCGCACTGCTGTACGCGACCTTCCTCGGCGTGCCCCTGACGCGTCTGCGCGCCGCCCTCGCCGGCGCCCGCTTCGTGGCGGCGCTCCTGGTCGTCAACTTCATCCTGGCGCCACTGGTGGTGGCGGTCCTGTCCCGCCAGGTCGCCGACTCCCCCGCCCTTCTCGTGGGGCTCCTGCTCGTCCTCCTGGCGCCCTGCGTCGACTACGTCATGGTCTTCACCCGGATCGCGGGCGGCGCCTGGGAGCGCATCCTGGCGGCCTCCCCGGTGCTCATGCTCGCCCAGACCCTCCTCCTGCCGGTGTGGCTGGTCGCTCTTGCGGGTCCCGGGGTCGCGTCCGTCAGCCTGCGGCCATTCGCGGTGGCCTTCGTCCTCATGATCGCCCTGCCACTGGGGCTGTCAGCGCTCACCCAGCTGGCCTCGGCCCGCCACCGCCTGGCGGCCCGGGTCGAGAGGGGAGCGACGACGCTCATGGTCCCGCTCATGATGGCCACCCTGGCCGTGGTCGTCGCCTCTCAGATCTCCGCGGTCGCCTCCCACCCGGGCACTCTCGTGCGCGTCATCCCGCCCTACCTTCTCTTCGCCGCGATCATGCCGGCGGTGGGGAACGCCGTCGGGCGGCTGACGCGCCAGGACGCGAGGTCCCGCCTGGCCCTGGCCTTCTCCGGCACCACCCGCAACTCCCTGGTGGTCCTCCCCCTGGCCCTCGCTCTCCCGGACGCCCTGGCGCCGGTCGTCGTCATCACCCAGACGCTCGTGGAGCTCCTCGTCATGATGGTCCATGCGCGGCTGCTGCCCCGTCTCATCCGCGACCCGCAGGCCGGGAGCCGAGGGGCCCTGCCACCGCACCCGCATCGTTACGATATAGAACATGCTTGAGCTCGACTATGCGTTCTTGGCCGATTTCGCCACTATCCAGGACGGTAGACTCACTGTTGTGGGGGCATCATTCACCCGGATGGTCGTCACCGAGTATCCGACCTTTGCGCTTCTGGGGGTCGCGGGCCGCATCCGATGCGACGAGCCCGATCGGAACACGATCAACGTGACGCTGAGGATCACCTCCCCAGGAGTGGAGCCGACGACCATCGAGGCCGTCAACGCACTGGATGCTTCTGAGAAGACAAATCCTCCGTACGACAAGCATCGGCGAGGCATCGTCTTCGCCGTCCAGGTCAACCTTCCCGTCTTGGAGGAAGGAACCCACACCGTCGAGGTCGACCTTGACGAGACTGACGGTGTTGACCGCACCCTCAAGTTCGAGGTACTCCGTCCTCAGGACGAGGAGTGAGCTGTGGCGCTCTCCGTCTCGATGTCCCGGCACGCCCTGGAGAGGGCACGCCAACGCGGCATCGACACCTCCCGGATAGAGGACGCCATCAACGATCCGGCCAGCCAGATGCCCGCCGATGGGCCGGGCAAGCGCAAGTACGTCGGACGCCCGCACAAGGACGGGACTCAGCTCGTCGTCATCGCCTCCGATCCTCCCAGCTCCACCGGGTGTGTCACAATCGTCACGTGCTACTACCGCTCGCAGTCCTGAGAGGGCAGTCTATGGGGGAGCCCCCGCGAAGGAGACGACCACGATGAAGCGTCGCACGATCACCGTCGATACGTCGGTCGGAGCCTGCTACATCGCGCTCTCGGACTGCCCTGTTGCTCGGACCGAGGAGTTCTCGGACGACGTTCTCGTCGATCTCAACGAGTACGGCGTCGCCGTCGGCATCGAGATCCTCGACCTTAACGCGCAGTTCCCCCTCACTGACTTGTGCCGCCAGCTACACATCCATTCCAGCGATGAGTCCTACCTCGTCAAGCTCCTGCCGAACCTGAGGTACTCCCTCCGGTTCACACTCCGCTCGGCTCCGGACTCGACCATTGCCGCACGCGCCCTCGACCCCTCGAAGCTCGCCACTGTCTGACCCACGATCAGCAGCGAACAGGTCGGCCTGCGAACGGTCGGGCCCAGCTCGACGCCCTGGCGCCGGTCGTCGTCATCACCCAGACGCTCGTGGAGCTCCTCGTCATGGTGGTCCATGCGCGGCTGCCGCCCCGTCTCATCCGCAACCCGCAGGCCGGGCAGACCGGGCCGGAGCGGGAGACGAGCATCACGAGCGGCACGTAGCCCGCTCGCATGAGCAATCGCACCAGAAGCGGCGCCGACATCTCGCCCTCTCAAGCCGCGTCCCTCGGACGTGCAGCCGCCCGGAAGGCCGGCGCAGCGCGGGACCGCCACCCGGACCAGCACCGCGCCCGGGCCGTCCTCGCCATCGACGCCGGAGCCGCTGTCGCGCAGTGGCGGCTCCGCCCCGAGGACCCGCCCGGGTGGAACGGGTAACGGGCAGGCCGTCGACGAGAGTCCTCGACCCTCCCCCTACTCGTCGACCGAGGGCGGCCACTCGCCGGAGTGCGCCACCGCGGAGGCGGCCTCATCCCACGTGAAGACCGAGACCGAGCGCCCTGACGCCATCGCATTTGACTCCCCGTCGCGCGGCCACATGTAGGTGACCTGGATGGTCTGGTCGTCAAGGCGCTCCACCTCCGGGAAGAATCCGATCGCCGTGTCGTTGGTGAGGCCGATGTACTCGCCGTGGTGGAAGAGCATGATCTGGTAGGGGGACGAGGCCGTGCCCCTCTCGATCGGCAGGACGATCCAGGACAGGGAGGCGCAGGAGTCGTAGGTGGAGGTGTCCGCCGCCGTCGTGTCCCAGGCCCAGTCGTTGTAGGTCGGCACCTGGGAGGCCCAGGTATCGAGGGCCTCGACCCCCGACTTGTCGGAGCACTTCGGAGTCGGGCTCGGCGTCGACGTGGCCTCGTCAGCGGCCCCCGCCGCCGTTGTCGCCCCGGCGGGCTCCGGCGGGGTCTGGCCACTCGCCGTCTCCTGGACGCCGGCGAGCTGAGTCGCGGGGACGCCTCCGGTCCCGGCCGGCTCGAGACGGGGCGAGCCCTGGCATCCGGCCAGCACGGCCGGCAGGGCGAGAAGGGCGCAGGCGGCGAGAGCCGGCGTGCGGCGTCGAGCGGGGTGCAATATCATGAGCGTCCTCGATGGCTCTCCATCACGCAGTCGCGCGATCACACTATGAACTGCCTCTCAGTGAGGAAGTGTAGTCCAGAGCCGTACCTAAGGTGGCCGAACGGCGCCGGCCCGCCCCGCACAGCCCGCCGGCGCCCGCAGGGCCCGTCTGCCCCTGCACTCACGCCGGCCCGCCCCGCGCAGTCCGGTACTGCCGCTCGAAGTGCGGCAGCACCCGAGACTCCATGTACACGAATAATTTGTTTGTATACGGTGGGATCGTGGAGCACCGAGATGACCGCTGAGCCCGCGATCGACCTCGACCCGGCCCTGCGGGCGCTGGCCGACCGGAATCGGCGAGCCATCCTGCAGGCGATCCGCACCGAGCCCCATCAGGTGGGGGCGGTGGCGGCCGAGCTCGGCCTGTCGCAGCAGATCGCATCGCACCACCTCGGCGTACTGCGCCGCGCGGGGCTGGCCACCAGCACCCGCGACGCGAACCGCCGCCTGTACGCCGTCAGCACCGACGGGCTCGCAGCGGTGCGCTCCTACCTCGACGACTTCTGGCCCACCAGGCCGGCCGCACTCAAGGCGGCCGTGGAGGCTCACGCGGAGGCGCAGGAGGCTCAGTATGGCCGAGCCCTCGCAGTTCTCCTGCTCCATCGATATCGCGGCGCCCCCGCGCGTCGTGTTCGCCTTCCCGACCGCCGAGGAGGGCATGACCTCCTGGATGGGCCAGTACGCCGAGCTCGATCCGCAGCGGGACGGGCGCTTCGCCGTCAACATCTCCGGCCATCCGGTCCGGGGCGAGTACCTGCTCATCGAGCCCTGCTCGCGCGTCGTCGTCTCGTGGGGATTCGCGGGAAGCGACGACCCGCGGCCGAGTGCTTCACCGTGGAGAACGGCCTCATCACCGATAGCATCCTGATCTTCGACCGCCTCTCCTTCGTCCCGCCTGAGGCATCATGAGCGGCCCGAGGAGCACGGCGAAAGGGCATGGCAAGCAGGGTGAGCAGGAGCAGGAGGCCCTCCTCGCCCGACTGCGAGAGCTGCTGCACGACGAGCCGATCTCCCGCGAGGTCACCATGTTCGGTGCCCGCGCCATCATGGTGCGGGACAAGATGCTGTGCTGCGCCCTCAAGGGCGGAGACCTCCTGGCCCACGTCGACCCCGCCGACGACGCGGAACTGTCGCAGCAGCCGGGCGCCTCCCCGGCCGAGATGGGACCGGGGCGCGAGATGGGGCCCGGCTGGCTCAACGTAGCGGCGGGCTCCATCGCCGACGACAACCGGCTGCGGTTCTGGCTGGACACCTGCCTCACATTCAATCGCCCCCGGACGCCGAAACGCTCATGAATGAATTCCTCGGTTTTCCGCTGCAGATGCTCTCCTTTTTCGAACGCCTACCGGAGAACAACACCAAAGAGTTCTGGAATGAGCACAAGAACGAGTGGATTCCCCAAGGATCATCCGCGCTCCGAGCTGCTGCGCTGAGGGCCTGGTTCGATTCCTATGTCTCCGACGAACGGGGGCGAGTCGGGGCCGCCGGGCACCGGTCTCGGCCTCACCGTCGCCGCCGGTACCTGGTGGCCTCGACCTCGTAGTCCTCCTCCCCGGCGACGACGGCGCGCAGGAGCACCTCGGCCCAGCGCAGCAGGGCCTCGCCCTCGATCGGTCCTCCGCCCATGCGGGCGGTGCCCGGCGCGGGGACGACGATCGTCCGGGTGGCGGGCTTGAGGATGGTGCCCGGGTAGAGGCGGGTGACCTTCATGCGCGCCGACTCGGGCAGGCTGACCGGGGCGAAGCGGATCGACTTGCCCTGGGCGACGATCTCGCGCACCCCCAGGTGGGCCGCGAGCGCGCGCAGCCTGGCCAGGGAGGCCAGGCGCGCCGTGGCCTCGGGGACGGGCCCGTAGCGGTCGGCGAGCTCGTCCAGGACATCGCGCACGTCGTCCTCGCTGCGGGCGGCGGCGAACTTGGTGTAGGCCTCCAGGCGCAGCCGCTCGTGGGGCACGTAGTCCTCCGGGATGGTGGCGTCCACGGGCAGCTCGACGCGCAGGTCCTCGTCAATCCCGGCCCCGGCGTCGTCCCCGGAGCCCGCGGCCCCAGCGCCGCTCACACCGTCTCCGCCGACCTTGAGGACCTTCTTGTAGGCGGCCACGGCCTCGGAGACCATGCGCACGTACAGGTCGAAGCCG
>ERZ773059.1416-NODE-1416-length-11767-cov-3.705686_pt1 | contig 11767 bp, 12 predicted proteins | sample MGYA00580514_ERZ773059 | MGnify/ENA primary metagenome ERZ773059 (study PRJEB29015, sample SAMEA2737981) | human oral metagenome | biome: human oral; feature: human-associated habitat; material: dental | place: China | collected 2056 ...
CCGCCGATGCTTCCGTTTTATCAAATTTGACTCGTCTCGCCGCACGAAAAGGTCAAATTTAATAAAAATAATGTGTATTTTCGTAACATTTAGTCTTTTTGGTATTACATTTCGCTTTGGCTTGCACTCAAATTTGACGGTCAAATTTGAGATATTGTTACTTATCTACACATAAATTTGAAATTTATTGCAAAAAGTCGAAACATTTTCACGCAGCCGCTTTTTTATGAATTATAATTGCACCTAGCTGAATTAGCTAATCTTTTAAAAAGGATCACAGATGAAAATTAAGTTACTTTCCGCACTGCTTCTTTCTTGCGCGCTTGCAGGCAGCGCGTTTGCCGCAGGCAAAACATACACGATCAAATTCGCCCACGTCGTGGCCGCCTCTACGCCAAAAGGCAAGGCTGCGGACTTTTTTGCCAAACGAGTCGGCGAGCTTAGCGGTGGAGCGATCAAAGTCGAGGTATATCCGGCCGCATCGCTAATGGACGACGATAGGGTTTTTGGAGCGCTAAAGCTTGGCAACGTACAGATGGCGGCGCCTAGTTTTTCTAAATTTACGCCGATAGTGCCGCAGTTTCAGCTTTTTGACTTGCCGTTTATCTTTAGAGACAACGCCCATCTTTACGCTGTTCAAGACGGTGAAGTCGGACAAGCTCTAAAAGATATGATCGCTAAAAAAGGATTCATCGCGCTTGATTTTTGGGATGCAGGATTTAAGCACTTTAGCTCGAGCAAAAAGCCTATCGTAGAGCCTGCGGACGCTAAGGGACAAAAATTCCGCATCCAAAGCTCAAAAGTGCTTGAAGAGCAGATCAAAGTCGTGGGCGGCAACCCGCAAGTATTGCCGTTTTCAGAGGTTTATCCGGCCCTTCAACAAGGCGTAGTCGATGCGACGGAAAACCCGCTTTCAAATTTCTATAACTCCAAATTTTACGAGGCGCAAAGCTCTTTAACGCTATCAGGCCACGGATATTTGGGATATTTAGTCGTTATGAGCGAGAAGTTTTGGAAAGGCTTGCCTGATGATATGAAGGCTCACGTAACGCAAGCTCTAAAAGAGGCTACGGCGTTCGAGCGCGAAGAGACGGCTAAAGAAGAAGAGCATATTTTAAGCGAGCTTAAAAAATTCGCAAGCGAAAGTAAAAAGCTTGAAATCATCGAGCTAAACGCCGATCAAAAGGGCAAATGGGCGGAAGCTATGAAGCCGATTTATCCGAACTTCTACAACGTGATCGGTCAAGATTTGATAGAAAAAACGATAAATACGAAGTAGGATTTTATGGGTAAATTTTTTGAGATTTTAGATGTCGGCATCGCCTCGGTAAACAAAACCGTAGCGGTGCTAGGCATCGCCGCAGGCACGCTGCTAGCCTTCATTAACGTCGTTATGCGCTACTGCTTTAACACGGGCTGGTCGTGGGCGGGCGAGCTAACCAACTACCTTTTTATCTGGTCGGCATTTTTTGCCGCAGCATACGGCTTTAGAAAGGGCATTCATATCTCGGTTACGATTTTGATCGAGAGATTTCCGCCCATCGTCGCAAAGGCCTATCTCATCTTTGCAAATATACTAACGACGGCATTTTTGATGTTTATCGTAGTTTATAGCGTGCAGTATCTGCAGGTGATGATCGAGCTTGATTTCATGAGCGTGGATCTAGGCGTGCCGCAGTGGATACCTATGCTGGTGCTTCCGATAGCGTTTTTGGGTGCCAGCTACCGCGCCGGAGAGAAAATTTTCCAGATCGCTATGACGCCGGCCGATAAGGTCATCGTAAATAATGAAGCCGAGATGATACACGACTCGGTCAAGAAAAGCTAAGGAGAGCCTATGACCATCGCATTTTTATTTATCTCGCTGTTTGGTCTCATGCTTATAGGCGTTCCGGTCGCCGTTTCGCTTGGAGCTAGTACGGTTTTAACGATGCTGCTTTTTACCGATCTTGACGTCGCGGCGATGCCTCAGCTTATCTTTGACGGTATCAATAAATTTGCCCTTATGGCGATCCCGATGTTTATCCTAGCCGGAAATTTACTGAGCAAGGGCGGCTCTGCTAGACGCATTATAGATTTTGCTAAATCCATGGTCGGACACCTACCGGGCGGCCTACCGATGAGCGCGATATTTGCGTGCGTTATATTTGCCGCGGTTTCTGGCAGCTCGCCAGCTACGGTCGTAGCGATAGGCTCTATCATGTTTGTCGCTATCAAAGAAGCCGGCTATCCGAAAGAATACGCCGTGGGCGGCATCACGACCGCGGGCTCACTAGGCATCCTCATCCCGCCTTCGGTTGTTATGATCGTTTACGGCGTGACGGCCGAGGTCAGTATCGCGCAGCTATTTATGGCGGGCGTGGTGCCTGGACTGATGCTAGGCGGTATGATGATAGCGCAGACTTATATCGGAGCAAAAAGGCTTGGATTTAAAGCTACTACGCCCGAGCCTTGGAGTGAGCGGATAAAAAAATTCTTTAGAGCATTTTGGGCGCTGCTAATCGTAGTAGTCGTTATCGGCGGTATCTACGGCGGCATTTTCACCCCGACCGAGGCTGCGGCGGCGAGTGCGATTTATGCGCTGATTATTTCGCTATTTGTTTATAAAGATATCAAATTTAAAGACCTGTGGGATATCTGCCTAGAGTCTGCCATCACGACGGCGATGATATTTTTCATCATCGCAAACGCGGTCGTGTTTGCGTATCTGCTAACTAGCGAAAACATCCCGCAAACGATAGCTGATAGCATCCTAGCCGCAAATATCGGCAAAATAGGCTTTTTAATCATCGTAAACGTCCTACTTTTCATCATGGGACAGTTTATGGAGCCTTCATCGGTCGTGATGATCATGGTGCCGCTACTGCTACCGATCGCGACTGCGCTAGGCGTGGATCCGGTGCACTTCGGTATCCTGCTAATCGTGAATATGGAAATCGGCATGATCACGCCGCCCGTGGGCTTAAATTTATTCGTCGCGAGCGGCCTAACTGGCATGAATCTAAAAGACGTCATCGTAGCGTGCTTGCCATGGACTTTGACGCTATTTATCGGACTCGTCCTAGTGACATACGTCCCGGAGATTTCGCTTTGGTTGCCTAATCTTATGTACAAAAACTAACCGACTTATAAATTTTGCGAGCGGGCCTAGCTAAAGCCTTGCTCGCCTTAAATTATGCCGCGCTAAATTTACATCAAAAGCCCAAATAAAGCCAAAGTGTCGTATAATTTTTGCAAATAAAAAAGGGGAGATTATGTATAGCGTCAAACTGCATATTTGCTTAAGCGAGGATTTAAAAAATAAGCTTGAAATTTTAGAAAAAATCCAGCCAAAACCGCGCTTTACGCACGAATTTAGCACTATAAAAAGCCCAGCGGACGTCCCTGCGCCCATACCCGACGAACACCAATACCTAATCATCGCAAGCGAGAGTTGCGGACTGGATTTATCCGAGCTAAAAAACCGTATCGGCGAAAACGGCTTTTTAGCTATTTACGCGAGGGATGCGGACAAGATAACCGGCGAACAAAAACAAATCGCCGATGAAATTTGGCTTGAAAGCGCGAATTTAGACGATTTTTACTTTGAAAAAGCGCTAAATTTGATCGCCGAGCGAAAAGAGGCGTGGCTGCAAAAAACTTGGCTACAAACGCTGATAAACTCGTCTCCCGATATGATATGGTTTAAGGATATGGGCGGACTACATCTGGAGGTAAACGACGAGTTTTGCGAGGTCGTAAACAAGCCAAAAGAGCTCGTGCGGGGCAAAGACCACTACTACATCTGGGATATCCCAAAAGAAGTCTACGAGCAAACGGACTACGTCTGCGTCCAGACCGAGGACGACGTCGTAGCTGCGCGTAAGACCTGCCTTTTTGACGAGGAGGTTATGCGCGCGGACGGCAAACTAAGCAAGCTAAAAACGTATAAAACGCCGATATTTGACGGCGAGACGATCATCGGTACCGTCGGTATCGCTCGCGACGTAACGAAAGAGTACGAGTATCTGCAAAATATCGAACATCTAGCCCACTACGACCAGCTCACGGGACTAGCTAACCGCAACCAGCTAGACGCATTTTTAGGCAAGCTAAAAACCACGCATATGAGCATACTTTATATGGATCTGGATCGCTTCAAACAGGTAAACGACGAGCACGGACATCAGGCGGGCGATAAGGCTCTGGTCGCGATCTCGGAGCTGATAAAAGAGATTTTTAACGACGCGATGAACGTACGCATAGGCGGGGACGAGTTTATCTCGATATTTACCGACGGCGCGAACATGCAAAGCATAGCGCCTCGCGTGCAAATTTTGATCGACCGATTTTTTAAAATTTGTCAAGAAAATCCGCTATTTAACGGACTATCCGTGAGCGCGGGTATCGCAGAAGGCCAGATCGGACACGGCTCGTTTGACCTGCTGCTTCAGCGCGCCGACGATGCTCTTTATAGGGCTAAACACGCGGGCCGCGGTACCTACTGCATAAATCCCTGGGAAGACTTTGAGCAAAAATAAATTTTGCTAGCGTTTGCCGGTCGGTAGCGATGCGGCACGAATTTACGGCGACTCGTCAGCATCTATGCGCCTTGACGGCCGACCGTAAATTTGATACCACTTCTTATCTTTTACTCTAAATTTTCCTCAAATTTTGCCGATATCGTTAAAAAGCCAAATTTTAAAAGGATTTTAGATGATAGGCGGCGTAAACGGATTTAACGCAAATGCAAATTTCGATTTTAGCGGCGCTCGCGGGCAAAATTTAAAAGCGCGCGAGGAAAAAGAAGTGGCGAATTTGATGTCAAATTTGACGGCACAGATTAATTACGATACGGTAAATCCAAGCAAATTAGACTACGACCAACTAAAAATTTGGGCGGATAAGGTTGGTCCTGAGAAGCTAACGGGTAAAAATTTAAGCATGTGGCTGGGCGTAAAAATGGGGTTTGAAAAGGTTGTGGATGATTGGCGCAAGGAGCTCGGACTAAAGCCGGACGAACCCATATTTGCTAGGAGGATATTTTCTCTAAGCGGCTACACAAGAGACGATAAAATCAGCATTTGGGGCAAATTAAACGGGCTTGATCCGAGTACCGACAAAGAAAAAGCCGCCGAGATAAAAAGTTTCGTAGATAGCACGCAAGCCCTGATCGCGCACGCGGGCGATCCGTCCGATATATTTAGACAGGACGTCTTTAGCGTGGATAAGTTTTTGAGTAAATTTAACGTCGATCTGGGCGGGTTTGGCTTAGGGCTCGGTATGCGTAGCGGTAGCGGTCTGGCAATGGACGCCAAGGCCTCAAAGCTGCTGGATTCAGATATGAGCGAGGAGGAATTTAAAGATAAATGGCTCGAGTACGCGGCAAATAAAATCCTAGGCGAATACGCAAACGTCAAAATTTCGCTCAAAAACGGCGCGCTAAATTTCGACCAAACGCCCGCAAAAGAGCGCATAACGCTTCTTGGGCAAGATCTCGAAACTCGAGTGAGCTACGCGGACGAAGAGAGTAAAAAAGAGTTTTTTAAATTTCTAAAAGACGTATTTAAAAACGGCGAAAGCATCGGAGACGTGCTGCAAAAAATCGCTCTAAAAAAGGGAGACTTTGACGAAACGGCCAAAGAGGAAGCGCAAGCAGACGCCGCAAAAGAAAAGAAATTTAAACCGATCAAAGCGACGAGTAAATGTCAAACCTACGTTTATAAGGATATAAAGCGCGAGTTTTTCGAGAATTTTATCAAAGCCGAACAAGAAAAAGGAACGGACGTAACCAAGCTTTTAGAACCTCTAAATAAAATCCGAAAGCTAGATATAAATGCCTAAATTTGAAAGTTGCGGTTGCTAGGATAATTAAAAAAGACGAATTCGTATATTAGTCCAAATTTGGCTCAAAAATTAACTGAAATCACGCGCCGAATTTACTCGTAAAAGCTAAATTTAAATGCTCCAAATTCGGCCTGCCGGCAAATTTACCCCGCAAAGCCAAATTTGAACGCGCAAATCACATCTCGTAGCTATCCTCTTCGTCTTCGTCGCCGTATTCGTAGTCGTTCTCGTCGTAGTTGTAGCTGTATCGCTCGGATCTTTCGTCGTCAAATTCGGAGTATTCCTCCTCCAGATCTTCCTCTTCGTAGTCAAATTCTTCGCTCATTTTCTCTCCTTTCAAATTATTTTTTCACTTCTTCGACGTATAGGCTCTGGCTAGGGAAAGCAAATCCGAGCCCGTTGGCCTCTACGATATTCATTATTTTTAGCATCACGTCCTCTTTGACGGCCAAAAACTCGCCCCAGACTATCGTCTTTGAAAAGCAGTACACGAGGATATTTATCGAACTATCGGCAAACTCGTCCACCACGACGAACAAATTTGACTTATATCCCGCCAGGTCGTCGATAGAGACGATACCGCGGTCGTACCTACTAGCCTTTTTAGAGCCCATATCGTCGCCCTTTGCGATGTCAGGGTGGTCGATTAGCATCTGCTTGATCTCATCGACGCACTTTTTGATCTGCTCGGTCGTGGCGCTGTACTCTAGGCCGATCAGCATCCTGATGCGCCGTCCCATCTTTCGCCTACTCCAGTTTCGGATCGGATCGCTGGCTAGCTTTGAGTTTGGTACGAATATAAGGGCGTTATCAAAGGTTCGTACGGTCGTTTTTCTAAGCCCGATCTCCACGACCGTTCCCTCGATGTCGCCGCAGACGATCCAGTCGCCTTGCGAGAACGAGTTGTCAAAGAGCAGCATGACGGAGGCAAAGAAATTCGCCAATATATCCTTAGTCGCAAGAGCTACCGCGAGGCCGCCGATACCGAGCGAGGCGATGATGGCGCTGACGTTAAAGCCCAGCTTGCTAAGCACGATAAGTAGCGCGATAACGAAGATGATGAAATAGATGATCTTTAGGATCAAATTTATCACCTCTTTGCGCCCGCTTTTTTTGGTGAGTTCGTTAATGAGCACCATGCCGTAGCCGTTTAGTACGCTAAGTATGAGCCAAGTGACGGCGATAACGAAAGTGATCGTGAGGAAATTTGCAAATTTTATCGGCATAGGAGCCGGATAATACGCGATCGAGACGCAGATATCTATCGCGTAGGCGATGAGGGTGAGCAACATCGGGCGTTTGATAATCTCGACGATGCGCCCTTTCGTCTGTCTATCCGAGTCGTGCTTGACGAAAAATTTCATTAACGCCCACAGCGTGAGCTTACTAAGTAGCGTCGTAAACGAGACGAAAAACAAAAATACTACGAATATAATCGCAGCCTTGCCAACGTTAAATTTGCTCGTAAACGAGGCCTTTTCGTTGATAAAATCTATCGCGGTTTTTAAATTTAGCTCCGAGATGATGTAGTTTGACGTGAGCAGCTCGGCGTTATCGCGCAGATAGTAGAGTATCTCTTCCAGCGTCTTTTTGTACGCTTCTAGCGCGTCTAGTTCACCTTTGTGCGCTAGGGCTACTTCTTCGCTTAACGAGTCTTTAAAAGCCTTAAACTGTGCGTAAAACTCCGTCTGAAAGCTAAGCAGCGTCTTCTCGACGGCAAGTTTGACGTTTACGGCTTTGCCGCCCTCTTTAAAGATATTTTCCAAATTTAAAAGCGAGGAGTAAAATAGCTCATCAAGCCGCATACGCTCGAGCTCGAGCATATTTTTGACGTATAAATTTTGATTGCTAGAGTTTTTTAGCTTTTTGGTTTTCGTCTCTAACTCTTGCATCTCTTGTTTGAAATTTTGCACCTGCTCCTCGTCGATTTCGATTTGCATGACGAGATAGGGGATCTGCTCGATCAGTTTTTCTTTTTTTTCTAGGACCGTTCTAAAAAGTACGTTTTTATCGGCGGTTTCGTTATTTTCGGCGGACTGCGCCTTGATAACGGCGATCTGCGCGTTTGCTTCGTTTATTTGATTTACGACACTTAGGATATCCGTGGCGTTTAGGTCGTCGATTTTGGTATTTGCTAGTAAATTTAAGCCAAAGCACAGTGCAAAAACGGCGGCTAAAATTTTTCTCATTTCTCGACTCCTAGCAGTTTAAAGCTCTTTGTTACGAAGTTGTAGTTGTAGATTTCGCCCGTTTCTATTATGTAGTGCCAGGCGTAAATTTTTAACTCTCCGTCTCTAAATTTAGCCTTGACGTCGGGGTAGCTCAGTAAATTTTCAAACGAATTTACAAGGCTAAGTCGCTCGGTTATCCACTCTCTTTTTGCGATATTGTCGCCAAAAAGCTTTTGCACGCGCTTTTTTACGGGCTCTAGTAGATCTAGCCAGCGCTTTACGTTTGGCGTTTTGCTAAATTTAGCCTCGTCCATCCACAAAGCCGCGCAGCCGCCGCAGTTACTGTGCCCGCAGATGATGACGTTTTGTACGTTTAGCGTTTGCAAGGCGTACTCGATCGCCGAGGTCGTAGCCAAAAACTCCTCGCTTTTGCGGTATGGGGGCACGATGTTTGCGATGTTTCGCACGACGACGAGGTCGCCTGGAACCGTGTTTGTTATGAGGCTAGGCACCACGCGCGAGTCGATACAGCCGACAAAAAGAGTGTGTGGCGTCTGTTTCTCGCCCAGGCTTTCAAAAAGCTCCTTGTGCTCTAAAAAATCTTCTTCCATAAATTTGACGGCGCCGTCTAAAATTTCTTGCATTATATTTTCCCGATAATTTTTTAAAATATTATATCAAAAACGTTTCAAACTTCGTCAAAAAATTTTAAATTGCTTTTCGCGCGTCAAATTCAGCGATCTTTTATATTTTATTTACCTATTTTTGGCTAAATTTGCGTCAAAATTTAAAAAAGGAGAAAAAATGAGTTTATATGACAGAAACTATGCAAACTCAAGAGAGCACGAGGTTGCGAGCGAATATTCACAAAGCGCGCTTAGCACGTTTATCAAGCAAACCTATCAGCTTTTCGCGGCTTCGCTTTTAGCGGCTAGCGTCGGAGCTTACGTCGGGCTTTATAGCTCGCTAGGAGCTACGGTAGCGGGCAACTACTGGCTATTTGTGATACTTGAGCTAGGACTTTTGGTCGGTTTAATGTTTGCCAAACGCAAAGCGGGCTTAAATTTGATCCTACTTTTTGCCTTTACTTTCGTTAGCGGACTTACGCTTACGCCTATTTTGGGGCGCACTTTTGCGATGCCAGGAGGCGCAGCGATAGTAGCTCAGGCCTTTACGCTTACGACGGTAGCGTTTGGCGGACTTAGCGTATTTGCGATGAACACCAAACGCGACTTTACCGCGTGGGGCAAGATGCTTTTTATCACGCTTATCGTTTTGCTCGTGGCTATGCTGCTAAATTTATTCTTCAAAAGTCCGATTTTTCAGGTAGCGCTATCGTGCGTAGCCGCTGTTTTATTTAGCGCGTATATCCTTTACGACACGCAAAATATCATCCGCGGCAACTACGAAACTCCGATCGAGGGCGCAGTTGATCTTTACCTTGATTTCTTAAATTTATTCGTTTCATTACTTAGAATTTTAGGATTTTTTAATAGCGATGACTAACGAAGAGCGGCTCTACCGCGTAATAGACGCAAATTTAAACCGCTTAAAAGAAGGGCTTAGGGTCGTCGAGGACGTCAGACGTTACGGCTTTGACGACCTAGCCTTCGCTAAAAAAATAAAAACTCTCCGCCACAAGGCAAAAATCCCGCAAAAAGAATTTATAAAATTTCGCGACGCAGCAAACGACGTGCTAAAACCAAGCCTCAAAGAGGAGCAAATTCGCCTAAATTTGGACGATTTGCAAACTGCCAACATCAAACGAGCGCAGGAAAGCGCAAGGGTTTTAGAGGAGTGTTTTAAGCTCATCGACGTTAAAATTTCCGAGATTTTTAAGACCGTGCGTTACGAACTTTATGAGATAGAAAAAGAAATTTAACCCAAATTCAAAACTTTTTTAGTATAATCGCGACTAATTTTGAAAATTTAAAAGGATTTTTATGGATTCGCTTTTTTTAGTATTGCAGTTTATTTTTGCGGTAGTTTTGACGATCGCCGTTTTGCTTCAGAAAAGCTCTTCTATCGGACTAGGCGCGTATAGCGGCAGTAACGAAAGCCTATTTGGCGCAAAAGGACCGGCCGGCTTTTTGGCTAAATTTACCTTCGTCGTGGGCGTTTTATTTATTCTGAATACCCTAGCGCTAAGCTACGTTTACAACACGCAAAGCAGCAAATCTCTCATAGATAGCGTCGATACTTCGTCGCTACCTGCAGCTCCAGAAGCAGTCGTTCCGCAAGCCCCTAATGCTCCTGCGGCCCCTGTGGCTCCGACAAGCGAGCAAAAATAAGGAGCGTCAATGAAAAAATTAGTTTCCGCGCTTGCATTGTTTGCGGCGACGCAGTTTGCGTTTGCAGACGCGCATATCTTTAACTATCACAGATTTGACGACGACAGACACCCGAGCACTAACGTCTCTATTAAAAATTTACGCGAGCAGTTTGATTATTTTAAAGAAAAAGGCTATGAAATCATCCCTCTTTCAAAGCTTGTGGACGCTATCAAAAACGGCGAGCCGGTGTCTGATAACTGGGTGGTTTTAACGGTAGACGACGGCTACAAAAGCTTTTACGAAAAAGGTTTACCGGTATTTTTAGAGTACGGATATCCGTTTGCGCTGATGATCTACGTCGAGGCCACCGCGCGAAAATACGGCGACTTTATGACCTTCGAGCAGATCAAAGAGATCGAAAAGTACGGCGAGGTCGGCTATCATTCCTACGGTCACCTACATATGGTCGGTCTTAATGAAGAAAAATTAAAAAACGACTTTGAGGACGGCATAGGCAAATTTGAAAAAAATATGGGCTACAAACCGCGATATTTCGCCTATCCTTTCGGCGAATATAACGACAGGGTGCGCGATGTAGCAATTGAGCACGGCATCGAGGTAATACTGAGCCAAAACTCCGGCGCGGTCGCAGCAAATAGTGATCTGCACGAACTAGACAGGATCCCTGCGATGAACGGTACTCACCTACCGTCCGCACTTGCAAGCAAATTTTTAAAAGCCGAGTGGATATTGCCGCAAGACTACCCAAAAGACAATAAAATCAGCGAAATCATCATCAAAACCGAAGAGAACGCAACTCACGGCTACTTTTCGATGACGGGACAAAAAACGAAAAAAGTCAAGCTTGAAAACGGACAGATGACGCTTAAATTTAACAAGCCGATCGACCGCTATAAAGTGAGAATGAGCCTCAAGGTAAACGGAAAAACGACGACCAAAATTTTAGTAAAGGATATAAATGCTGAATGAAATTTACAAAAAACAAAAAGAGCATAGCGACAAATGCATCGAGGGCCTAAAACGCGACTTTAGCACGCTTCGCACGGGCAAGGTAAATATAAGCATAGTCGATAATATTTACGTAGATTATTACGGTAGTCAAACCCCGCTAAACCAAGTCGCCACCGTACTAACGAGCGATGCTAGTACCATAAGCATAACGCCGTGGGAAAAACCGATGCTAAAAACCATCACCGCAGCGATCTCTGTGGCAAATATCGGCGTAAATCCGAACAACGACGGCGAGAGCGTGAAACTATTTTTCCCTCCGATGACGGTCGAGCAACGCCAAGAAAACGCAAAGCACGCTAAGGCATTTGGCGAAAAAGCCAAAGTCAGCATCAGAAATATCAGAAAAGATGCCAATGACGAGGTAAAAAAGTTAGAAAAAGATAAAGCTATCACCGAAGACGAGAGCAAAAAAGGGCAAGACGAAGTCCAAAAGATCACCGACAGCTACACGTCAAAGATCGACTC
>ERZ773059.1417-NODE-1417-length-11766-cov-5.084194_pt1 | contig 11766 bp, 7 predicted proteins | sample MGYA00580514_ERZ773059 | MGnify/ENA primary metagenome ERZ773059 (study PRJEB29015, sample SAMEA2737981) | human oral metagenome | biome: human oral; feature: human-associated habitat; material: dental | place: China | collected 2056 ...
CACGGACTACAAGTAAATTTTATAACGTGACTCTATATGGAATATGAGGGCTTAAATTTGAAAGCAAAATATCTCAAAAAGAGCAATGGTGTCCCCGACAGGATTCGAACCTGTGGCCTCAAAATTAGGAATTTTGCGCTCTATCCTACTGAGCTACGAGGACAAAATCGGCAATTTAATCGCCGATAATATTCATAACATCGTCTAGTTTTTTGTGAAGATCTTTGTCGTTGATGGGCTTTGTCATAAAGTCATAAGCACCCTTATTTAAAGCCTCTCGTTTAGCGGTCTCGTCCGTCGTAAGGACGATGACGGGGATATGAGCTATACTTTCTCTAGCGTGAAGATTATCTAAAAATTCCAGCCCATTCATCACAGGCATTACGATATCTAATAAAATCAAATCAACGGGCTGAACTTCGAGTACGGCAAGGGCGTCCAAGCCGTTTTTGGCTTGGAGTATGGTTTGGAATTTGCCGTATTTTTTTAGCATAACTTCAAGTAGCTTTAAATTTATAGCGTCGTCATCAACCGTTAAAACTTTCAAATCTCTCATTTAAGACCTCATCCTTATATATATTTTTGTGCGAGTTTCTCAAGACCCGACTTGGTGATATTGTAACTAGCGACTTCGCTAAATAGTGGATTTTCATCGTTGTCGTTAGAAAACAGAACTAGCTTGGTCGCAGGCGCTTTTCGGCGTAAGCTCTCTAACGCCGCTAAGTCTAGCCCCGCTAGCTTTTTATCAATCAAAACAAGCTTATAGCTGCCCGTAGCCGCCATAGAAATAAGCTGGTCGAAATTGCCCGCAATTTCTACGTCTTTATACTGATGTTTTAATATGCTAGCAAAAATTTTACTTTCCATAATGTTTGCCTTGCATATAAGTATATCTTTTGTCGGCACACGCGCACCCTTAGCTTTCACTACGTCATCGGAAACTATACTTTTTTTAGGAACTAGCTTCATTATCGTCTTTGGCACTTTGACAGTTTTAATGACCGTCTTAGGTACCTGGCGTTTGACAAGCTTTTTAACCAGCTTCTTTGTAGTTCCACCGGCTGGCGCTGCATCAGATCGTTTATCACCGATAAAATTATCTAGCATTTGGGCTAAGATATCCTTTTTGATCGGCTTGGTGCAGTATTCGTCAAGCCCCGCCGCCATAAATTTCTCTCTATCGCCCTTTAGCGCATTGGCAGTAACAGCCACGATCGGGATGTGGCGGAGATTATTCTCGTGCTCGTATTGTTTGATCTGTTTTGTAGATTCGATACCGTCCATAACAGGCATCGAAATATCCATAAATATGAGATCATAGTCGTTATTGGCTTTTCTGGCTTCCAGCGCCAAAAGTCCGTTTTCGACTATCGTCAAATTCATATTAAAGCTATTTAACGTATGCTTCATAAGCTTTTGATTGATCTCATTATCCTCCGCAATAAGGATTTTGGCGTTATATTTTCTATTGACCAAAGGTACATTTTCATCGGCAGGATTTCTCTCTACCGGCACTTCAACCTCTTCTTCGACTTCGACATCCTCTTCGACCATAATGGTTTCTTCCTGCTGCTCGTCTTCGTATACAGTGACGGGCACCTCGACCATCTCCTCTTCCTCAGGCTGCGGGATAACTACCGGTTCGACTTTTACGCTAACAGGCTCGATCTCGGGCTCTTCGACATGAACGTTTTGAGTAGCAGGCTCCACCTTCGAAATATCCACAGACTCCGGCTCAATACTTGGCTCTTCGGCAGGAATATTTTGAGCTGCCGGTTCTACTACTGGCGTTACCGGTTCAGACTCGATATTTGAAACCTCTTCAAGTTTTGGCTCTATAGGTTTTAGTTCAGGCTCAATTGCTACCGGCTCTGGCTCAACAGCGATAGGTTCTGGCTCAATTATCTTTTCAGCTCTACTTTCAGGTTCTGAAAGTTTAACATTTGAAATTTCATTTTCATGAGCAGAAACACTTGAAGTATCAGGCTTCGAAGCTTTAGCGATAGGAATTTCAGACTCGGTTTTAACGGCTACCGGAATTTCTTCTTCTACGCTTGGAATTTCAACCTTTTTGGCAGGCTCTTGCACCTTGGCGCTCGGTTTGATATCCGAAAGATCGATATCTATATCAGGAATTTCAATCTCAGCCTTAGGCGTCTCAACCTTAGCCTTTGGAATTTCTACTTTCGCAGGCTCAGCCTTTACTTCTTCTTCCTCTTTCTTAATCTTAGGAAGCTCTATTTCGATATCAGAAAGATCAATGCTAGGAGTTTCGGCTTTAGGAGCCTGGGTCTGCGTCGCATGTGTTTTGAGCCCCACAAAATCATCAGGGATTTCCAAAGATATAGGCTCATCGATATCGGTCTGGGCATCCTTTGTGCTTGAAGGCTCTACCTTTGGCTTTTCTGCGTGCGGGATTACTATTTCAGGAATATCAATATTAATCTTTGGCGATTCAGGCTCTGTCTTTTCAATCTTAATATCACTCATAGGCTCGATATCTATAGGCTTAATGACCGGCTCTTCTGCTTTAGGAGCTTCTTTTTTGAGCTCTTGAGCAATACTAGGCTTACTAACAGCCTCCTCTTTATGCGCAGAATGAGCCTCAGCATCATGCGTACGCCTTCTGCTTTGCAAGATAGCGCGTAGCTCGTCTGCTGACGAAGTAGTAGCATGTCGTAATTCATCGAGCTTGTTGATGATAGGTCTTTCTTTTGCTACCGGTTCTTCCATAATCATTTCATCAGCGACGATAGGCTTTTCTACCTCAGCATCCAGCTTAATCTCATGCGTCTGTGGAGCAAAATCCGATCTGCTTAGAGCAATTCCAGATTTTGAAATTTTATCTAGCGTCTTAACGAATTTAGTTAAATTAAAAGGCTCTGTGAGGGTAAAAATTTTAGAATTTGAAATACTAATACTTTGAAGCTCTTTTGGCTTAAGAGTTAAGATCGTAGGCATACTCAATATATCGCTAACCTCGCCGTAATTCTTAAATCTAGTGATAAGAGCGTCATATTTGTTATTATTTTGCGCTGAGCGGAACTGCGCGTTTGTATTAAATATCGAAATTTTACCGCCTAGCTTGCTGATGTAATTCTTAACGATATCGTTATACATCGTATCGGCGCTATCGGCTAAAAGCGCGAAATTTAATCCTTTGATGCTTTCAAATACTGCGTCCGCATCAGTCTTTTGAGTCTCTTTAAAAGCAAGGGTGAAATAAAATCTAGTACCCTTTCCTACGGTAGATTTGACCTGAAGCTTACCGCCCATCATCGCTACGTATTTCGACGAAATCGTAAGTCCAAGACCTGTTCCACCATATTTGCGTGTGATCGTAGAGTCGGCCTGAGAGAAGGCGTTAAATACATTTGCGAGCTTGTCTTCAGAAATTCCAATGCCGGTATCTTCTACGCTAAACGTTACGATCGCCTCTCCCGGAGCTTTGCTAGGCTCCCTTAAAATTTCAACTACGATAGTGCCGTGCTCAGGCGTAAATTTAACAGCATTTGACATGAGGTTGATAAGAACCTCTTTGATCTTCGTAATATCGCCGTATAGATGGTGCACTAGTGTAGGATCGATGTAGAGCAAGATGTCGATATTCTTTTCGGCAGCCTTGGCAACGTAAATTTCAACCGCACTTTCGAAATCTTGTATAGGATTAAATAAGATATCCTCAAGCTCGACCTTATTGCTCTCGATCTTAGAGACATCCAAAATGTTATTAATGATCGTTAGAAGGTTTTCGGACGATTTTTCGATAGTATCAACATAATCGCGCTTTTCCTCGTCCAAATCGGTATTTTTAAGAAGCTCCGTAAAGCCGATGATGCCGTTAAGCGGCGTCCTGATCTCGTGAGACATATTAGCTAAAAAGATCGATTTTGCCTTGTTGGCATCCTCCGCAGCGCCTTTTTGATACGCAATCAGATCGAGCGCATCCTCGATAAGCGAATACGCCTTGTTAACACCCTCACTAGTCCTAACGTCGATATGCTCGTGCTGATTCGTCAAATCGCCGATTCGGCTAAGCACGTTGCCGAGGTCGGTAACGTTCTGTCTTAAACGTCTTGTGATACCCAAGGCAAAAACGACCAAAATAGCCGCTAAAACCCATATGCCAAGAGCGATAAATAGGTTTCTTAGTCTTTGCGCTAGATAAGTATCGGCATGCGCCGCAAGCTCAGCATTGATCTTTTCAGAAATTTCGCTTAACTTTTTATATTTAAGTGTAGTAGAGGCAAACCACTCTTGAAAAGGCACGCTATAGTGTCCTTCGTCCGCTTCTTGCTGCAATGTGGCTGAAATTTTAGCAGTTTCTCTTAATGCGTTTTGAAATTCCTCTCCGTCTAGAATTTTTAAAATTGCAGCTCTAGCATCCGATTCCGGCAAGAAGTAGTAATTAGGAAGCGAACTAGATAGGTTGAAGCTAGCCCAAGTCCTTAGCTGCGCCTGATTCATAGCCTTGCTACCGATGATGTATTCGATAATATAGTCGCGCTCCGATGCAGTGGCATCCATCGCCTCATAAGTATTAAGCAACGAAACCGTCCAAACGGTGATATTTGAGCTTACAAGACCCTCTCTTAGCACTCGTTGGATTGTTTTTACATCATCGTCGAATTTTTGAAAATATGAGCTGAAAAGCTCACCGAAGCTTTTGCTTTGAGCATCGACATCCCTTCTTACCTGCGGAAGTTTGTCTAATAAACCGTCTATATCGGTCTCGGCAGCCAAAAGCTCGTCATTACCGGTGCCGTAAGCGAAAATATCAAAAATAGTCTTTTTTACGACATTTTCACTGATATTTTTGCTTTCTTTATACTTTGCAAGCGCATCGTCGGTTTTTTTACGTTGGCCCGATAGAAGGGTTCCCATACCGGGGTTTCCCTCGCTACCCAAAAACGCCGAAGTGATACCGCGCTCTTTATCTACCTGTTCTACCAACGCCGCGAGATTGCTATTTTTAGCAATTTGCTGCTGCAAAATTCCTACTCTGGCGTAATCCTGCAAAGAGATAAACAAGAAATATGATGCAAACGCGAAAATCAAAAGTAACGGGATACCGCTAACAAGTCTCAAAGCACTTGTAGTATTTAAATTCATACAAAATCCTTCAAAGCGCAGCTTACGCGACGTTAAATTTTATTCAACCGGAGAAACGAAGTCGCTTCCGTCACGCTAGGCGGAGACGATTTAGCCGTCCTGCAAAGTTAATGGGTGATTTTACTAAACAAATCTTTAAATATAGCTTTTTGCGTTAGGTTTTCGTTAATGATTGTTTAAAATTTTTTCGGCGGTTTGGATATTCGTAAGCGATCTGATCTCATCGAAGCTCGCCGCATAAATGCTCTCAAAATCGCCGTAAAAGTCCAAAAGCTTCTTCAGGCTTCCCTTGCTAACGCCCAAGCTTAGCAGTTTTGAGCTTTGCAGATCGAGTTTGCGTTTGCTCTTTTGGTGAAACGAGATCGCAAAGCGGTGCGCTTCATCGCGCAGGCGCTGAAAAAATTGAAGTTTTTTATCGTCCGTAGGCAGCGAAAAAATTCCGCTTTTCGTGCAAATTTTATCTTTCGCAGCTCCCTTTGCGCGGTGGGCTTTGGCATCGATCTTTTCTTTAGAGATAGCGATTATATCGACGTTTGCTCCGACGCTGCAGATTATTTCCTCCGCCAAGTTTAGCAGAGCCGTTCCGCCGTCGATGAGCCACAGATCGGGCGCGGCAAGCTCGTCAAATTTAAGCGCGCGGCTAGTTAGATACTCGCGCATCTGATCGTAATCGTTATTTGAGCTAAGGTGCTTGTGGCGGTAGTTTTGCTTGTTAAACTCGCCGTCTTGAAAGCTTATCATAGCTCCCACGGCCGCGGCGCCGAACATATGCGAATTGTCGAAAACTTCGATATTTACGGGCAAATTCGTAAGATTAAAATAATCCTTCAGCTCCTGCAAAAATGCGTAATCGTGCGTTTTTAGATGCTTTTTGATATTGATCTCGCAGTTTTGATATGCAATCTCGCAAATTTTACGCTTCTCGCCGATTTTCGGCGCGTAAATTTTAAAGGCTCTTTCGTGCCGCTTGGATAAAATTTCGCATACCAGATCCGCATCGTCAAACTCGTCGTAAACGTAAATTTTAGCGCACGCCACGGGAGCCGCGGCCGGAAAGGCGCTTAAGATCATCTGCTTGTAGGCGTTTGCGATATCATCGGCGCTTGGGGCTTTGCAGTTGATTATATGCGAGCTTGAGGCTGAAATTTTACCCTCGCGTATGCTAAAATGCACGGCGCAGACGAGCCCGTCGCGTGCGGCAATCGCAAAGACCTCGAAATCATCGAGCTTTGCCAGATCGACCTCAACCTTTACGTTCATCTGCTTTAAAATTTCGATCGTATCGCGGATCTGTGCGGCTTCCTCGAAATTTTCGCTCTGCGCGAGCCGCGCCATCCGATCCTGAAGCTGCGGCACCATCTTTTGCGGATTTTTCAGAGCCGCAAGCGCGCTCTGCACGATACGCGCGTAATCCTGCTTTGAAATTTTATCCTCGCACGGAGCGGCGCAGCGCCCGATCTGATGGAACAAACAGGCCTTTTTGCCCTTGACGCAATTTTTCTTCTGCACGAGCGGAAACTGCATGTAAAGCGTCTGTAAAATTTCCTTCGCGCCGTGAAAATAGGGACCGAAGTATCTGATGTTTCTGCCCTTTACGATCTTTCGCGTGATCTCAAAGCGCGGGAAATCGTCGTCTAAATTTACGTAGATATATGGATAGGTCTTATCGTCGCGCAGCAGGATGTTGTACTTGGGCTTAAGCTGCTTGATGAAGGAATTTTCTAGTATCAGCGCGTCGCTCTCGCTGGGCGTTACGATGTATTCTAAATGCACAGCCTCGCTTATCATCTTGGCGATGCGCGCGCTTAGGCGGGGGCTCGGCGCGAGAGCGGGCGTGAAAGAAAAGTAGCTTTTGACGCGATTTTTTAAAATTTTTGCCTTGCCGACGTATAGCAGCTTGCCCGCGGCGTCGAAGTATTGATACACGCCCGGTGCGGCAGGCAGGCTCTTAATCTCCTCTATTAGCAAGGATCAGCCCTCTTATCTCTTCAAAAATTTTATAAATTTGCGGATCTTGGATTTTGTTTGTAAACTCCCCTTTTGCGCGCTCTGAAGATAAAATTTTGCTGCCAGGACGCAAATGAGCTTTATAAATTTGCGCCCTTCTTCTACTAATCACTCTATCTGCGACGAAAAATTTTATCTCGCGCACGCCGCAAAGCTCCGCCGTCTCTCTAGCGGCTACGAAGCGCTTTAATACGTCTTTTATTAAATTTATATTACTATCGCGTTTTAGTTCGCAAAGCCCAGCCGGGTGCTTCGCGGCTATCATCAAAATGCCATCTTTGACGTAGATGAAAGCGATCAGCCTTTGCCAACTAAGCGGCAAAATCGCTAAAAACTCGCCTCTTTCTCGCATCTTGGCATATAAAGGATCTTTTCTGATATGAGCGATTATTTCTCTTGCATTTTCCATAGACGGATTTTAGCATTTTTTATCTTAGTTTTGCTTAGCGGCTGCGGATACAAAGCACCGCCTTTTTACTCGGACGCGGATGAGCAAACCGCGAACACAGAGGCATCCGCCGCGGATGGCAACAAAACAAACGACACGAAAGGCGGCGTTAGAATTTTACGCGATAAATAGCCTACTTTTAGCTTTGCTTTGTTATACTTTTAAAAATTTTTACAAAGGAATTTCATGCAAACGGCAGACATTTTAGTGCTGGACTTCGGCTCTCAATACACCCAGCTGATCGCTAGGCGCTTGCGCGAACAAGGCGTTTACACCGAGCTGATCGCATACGACGCACCGATCGATAAGATAAAAGCCAAAAACCCTAAAGGCCTTATTTTAAGCGGCGGACCCGCTAGCGTTTACGCCAAGGATGCGTATTTTTGCGACGATAGAATTTTTGAGCTTGGAATTCCAATTTTAGGTATCTGCTACGGCATGCAGCTCATCGCGCATAAATTTGGCGCCAGCGTCGTGCCTGCGGGTAAAAAAGAGTATGGCAAGGCTTCTTTAAAGCTGCTTCGCGCCAGCAGGCTATTTGGCGGCGTGGAGGATAACTCGATCGTTTGGATGAGCCACTCGGACAAGGTCGAGAGCCTGCCGGAGGGCTTTGAGGTGATGGCAAGCTCGGATGAGAGTGAGTGGTGCGTATTCGGCGACGAAATCCGTAAAATTTACGCGCTGCAGTTTCACCCCGAGGTCTGCCACAGCGAGTTTGGCGATAGAATTTTAAAAAATTTCGCTAAAGAGATCTGCGGAATAACCAGCACTTGGAATATGGGCAGCTTCGCCAAAGAGCAGATGATCAAAATAAAAGAGCGCGTAGGTAGCGCCAAGGTGCTTTGCGCGGTAAGCGGCGGCGTGGATAGCTCAGTTGTAGCGGCGCTTTTGGCGCACGCGGTGCCGCAGAGCCTGATAGCGGTTTTCGTCGATAACGGACTGCTCCGCACCGGCGAGCGCAAGGCGGTAGAGGAGATGTTTAGACTCAAACTGGGCGTGAGCCTAGACGTGATCGATGCTAGCGAGCTGTTTTTAAGCAGGCTAAAAGGGGTCGTAGATCCGGAGCAAAAACGCAAAATCATCGGCGCGACCTTTATCGAAGTTTTCAGCAAAGAAGCAGCAAAATACAAAAACGTAAAATTCCTAGCCCAAGGCACGCTCTATACCGACATCATCGAAAGCTCGGTCGCGGGCTCGAGCAAAACGATCAAAAGCCATCACAACGTAGGCGGCCTGCCTAAGGATATGAAATTTGAACTGATCGAGCCTCTGCGCGAAATTTTTAAAGACGAGGTGCGCCAGCTGGGACTTGAGCTAGGTCTTTCGCGCGAAGTCGTTTTCCGCCATCCATTCCCTGGCCCGGGTCTTGCGATCCGCATAATGGGCGAGGTAAATACGCCGAGCCTCGAGCTGCTGCGCAAAGCCGACGTGATCCTACGCGACGAGCTAAAATCAAGCGGCTGGTACAACAAAACGTGGCAGGCGTTTTGCGTACTACTAAACGTGCACTCCGTGGGCGTCATGGGCGATAACCGCACCTACGAAAACGCCGTGTGCATACGCGTAGTGGACGCCAGCGACGGCATGACGGCTAGCTTCTCGCGCTTGCCGTACGATCTGCTAGAAAACGTCTCTCGCCGCATCATAAACGAAGTAGACGGCATCAACCGCGTAGTTTACGACATCTCGAGCAAACCGCCCGCAACGATAGAGTGGGAGTAAGATGAAACAAATCTGCATCATTTTAGCGCATCCTTACGAGAGAAGTCTAAATGCGGCTATTGCAAACGCAGCGGCAGAAAAGCTGCAAAATAGCGGCTACGAGGTTAAATTTCATGATCTATATAAGGAGAAATTTAACCCGATCCTTAGCGGCACCGAGCTCGTGAGCGACGAAAGCGACGACGAGCTGTTAAAAGTGCATCAAAAAGACATCGCAAACGCCCACGGCATCGTGATTGTCCATCCGAACTGGTGGGGCGAGCCGCCCGCCATCCTCAAGGGCTGGATTGACCGTGTGCTAAGGCAGAGAGTAGCCTACGATTTTGCGCCGGGCGATAACGGCGGCGGGCTTCCGATAGGGCTTTTAAAGGCTAAAGCCGCCGTAGTTTTCAACACCTCCAACACCCCCGAGGCCAGAGAAAACGAGATATTCGGCGATCCGCTGGAAAGAATTTGGAAAAACTGCATTTTTGATTTTTGCGGCGTGAAAACCTTTGAGCGGCTGATGTTTAGAGTGGTCGCAGATAGCGACGAGGTCGAGCGAAAGGTCTGGTTAGAGCAGGTAGCGCAGACGCTGGATAGGTACTTTCCGAAGCAGATATCGCTTTAGATTTAAAATGCACTGCTCGCAAAATCCGCGTGGCGTAGAATTTTGATTGCCTATTTTAAACAAATACGCGCCGAATTCGCTCGCACATTTGGCGCAAAATCTATGAAATTTAGGAGGCAATTATGCTTAGATTAATCGCCGTGATAGCGATTTTAGCGGCTCTCATATACTTCGTGATGGGAGGCGGCGGCAAAAAGACGATCAAAGATTACAAAAATTTCAGCCGTGAGGAGCTGGAGACTTTATGCCTCGAAAAGAACGATAAAATCGCCTGCCAGCGTATCGCAGTGGACTATATCAAAGAAAATAAACCGAAAAAATGATCTAAATTTGCGAGGCTAATTTTGTGGTTTCGTTCAAACAGCGCGCGGTTAAATTTCTTTCTAGCTCGGTCCAAACGCTGCGCGGATAAATTTGCCTGCAAAGCACGGCTGAAATGCCAATTAAATCGGTACCGAGCGCCGCGCAAATAGCGTAAATTTAAAAGCAATAATTCAAGTATTAGCATGCGCGCTGAAAAACCGCTAGCCAAAATTAAAAGCGATAAATCGCGCTGTGTTCTTTGCGCACAAACAAAAGGAGCGACGGATGAAAATTTTATGGCAAAGTAGGCTTCAAAACAGGCTTCGAGATATCGGCGAAAATATCCTGATAAAGGGCGATCGCGCATTTTACGTAGGCGATAACGACGAACAAAAGCAGATGAAGCTTAGAAAATTCTCGCTCGCAAGCGGCGAGCAGCTAGCCGGCGCGCCTTTCCGCGATTTTACCCGTGCCGCGACCTTTGACGATGACGGCCGCACGCTCGTAGTTCTGGGCTTTGTAGACACGATTTATAAATTTAACGCCGCGGATCTCGCGCTCATCTCAAAGCACAAGAAGGGCGTGCTAAAATACGGCAATTTTATCGCGCTAAGTAGCAAGGGCGGCGATAAAAAGGCTATTACGGCGACTGACGACACGCTTTTTATTTACGATTTTGTGTCGCAGACGAGCACGCGAAAGCGATTAAAGGGCTGCGTAGCGATTTTTAAGCAAGATGAGCTAAATTTCTTGATTTTTACGCGCTCGGGTCAAATTTACGGCTTAAATTTGAGCAGTTGCGAGCTTAAAATCATCGCTAAAACTTGCCCTATGACGCAGGTGCAGCGCGTAGAAGGCGGATATTGCATTCGCACGGGCGAGGCTGGCGAAAACGACGAAATAGAGGGTGCTAACGAGCTTGTTTTTACGGACGCAAATTTCAACGTTAAATTCCGCGTGAAACTGGACTTTGATTTCGATAAATTCGAGCTTGCGGCGGATGGACCGGACGGCTGGCGCGGATACTTTATAAACGAGCCGAATGAGCTGAGGGTTCTTGATCTGCGTAGCGAGGCGGGCGGCTTTGAGCACAGCAAAACGGGCGATCTCGAGAGCGGCGAGCACGACGGCTCGGACAAATTTGCGTACGATAAAGCCGAGGAATTTAGATGTGACGAAGCGGACGAATTTAATCGCGGCGGCTCGGGCGAATTTACGCAGGGCAAGGCGAGCAAATCCGGATGCGAAGCGACGGATAAATTTGAGTACGACGAGCCCTTTAAATTTAAACTCGGCGAGCAGGTCCAATACCTCGCGGCAAAGCCCGTGCTGGCGTATAAATTTAAACAAAAGGGCGCGAGAATTTTAGGCGTCGTTACGGCTGCTTCTTGCCGGGCTGCGAGCGCAAAATACGAAGCGGAGCAAAAGGACGCATTTGCCGAGCAAAATTTAGCGCCCAAAGGCGGCGTCGAAAAAGAGGAGCACACGCAGCCGCATACCTGCACATGTCGAGTACTGGTAGATAACGCTTACGACGAGGATGCGGAGCAAATTTTAACCTGCT
>ERZ773059.1421-NODE-1421-length-11758-cov-8.987695_pt1 | contig 11758 bp, 7 predicted proteins | sample MGYA00580514_ERZ773059 | MGnify/ENA primary metagenome ERZ773059 (study PRJEB29015, sample SAMEA2737981) | human oral metagenome | biome: human oral; feature: human-associated habitat; material: dental | place: China | collected 2056 ...
GACCGATCTCGGTGCGGAACCGGACCGATCTCGGTGCGGAACCGGACCGATCTCGACGAAAGGGCGGGGCGCGGGGGCCGGCCTCCTTACTCCTCTCGGTTGAGGAACTCCTCGGTCGCGTCGAGGATCCGCACCTCGTCCGGGTGGTCCCAGCGCAGATCCGCCAGAAGCTCGCGCCCCTTGTCCAACGCGTCCTGAGCCGCCTCGCGCGCCCCCAGCGCCTCGCGGTTCTCCGCATACAGCCGGCAGATGAAGGCGTACTCACGGGCGGCCGTCACACGGTCCCCAACCGACATGAAGCCCTCGATAGCGCGCTTCGAGGCCTCAACCGCCCCCATGTTGTCATCGCAGCGCCACAGCACATCGGACAGATCCCGCTCCAGGCTCCCCGCCTCCCAGGTGTCGGAGTAGTCTTCCTGAGCGGGAACGGTCTCCTGGACGCGCCGAGCCTCCGCGATGAGCTCCAGAGCCTCCTCCTCGTGGAGGCGTGAGGCCTGGACACTGGGCTGCGTCACGAGCGCTCGAGCCGCCTGGCGCAGGAAGCGGGCGTACTTCAGGCGGGTGCCGTCATTCGCGTCGGGCTCCTCGCCGATGGGGCACAGCTCGGCGCAGCGCCGCAGCAGGGCGCAGGCCTCCTCGGGGCGCTTGAGGTTCTGAGCGGCGTCGGCGGCCCGCTCGAAGTAGGCGCGCGCCCCGTCCGCCTGCCCCCTGCCCAGCTGCACCTCGGCGAGTGCGCAGGCGGCCTCCAGGACCCCTGCGTGCTCCTGCAGATCCGTCAGCACGTGGACGAGGATCTCGCGCAGGCGCAGGACCATACCGGGACGGCGCGCAGATTCGGCCAGATCGATGCCGATCTCCAGCACCTCGGCGGCCTCCAGGAACCGCCGCGAGGCACCCAGGGCAGTGGCGAGCGACCCGAGGATATCCAGGGCCCAGGATCGCAGACCGGCGGCGAGGAGAAGGTTGGAGGCCTCCCGGTACTGGATGACGGCCTCATCAGTCTGTTCGTAGTGCCGGGAGAGCCGGCCGAGCGCCTTGCGGGCCTCGACGACCGTGGACAGCGACGCCGGGTCGCGCCTGCGCATGAGCGAATCCAGCTCGCGCGCCGCCGTGTAGATATCACCGGCACTGGCGTGAATGAAAGCGGCGAAATTGTCGACTCTGTCGCGCCGATCCCAATCGGGGTCATGGCCGATGCCGGCCAGATGGTCGGCGACGACCCGCATGGTCTCGATGACCGGCAGTGCGGCCTGGGGGCGGATCATCTGCACGCGAGTGCAGGCCTCCCAGTAAAGCGCGGCGAAGATCTCCCACAGCGCGTCGGGGTCGGCCGCGCCAGCGCCCTCGGCCGACTCGGGTGAATCGGCCGTTGTGGTCGAGTCGGTCGCTGCGAGCAGCTGGTCGGCGAGCTCGTGGACCTGCGCGGCCAGCTCCTCCAGGCGGGCGAGCCGATCATCGTCGGCGGGATCCCGACCGGCGACGGAGTCGGCCGCGCCCGCATCGCACAGGAGCTCGATGTCCAGACGGAGCAGACGGGCACGACGCTGCGCTTGACCGCCGTCGGGAACCGGGCGGGCGGCGAGGAGGTCGCGAGCGGCACGATGCTCCTCGAAGGCCCGGTCGTATTCCTCGGCTTGGCTGTATTCGACGGCGCGCGCCATGGCGGCCTCGGCCTCCAGACCCGCCGGCGGCTCGGCGTCCAGTGCGCCCTGCTCCCACAGCCAGTCACGCAGCATGGCCCTCTCGGCGCCATCGGGGCGGGCGTCGGGTGCGTACAGGCGGTTCAGGGCCTCGGCGGCGCCGGCCGGCGGGATGAGGACCGGCATGCCGACGGCGGGGTAGCCGGTCGATGCCCCGTCGCGCGAGCCCGCCTGCTCCGGGTCTTCAGAAACCTCAGGGGCACCGGCAGCTCCAGCGGAACCCGCACCCGGACGGGCGTCTTCATCCGCGCTATCGGCGCTATCGGCACCGTCAGCACTGTCGGCACCGTCCAGACCGTCCAGGTCGCTGATCGGAGCGGCCTCGGGAAGAGCCTCGGGCGTCTCGAGAAGCTCGACGCGCATGCCGTCCTGCGCCCGCTCGACGTACGGGCGCCAGCCGAGCGCCTTCTCCAGGTCTCGCGTCCACCAGTCATTGCCGTTGCGCTCGTCGTAGGCGGCGTCAATGCGGCGCGCCCAGGCCTCGCACTGCTCGGCGGCCTCGGCCAGCGTCGAGCCGGCGCCCACGCTCACGCCGGGGCACCAGGTCCGGTTCTCCGGCAGATCGACGCCGAGACGCTCATCGCCGCGCCCGTCCCGGGTCGCCTGGTGAAGAAGAACAGCCGCGCCGCAGGTGAAGGCCTCAAGGTCGCTTGCGGAGTCGCACAGGGCCGTCCAGGCCGCATGGCGGCGCAGGATCCTCAGACCCCGGTCGACATGCCCGGACAGGGCGAGATAGTAGAAGTGATCCTCCAGCCCACCGGCATGACGGGGATCGTGCCGGTAGGCGCGATAAGCGCGCACGTGGGTGTCCCACGCGGCCCGGGTGCGACCGGTGCGCAGCAGGGGCAGAAGCACATTGGTCTGCATATTCGCGGGCTGCTCGGGGCAGCCGATCTCCCCGGCGAGTACCGGCACCGCGGTCGCCACCGCGAGCTCGTCGTCGCCGTCGGCGATCGCCTGAACGACCTGCCGCTCGGGATCGCAGGCCAGGCAGTCGGAGGAGTCGTCGCGCGGCGTGGCCCTCCAAGCGGCGAGCTCGGCACGGGCCTCCTCGGCAAGGCCCAGACGCCGGGCCACGTAGAAGCGCTGGCCGTGGACGGTGTGCATGGAGGCGCCCTGCTCGCGGTAGAAGGCCTCCATGCCGTCCTCGAGAGCGCGCACCTGCTCCAGGGGTACCGACGGGTTGCGGGCGGCGGCGGTCACCGCCCACTTGTAGTGCCAGCGCAGGTGGTGGCTCACGCGCTCATCGAACAGGTCGGGCCGTTCGGCCTGCCGGGCCAGGCACCACACGAAGGGCGCCACCCCCTTCCACTCCTCTCCTCCCCAGGCGTAGTCGGCGACGAGCTGAGTGCGGGTATCGACCTGGAGCTGCTCATCACCGATCTCGTCGGCCCAGGTGACGGCCTCCGCCACGAGCGCCGAGCGCCTGGGGCCGCGCGGCAGGGTGTAGGTGTAGCGCAGGCGCTCAATGATGTCCTCGCGATTCATGAGGGAGCTCCTTCTTGGCGGGAGGTCGGGGCCGCACTGTCATCCTCCAAGGCGGGTGCGGAGGGCGTCAGAGCGCTCGTCAGGAGGGTGGAGAGCGTCTGGGCGGCCCAGGCGCGCTCCTTCGCGGTCAGGGAGTGGTGCCCGGTGAGCAGGCACTGGACGTACAGACCGCGCAGGACCCGGGTGATGGTGGCCTCATCCGGTCTCGGGCCGGCTGGGGTGGCTCGGCCGACTGGGTCGGCTCGGTTGGCTGGGCAGCTCGTCCCCGTCACGGCGACGAGCTGCGCGACCAGGGCGCTGGCCCGATTCAGGACGAGCCGGGGGCGCGGCGCCGCGGCGAAGGGATCGGTGACGCCGAGAACCTGGGACCAGGCCCCGACCGCGGCGGCCCGGGAGGCGGCCGCGCCGGCAGCGGAGGAGGCCTGGGCGCGACGTCCGGCGAGGTCCGGATCCGGCAGGTAGAGCGCCGGAGTGGTGGCGGGGTCGAAGCGGCGCAGCACCACCTCGACGTCGCCCTCGGTCAGGGCGCTGCCGGCCAGACGGAGCAGGTCGATGGCCTCGGCCTCCTCCGCCGGGGTGGCGGGCGTGAGCGCATCGAGGATCTCGTCGGGATCGACCAGCGCCAGTTCGCCGATGCCGGCGGCATTGTCGAGCGCCTCGGGGTGGAGGGCGAGGGCCGCGATGATCTCGGCCTCGTAGGCGTGGCCCGCATTGATCAGGACGATCCCCTGGGCGGCGGCGACGTCGGCCAGCGCCCGGAACTGATCGACCGTGCGGGTCCAGCGCACGCGCGTGCCCCTGCCCGCCAGCGCGACCAGCTCGGCGAGGGTCTTCTCGCCGGCCGTCGTCGTCAACGGCACATGGCGGGCGACGAGCCCGAGCATCTCGGGGTCCTCGACGGCCACGGAGCACAGGCCGATGGCGTGCGCCGCGACGAAGGCGTCCAGACGCGTGGGCGCGGCGCGCCCCAGACGCTCGATCCAGTCCCGCACCTGCCCGCCGATCGTCTCGCGGACGGTCTCCAGCAAGTCGTCGTCGACGAGGGATTCGCGCGAGGCCGTCAGGTGCAGGTGCTCGGCGTCGGCAATCACGCGCACGAAGTAGGCCCAGTCGGGGGCCAGGCCCTCGGCCGCACGGGTGACGAGCATGCGCTTGACGCTGACCGTGTGCCGGGCCTCCGCGGTGGGGGCGGCCCGCCCCATGATGGCGATCGTCCCGTGCAGCCCGGCGGCGGGCACGTCGAGGTCGAGCAGGTCGAAGGGCTCGGAGCCGAGTTCGTCCGTGCACCACTGCACCGCCTGGCCGCGGGGCATCTCCCAGGGGCCTCGGCCGCGGCCGTGATAGGTGACGGCGCCGTCGTCGGAGCGCACCTCGATATCGACCGGCAACAGGTGGCCGAACTCCTCGACCAGGGCGCGCACCGTCTCCGGGGCCAGCCAGTCCTCGCTGGGCAAGGCGCGCAGGGCGATGGCGGCGCCCGGCTCGCGGGGCGCGTCGGCGGCGGAGTCGGGGACCGGTTCGACGGAGTAGGTGCCGTCGGTCCTTCCTCGCCAGCGCACGGCCGGCGCGGCTGAGTCGGCCGACCCGGCTGATTCGGCTGACCCGCCGCCGCGGGCGGAGCGGGAGGTGACCACGATCTCGGGGCTGACCATGAAGCAGGAGAGCAGGCCGATGCCGAACTGGCCCAGGTAGTCGCCGCGGGCCAGACCGAGCTCGTCGCGCTTGGAGGAGGCGCCGATCGTCGACAGCAGCTCGTCGACTTCGTCGGCGGTCAGCCCAACGCCCGTATCCGTGCAGGTCAGGGTGGCGGCGCCGTCGGCGCGTCCGAGCTCGATCGTGACCCGCTGCGGACAGTCGGGCTCGATGGCGCGGCGGGCGGCGATGGCGTCGACGGCGTTCTGCAGGAGCTCGCGCACGTAGACGCGCGGACCCGAATAGAGGTTGCGGGACAGGAGGTCGACCATGCCGCGCAGATCTACCTGAAAAGCGGACATGCCTCAGCTCTCCTTCCCGGTGCGGTCATCGGGCTGGGCGCGCTCGGCCTCGAAGGCGTCCCAGACGGCGGCAGCGGCCGTGGGGTCGTCGACGGGCTCGCTCGCGGGCAGTCCCCGTTGCTCCGCCAGGTCGTTGAGAGGACCGACGGTCGAGCCGACGACGATCCTCAGGATGTCGCGGAGCTGCTCGTCCTCCGCCCCGAGCATCAGGGGAGTCCAGGACGAGGCGAGGATGCGGTGACCGGCGCTGGTGGGAACCAGCCGGATGGAGGACAGGCAGTGGGCGAAGTTGGTGGCCTGGATGTGGGCGCGCAGTGCCGCGGCATCCGTGACGAAGGCGGGGCCGTAGAGGGACTCGACGTGCAGCAGCAGGTCCCCGTCGTCGTGCACGGACAGGCGCACCGGGTGGTGCCAGGCGGAGGCCGCCCACTTGTTCAGTGCGATCTGCTTGAGATTCTGATCGAACAAGCGCGCGAGCACGAACAGGAGGCGCGCACGACTGACGGGCGGGGTGAGGGAGTCGGGGTCGGTCCACCAGGGCATGTCAGTCCTCCTTCCGGACACGGGTCAGAGGCAGTGTGTTCTCGAAGGCCACCGCGCACCGGTCGACCAGGAAGGTCGCCCAGGCGAGATAGCCGTCGAGCTGGGTATCGGTCATGCCCTGCTCCAGCGGAGTGACCGCCTCAATGCGCACATAGAGGCGGCCGGCGTCGGCGGAAGCCCCCTCCGGCGAGTCAGTCGCCTCCTCCTGCCCCTCCTTGGGAGCGTCCACCTGGGCCAGGCTGATCGTCGGGGCCGGCTCACTCGCCAGAAGACGATCCACGAGGTCGCGGGCGGCCTCGATCTCCTGAGGCTCGGGGTGCAGCTGCCCGGCCAGGTCAATGCGCACCGAGAGCGAGGTGGTGCTCATGCTGACGGATACGGCCGGATCATCCCCGACGAGCACATCGCGGTCCTCAGGTTCCGGTTGCCGGCAGGGCAGACCACGGCGGCCGGCCGAGGCGGCGATACGCATGGGCGAAACGGTCGGTAGTGCTGTCACGGGCCTACCGTAGTGCCTTCTCAAGCGCCTTCTCGCATCGCGGATATGGGCACTCCAAGCCATTGAGGGACGGGCACGCGTCGAGGTTGACATTCTCGAACGAGGGCGACGGTGGCACCGTCGATCTCGTTCGAGAATGTCGACCTCGTGACCGCCTCGGCGCCCTCAGGAGGCCCCGTCGAGCGTCTCCTCCAGACTGGCGATGCGTGTCAGGGCGGGGTGGCCCTCCCAGCGGCTGTGGGACAGCAGTCGGCGCAGACGGGCGATGTCCTCGCGCGCCGCATCGGTCTCGCCCATCTCGGCGTGGATGAGAGCCATGAGGGTCAGCGGGTGGGAGGCGGTACCGCGATCCTTGGCGCTGACGTAGCAGGCGAAGGCCCGCTTGCAGTGCTCGAGCGCTTCGACGTGCTCGCCGGTGCGCCACAGGATCCATGCCATGTCGTCGTGCCAGTCGCCCAACTCGAAAGCCCGGGAGTACGTGCGCGAATCGGGAACCGACTCGACGAGATCCCACGCCCGGGACATCAGCGCTCGGGCGTCGTCCGGGCGGACCGGCGCCGTCGGGTCGGAGGACTCGGCCACGGCGGCGCGTCCGGCGCGCCGCAGGTACCTCGCGCAGCGAACCCGTCCGGCGTCGTCACTGGTGTCGACCAGCTCGGCTGCGCGCTCGAACAGGCGCGAGGCCCGAGGGCTCTCCCCGAGCTTCTCGCAGGCCGAGGCGGCCCGCAGGAGGTAGTCCGCGCCCCGCTGCGTCTCGCCGCGCTTCAAGGAGGTCTCGGCCACGATCAGGCAGTTGTCGCGCACCCCCTCCGCATCGTCCAGCCTCTCCAGGACGGAGACGAGAGTGCGGCGCAGCTCTTCGGCGAGGATCGGGGGCGCATCGGCGCTCAACGACGTCTCGAGCACCTCGGCCGCCTCCAATGGCCGCCCCGATGCGATCAGAGAGGCGGCCAGCGCCCCGAAGAGCGGCCCGGCGAGCGAGTCCAGCCCCACGGACAGGTGGACGTCCAGCAGCTCGCGCGACTGGGACACCGCCTCCTCGGTCTCGCCGAGGCTCATCGAGGCCCGCACCAGGGTGCTGCGGCCCGCCTCCGCCAGGACGACCGGGCAGGGGTCGTACCCTCTGAGCACCGTATCGACGAGCGCCCGGGCGCCGTGGGCATCGCCGCGCGCCAGGAGGACATCGGCCTCCAGGAGAGTCAGCTGGTCGTCCAGGGCGCCATCGTCCGGTTCGAGCAGATGGGCCACGTGGGGGGCGATCAGCCGGGCGAGCTCGAGGAACTCGGCGGCCCCCTGATGGTCGTCGCGGCCGGACAGGATCCGCACCAGCGTGACGGCCGACCTGCATGCGTCAACGAGCTCGGCCTGGCGGCCCGCCGGGGCGTCCAGTAGACGCTCGGCCAGGGACGTCAGCTGCTCGGCGAGCTCTCTGGCGTGAGCGAGCTGGTCGGCGCGCGTGCGCTCGGTGGCCCGGCCGTGGAGGTCAGCGGCCTTGCCCTCCGCCTGAAGGGCCTCCAGGTCCAGCTCGATGACCCGCAGGGGATGAGCGACGCCGTCGATGTGGGCGCGCAGGTAGGCGATCTCGTCGGCCGCCCGCTCGTAGTCCCAACCGCGGTCGGCGACGTTGTAGCGCAGGGAGTGCGCCGCGCGCATGAGCTCGGGGGCGACCCGCTCGGGGTCGGGGGTGAGCCCCCGCCTCATGGCCTGGGCGATCAGGAAGGCGTGCTCGAGCGTCTGCCCGGGACGGCACAGCTCGACCTCCAGACGGCGCAGGAGGTCATCGGCATCGCCGACGGCGGGAGGGGTGCGCAGGTCGACACTCGGGTAGGGGCCGAATTCGGCCGGGTACTCGGCCGGATGCTCAGTTGAATACTCGGCTGAATACTCGGCTGAATACTCGGCTGAATATGGCCCGCCCTCGCCCCGATTCGCCGTTGATGTTGTCGATGCGGCCGGTGCAGCCGACGCGGCCTCAGCCATCGGCTCGAAGGCGCCGCTTCCGCTTGGAGTTCGATGGCCAGGACCGGTGGCTGTAGACGCTGTGGACGCTGTAGGCGCAGAACCGATGCGGGCAGCCGCAGACAGAGCCTCAGTCTCAGCGGGGACGCCGTCATCGCCACCGGTCCTGCCGGGGCTGCCGGGCCGATCAGGGTTTCCGGGCCCGGCAGCGGAGCCGGCGGCCCTGAGCCCCCTGGCCCCACCGGCATGGCTGAACGCGTCGGCATCACTGGCGTCGGCGCCGACGGCCTCGGGCGTCTCGGCATCGCCGGACTCTCGACGCCGCTGCGGCTCCTCGACGAACCGCGCCCGGGCAGAGCCGAATCCCCCGGTCCGGGACATCCGCTCGGGCCTCCCGGCATCCCCCGAGTCTCCGCTCTCGACTGGCAGGACCTCCTCGGGCGGCGCACTGGGCACACCGCCCTCCTCGGGCGCCTCGACCTCTCCGGGCTCCCCGGGCTCGACGGCGTCCCCGGGCTCGTCACTGATCGGCTCAATGACCTGGGTCTCCCAGAGCATCCTCTCGGGTGCGCTGGAGATCCTGTCCGCCTCAGTAGATCCTCGAGATTCTCGCGGTCCTCCCGCCGGCTTCCGGACCGTCCTGGGATATTCAGGCGGTCCTTGAGCATCCGCAGCATGCGCAACGGCCTCAACCGGCTTCAGGCGCTCATCCCCGGCGGCCCCGGGCGCCCCAGGCCGCTCGGACGCCCCGGACGCCTCCGACTGCTCGGCCCTCTCGGAGGTCCCGGGATCCGCAGAGCTCGCGGCGAGCCCCGCCCGGGTAGAGCGCCGGGAGCCCCTGGTACTCCCCGAGTCCCCTGAATCCCCTGCCAGTTCCTCAGCCTCCCCGGCCGTCCGAGCAGAGCCAAGCCCCTCGGGCGCCCCGGGCCGGTAGGGCGGCTCAGGCTCCTGAGCGGCCTCGGACCGCCGGCGCCTCTCGGAGCCCGTCACGCCCTGAGGGCGCGCAGGATCCGCGGCGCCCGCAGAACTGGCAGCGTCCGCAGCGCCCCCAGAGCTCGTAGGATCCTCGGCGCCCTCAGCCTCCCTGAACCGCCTGGACCGCACGGGCGGCATCTCCCCGGTGCGGGCGGGCACCGCACCCGCACGCGCATGGCGGCCGACGACCTCCCCGGCGCTGACGAACGGCTGCCGAGCGAGCCCGACCTCCAACCGCGTCGACACGGCCGTGTTGCCGTTGCGGGCGTCGTACCGAGCGGCGATCTGGCGAACCCAGTCCTCCATCAGTTCGCGAGCGGTGCGCAGGGGCATGCCGGGACCGATGTCGGGACCGGGGCACCATGTGGAGGCGGACGGGATGCCGGCATCCAGCGGCTCCTCGCCGCGCCCGTCGTTCTCGGACTCGCGCAGCACGAGAACGGCGCCGGCGAGGAGGTCCATGAGCGCCCTGGCCGACTGGGCCTCATCGGCCCGCCCCACGTATCCGCGCATGAGCCTCAGACCGCGGGCCGCCCGCCCGGACAGCGCCAGGTACTCCAGGTGCTTGCCCAGGCGGCCGATGACCCGCGGATCGGAACGCAGCGCCCGGTAGGCGTGCACGTGGGCCTCCCACGCCGTCTGCGAGCGGCCCGAGGCGAGCAGGGGAAGGAGGGCTTCGCCGTGCACGAGGCCGGGCTGCTCCTCGCCGTCGAATCCCTCGGACCCCCGGCTGAGCACGGGCTCCGCAGCGGCCACGGCCGCCTCCCAGTCCTGGTGGATGCTCGCCCATTCGATCGCGCGCACGGTGTCGCGCTCCCCGGGCTCGGCGCCGTCGTGCGCCGTCGTCGAGCGCCAGGCGTCGAACTCCGCGGCGGCCTCCTCCTCCAGCCCGAGCATGATGGCGGCATGCAGGAGGCTGCCGTGGACGGCGTGCATCGAGCCGCCCATGAAGCGGGCGAACTTCTTCAGGCCCGTCTCGAGCTCCCGCAGCTGGCCGGTACTGACGGCCGGATTGTCGGCGGCCACCGGTACCGCCCGCTCGTAGCTCCAGCCCATCCGGCGCAGACGGCCGGAGTCGAAGAGATCGGGGCGCTTGTCAAGACGCGACAGCAGCCAGATGAAGGGCCCCAGCGCCCTCCACTCCTCGTTGCTCCGGTAGCGCGCCTCGGCCAGTGCCAGACGCGCGTCGATCGCCAGCTGGTCGTCCCCCGCCATGTCGGCCATGGCCACGGCCTCGGCTGTCAGACGAGAGCGGGTCCGGCCCCACGGGCGGCCGGAGGCGGTGGCCAGGCGTCCAATGACGTCGTCTCGGCTAGTCGTTCGGCTAGTCATTCGGCTAGTCACTGCGCAGTTCCTTCTGGATGGGCGACCCGGAGGGCCGCGCGGTCGGGGCGACGTCGTCGGGGGCGGGGCTCACCGCGCCCCGCGTGCCACTGGTCGCGCTCATTGGCCTGCCCCCTGGATGTTCTGCCCACGGTTCACGATCTCGCCGAGCTCCTCGAAGTTGGCGATGATGACCTGCAGGCTCGTGTCCAGGATGTTGGCGAGCTGGGCGTCGTTGAGGCCCTCGGCCACGGAGACGGCGACCTCTGCTGCGACCTGGCGCCCGTCGTCATCGACGAAGCTGCTCAGGGAGGGGATCGCCTGAGAGCGGTTGAGCGTGTTGAGCAGATCGCGCAGCGTGACGGTGACGTCGGCGTCCTCGGGCAGGTTCAGCCAGGAGCGCGCGTAGATCGCCAGGAGGTTCTCGTCCACGATCGCCACGACGTAGGAGTACTCGTCGAAACCGGCGACGATCGCGCTGTCGTCCTGCTTGCGGGTGTAGGTGAAGCCGTTGTCGTCGAACCAGGCGGCGACCCGGTCGATCGTGACCTGGGGCGTCTGGTCGCCCGCGGGCTCATTCCACCAGGCCATATCAGTCCTCCTCCGTGGAGACGACGAATGCGGACAGGTCGTCCGCCGCCGTCTCGTAGAAGCTGAGCAGTGTGGTGAAGGACGAGTTCAGGAAGCTCTGGAGCTGGACATCGCTCATCCCCTCACCCGTGAAAGCGGTCATGTCGGCCTGGAGGCAGACGGCGCCGTCGTCGAAGGAACTCAGCATGACGCGAGGGGCGTACATGGTCGAGTTGTGCTCGTCCACGTACGCCATCAGAGCGGGATCGACGGCGGCGAACTCGCTGTGCCACGTGCTGCCGACGACGAGGAACTCCGAGTCGGCGTCGATGACGAAGATCTCGCAGTTGTCCAGGTCGGTGATCGCGGCGCCGTCCTCCGCGATCTCGTAGTCGAGCCGCTCGGTCTTGAGCCACGCCTCCACCCGGGAGATCGTGACCCTTGGTTGTGCGCTCATCGCGTCTCCTTCGCGTCGGGCTCGTGACCGCCTCGTGACCTCACCGTGAAGTCTGCAACCCGGGGGCCTCTCAGTCCACTCCGCCCCAGCCGTTCCCTGACGTCCCGTCCCTTCCTCCCCCTCCTCGCCGAGATCGGTCGTACTCCGGCTCGAGATCGGTCCACTTCCGCGCCGAAATCGGTCGCACTCCGCGTCGAGATCGGTCCACTTCCGCGCCGAAATCGGTCGTACTCCGCGTCGAGATCGGTCC
>ERZ773059.1422-NODE-1422-length-11755-cov-64.602564_pt1 | contig 11755 bp, 14 predicted proteins | sample MGYA00580514_ERZ773059 | MGnify/ENA primary metagenome ERZ773059 (study PRJEB29015, sample SAMEA2737981) | human oral metagenome | biome: human oral; feature: human-associated habitat; material: dental | place: China | collected 2056 ...
CAAGCGGAGGTGGTGGAACGGCAGACACGCATGCTTCAGGCGCATGTGCCCGTACGGGTGTGAGGGTTCAAATCCCTTCCTCCGCATCGAATAGGAACTCTTGTCCAAGTTGACAAGAGTTTTTCTTTCGAAAATCTATGAAAGAGTTTTGAAATGTTTTCAGAAAAACCAGCCCTTTTCAAAAAGGGCTGGTTTTCAAATCTTATAATTCTTGCGCCTTTAAGGCATCCGCCAGACGGGCAAAATCTGCCAAAGTCAAGGCTTCCCCCCGAACGCTTGGAGATAATTCAGCTTGCTCTAGAGCGGCTGTTAGTTTGGCCTTGGTCTCCTCTGACTTCCCAAAATGACTGGTCAGATTGTTCCAAAGCGTCTTGCGACGATGGACAAAACTGGCCTTGGAGACCTTGAAAAAGAATTTCTCATCCTGAACCGCAACTGCTGGCTGGTCTCTGCGTACCATCTTGAGAATGGCCGAATCCACATTTGGAGCTGGCACAAAGACTGTCCGCGGAACGATAAAGGCGACCTTGGCTGTCATGTAATACTGCACAGCAATCGACAAACTACCGTAGGCCTTGGTATTCGGCTGAGCCGAAATCCGGTCCGCCACTTCCCTCTGCATCATAACAACAAACTCACTAAAAGGAATTCCGCTCTCAATCAAATGCATGAGAATCGGCGTCGTAATGTAGTAGGGCAAGTTTGCTACTACCTTGATAGGCAGGTCAGGATTTTTAAGCTCTGCCATGTACTGGGCCAGATCAACCTTAAGAATATCCTGATTGACCACGGTCACATTGTCAAAATCGCGCAGAGTATCCGCCAAAATAGGCACCAAACGATCATCAATCTCAAAAGCCATGACCTCGGCGGCGCTTTCTGCCAAAAACTCCGTCAAAGCCCCAATACCGGGACCAATTTCGATGACATTGACCTTTTTGTCAATCTCAGCTGTATCCACAATCTTCTGGAGGATGTTGGTATCAGTCAGGAAATTCTGACCGAACGATTTTTTAAAGGTGAAACCGTGACGCTCCAGAATGGCACGGGTCACACTATAATCTGCAATTCTCATTTTTTCTCTTTTCTATTTCTTAGCCATCATATAAAAAATCAACCGAATTACTAGTACCAATAAAAGCAAATATACTATGCCATTACCTCGGTTATTCTCTTTTGCATCGGCCCCAGTATCATCAAGCATTTGATCATCTTCTTGGACTTGTACCTGCTCTTCCTTTTGGCTTTGCTCTTGTTTAGCTTCTCGGCATTGCACTTGATCATCTTCTTGACGTTGTACTAGCTTATCTTCTTGAACTTGGACTTGCGCAGCTTCTTGGACTTGCACTTGTTTATCTTTTGGGCGTTGCATTTTCTTCAACTCATCTTGGTATGCAACCGAGTCTAGAATATTGTCTTCTGGCAACAATTTTGAGGCATAATAATCAGGAAACCCCATGGCAAGCCCAATCAAGTTCGTACCTGTTAAAGAAAAATCCAATTCTTGGGGTTGATTTTTCTGAATTGCTCGGATATTTTTTAAAAGCTTACGCGAAGCTATAGACAATCCGTCCATAGAAGCAACTTCTAAAATATCAAATCCTAGCATGTCACCATCTTTGACATTTGCAAGAATATAGCGAACAAAATCATCATATAGTTGCAAGGTCTGAGGGGCATTCTTTTCTAAAAAGGACCGATTTTTGTGGGAATTTTTCTGGAATTTTTCAATAGGAAGTAAGATATTAAATTTTTTCAATAGAATACTAGGCATTCGCAAATCTTTTTCATCCCAAAATAATTGCCAAAAATAAGGAATTGTGTAAACCCCCTCCGTTAGAATACGTGCCTCATCGCCGTTTTTTTAAATAAATATAGCTTCTATTTGCCATGTCATCTCCCTTCACGATTTTTTATCAAAGTTTAAATTTCCGTTAAAGTCACACCAAACAGTTCCAAACGCTTGACTCGTCTCTTGTTTCCACAATTGCCAATACAGTTGCTTTTCTAATTCGTTATTCGTTATCTTTTAAGGAGGTCATTTGCCCTAGCAAGGTGTAGAGTTTTTTCTGTTCTTCTTCCTCGTAAGCAAATGCATTAGCCTTAACTTCTTTACATTTCTCGTCATACAAAAAGCCCTCATAGCTATCTTCTGTAGATAAAGCTGTATAGACTTTCGCCATTTTTTCAGGACTAATCGAAAATCTCGACTTAATTTTATACAGATTTTTCATAAAAGCGCTGAGGTGATCATAGCGGTGCATATCTACTTTGACATTGGTCACACGAATCGCCTGAACCTTGATACCTTTCCACTGTTTCCGCATATAAAGCGACAGCATCAACAAGGCTAGCTTATTTTGATAATAAGTCTTAGCAGGACTGTAATGTTTTTGACCAGATAAATTTTCAAAATCAAGCTTCATGAAAGGATAAAGCACCAGCCCTTGGGAAGAAATATTAATAATCCGACCACTTTCTGACTTTTCCAACAAAACTTTCAATAAAGAAGAAAGTAAGTACGGAGCAACCACATTGGTCGCAAATTGCTTTTCCAATCCGTCTTTGGTAAGAATCGGCTTTTTGACCGATAAATCAAAATCAGCCGCATTGTTAATTAAAACATCTAAAGTCTCTTCTTTTTGGATATACTGTCCTACGGCTTGTCTGACACTTTTCATATCAGATAAATCAACCAAGATATAATCTACATGCGGATTTCCTGTTTGTTGACGGATTTTTTCATAGGCTTGCTCAGCAGCTTCTTTTCGTCGGCAAAATAGGGTCACTGACCATCCCTTTTCAGCCAACTGTTTAGCAGCCTGGTAGCCAATACCACTATTGCCACCCGTAATAATTACTTTTTTCATTTTTGACTCCGTTAGACTGAATATTTGAGCATGGTTTCTTCCACTTCCGCCAAAGTCACGCCAAACAGTTCCAAACGTTTGAGCAGCTGCTTGCCGTTAGAATAGCCGATGCGGAGTTCTTCGCCCAGATACTCTCGACGCTGACGGCTGTCGCTTCCCATAAGCAATCCCAGTCGCATGAGGTCATTCTTTGTTACATCAAAATCACTGCTTGACTCAAAATGGCTGGTTACCCCAGCAAGGGCTGTTTTTAAGTCTTCAAAACTCGCATGCTCAATGCCTAATGAGCGCCCTTTGGTCTTGGACTTGGGGGCTGCTTCGTCGCGCTTGAGGAAGGCATGTTGGACAGCGGGAATTTCCGTCATGATCAGACGGCGAATCCGCTCGCCATTGAAGTCAGGATCTGTAAAAACAATAACACCATGTAAGTCCTGCAAGCGACGAATCCGCTCGATATCCGCATCGCTGATGGCAGAGCCTCTAGTTTCATAGGTCTCAAGTTCAAAATAGCGCTTGAGATTGGCTGTGTCATCACGCCCTTCCACAACGACCACTTGCGGGATTTTTATCTTTTCAGTCAAGTCCAAACACCTTCTTTGCATTTTCATAGGTCGCTTGCGCCACTTCTTCGACCGTCAGCCCACGAAGTTCAGCAATTTTTTCTACCACATAGCGGGTATAAGCTGTTTTGTTTTCTCGGCCACGTTTGGGAACAGGCGCCAAGTAAGGCGCATCCGTCTCGACGAGGATTTTGTCTAAAGGCAGGTTCTGCGCAGTCTCCTGAATATCCGTTGCTTTTTTAAAGGTGACGACTCCAGAAAAGGAAATCATCATCCCCAGCTCGATAAAGCGCTCTGCCATTTCCAAAGAACCCGAATAAGAGTGCATGATACCGCCACGAGGGCCTACACCCTCACTTTTGATAATCTCATAGGTGTCCTCTAAAGCGTCGCGCGTGTGGACGACAAAAGGCAGGTCTAACTCTTTGGACAGCTGGATTTGTCGGCGAAATACTTGCTCTTGCACTTCCTTGGGCGCTGTCATCCAGTGATAATCCAGACCAATCTCGCCCAAAGCCACTACTTTTGGATGAGCAAGCTTGTCCAGCAGATAGGCTTCCACCGCCTCATCATAAGTCCCAGCCTCAGTCGGATGCCAGCCAATCGTAGCGTAAATCTGCTCATAATTGTCGACCAACTCCAAGGCGCGCTCAATGGTCGGCCGGTCAAAACCGACAACATTCATATTGCTGACACCCATTTCTGCAGCTAGCTGGAGCTCCTCTGCCTCTCGACCAGCAAATTCTTCCACATTTAAATGCGTGTGTGTATCAAAAATTTTCATGCTTTACTTCCTTGTATTTCCTGCCTTTCATTATACCAAAAAAGTCAGTTAAAGGGGCAAGAGCTTTACTTTCTCTCCATCTATTCCAGCGGGTATTTACTATTTTTTCAACGCCTATAAAAAATAATTTTACTGTTTCTTGATAATTTTTTATTATTTTTCGATATTTTATTATTGATTATCGATATATTTTGTGATATAGTAAATAAAACTAGAAATTATTTGGAGGAATCCATGTCAAAGACAAGACAAAAAACAGCTGAAGATATAAGCATTGTGCTTACAAAAATCAGCCTCAGCATTTTATTTATTGCTTCCATTGTCCTGATAGCCATCGGACCTTGGGTGGTCAGCCTAGTCATCGAATTTCCCTCTCCTTTCTTTCAAGGAGAAAGTCGCTACTGGATACTGTTGCTCCTAGGCTATGTCTTAGGCTGTCTAGCTCTGACCTGTATCGTGCATCTCTATCGGCTCCTCAGCCGCATCGGGAAAAATCAGGTCTTTATCAGACAGAATGTACAGTATATGCGCTATCTGGGCTGGGAAGTCGGAATAGTCGCCCTCATTTCTTTCTTTATGGGCTTGACAGTCTATATGCCCATGCTCCTCGTAGCCGTTTCTTGCTGCATTTTAACCTTGATTATTCGGGTTATCCGCAATGCTTTTGGCAAGGCAATTGAGCTGCAAGAAGAAGTAGACTACACGATTTAGGAGGGACTATGATTCAGATAAATTTAGACCTTGTCATGGCTCAAAAACGGATTAGTGCTGGACGCTTAGCAGAATTGATTGACCTCACCCCTGCCAACTTGTCCATCTTGAAAAATAACCGAGCCAAGGCAATACGCTTTTCAACACTTAATGCCCTTTGTCGGGAATTGGACTGCCAACCCGGCGATATTCTTGAATATATCACAGATGAAACCGAGGAGGAATAAACATGGAAACACCATCACAAGAACAGATGACGGGGCAACCCTACCTTCCTTTTGAAAAAGACCAAGAGCGAAAAAGCATCTTCACAGCTTTAAATATAAAGGAACTGAAGAATTATAGAATCAGCTCTCTCATTCTCTATTTTTTGGCCTACTTTTATACAGTTGCCATTGACGGCAACAAGACCATTTACTTTTTTCCTATTGCGATTGGTTTAATTAGCCTGACCGAGTGGTTAGTAAGAAAAAGGCCAGAGAGCTTGCCTCAAATCGAAAAGGATGCCTCTGCTGAGCTCGAGTCCAAGCTTTTCCTGATTCTCAGTTTGACTCAGGCACTGGCACTCAGTATCTGGGGCTTTCACCCACAATTAGAAATTTTTCAGACTTTGACTCTCCACATCTCCTTTTCTTTTTATATCCTGTCACGGACGGGTCGGCTCAATCAAGGCCGCTTGGGAATCATGGTTTGGTACGATAGCATTCAGGCCTTTGTGATTCTACCTTTTAGAAACTTTTTCGCTGGTCTTCAGGTCTTTGCTCTGAGCGATAAGGCTTCAGATGCAACTACTGAAGACAGCGATTCTTCTAAAAAAGCACTCCAAAGTACGATGATCGCAAGTAGCCTTCTCATTGCTGGTATGCTGGTCTTCTTCGTTTGGTCACAACTCAGCCAAGTCTCTGATCGATTTGCTCTTTTCTTTAGTGATACAGCTGATGCCTTGCATCTTTTCTTCGACTTGATCTTTTCAAATCTTGATACAGACGCCATCGCTCTTCGCCTCTTCTTGGCCCTACCTATCGGCCTCTATCTCTACAGTCTGATTGTTGGCAGCTTACTGAATCAAAAAAATATCAAAGTTACCTACCAAAGTTTTCAAAATAAAATTCAGCCACTGCGGATGTTTCCTGCTTTTACAGCCTATATCATCATCGGCAGTCTCTGCCTGACCTACGCTCTCTTTTTCCTCGTTGGTTTAGGAGAATTAAGCGAACTCCTTAGTGCTGGCACTAGCCTCCAAACCATTTCTCCACAAAACGCTTCAACCGTTGCTGTCTCTGGCTTTTGGCAGCTTGTTCGTGTATCACTTCTAAATTTCGCTGTCCTAGCCGCCTTTTATTTGCTGGCCCAAAAATCTCTCTGGGACCAGAAAGGTACTCGTCTAGCCAGCACTATCCTCTTTATTTTCGCCTTTTTACTGGCCTTGCTTGCCGGCTGGAAACTCTTTGGCATCTACATCTATCTTTACGGTCCAACGCCATTGCGCCTGATCTCCGCTTGGTTTATCCTCGTTCTACTGGTCTGGTGTATTCTGACCCTGATTCGTTTCTACAAGCCCATCCAAGCGATCCGAATCGGTATCTTCTACGCCCTGATTAGTTTCACGCTGCTCTGCTATCTCTATCCCCTGCTCTTAGCCGCTTGATAGAGAGCATACTTACATGCCAATATAATTTTCAAAAAGAGGCTGGGACAAAAGTTCTAGCCTCTCAATTGTCTTTAGATTGTCGAGCAAGACGCAGTGGTTGAGTGGGCTCTACTACGCTGATTTCATCAGCTTTTACAGCCCTACTCAACTGTGCGGAGGTGGGATGACGAAATCGAATTCTAACGAATTACCGATTTCTGTCCCACTCTCTTTTCTTTTATTCAAACTAGATAAGATACACCTAGAAACCACCTAGACTAGCCCGTTTACCTTCCATTTCATGTAAAGTTCCTATTCTGCATGGACTCCTTCATAGCAATACTAGCCACCCTTAAACCATAGAAGCCTATTCTATCAAGTACAATAGAAAAACCAGCGGTCTCGAGTCTCCACTGGTTTCTTTATGGTAATCGTTTGGATTATGCAGCCAAAACTTTGCGTCCTTTACGACGACGAGCTGCCAATACGCGACGACCGTTTTTAGTTGACATACGGTTACGGAATCCGTGTTTGCGCGCACGACGAAGTTTACTTGGTTGATAAGTACGTTTCACGATGAATACCTCCTCATAGATTTTGTATTCGTTTAGCCGGCTATAAAGTGATCAGTTACTAAACATACTTTACTATTCTATCTGATTCTCTCTTGTTTGTCAATAGTATTGGACGAATTGTTTCTTTTTGGAAACGAAATCATTCAAATCGTGTCGCTTCATAGAAGGGAATCAAGGCTGTCATAGCCTGCTCAAGCTCCGACAGAACTTGTTGCTTGCTCGTAGCCTCGGAAAGATTGACATCATATTTGATTAAAACCTTGCGGACTAATCCTGTAGCCACCTGCTGGCTTAGATACTGTCTATTTACCTCCGTAGCTTCGAAGCGTTGACTCACACCATCTATCTGGGCAAAATAGTAAGCTGGCGGTTGAATAGGCAGATTCAGTATCCGATTTTGCTTGCTGAGACTGTGCTCGTCTTTCTTGCGCTCCATGAAGCTCACCTCTAGCGAGACCCCAAAATCTTCTGCAGTCCCATACAAGCGCAGGGCGAACATAGGCTCTGTGATGTCCCCATAGCCTTTTAGATAATTCCAAAAATGTGGGCGTAAAATCTGAGCCTGATTCAGCCAATTGCTGGTCCGCTCCAGACTCAGCTTGGGATAGAGAGCCTGAAAGTCTCGGACCAAGTTCGCAAACTCCTGCCGAGCGGCCTGACCTCTAGCTTTCAAATCCAACATTGTCTCTCGCAGTTCTCCTGCCTTGTCTGGTGAAATGTATTTACTTCCTTGAACAGTCAAAAATGACTCAATAGCTGGAAAAAGTGACATAGAATTTTCTCCTTTCTGTATCTAAAAACCAGCTAAGCAGCTGGTTAAGATTTATTCCGAATCAATATCTACAACAACATAGCGGTTAGGCTCATCGCCTTCTGAATAGCTAGTCACACCATCAATTCTTGAGATAATCCGGTGGATGATTTTACGTTCACTATTAGACATAGGATCCGTATGCTGGCTGCGACGGTCTTCTAGAGCACGCTGAGCCAATTTTTGCGCATAGCTTTGCAAAACTTCTGCCCGATGCTCCACATAGTCATTTACATTGATAGAAATGTAGAAGCTCTTAGAATATTGATTATAAAGATAATTCTGAGCCAACAGCTGCAAAGCTTTCAAGACTTTACCGTGGTAACCAATCACGCGCCCTGGCTCATTGGTATCAATTTGCATATTAATCGTTCGGCGATTGTGGCTGCTAGAAAGAGTCGCTTCAACATCCATTTCATCCACAATCTTTTGCACATATGCGGTCACACTTGCGACAACTTCTTCAATATTACAATCATCCTCAACCTGGATCCCCAAGTCAAAGAAGGACGACTCAGCTGTCTCTTGCTGACTAGCTGCCACTTCTGCTAAAGAGCTATCTTCCTCTGAGTCTTTCAAAGTTTGTACTTCATCAATCGCTTGACTGGTCTTTAAGAAATCAATTGCACCTGTTTCTTCCAGAATGGTACTGGCGTCTTTATCGTTTTTAAGAATTTCAGCCTTGATTTTTTCTGAAACAGCTTCACCTTCGTCTTCGGCCTTCTTGATAGCCGTCACCACTCGCCCTAAGTCGACTGTTGCTTCACTAACACTCTGTACCGGCTCGTTTTGTGCATTGATTTCCTCAGGAACTCCTTTTACCGCCTGTTGGTTGGCCTTGGCCACAGTCGTTTCAGCAATCGGCTCCACATCTACCTGCGCAGGTTTCTTGCCAAATAAACCGAGAAAACCTTTCTTTTCACGCGAAACAACGGTAATATGTGCTCTCATTCGTGGGATATCCAGCGTTTTTAGTCCATTTTGAATCGCTTCTTCAACACTTGCTCCTGTAAAAATAACCATCTGCAAGAGTCCTCCTTTTTACTTTTTCTTTTTCTGTGCTTTTTGAAGGGCACGTTTTTTCTTCATTTCCAATTGGCGCTCCGCCTTTGCCTTCGCTTCACGTTCAGCAATAATCTTAAAAGGATTACTCAAAAGCAAGGTCTGACCGACTTGATAGGCGTTAGAAACCGTCCAGTAAAGAGCGACCCCGCTGGCTGCATACACCGCAAAGAAGAAAATCAATACAGGCATCAGGTAGGTCATCACTGCCGTTCCACCATTTTTTTCTGGCAAGGCTTTATTGGATAGCCAAGTGCTAAAGAAAGTAAAGAGAGCAGCGAGAATAGGTAGGATAAAGGTCGGATCCGTCGCACCTAGATTGAGCCAGAGGAAGTGACCTGTTTTCAGAAATTCAACCCGTGTCAGAGCTTGGAAAAGTGCCAAAAGAACCGGCATTTGGATAAATAAGGGAAGAAAAGCGGCATAGGGATTGACACCCATTTCCTTGTAAAGCTTGTTGGTTTCCTCTGCTAAAGCGGTCTTACTATCCATATCCTTGCCTGGATATTTTTCCTGAAGCTTCTTGATATGAGGCTGAACTTCCTGCATCTTTCTGGATGAGGTCGTCTGAAATTGAAAGACTGGCAACAAGACTGTCCGAATAATCAAGGTAAAAAGAATAATCCCGATCCCTGTACTTCCATTAAAGGACAAGAATTGAATCATCTCCGCAAAGAAATAAACTAATTTCTCCCAAAAATCACTTGAATTAGCGGTCACTTCGCTGGTGCCACAAGCCGTCAGAATGAGCAGCGAAGCCACTAAAAGAAAGCCTATTTTACTCTTCTTTTTCACAAATAAATCCTTCCTGATAAATTCTTGCAACTTTCAAGACATGCAATAAATTTTGTTCCACTTGGTGGTAGTCCAAAGTTTCAACTCCCTTGCGGGCAATAACAACAAAGTCATCCTTGGTCAAGTCCGCCCGATGCTGAATCAAGACATGACGAATCTTTCTTTTGATACTATTGCGGACAACTGCATTGCCCAGCTTTTTACTGACCGAAATCCCCACTCGAAAATGGCGCTGATCTTTTTCTAATTTATAAACGACAAATTTTCGATTGGCAAAATTCTGCCCATCTTTAAAAATCGCCTTGAAATCTTTTTCGCTCTTGACGCGATAGTTTTTTCTCAAAACTCAACTCCATCCACCAAAATTAACTCTATTATACCATATTTTCCCAAAAAGCCAATAAGGGCTAGGGTTGCAATGCGAGCCCTCTTTTTAGAAAAAGTTCACCTAAAAATCGAACATGAAGCAAGTACCGGTCACATTTACAGAAAAGTCCAGAAATGATGAGCCACACAGCTCCAAAAAAGAGTCCGGGACAAAAGTCCTAGCCTCTCAATTGTATTTGGATTGTCGAGCAAGACGCAGTGGTTGAGTGGACTCTATTATGCTGATTGCATCAGCTTTTATAGCCCTACTCAACTGTGCGGAGATGGGACGACGAAATCGAATTCTAACGAATTACCGATTTCTGTCCCACTCTCAGTTTACACGGTAAAAAACGTCTGGGTGCTCCGAGATGCCTTGGGCAATGATGAAGCGATCTCGACTGCTATCAGTCGGATCCTGCCCGCTAACAGTCTCTCCTGCTGGCAACTTTTTCCCCGCTGGAATAATAGACAAGGCAGCACCTGTAAGATTATGCCAACGAATGCTAGTACGATAAATTCCATTTTCATCCAGACCAGCGTAAACCAGCTCCAACTTGGCAACATCTGATACAAGTCCCTTGGCATCAAATGTATAAGTGACGCCATTGGCATCCCGCCAAGTACCAGCCATGCTAGAAAAGTCCCCAGAAGCAATGGCCTGCATATCTAAACTAGAGGTTGCAGCAGGCTCTTTTTCCCCCTTGCTTTCTGACTTAGCAGAAGATTCCTTAGTTGCTGGCTCCGAAGGCTCCTGACTGCTAGAGATAGAAGTGTCCGAACTACTTGTTTCAGTAGAAAGCTCTGTCGAACTTTTGCTCGTCTCCGACTTTTTGGAAGAAGCTGAGCTGGTCGAGCTAACTTTGGAACTGCTAGAAGGCGAAGTCGGCTGGTCTTTCTTTTGACCGCAGGCCACTAACACAGACGATGCTAGCAGAGTTCCAGCCAAGAGAATCATCCATTTTTTCATCTTTAGCACCTCGCAATATTTTCTTGTTCTTGTAACATTATTGTAACATAAATTCAGCTTTTTAGAAAGCAAAAACCAGCTCGAAAGCTGGCTTATTTTATTGAATTTTTTTCAACATATTGTCGATATGCTGGATAGATTTTTCGCGGCCTAATAGGTAAATGGTATCTGGCAACTCTGGCCCATGCATTTCACCTGATACAGCGATACGGATTGGCATGAAGAGGTTCTTGCCCTTGATACCTGTTTCTTTTTGGACGGCTTTGATTTGTGGGAAGATATTTTCTGTCACAAATTCATCGTCTGTCATAGCTTCCAGTTTTGCTTTGAAGGCTTCCAACACCACAGGAACAGTTTCACCAGCCATCACTTCTTTCTCAGCTTCCGTCAACTCTGGGAAATCTGAGAAGAAAAGATCCGTCAATGGAACGATTTCATCCACTGATTTCATTTGTGGTTTGTAGAGTTCAACCAATTTCTCAGCCTTGTCGGTCAAGCGTCCTGCTTCTTCCAAGAATGGTTTTGCCATTTCAAAGATTGTCTCAAAATCTGCATTCTTGATGTACTCATTGCTCATCCAGTCCATCTTTTTCTGGTCAAAGGCAGCTGGAGACTTGCTGA
>ERZ773059.1423-NODE-1423-length-11751-cov-4.599008_pt1 | contig 11751 bp, 8 predicted proteins | sample MGYA00580514_ERZ773059 | MGnify/ENA primary metagenome ERZ773059 (study PRJEB29015, sample SAMEA2737981) | human oral metagenome | biome: human oral; feature: human-associated habitat; material: dental | place: China | collected 2056 ...
CAATGGCGCGACCCGAAGCCGCCCAAGGGAACACAGATTTGGTGATTTTGATGCCGTCGCGTTTGGCGATTTCTTCGGTAACGCCCACCCAAGCCACTTCGGGGTCGGTGTAGGCCACGCCCGGAATCACGCGTGCGTCGAAGTAGGCTTTGTGGCCGGCGCAGTTTTCGGCAGCCACATGGCCTTCATGCACGGCTTTGTGCGCCAGCATGGGTTGGCCGACCACGTCGCCGATGGCGTAGATGTGCGGCACATTGGTGCGCATTTGTTTGTCCACTTCGATGAAGCCGCGTTCGGTAACGGCCACGCCGGCTTTTTCGGCAGAGCAGAGTTTGCCGTTCGGCGCGCGGCCGGCAGCCACCAGCACCAAGTCGTAGCGTTGCGGCTCTTTCGGCGCTTTTTCGCCTTCAAAGGTTACGTAGATGCCGTCGGGTTTGGCTTCCACGGCCACGGTTTTGGTGTTGGTCATGATGTTGTCGAAGCGGTGGGCGTTCATTTTCTCCCACACTTTCACCAAGTCGCGGTCTGCGCCCTGCATCAGGCCGTCCATCATTTCCACCACGTCTAAACGTGCGCCCAGCGTGCTGTACACGGTGCCCATTTCCAAGCCGATGATGCCGCCGCCGATGACCAGCATTTTTTCAGGCAGTTTGCCGCCGTTTTGACGCAGTTCCAACGCGCCGGTGCTGTCCACAATGCGTGGGTCTTCAGGAATGAAGGGCAGTTTCACCACGCGGCTGCCCACGGCGATGATACAGTTTTTGAAGGCAACGTTTTTTTTCGCGCCGGTTGCGGTGGCTTGTTCGTATTGGGTGGATTCGGTGAGCGACACTTCGATGTGGTTCGCGCCCACGAATTGGCCGTTACCTTGGATGATGTCCACTTTGCGGGCTTTGGCCATGCCTGCCAAGCCGCCGGTGAGTTTGGCGATGACTTTTTCTTTGTAGCCGCGCAGTTCGTCTACATTGATTTCGGGTTCGCCGAATTTGATGCCGTTTTTCACCAAGTGTTTCACTTCGTCAATCACGGCGGCGTTGTGCAGCAGTGCTTTAGACGGGATACAGCCCACGTTCAGGCACACTCCGCCCAAGGTGCTGTATTGCTCGATGATGGCGGTTTTCAGGCCTTCGTCGGCTGCGGCAAATGCGGCGGAATAACCGCCCGGGCCGCCGCCCAATACCACCACGTCGTATTCGGCATCGGCAGAACCGGCAAATTGCGCCGCCTGCGGTGCGGGCGCAGCGGCTTTGGGTGTTTCTTGGGCAGGAGTGGGGGCTGCAGCGGCTTTCGGTGCTTCGGCAGCAGCAGACGCATCGGCGGCTTCGATGACGGCAATCACGCCGCCTTCGGAAATTTTGTCGCCCACTTTCACTTTCACTTTTTTTACCACGCCTGCGGCTTCGGCAGGCACGTCCATGGTGGCTTTGTCGGTTTCCAGTGTAATCAGGGTGTCATCTACGGCGACAGTATCGCCCGCTTTGATTTCAACGGCGATGATGTCCACGTTTTCGTGGCCGCCGATATCGGGTACTTTTAATTCGATCAAACTCATTTCAAACCTTTCGCGGGCAGGCCGGTGTTTTCAGACGGCCTGCCGAATTCGATATTAAAAACTGGTTATGAAGGCAAATAATCCCAACACGATGCCTGGCGCGTTGGCGATGGCCACCGGCAGGTCGCGCGGTTTTTTGAATAATCCGTAAGCTACCCACAACGTACAGTTTATCGCCGCAGCCAAAGGTTGCCATGGCGAGCCTTTGTGTCCGGCCAGATTGGCCTGAATCTGCGGGATGTAGGCCACATACATACACACGGCGGTGATGGTGGCGACAACAGACAGGATGCGGATTTGTTTTTCGTTCATTGATATCCCGATTTTAAAAGTTTTAAAAGGGGGAAGGCCGTCTGAAACCGCCGGATTCGCGTTTTCAGACGGCCTTTTGCATCAAGAACCGTCCGAAACGCTTACAGCGTGATGCGGCGGAAATCTTTCAGCAGATTGGCCAAGAACACGGTAAAGCGCATGCCGGCCGCACCGTCGATAACGCGGTGGTCGAACGACAGCGATAGCGGGCACATCAGGCGCGGCTCAAACTCTTTGCCGTTCCAAACCGGTTTGATTTGGGATTTGCACACGCCCAAAATGGCCACTTCAGGAGCATTTACAATCGGCGTAAAGCCGGTGCCGCCGATGCCGCCCAGGCTGGAAATGGTAAAGCACGCGCCCTGCATTTCCTGCGGTTTGAGTTTGCCTTCGCGGGCTTTCTTGCTCAACTCGGTCAATTCTTGGCTGATTTCTTTCAGGCCTTTTTTGTCCACATCTTTAATCACCGGTACAACCAGGCCGTTCGGCGTGTCGGCGGCAAAACCGATGTGGAAGTATTTTTTCAATACCAGGTTATCGCCGTCCAAAGACGAATTGAATTCGGGGAATTGTTTCAGCGCGCTGACGGAAGCCTTGATGATGAAGGCCAACGGAGACAGTTTCACGCCTTCGCGTTCCCATTCCTTGTTCAACTGTTTGCGGAATTCTTCCAAATCGGTCATGTCCGCTTCTTCGTTTACGGTAACGTGCGGAATCATCACCCAGTTGCGCGACAGGTTTTGGCCGGAAATTTTCTTGATTCGGCTCAACTCTTTCACTTCCACTTCGCCGAACTTGGCAAAGTCCACCTTCGGCCACGGCAGCAAATCCAAACCGCCGCCCAAAGACGCACCGGCTGCTGCAGGCGCACCTTTGCCCGCACCGCCCTGCAATGCGGCTTTGACGAAGGCTTTGATGTCGTCGCCTACAATGCGGCCTTTCAGGCCTGTGCCTTTTACCAAACCCAAATCCACACCCAATTCGCGCGCCAGTTTGCGGGCGGACGGGCCGGCATGGGCTTTGGCAAATGCCGCTTCGTTTACCGGCGTGCTGCCGAATGCTGCCACGGGGGCGGCGGCAGGCGCGGGCGCGGAAACAGGTGCTGCCGCAGGGGCGGGGGCGGCAGCCGCTTTCGGAGCTTCAGCCGCGGGAGCAGGGGCTGCGGCAGCAGAACCGGCGGTTTCTACTTCGATAATTGGCGCACCTTCGGATACTTTGTCGCCTACTTTTACCAGCACGGCCTTCACCACGCCGGAAGCTGTGCAGGGGACGTCCATGGTCGCTTTATCAGTTTCCAGCGTAATCAGCGTGTCGTCGACGGAAACAGTGTCGCCGACTTTGATTTCAACGGCGATGATGTCCACGTTTTCATGGCCGCCGATGTCGGGAACGGCAACGACTTCCACCCCGCCGGCAGCGGCAGGTGCGGCAGCGGGTGCAGGAGCCGCGGTGGCGGCAGGAGCTTCAGCAACAGGTGCGGCAGGCGCATCGGTCGCGGCTGCGGTTTCCACCAGCAGGATGACGCCGCCTTCGGATACTTTGTCGCCTACTTTGACTTTGACTTCCTTAACCACGCCGGCCGCATCGGCAGGCACGTCCATGGTGGCTTTGTCGGTTTCCAGCGTAATCAGGGTGTCGTCTACGGCAATGGTGTCGCCGGCTTTGACTTCCACGGCGATGATGTCCACATTTTCATGACCGCCGATATCGGGTACTTTGATTTCTACGATGCTCATTGAGCCTTCCTTTTATAGCTTGTGATACCGTTCGAAAAAATTTCGGGTATCTTCAAAATTAACGTTTGCTGCAATTTACAGCGCCCTGCAGGGATACGGGAGACAATTCGCCCTGTTTGCCGATTTCGTAGACGGCAACGGTGCAACCCCTTCCGGGCAAACCGATTACTTCGTAATCGTGTCCTGCTTTAGGGACAAATGAAGCCATTTTATTGCACGAACCTTCTGTGAGTATCGAGACAGTAGTTGGTGTTTTCGAAACGGTGGTCAGGCCTATATAGGCAGCCTGAACGTTGGCTGCTTTATCGGCAGGCACGATATATTCGCGGAAAAACGCCCGCGATAAAACACCGTTCATCTTGACTACGTTGCGACTGTGTTCCGTTTCGGGTATGCCCAAGCTTTGACTTTTCGCCGTACCAACCAGCGAACCGAAGGCATCGCCCAAACTTCCTCCTGTACCGACCTTGATACCGTGTTTTTGATTTTCACAATCTATTCCACTGATCAAATAGGCCGGTTTCTGATTTTGGCCGTATAAGCGGACACGAGCTTGAGAACTACTGTCATAAGCTACCTCCTGCCGAACTAGCGGCGCATTGGACGAACAGGCAGCCAATAACACAGTAAAACATCCGATAAATAATGGCTTCATAGATTTTCCTTTTATCTTTTTCAGACGGCCTTCCAATCAATGTCAGGCCGTCTGAAAGCCGCTTAACGTTTCCAGCTTGGCGCGGTATCGGTTTTAACACCGTATTTCTCAATCGCCTGCTGAACCGTTTCCTTACCGATTTTGCCCTGGTCGGCCAAGGCGCTGAGCGCGGTAACCGCGATATTGTAGCGGTCCACTTCGAAGAACGAGCGCAGGTTGGCGCGGCTGTCGGAGCGGCCGAAACCGTCCGTACCCAACACATGATAATCATTGGGGATATACGCACGGATACGGTCGGCGAAACTGCGTACATAATCCGTGGCGGCGACCACCGGGCCTTCGTGGCCTTGCAGCTGGCTGGTAACGAACGGCAGTTTGTTCTCTTCCAGCGGATGCAGGCGGTTGTAGCGTTCCACTTCGATGGCGTCGCGGTGCAGCAGGTTGAAGGACGGGCAGGACCAAACGTCTGCATCCACGCCGAAATCCTGTTTCAGCAGGTCGGCGGCGGCCAGCACTTCTTGGAAAATCGTACCCGAACCCATCAGCTGAACTTTTTTGCCGCCTTTTTCACCGGCTTTGAAGAGATACATACCTTTCAGGATTTCTTCTTCGATGCCTTCGCGTTGCGGCAGGGCGGGATGGGTGTAGTTCTCGTTCATCAGCGTGATGTAGAAGAATACGTCTTCGTTGTCCACATACATCCGTTGCAGGCCGTTGTGAACAATCACCGCCACTTCATAAGAGAAAGTCGGGTCATAGCTGACACAGTTCGGAATCAGGTCTGCCTGGACTTGGCTGTGGCCGTCTTCGTGCTGCAAACCTTCGCCGTTCAGCGTCGTGCGGCCGGCAGTGCCGCCCAGCAGGAAGCCGCGCGCATGCATATCGCCTGCCGCCCAGGCCAAATCGCCGACACGCTGGAAGCCGAACATAGAATAATAAATGTAGAACGGAATCATGGCGAAACGGTTGTTCGCATAACTGGTGGAAGCCGCAATCCAGTCGGCCATCGCGCCCGGTTCGTTGATGCCTTCCTGCAAAATCTGACCGTCTATCGATTCTTTATAGAACATCAGCTGGTCTTTATCCTGCGGCGTGTACTGCTGGCCTTTCGGATTCCAGATGCCGTATTGGCGGAACATGCCTTCCATACCGAAGGTACGGCTTTCGTCAGGTACAATCGGTACGATACGTTTGCCGATTTGCTTGTCTTTCAACAGAGTGGCCAACACGCGGACAAATGCCATTGTGGTTGAAAATTCGCGGTCGCCGCTGGATTGCAGCTGTGCGTCGAAATCGGCCAAAGCAGGAATCGGCAATGCTTCGTTGTTCGGGTTGCGCTGCGGCAGATAACCGCCCAAGGCGTTGCGACGTTCGCGCAGATACTTCATCTCTTCGCTGTCTTCGGCGAAACGGATATAGGGCAGGTCGCCGCTCTCGATTTGCTCGTCGGTAACCTTGATGCCGAAGCGGTCGCGGAACTGCTTCAACGAAGCCTTGTCCATTTTTTTCGCCTGGTGGGCGACGTTTTGCGCTTCGCCGGACTGACCCATGCCGTAACCTTTAATGGTTTTGGCCAGAATCACGGTCGGGCGGCCGTCTGCATTGTTCACCGCTTCATAATAAGCCGCATATACTTTGTGCGGGTCGTGGCCGCCGCGGTTCAATGCCCAGATTTCGTCATCGGACATATTGGCCACCAAGGCTTTCAACTCGGGCGTGTTGAAGAAATGTTCACGGACATATGCACCGTCTTTGGATTTATAAGTCTGGTAGTCGCCGTCCAGACATTCGTTCATGCGGTTTTTCAGTGCGTTGTTGGTGTCGCGTGCCAGCAGTGCGTCCCAGCGGCTGCCCCAAATCACTTTCAATACATTCCAGCCGGCACCGCGGAAGTTACCTTCCAATTCCTGAATAATTTTGCCGTTGCCGCGAACCGGGCCGTCCAAACGTTGCAGGTTACAGTTGATGACGAAAATCAGGTTATCCAAACCTTCGCGTGCCGCCAATGCGATTGCGCCTTGGCTTTCCGGCTCGTCCATTTCACCGTCGCCGCAGAATACCCAAACCTTGCGGCCTTTGGTTTTACTCAAACCGCGTGAGTCCAGATATTTCAGGAAGCGCGCCTGATAAATCGCCATCAGCGGGCCCAAGCCCATCGATACGGTCGGGAACTGCCAGAAGTCGGGCAGCAGGTGCGGGTGAGGGTAAGACGGCAGGCCGTTACCGCCGACTTCCTGACGGAAATTATCCAATTGTTCGTCTGTCAGACGGCCTTCCACATAGGCGCGGGCATAGATGCCGGGGGCAGAGTGGCCTTGTATGAATACCAAATCGCCTTCTTCGCCTTCGCCTTTGGCGCGCCAGAAGTGGTTGAAGCCGACATCATACAAAGTGGCAGCAGATTGGAAGGAGGCGATATGGCCGCCCAGTTCCAAATCTTTTTTGCCCGCGCGCAGTACCATGGCAGCCGCATTCCAGCGGATGATGGAGCGGATGCGGTGTTCCAGCTCGTGATTGCCGGGCGATTTCTGCTCTTTGCCTACCGGAATCGTATTCAAATAGGCGGTAGTCGCGTCAAACGGCATGTGGATGCCGCGGCGGCGGGTGTATTTCACCAGATTTTCCAGCAGGAAATGCGCGCGCTCGGTGCCTTCGTTTTCCAGCACGGAGCTTAAGGCATCTAACCATTCCTGAGTTTCAATCGGATCGATGTCGTTAATTTGGTTGGACATGGATAATCCCTTCAGTGGAGAGTTACGGAACACGGCACAACGCCGCGATGTTGAGTTTGCGGGCATGGAGGCCGTCTGAAATTTTCCCTAACGGCCGAAAGACGGACGAAAAGGGGGTTGATTGGAGTAATATGTATAGCTTTCAAAAACTTGTTAAACAAAGTTTTTGAAACGGTTGTAAAGCGTTTTTTAGCGATACATTTTCGCGCCGAAATGCTATCAGTTATCGGCAGGGCTTGCAAACCGTCATGGGCCATATTTGTGCGAAATCAAAAAAGCATACCGCAGCAAAGAGGGTATTTTTTCTTTTTCAAACTTCCGATGGCTGAAATACAGTCCGGTTATTGTTCGATAAAGAATAAATAAATCAAAAAAGAAAATTTACCGCCGATGCGGTAAAGATGCTTTCAGACGGCCTTTTAAGGTTAAAAAAAGTAAAGAGTTAGTCTGCCGACTCATCCGTTTTCCGCTGCCGCTTGAGTAGGATGAGGACTGCGCCGTCATTATTTTTATGCGGTTCGGCGTAGGCCAAAACGTCGGGATGCATCATCAGCCAACGACGAACCAGGTTTTTCAACTTTGGCTGATACCCGGAGGAACCCAATCCGCTGCCATGGATAATTTCCCCGCACACCCCCCGCCGTTGGACGAAAGCAATAAATTCGTTCAATACCTGCTGGGCTTCTTCTTGTGTGTAGCCGTGCAGGTCGACATCGGCAACAACAGGGTAATAGCCGCTTTGCAGGCGTTTGATGTCGTTTTGACCGCGTCCGTTTTTGCTGAATGAAGAGGGTATGTCGAGCCATTGCCCGTCCCCGATATAAAAGTAGCCGTCTTCCAAAGATTTTCCATCGTCTTTGGGGCGCGGTTTGATAGGGGATAAATCGCGCGGTTGCTCATAACGGCCGCTGCCGCTTTTCAGGGGTTTGACATCGGCCATCATGGCCGAAAAATCTATTTGCTTATTTTGTTCGCTTTGCACCGCCTGCTGTTTTGCGGCCTGTTTTTCCGCTATTTTCCGCGCCTGTTTCCCAAGGTCTTTTAAAATGGCTTGAAAATCGTTGTTTGAATTCATGGGGATGGTTTTAAGTGAAAGTTGATGACCGTATGGGGTCGTTTTTTGTTTTTCAAAAAGGCCGTCTGAAAACATATGCCGGGATACGGACAATGGTTTTCAGACGGCCTCCACTATATGCCTATTTGACTGTCTGCATCAATGATGGATGGCTTGTTCCATTGCCAGCCTCTCTTGCCGTTCCGCCTCGGCAGCCTCACGTTCGCGTCGGGTGGTCTGACGCATCATATACCAGTTCATGATGATAACCAAAGTACCGACGATTGCAATGATGATGGTGGCCAACACGTTCATTTGCGGATCAAGTCCGAGTTTGATTTTGGAGAAAATCACTTGCGGCAGGGTGGACGAGCCGGGACCGGACAAGAATGAGGTAATTACCAAGTCATCCAGCGACAAGGTAACGCCGAGCAGGAAGCCGGAAACTATGGCCGGCATAATCAGCGGCAGGGTAATCACGAAAAAAATCTTCAACGGGCGCGCACCTAGATCCATAGCCGCTTCTTCCAAAGACTGGTCAAGCTCGGCCAGGCGGGCACGGATGACAACGGTAATGTAAGCCATACATAGGGTGGCATGGCCGAGGAAAATGGTAAAAAAGCCGTTGCCGAACGAAGAAGTGTTTCCGAAAATGCCTTGCAGCATGGTTTGCACTTGGATGATCAGCAGCAGCATCGACAGGCCGGTAATCACGTCGGGCATAACCATGGGTGCCGATACCATGCCGGCAAACAAGGTGCTGCCGCGGAAACGTTTAATCCGAGCCAATGCATAACCGGCTAAAGTACCGAGTACTGTGGCGGCCAAGGAGGAGACAACGGCTATGCGGAGCGACAGCCATGCGGCCTCCAAGATTTGGTCGTTATTCAGCAGCTTGGCATACCATTTGGTAGAAAAACCGCCCCAGATGGTAACGAGCTTCGAATCGTTGAAGGAGTAGACTACCAATACAATCAAAGGGATGTAGAGAAAAGCCAGGCCGAGGAAAAGCATAGCTTTTAAAAACCAAGACAATTTCTGTTTGTTAGCCATTTTTCCCTCCTTCTTCCAATTGGCGGTTTTCATAACGGTGGTAGAAGGTAATCGGCACGACCAGCAACAGCACCATAACCACAGCCAAGGCGGAGGCCAAAGGCCAGTTATTCTGCTCAAAGAAAGTCATCCACAATACTTTGCCAATCATGAGGTTATCCGAGCCGCCAACCAAGTCCGGAATAACGAACTCACCCACAGCCGGAACGAAAACCAACATCGATCCTGCCACGATGCCGGTTTTCGACAGGGGCAGGGTGATGGAGAAGAAGGTTTTAATCGGGCCGGCACCCAAGTCGGAAGCGGCTTCCAGCAACCTGCCATCGAGTTTGATCAGTTGGGTGTAAAGCGGCAGGATCATAAACGGCAGGTAGGCATAAACCATCACCAGCTGGAGTGAAAAGGCGTTGTAGAACATATTCAGCGGTTCGTCGATGATGCCGTATTTGATCAGCAGGTGGTTAATGATGCCGTTAGAAGTAAGCAACCCCATCCAAGCGTAAACACGCAGCAGGAAGGAAGTCCAGAAAGGCAGCATAATCGCCAGCAGCAGGCCGTTCCGGTAGGCCGGTTTGGCACGCGAAATGGCATAAGCCATCGGATAGCCGAGCAAAAGGCAGATCAGGGTGGTAACGAAGGCGGTCTTCAGCGACGACCAATAGGTTCGCAGATACATATTGCTGTCGCCGTCAGCAGGCGACAGCCCCAGCATTTGCGACAGTGTGCCGCCGAAATTCTGGAAGATTTCTTTATAATTCTGCATAACGATATGCAGAGTCTGCTTTCCTGTCTCCGGATCGGTTACAAATAAATCGGTATAAGGCGGGATTTTAATATCCTGCTCGGCGAAGCTGATTTTCAGGACGATGAAAAAAGGTATTAAAAACAGCAGCAGCAACCAAACATATGGGATGCCGATAACCAATTTCCGTCCCGGTCGCAGACGGCGTTTGATATTGACGGACATTTCAGACGGCCTCCTAGCGGGTTAGGGGGGTAGGCTGGTTTTCCGGCCAGTCGAGGTACACTTCATCACCCCAAGTAGGCGGCGTAATGTTGCGCACATACCAGTAAGGGGCAGGTACTTGGCTTTTGATGATGCGGCCGCTCTGCATTTGTACGTGATAAATCGCGAAGCTACCCAAATACGCAATTTCTTTTACCGTGCCTTTCGCCCAGTTGTGGGTATCGCGGTGCGCTGGTTTTTCTTTGTGTAAATCAATATCTTCGGGACGAATGCTGACCCAGATGGTTTGACCGACTTTTCCGTCGAATTTTTGGTCGGTGTAGATTTTGCTGGGCAGTTCGTCACATTCGATTAGGGCATGCCCTTCGTCTTTGTGTACCACTTTCCCTTCACAAATATTGGTTTCGCCGATAAATTCGGCGGTAAAGCGGCTGTTGGGATAATCATAGATATTGCTTGGTGTATCCACTTGTTGCAGCTCGCCGTCGGACATAATTGCCACACGGGTAGCCATGGTCATGGCTTCTTCTTGGTCATGGGTAACCATGATGCAGGTTACACCCACTTTTTCCAAAGTATTGACCAGTTCAAGCTGGGTTTGCTGGCGCAGTTTTTTATCCAATGCACCCAAAGGTTCGTCCAACAGCAGCAGCTTCGGACGCTTGGCCAGGGAACGTGCGAGTGCCACACGCTGTTGCTGGCCGCCTGAGAGTTGGTGCGGCTTGCGTTTGGCGTATTTGGTCATTTGCACCAGGCGGAGCATTTCTTCGACCCGCGCATTGATTTCATCGGCAGGCAATTTGTCTTGTTTCAAACCGAATGCGATGTTCTGCTCAACCGTCATATGCGGGAAGAGGGCGTAGCTTTGGAACATCATGTTGATCGGACGCTCATAGGGGGCGAGGGAGGTAATATCCTGGCCGTCCAGGATGATGCTGCCTTCACTCGGGGTTTCCATGCCGGCCAGCATGCGCAGCAGGGTTGATTTTCCGCTGCCGGAACTGCCCAGTAAGGCGAAAATTTCATGCTGTTGGATGTCAAGATTGATTTGGCGGACGGCAAAAGTGCTGCCGAATTTTTTAACCAGGCCTTTGATTTGCAGATAGGGCTGGGCGGCGGGTTCTGTGGTCATCTTTAATGCTCCAAAGAAACTCGATACCGGCTGGAACGGAACTCGAAGAGGTGGATACGGGTCGGTCGCACAGGTCGGGTATCCTTCCGGTACGAACGGGCTGCGTAAGGTGTTCTAAAAAACTGCCCATTATATTAGTGGATAAGCCTGGGGGGCAAACAAAATTATCCCGTGCTGCGGATATTTTGGGCCGGCAGTTTGTTTGCGGGACAAAATGCAACAATCCCATACATTGTTTCTTTTGTCCCGATATAACTAAGCCGATGATTGGTCTTTGAAAAATATCCTTTTTCTGCCCTTTTGCTTCTTGATTTAGGAATAATAAATCGACTGCAAGCCCTGATAACGCCGCCTTGTCTGATTATATAAATATTTAACAATATGTTTTATTGGGTATTTCATAATATAATCGAGACATATACAGCTTGCAGTCGTTCATTTTTCAGACGGCCTTTTAGTTTTCCAAATATTCCGCCAGCCCGCGCTCGCGCAACACGCAGCTCGGGCATTCGTGGCAGCCGCCGACGATGCCGTTGTAGCAGGTGTGGGTCTGCTCGC
>ERZ773059.1429-NODE-1429-length-11724-cov-2.933499_pt1 | contig 11724 bp, 10 predicted proteins | sample MGYA00580514_ERZ773059 | MGnify/ENA primary metagenome ERZ773059 (study PRJEB29015, sample SAMEA2737981) | human oral metagenome | biome: human oral; feature: human-associated habitat; material: dental | place: China | collected 2056 ...
CGTGGTCGATCTCACCGCCGAACTGCAGGACCCGATCGAGGTGATCTTCGGCACCCAGCTAGGCGGCGGCAACGACACCCCCCGTGCCCTGGCCTACTGCGAGCAGCTGCTCACTAAACCCCAAGACACGGTCTTCGTCTTGATCAGCGACCTGTACGAGGGTCAGGGCTCAGAGCAGATGATCCGCCAGCTGGCCGCTTTCCAGCAGGCCGGGGCCACCGTGGTGGTGCTGCTGGCCCTGGCCGATGACGGGACCCCGTCGTACGAGCACGACAACGCGGCTGCCCTGGCAGCGCTCGGGATTCCCTGTTTCGCCTGTACCCCGGACGCCTTCCCGGACCTGATGGCGGCCGCGATCGGGCGTGCCGACATCGGCGCCTGGGCCGCTCAGCGTCGTCAGGCCAGCGCGGCCAGGGCTGCCTCATAATTCGGTTCCTGCCCAATCTCAGGCACCAGTTCGGTGTGGATGACCTGGCCCTGCTCGTCGAGCACCACCACCGCGCGGGCCAGCAGCCCCCGCATCGCAGAATCAGTCAGGCTGACGCCGTACGAGGTGCCGAAGTCAGAACGGAAGGTGGAGACCGTGCTGACGTTGTCGATGCCCTCTGCGCCGCAGAATCGACCCAGAGCAAACGGCAGATCAGCCGAGACGCAAACCACCCGGGTGTTCTCCAGCTTGGCGGCGTGCTCGTTGAAACGGCGCACGCTGGTGGCGCAGACGCCGGTGTCGATGCTGGGGAAGATGGTGAGGATCACGCGCCGGCCGCGCAGCGAGGACACAGTGAAGTCCTCCAGGCCGGGTGTGGTCATGGTGGCGTCGGGCGCCGCAGAGCCTACGGCCGGCAGCTCGCCGCAGGTGGTGACGGGGTTTCCGTGAAGGGTGACGGTAGCCATGTGGCCATCCCTATCACGGCTGCTAGTCCGACCGCGACCGCCGCGCCCTGCCGGGGCAGGTCAGGAGCTGGACGGGGTTGGGCTGGACTGCTCCGCGGGAGTATGGCCACCCGTTATGCACTGCCCAGGAACTGCCCCGACCTCGACCAGGATTAACATCCCTGCACCATTCCAGGACACTGAATACGCCACATTCTCAGCAGGCTTAGCCGTTGCCAACACAGTGTGCCCACCAGCCGACCAGCGCTCAGCAGTAATCGGATCAAAACCATACCGACCCAAAAACTGATTATGACGATCCAGCCACCCCACCGAAGGCCCACCAAGAGCCGTATTATAGCCACGAGCCCAGATCGCAAGCGAACAAGTACGATTGAGCGACCTCCTGAATTGGGAGTGAGGAGTCTCAGTCCACTCAATCGGCCCGAACTGCTGCTCGGCAGCCGCCATCGCATCGACCACAATCGGCCGATAACGCTCCTCCATGATCTTCTGATCGATCGCCCGCGCAGCCGGAGTCGGCCACGGCAACTCACGCGTCGGCCCCGTCGGCTCATTCGACCCACCCGGAGCATCCCCCGGGCTAGTCACGACACTCGGCGACACACTCGGAACCGGAGTGCTCTGAGAGCCACCACTCGCCGCACAGGCCGCCGCCACCCACACCACCACCAGACAAGCGAAGATTCTGCGTCTCATGGGATCTCCTCCAGAACCGTGTCGATATACATATCGATACGTCCGCGAATCAGGCAGTACAGCACGCCCTTGAGCTTGCGATCGCGAACCCGGAATCGGACGTAGCCATTGATCAGGTCCTGTTCGGGTGGATTCCCGAACTCCGCAGCCTGAACGGCATCGTTGACCAGTGAATCGAGCTGAGATATCTCGTATGCGTGGACGGAGGTCCCGACCGCGCTAACCGGACCGACCCGTAGCACCTGCTCCCCGTGGGCATCCTCGACCACCTCGGTGTCGGCGCGATCGAACCAGACCAGAGGGCCCAGCAATTTCTCGAAGTCATCTCGCAGCCGATCCAAGACCGGGCCGTAGCGGCGAGTCCACTGCTGCTGACGCTGAATGATGTCCATCGTGATCGCCTATCTACATCGGAGGGTCGATGATCGTGACGCCATGGAGGAATTTGCGATATTCCGCCTCGGTCATACGGACCTCAGCTGGGTATCGGATACCACCCGCCGCCACCGCGTCTTCACCCCATGGGTTGCGGAGCACGATCCGACCTTCGGAGTCGAAACCGACCACCGAGTACGCATGCCCTGGCGCGACCCGCGACTCGAAAGGGGTATTGGCGTCAACTTGCTGCGCCCCCGGTGTGGCGACCATCACCGCTGCGGGCGGACGGGCAGACAAGGAATGCCGGATCTCGGAGAAACCGACCTCCCGGGTCGTCGCCTCGGGTGCGGCCTTGCCGCGAACGATCTTCTGGGTGAGCTCGAAGTTGTAGTGCTGGATGTCGGGATGTTCCTGCAGGACAGCCTGCTGATAGACCGACAGATACGTGATCTTACGAGAGCCCTGGACCCGTCCAGCACCCGGGTCGATCTTTCGGGGATCAACCACCACGGTCTTCGGCTGCCCGGTTTTCGGGTCGTATAGCGTTACTCGATAGGTTTGGCTGCTGGGGTCGAAATGTACGTGGCGTCGGATGAAATCCGGATCAGCAGCGCCGATACTCAGCAGCGGCGCCAGGAAGGCGCAGTGGCCGTAATCGCCTTGCGTATTATTCTTGACCTGGTTGAGGATCCCCTCGTCGGTCATGTCGAGCGGCCCCAGCTCGACATCGGGTAGCTTCACGCCTCCGAGGAGAGTGGCCATGTTCTGGGCCAGCATCTGATCCAGCATGGTTGCCTGCTGGAGCACAGCCCTCAGCGCCCGCGAGAGGCTCAGGGCCTGCTGCGCCAGAACGAATTTGTCGGGATTAATCAGGCCCCGGCTGATGAGGTAGCCCATGTCCGGCACGATGATGCCCGAATCATGGATGATCATATGGGTGCGGTTGCAGACCTCCTCGATCTTGATGACCTGGTCATGCAGTCGAATCATCTGATCGTTGACGTTGTTCAGCATCTGGGACGCAGTCCGGTAGCGCCGAGCCACATCACGGTACCGGTCCGCCTGACGTTGCATGGTAGTGGCGATCTGCTGGCCGATCTGGTCCGGCCAGGCACTTCGCACAGACTCAGACAACTGGCTCACCGAGACGGCCTGCGAATCCAGCTCGTCAGCGTACCTGCTGAGCTGGTCAACGATCACCCGCCATCCGTCAGGGTTGAACTGGCGAAGCTCCCGGTAGGTCTTCATGACTCCTGCCCGCTCTGCGCCGTCGGGCTGACGATGGTGGAGGCAGCTACGGCGGCCGCATCGTCGACCTTGGTGACCAGAGCAGCAGAATCGTGCATCTGCCGCGCCACCGTAGCTAGTGACCTCGCGAACTGCGCCAGGTCGGCCTGCAACTGGGGCAGCGCCTGCGCCAGCACCTCATCGGTACGAAAGCCAGGGTTAGGAGTGTGGTTGATCGGGGTACGAGCCAGAGCAGTCAGATGGTCGACGTTCTGCTCTAGCGCCGCAGCCGCCCGGTGCACAGCCGAAGGGGTGACCTCAAGGTCCATGGTGTGAGTCCTTCCAGGAGGACGGGGGCAAGGCCAGACTAGCACCCGATTCGGCTACGCGGGCCCGCTCCGACCAAACGGTTGGGTATATTCCAGTGCCACCACAACAGACCACAGGGGGAGGATGATGGAAGGTCTTGACCGGGCGGCGTGCCCCGCCTCGACCCAGGCGGACTTGTGATTCGCCATCTGGCCAGGCGGTTCGTCAACTACTTCATCCTGACGTCGATCGCGACGATCTTCGCGTACATGGCCTGCAGTTCCTTCATGGACCCCTCCCGGCGATACCAGGGCAAGAACCCCCCGATCCCGCAGGAGGCCATCGACGGGATCCTGAACGAGATGGGGGTCAACCCTAAGGTCCCGGTCCTGGTGCGGACCTGGGACTGGCTGGTCCGGATCGTGACCCGCGGCTCGCTGAACAAAGACTTCTCCGGCGCTGAGGTGACCTCCCAGATCGCGCTCAAGGCCGGGATCAGCCTGCGGCTGCTGATCGTCGGTGCGATCTTGGCGGCCCTGGTCGGGGTCAGCCTCGGGGTCTGGGGCGCGGTACGCCAGTACAAGCTCTCCGACCAGCTGATCACGTACACCTCGTACGTGCTGATCTCGACCCCCACCTTCGTCAGCGGGGTGCTGCTGATGATCGGCGCCACCTGGCTCAACATCAACGTCTTCGGCGACCAGGTGCTGCGCTTCTCGGGGCAGTACACGCCGGGAATCACCGGCTTCTGGCCGCAGTTCACCGACCGGATCAACCACCTGCTGCTGCCGACGATCGCCTTGATACTGCTGCAGTCGGCCTCGTATTCGCGCTACCAGCGGGCGATCATGCTGGACGTGCTCGGCTCGGACTACATCCGTACCGCCCGGGCCAAGGGCGCGACCCGGACCTGGGCGCTGATCAAGCATGGGGTCCGGGTGGCCCTGATCCCGATGTCGACCTATTTCGCGTACACCTTCGGGACCCTGCTTGGTGGAGCCACCTTCCTGGAGCTGGTGTTCTCGTGGAAGGGCATGGGTCAGTACGCGATCGACTCGGTCTCCCAGGCCGACGTCAACGGCTCGGTCGGCTCGGTCGCCTTCGCCGCGATCTTGGTGCTGTTCTCGTCGATGCTGGCCGAGTTCCTGTACGCGGCGCTGGACCCGCGAGTGAGGGTGTAAGAGGTGACCACCGAACCGAGGGACGAGACCGAGGTCGCTATCGTGACCGACCCGGCATCGGAGCGGCCACGCGGCAAGCCGGTCTCGCGGGGACGCCAGATCCGGGCCCGGCTGGTCCAACGCCCGCAGTTCTGGGCCGGCGCAGGGCTGCTCGTCCTGATCGTGCTGCTGGCGCTGCTGGGCAACATGCCCAATGCCCACACCTTCAGCTCCCAGGACCCGTACGCGCTGATGCAGCCACCCAGCCCCCAGCACTGGTTCGGAACCGATTCGATCGGGCAGGATGTGTATGCCCGAGTAATCGCCGGGCTGCAGAAATCCCTGATCATCGGGCTGCTCGCCGGGCCGCTAGCCACCATCATCGCCGCGGTCTTAGGTTCGCTGGCCGGCTACCTGGGCGGCGCGGTCGAGGCGGTCATCAGCTGGTTCATCAATCTGCTGCTGGCGCTGCCGGTGTTCTACGTGCTGCTGGTGGTCTCGCCGTTGCTGGCGAAGGTCTCCTGGACGCTGCTGATCCTGATCTTGGCAGCCTTCGGCTGGATGGTGGCCGCGCAGGTCGTGAAGAACATGACGAAGTCGCTACGGGAGCGGGAATTCGTGAAGGCGGCCCGGTTTATGGGGGTCTCGACCTGGACCACCCTGGGGCGCCACATCATCCCGAATGTGGCCTCGCTGCTGATTATCGACGCCTGTCTGGGCGTGGTGGGGGCGATCCTGGGGGAGACCGCGTTGAGTTACTTCGGGCTGGGGATCCAGCCGCCGAATGTGTCGCTAGGCACCCTGCTGCAGGATGGGCAGGCGGCGGCGGTGACCAGCCCCTGGCTGTTCGTCTTCCCGGCCCTGTGCCTGGTCCTGCTGCTGACCGGCGTGAATCTGCTCGGCGATGCCCTGCGCGACGCCATCGACCCGACCAGCGAGGTGAACCGTGGCTGAGGTATTGCTGGAGGTCGAGGACCTGCACGTCACCTTTCCCGCCCGCAATGGCGACGTACACGCCGTACGGGGGGTGTCGTACCAGGTCCACCGTGGAGAATTCCTCGGGCTGGTCGGCGAATCTGGCTCGGGCAAGTCGGTCTCGTCGCTGGCGGTGATGGGGCTACTGCCGGACTCGGCACGGGTCAGCGGAGAGATCCGCTACAACGGCAAGCCACTACTGCAGATGGGTGACCGGGAATTATCACGGCTACGGGGCAGCGAGATCGCGATGGTCTTCCAAGACCCGCTGTCGGCGCTGACCCCGGTGTACCGTGTCGGTGACCAGATCGCCGAGGCCCTGCTGCTGCACAACAAGACGATCTCGCGTCAGGCGGCCGCCAGCCGGGCCGTCGAGCTGCTCAAGGTGGTCGGGATCCCGGCCCCGGAACGACGCGCCAAAGCCTTCCCGCACGAATTCTCGGGTGGCATGCGGCAGCGGGCGATGATCGCGATCGCGATCGCGAACGACCCGGACTTGATCATCGCCGATGAGCCGACCACCGCTCTCGACGTCACCATCCAGGCGCAAGTCTTAGACGTATTGCAGCGGGCCAAAGAGATCACCGGCGCGGCGGTGGTGCTGATCACCCACGACCTGGGAGTGGTCGCCGGTAACGTGGACCGGGTAGCGGTGATGTACGCCGGGCGGATCATCGAGCAGAGCGACGTACGGACGATCTTCGCTGAGCCGCGGATGCCGTACACGATCGGGCTACTGCGTAGTGTCCCCAACATGCTCACGGTGTCCGACCAGCGGCTGGTGCCGTTGGAAGGCCGGCCGCCGTCGCTGGCGCAGCTGCCGCAAGGCTGCCCGTTCGCGCCGCGCTGCCCCGCCGCCCAGGCGCCCTGTCTGGAGACCGAGCCGGACCTGCAGCCGGTGCTCGACCAAGACGATCACGTCTGCGCCTGCCACCGGGCCGAGGAGATCGCCGGTGGGCAGCTGCGGGCGGCCGACATTTTCCCGCGTCCGGACTTCCTGCCGCGCCAGAAGCAGACCGAGCGGGTGCCGGTATTGGAGGTCACCAACCTGGTACGGCATTTCCCGCTAACCAAGGGGTCAGTTTTCAAACGCCGGATCGGAACGGTCCGGGCCGTGGACGGGGTTTCGTTCACGCTGCACGCCGGGGAGACCCTAGGACTGGTCGGCGAATCAGGCTGCGGCAAGACCACCGCGATCCTAGAAGTGATGGAGATGGCCAAGCCGCAAGGCGGCACCATCACGATCGCCGGGCAGGATGTGACGACCGCGACCCGAGCCCAACGCCGCGCCCTGCAGGCGAAGGTCCAGATCGTGTTCCAAGACCCGATGGCGGCTCTCGACCCGCGACTGCCGGTCGGGGACCTGGTCGGCGAACCGTTGACGGTGCACGGGGTAGGGGCCGCGGAGCGAGCCGCCAAGGTCAGCGAGATGTTGGAACTGGTCGGCCTAGATCCGGACATGGCCGAGCGGTATCCACATGAGTTCTCCGGCGGGCAGCGGCAGCGGATCGGGGTAGCTCGGGCGCTGGTCACCAACCCGTCGCTGATCGTGCTCGACGAGCCGGTGTCGGCGTTGGACGTGTCGGTGCAGGCCGGGGTGGTGAACCTGCTGGAGGATCTGCGTGACCGGCTTGGCCTGGCGTACGTCTTCGTCGCCCACGACCTGGCAGTGGTACGTCAGATCGCGGACACGGTAGCGGTGATGTACCTGGGCCGGATCGTCGAATACGGGCCGGTCGAAGAGGTGTACGCCACACCGCGGCACCCGTACACGCGGGCGCTGATGTCGGCGGTGCCGGTGCCGGACCCGGACCTGGAACGCAGCCGGGTGCGGATCGTGCTGAAGGGCGATCTGCCATCGCCGACGGAGGAGATCCGCGGCTGCAGCTTCCGCAGCCGCTGCCCACTGCATGCCCGGATGCCGCAGGATCTACAACGTTTGTGTACCGATGCCGATCCCGGCCTACGCACCGTCGGCGGTGCCGATGTAGCGTGCCACCACGCCGAGCAGACGTATCTGCTCGACGAGGATCCATCCTCGCAACCGCGAGAAGACAACCTCACAAAGGAGCAGGAATGAGGGTCGCGACCCTTCCGAGAAAGATCGCCGTGCTGGTGACCGCAGCGGCGATCGCGCTCACCGGCTGCCAGCAGACCGCGAACAAGACCTCGAATGCCCCGCTGCCCAACACCGACTGGGTCCGGGCCGACTACGACATGGTGAAGAACGGCGGTACGCTGACATACGGCGAACTCATCGACGCACTGCAAAAACAGGAGATGTCCCCCGATGAAATGGACGATATGTACCAGCGTTTCAGCGACGAGGGCGTTGAGATCCAGCCGATGGGCTACGAGGCCGAGATCCGGGCCGCGGCGGACGGCACGCTCAGCTTCAACAAGGACTACATCGAGTCCGCCACCGTGAAATCCCAGAACCCGACCGTGATCTCGGTGAAGTACAACCCGAAAGCGGTCTGGGAGGATGGCACCCCGATCACCATCAACGACCTCAAGGCGCAGATCGCTGCCCAGTCGGGCACGAACCCCGCCTACCAGGTCGCCTCCACCAAGGGATCGGAGGACGTCAAGGAGGTCCGCCAGACCACCGACCAGTTCACCGGTGAGGTCGAATTCAAAGGCCAGTACGCCGACTGGCAGAGCCTCGTGTTTCCCTCGCTGCCGGCCTCGATCTCGAATAGCCCTGAGGCCTTCAACAAGGGTTACACGACCAAGTCGACCCCGTCGTATGGTCCGTACCGGGTGAAGAGCATCGACACCAACGGCCAGGTCATCACCCTGGAGCGCAATCCGAAGTGGTGGGGAAGGCAGGGCAAGCTGGACACCATCATCTTCAAGGTGGTGACCCAGGCCCAGGCGCCGCAGGCCTTCGCCAATGGTGAGCTCGACGCCCGCGAACTGGAGAACGGCAACGAGTACGCCACCGCCAAGAAGCGCGCCGACGGGTCGATCCAGAAGACCAACGGCCTGTCCTGGACCCACATCACGATCAACACCACCCGCGGTGCGTTGGGTGATATCAAGGTCCGCCAGGCAATGGGTCTGGCGATCAACCGCACCCTGATAGGGCAGGCGGTCGTCGGCCCCTTCGAGGTGCCGGTGAGCCTGGTCAACAACCCCGTCTACGTGCCGGGCCAGAAGGGCTACCAGGATGTGTACCACGGTGCCCTGGATAAGCAGGACCCGGCCAAGGCGGAGCAGATGCTCAAGGACGCCGGCTACACCAAGGGTTCGGACGGCGTGTACGCCAAGGACGGCAAGTCGTTGTCGTTCTCGATCACGGTCCCAGCCGGCACGAAGTCCAACATCGACCGGGCTACCCAGATCCAGAAGGACCTGAACGCAATCGGATTCAAGATCGACTTGCAGACGGTCCCGGGCGATCAGTACTTCAAGAGCTACATCAACGTGAAGAACTTCGATCTGGCGACGTTTACGTGGAAGGGCACCCTTTATCCGTTGCAGTCCGCGGCCAACATCCTCAGCCCGATCGACTCGAAGCAGAACCATACCGGTTACGCCAACCCGAAGATCGCCGAGCTGAATCAGAAGGCGAACTCCGAATTCGATCCGGAGAAGCGGATCGAACTGGGTAACCAGATGGCTGAAGCGATGCTGAGCGACTACACCCTCATCCCGTTCTACGCAACCCCTGTGGTCTTCTCAGTGAAGAAGGGGCTGGTGAACTACGGCGCCTCGCAGTTCGAGAACTACGACTGGACCATGGTGGGTTGGTCTGCGGCCTAGGCAGACGCCACCGTGAATGGGGCTGGACCGCAGGGTCCGGCCCCATTCGCATTCTTTCGGGGATGCCGGTTTCGGTAGGATCGCGGGCATGGAGCCGACCGAGCCTGCCGTGCTGGTCCGGACCCCGTCGGGAACGTGGCTGCCGATCCTGGTTTGGGCGATGGCCGCCTGGATGGCGGTGGACGCGGTCTGGCGGGCCGGTTTGGCGGGGCTGCGGTACTGGCCGGTGCTGGCCCTGATCGCCTGGGCCGCGTACCTGCTGCTGTGGGCGCCGCGGGTGCTGGTAGGCAGCGACGGGGTTCGGGTGGTGAACCTACTGCGTGACTATCGGCTGCCGTACTCGGCGATCACCGACATCGAGACCGGCTGGACGGTCCGGATCGACTACCGTGACGCAGACCAGGTCCGGCGGGTGTACTGCTGGAATGCCCCACCGGTACGGCCCCAACGGCGCCCCACCGCGGCCGGTGGCGTCCGCCCGGTGTCCGGGCTACATGACGGGATCACCGAATTGCGCCGCCGCTGGACCGACACCCCGCTCGGCGAGGCACTAGCTGAGGTCCGGTGGCGCTGGCCGCACTGGCTGGTGCTCGCGGCCCTGGTCGTGGCGGCGGCCTTCTAATCACACCCCTGCCGCTGGGCCCTGCCCCAGCGGTAGGTACTGCACAACTGCGGGCAAAACGCCGATCACTCACCTGGTCTGCGCCCGGGCCAACCGTCCCGGATGGGGTTCGGCCCGCTGCTGTGCTGGGATGACCGTGCTGGTCGACCCAATCGGCGAACACCTCTGGTTCGGCCTGTTGCTGTGCTGGGACGGTAGAGGGTAAAAGGCTGTCGGTCGTCGTCACCGCCGGGACGATTCGTAAGCTGCTGGCCGGTTCCCAGCACAATGCGCGGCTGTTCGGCAGGGGCAGCAACCGGTATCCCCTGCCGGTGAGGCACGATGGGCACATGACCGAAGCAGCTCCCTCCCGCTCGCACCGTGCTCTGACGGTGTTCCTGGGCGTGGCCGCCGTGATCGTCGCGATGATCGGGCTGAAACAGTTCGCCAGCATCGTGGCGCCTGCATTTCTGGCGCTGAACCTGATGATCGTGGTCTGGCCGTTGATGTCGGTGCTGAAACGTTTCCTGCCGAAGATCGTGGCTTCGATCATCACCGGGCTAGCGGCGATCACGATCCTGGGCCTGTTCTTCTGGTCTCTCGGCTGGGCCGGGTCACTCTTCGTACGGGAGATCCCGCAGTACAAGAATCAAGGCCTGACCTTGTGGTCACAACTGCTGAGTCTGGGCAGCCGGTACGGAATCACCAGCTCTCAGGTCACCGAACAGCTGCAGGGGATCGACCCGAGTAGCGTGGTCGGTGTTGTCGGACGGGTGGTGTCCAACGTCAGCGGGGTGGTGTCGCTGCTGGTGGTCGTGATCTCCGTCCTGCTGTTTATGATCATCGACTCTTTCGACTTCGACGAGCGGCTGCAGCGGCTGGGCGAGCGGCACAACCCGGTCCTGCTGTTGGCGTTGCAGTCCTTCGCGCACGGCGTACGGCGCTATTGGGTCACCTCGACCATCTTCGGGCTGATCGTGGCGCTGGTGACCTGGGCTGGTCTGGTCGCGATCGGGGTACCACTGGCGATCGTTTGGGCGGTGCTGTCGTTCGTCACCAATTACATCCCGAACATCGGTTTCGTGATCGGGCTGCTCCCGGCCGCGATCATGGCTTTCCTGACGAAAGGCCTGACCGGGCTGGCGCTGGTAGTGGCTTTGTACTCGCTGTCGAACTTCATCTTCCAGTCGATCATCCAGCCCAAGTTCACCGGCGAAGCGGTGGGCGTCACCTCGACGGTGTCGTTCCTGTCGCTGCTGGTGTGGGCCTTCACCCTGGGCCCGCTCGGCGCACTGCTGGCCCTGCCGGCAACCCAGTTCATGAAGGCGATCTTGGTCGATGCCGACCCGAACCTGCGCTGGCTGAATGCCTTGATCGCCTCCGACCCGAAGACCAGCGACGAGGAACCGGTCCTACGCGAACTGGTCACCGAACCCCTGCCGATGCCCGGTACGGCCCCAGGATCAGACCAGGTCCGCACCCCGTACTCAGACCCGGGTGGTGAGCAGGCCCTCCGGTACGGGCCGGCACCATCGGCGGCTACCGCCCAGGCTCCATCCGCCCCGGACCCTGACCTGACGAGCCCGGGCCTGATCGGGATCAGTCCCCCAGCCGCTACTGTCGTAAACCCAGACCCGACAGGCATCCCGGATGTGGATCTGCCAGAGGATTCGCTCCCGATCGAGACCACCGAACGGTCGATGCAGCCGGACC